>Ga0209919_1000870_pt1 | contig 14961 bp, 15 predicted proteins | sample SalPon2A_C_D2_MG_FD_185721 | JGI IMG/M metagenome (GOLD analysis project Ga0209919, IMG submission 185721) | Soil microbial communities from South San Francisco under conditions of wetland restoration - Salt Pond MetaG R2A_C_D2_MG (SPAdes)... | ecosystem: Environmental > Terrestrial > Soil >... | reverse complement strand
GTTCCTGCGCGGAGCGGTGCACGCCGAGGAGCGTGCCGCGCGCGACCGCGCCCGCGAGGTGCTCACCTTCCTGGGGCTCGAGCACCTCATCGGCGAGTACGCCAAGAACCTCTCGGGCGGTCAGCAGAAGCTGCTCGAGATCGCCCGGGCCCTGATGGCCGAGCCCAAGCTCATCCTGCTCGACGAACCGGGCGCCGGCGTCAACCCGACCCTGCTGGGCACCATCATGGACAAGCTGCAGGAGATCCACGCGCAGGGCATCACCTTCCTGATCATCGAGCACAACATGGACCTCATCGCCGCGCTGTGCGATCCCGTGCTGGTGATGGCGCAGGGCGGGCTGCTGATGACCGGGACGCCGGACGAGGTGCGGACCGACAGCCGCGTGCTCGAGGCCTATCTGGGAGGTGCGCCGGAATGAGCGCCGCCAGGCCCAGCGCCGTCTCGACGCAGCCTCGAGCGCCGCGGGCCGACACCGTGGGAGGGTACGCGTGAGCGCAGACGGCAAGGTCGCCCTGACGGTCGATCAGGTGGTCGCCGGCTACGTGCCCGGCGTCGATATCCTGCGCGGCATCGACCTCCAGGTGGCGCCCCGCGAGATCGTCACGGTCCTCGGGCCCAACGGGGCCGGCAAGTCCACCCTGATCAAGGTGATCGCCGGGTTGCTGCGCGTGCGGTCGGGAGGGGTTCGCCTCTTCGGCGAGGACATCTCCCACCTGCCCGCTCACCGCATGATGGCGCGCGGCGTGGGCTACGTGCCCCAGACCCAGAACGTCTTCCCCAAGCTGACGGTCGAGGAGAACCTCGAGATGGGCGCCTACGTGCGGCGCAGCGAGCTGCGCAAGGGCCTCCACCAGGCGTACGAGCTGTTCCCCGATCTGGCGCGCATGCGCCGCCAGGCGGCCGGCCGGCTGTCCGGCGGGCAGCGCCAGATGGTGGCCATCGCGCGCGCCCTGATGCTGCAGCCGCGGCTGATGCTGCTCGACGAGCCCTCGGCCGGCCTCTCGCCGCTGCTGGTGAACCACGTCTTCGACAAGGTCAGGGAGGTCCGCGACATCGGCGTGACCATCCTCATCGTGGAGCAGAACGCCAAGGCGGCGCTCGCCATCTCGGACCGGGGCTACGTCCTGTCCGAGGGGCAGGACCGCATCTCGGGGCCGGCGCAGGAGCTGCTTGAGAACCCCGAGGTGGGGGAGCTCTACCTCGGCGCACGAAAGGGGTTGGCGTAGTGGGCCAGTACATCGCCGACGGCATCATCCTGGGCGCCACGCTGTCGCTCGGCGCGATCGGCCTGACGCTGACGTTCAAGATCCTGAGGTTCGCGAACTTCGCGCACGGCGAGCTCCTGACCTTCGGCGCCTACTTCGCGCTGACCCTGTCCACCGTGCTCGCGGTGGGAGCGCCGCTCGGTACGCTCTCGTTCGGCTGGGGGTTCATCCTGGTGATCCTGCTGGCCGCGGTGCTGACCGCCGTGCTGGCCATCGTGGTGGACTGGCTCGTCTACCGTATCCTGCGCCGCAGCGACATCGTGGCCACCATCGTGATCGCGTCGTTCGGCGCCTCGCTCATGCTGCGCAACATCGTGGTGTTCATCTGGGGCCCCCAGCCCGAGTACTACTTCCACAGCATCGCCATCGCCAAGCAGATCCTGCCCGGCGTGCGCGTCACCGCCGACGAGATCTTCGTGGTGGTGCTGGCGGCCGTCCTGATGGTGGCGCTGCACCTGTTCCTGACCCGCACGCGGGCCGGCAAGGCGATGCGCGCCGTCTCCGACAACGCCCTGCTGGCGCAGGTCACCGGTATCAACGTCCAGAACATCATCCGCCTGATGTGGGTGGTGGGCGGCACGCTCGCCGCCATCGGCGGCGTCTTCTACGGCATCACCGTGCAGGTGGGGCCGAACATGGGCTTCAACCTCATCCTGCCGATGTTCGCCGCCGCCATCCTGGGTGGCATCGGGAGCGTCTACGGGGCCGTCCTCGGGGGCATGGTGATCGGCCTGGCGGAGTCGGTGTCGGTGTTCTGGATCGACCCCGCCTACAAGCCGGCCGTCGCCTTCCTGCTGATGTTCGTGATGCTGCTCGTCTACCCGGGCGGCCTGTTGGGAGAGCGCGCATGATCGGCCTCGCCTCCTACCTGGTGTTCTTCCTGATCCAGGCGCTCATCTACTCGGTGGTGTCGCTTGGCCTCAACCTGCAGTGGGGCTACACCGGCCTCTTCAACATCGGCGTGGCCGGCTTCTTCCTGATCGGGAGCTACACCTTCGCGATCCTGTGCGGGCCGCCCTACGCGACCCACCTCGGCGGCTTCGGGTTGCCATGGACGGTGGGGGTGGTCGCCGCCATCGCGCTCTCGGCCCTCGGCGGGCTGATCGTCGGGTTACCGACCCTGAGGTTGCGTGAGGACTACCTGGCCATCGCCACCATCGGCATCGCGGTGACGCTGCAGCTGGTGGCGCTGAACGCCCGCGGCCTCACCGGCGGCAGCCGCGGGGCCGAGAGCATCCCCCGGCCCTTCGCCGAGCTGGTGAGCAGCAACCTGTGGAACAACGTCGTGTACATGCTCCTGATGGTGCTCATCGTGGTCGTCATCTATTTCGCGTTGGAGGCCATGGTGCGCTCCCCCTGGGGGCGCGTGCTCAAGGCCATCCGCGAGGACGAGCCGGCGGCCTCCTCGCTGGGCAAGAACCCCTTCGTGTTCCGCCTCCAGGCCTTCGTCATCGGCTGCGCCATCATGGGGCTGGGTGGGGCCCTCAACGCCAGCTTCGTGGGCTTCATCGCGCCGACGGACTTCCTGCCGATCTTCACCTTCGAGATCTGGGCCATGCTGATCGTCGGCGGCAGCGGCAACAACCGCGGGGCGGTGCTGGGCAGCGTGCTGGTGTGGGCGCTGTGGACGGGGACCGGCTCGCTCACCCAGGCGATCCTGCCGTCCGGCCTGCAGGTCAAGGGCGGCGCTCTCCAGATCATCCTCACCGGCCTGGTGCTGATGCTGATGCTCATCCTGCGCCCGCGTGGCCTGATGGGCGAGGAGGCGGTGGTCTCACGCGATGCCGATGTCGGCGGCGATGTCGCGGCGGCCGCGTCGATCCAGGAGAGCCGCTGACCAGCCGCGAGCGCAACGGACGACACGACGGGCGCGATCTCGAGGTCGCGCCCGTCGACGTTCGGACCGGCGAGCCCGCCGTGCTCAGGCTTCGGTGTCGGCCGCGGCCCTCGCGAAGCGGAGCATGTCCTCCACCGCGGTCACCTTGACGCGCGGCCGCCCGGACGTCTTGCCCGCGTCCTGCTCGTACTTGTCGAGCGCCAGCCAGTGCTCGAAGCCGAAGGGCCGCACGCCGCGTCGGTGGAGCAGCTGGTCGACCGCCGCCGGGGAGGCGTCGGCCGCGCTGACCTCCGGGAGATCGTCGGCCAGGAGCTGCTCCACGGTCTCCATCGCGTCGGCCTTGTTGGTGCCGATGACGCCCGTGGGGCCACGCTTGATCCAGCCGGCGACGTACTCGCCCGCTACGGGCGCTCCGCCCGCGGCCTCCAGCACGCGGCCGCGATCGTTGGGGATGACGTTCTTGCGGGCGTCGAAGGGCACGCCGGGAAGCGCGGTGCCGCGGTAGCCCACCGACCTGAGGAGCAGCTGTGCCGGCAACGTCTCGAACCTCCCGGTGCCCAGCGACCGCATGTAACCGCCGGCATCCGCCTCCAAGCGGTTCCGCTCCAGCCTCACCGCCTCGATGCGTCCATCCCCGAGGACCTCCACCGGCGACACGCAGAAGCGGATGTGCAGCCTGCGCGGTTTGCCCTGCAGCGGCTTCTCCGCCATCTCGCGCAGCACCTCCAGGTTCTTGAGCCTGGTGGCGTCCCCTTCGATCGCCTTCAGGCTGTCCTCGGACACCTCGAGCTCCTCGGGAAGCACCACGATGTCGGCGTTGGCGAGCTCCCCGAGCTCGCGCAGCTCCTTGGTCGTGAACTTGGCCTCGGCCGGACCGCGCCGCCCCAGCATGTAGACGTCCGTCACCCGGCTGCCGCGGAGATGCTCGATGGCGTAATCGGCCATGTCGGTGTCCGCGAGCTCGTCGACCGACTTCGACAGCACCCGGGCCACGTCCACGGCGACGTTGCCCACGCCCACCACCGCCACGCTCTCGGCGTCGAGCGGGACCTCCAGCGACACGTAGTCGGGATGGCCGTTGTACCAGGCCACGAACTCGGTGGCGGACAGGCAACCGGTCTTCTCCTCGCCCGGGATCCCCAGCTGGCGGTCGGACGGGGCGCCCACGGCGTAGATGACGGCATGGTAGTGGCGGCGCACGTCCTCGTGGGTGAGGTCGCTGCCGAACGCGACGTTGCCCAGGAAGCGCACGCGCGGGTCGCCGCAGGTCCGTTCGTAGAGCCTCGTCACCGACTTGAGCTTCTGGTGGTCCGGCGCCACGCCGTAGCGCACCAGGCCGTAGGGCGTGGGGAGACGGTCGAACAGGTCGATCGACACGTCCTCACGCTGCTTGAGCAGGGCGTCCGTGGCATAGAAGCCGGACGGCCCGGCCCCGATCACCGCGACGCGCAGGGGGGAAGGCTGCGGAGCGCTCATGGGCTCCTTGTACCACGCGCCCAGGACGCTGCGAATAGGCGGAATGTCCCTTTCCGGGCGAAGCTCCCGGGTCGGCCCGGCGGTGCGTTGCGGCGGCGAGGGGCGCCGGGTATCCTTGTGGCTCATGGGTTCTTCCGGCCGTTCCGCCTCCGATGCCGCCGTTCCGTTCGGGCTCGTGGTGCAGAAGTACGGCGGCACCAGCGTGGGCGACGTGGAGCGCATGCGCAACGTCGCCACGCGCATCAGGGCCGCCGTGGACGCCGGCAAGCGGGTGGCGGTGACGGTCTCCGCCATGGGGCACACCACCGACCGGCTCATCGAGCTGGCCGGCGAGCTGTCGCCGCGTCCGCCGCGGCGCGAGCTCGACATGCTGCTCGCTACCGGGGAGCAGCAGTCGATCGCGCTGCTCAGCATGGCGCTCGACACGCTGGGGGTCCGGGCCCGCTCCTTCACCGGGCCCCAGGCGGGCTTCCTGACCGACTCGCGGCACGGCTCGGCGCGCATCCTGCAGGTCAACGCCCAGGCGGTGCTGGGCGCCTTCGAGGAGGTCGACGTGGCGGTGGTGGCGGGCTTCCAGGGGGCGGACCGGCACCAGGCCATCACCACGCTCGGCCGAGGCGGCTCCGACACCACGGCGGTGGCCCTGGCGGCGGCGCTGGGCGCCGAGGAGTGTGAGATCTACACCGATACCGACGGGGTCTATACCACCGACCCGCATGTCATCCCGGAGGCCCGCCGGCTGGCAGGCATCGATTACGACGAGATGCTCGAGATGGCGGCGCTCGGCGCCCAGGTGCTGCACCCGCGCGCCGTCTGGTACGCCCGGCGTTACGGTGTGCGCATCCACGTGCGCAGCGCCTTCGACGGGCGACCCGGGACGATCGTCGCCGCGCTGAAAGGGGCCCGCATGATCACCGAGAAGCCGGTCACCGGCGTCGCGCTCGACCTCAACCATGCGCGCATCGACGTGCACGGCCTGCCCGACACGCCCGGCGTCGCGGCGCGGCTGTTCGCGGCGCTGGGGCGGGCCGGGGTGAGCCCCGACATGATCGTCCAGGGCGTGCGCGGCGCGGCGGACAGCCGTCAACAGATGGCATTCACCGTCCCGCAGGACTCCGTGAACGAAGCGCTAGAGGCGATCCGGCCCGTCCTCGACGGGATCGGGGCCACCGCCGGCGCCGACCCCGGCATCGCCAAGCTGTCCATCGTGGGCATCGCCGTGGGGTCCACGCCGGGCGTGGCCGGGCGCATGTTCGAGGCGGTGGCCGCGGCCGGCGCCAACATCGAGATGATCACCACCAGCGAGGTGCGCATCAGCGTGGTGATCCCCGCCGGACCCGCCCGCGAGGCGCTGCGCGCGGTGCACGCCGCCTTCGGCCTGGCGGGCCCCGGCGACGAGAGCTGAGCGTCCGGAGGTGCGTGCCGAGGTCGTGGAGCAGGTCTTCGTGAGGCGGCGCGGGGGCCGCGTGGAGCTGCTGGTGGTCCTGGAGACGCCGGCAGGCGAGCGCCAGCGCGAGACCTTGCTGGCGCCCACGTCTTCGCCGGAGGAGGCCGTCCGCTACGCGGCCGTGCAGCTCGCCCGCCGCGGCCTCGGCGCGGCCACGCGGCTGCGCCTGAGACGCGACCTGGGCGGCACCCTCGTCGACGACCCGCAGCTCAAGCAGGCCTTCCTGAGGGCGATGGCGGCGGCGGCGGAGGACGGGGCGCCGTGGGACTGAAGCTCGCCACGCTCGGCTACCTGCGGCGCGGAGGTCACACCCTGATGCTGCACCGGACGGGTCGCGAGGCGGATTACCACGCGGGCCGGTACAACGGCCTCGGCGGCAAGCTCGAGCCGGGGGAGTCGCCCGAGGCCTGCCTCGCCCGCGAGGTCCGCGAGGAGTCGGGCCTGCAGGTGGAGGAGGCGCGCCTCAAGGGCCTCATCACCTTCCCGCTCTTCGACGGCGTCGACGACTGGTACACCTTCGTGTTCGTCGTGCCGCGCTTCTCGGGCCAGCTGCGGACGTCGGACGAAGGGAGCCTGCACTGGGTGCGGGACGCCGAGATTCCCGACCTGCCGTTGTGGCCCGGGGACCGGGTGTTCCTGCCGTGGCTGGACGGCGACGCCCTGTTCTCGGCCACCTTCCGCTACCGGGACGGCGTCTTCCGGGACTACGACGCCGTCTTCTACGGCCCCGGCGGCACGCCGGCGGGCAGCGCCCGCGGCGGGCCCCAGCTCGGCCCCGACGCCGATCCCGGGTGAGCGCCCGCGTGCGAAGACGCTCGAGCGAGCGTCCCGGGGCGCACGCTCCGGCGCCCAGGCCGGCTCAGAGCAGCTCGGCCAGGCGCCGGCGGTCGACCCGCGAGACGAGCTTCTGCGCCAGCATCACGTCGCCCTTCACCTTGAGCTTGCCGGTCATGAAGGCCGCCATGGGATTGAGATCGCCCTTCATCAGGGCGATGAGATCTTCGTCGCTCACGCGGATGGTGACGTCGGGCCCATCGGCCTGGCCGTCGAAGGCGGCCAGCGTCCTGTCCTGGAGCACGTGGTACACGGGCTCGGAGATGTCGTACTGCACGACGGCGTCCTCGCGGCCCAACTCCTCGGCCATGGCGCCCGCGTCGAAGACCTCGGGGATGCGGTGGAGGAGCTCCTTGGCGGTCATGCGGCCAGTCTAGCGGTTGTACGCGCCCGGGCGGTCGCGATGCCGGGCGCGGAGGGGCGCCGTTATACTTTCGGGGCGCCCCGGTCGCCCGGCGGCGCGGTGGATGACGTGAACTTCGGCCTTTCGGAAGAGCTCCTGGCGATGCAGGCGCACGTGCGCGAGTTCGCACGTGCCGAGATCGCCACCGTGGCTGCCGGGCTCGACCGCGAGCCGCGCTTCCCCTGGGAGACCTTGGCGAAGATGGGCGAGCTGGGGCTGCTGGGGGTGATGACGCCGGAGCGCTACGGCGGCGCGGGTCTCGACGCCCTCGCCTACGTCGTGGTGCTCGAGGAGATCGCCGCGGCCGACGCCAGCCACGCCACGATCATGAGCGTCACCAACGGCCTGCCCCAGAGCATGCTGCTGCGCTACGGCAGCGAGGCGCAGAAGGAACGGTACCTGTCGAGGCTCGCCGCCGGCACGTGGATCGGGTCGTTCTGCCTGTCGGAGCCGCAGGCGGGCTCCGACGCGGTCGCCATGACCACGCGCGCCCGCCGGGTCGACGGCGGCTACGTCCTGAACGGCACCAAGGCCTGGATCACCAGCGGCGGCGAGGCGCAGCTCTACCTGGTGATGGCCAAGACCGACATGAGTGCCGGCGCCCGCGGCGTGAGCTGCTTCCTGGTCGAGAAGGGCACCAACGGCATGAGCTTCGGCAAGCCCGAGCGCAAGCTGGGGCAGCACGCCGCGGTCACCACGAGCGTCGCCTTCGACGACTGCTTCGTGCCCGAGGAGGCGTTGCTGGGCGGCGAGGGGCAGGGCTTCGTGATCGCCATGGCCTCCCTGGACGGCGGCCGCATCGGCATCGCCGCGCTGGCCGTGGGCGTGGCGCGGGCCGCCTTCGAGGCCGCCCGCGACTACGCGGCCGAGCGCAGCGCGTTCGGCGAGCCCATCCACAACTTCCAGGCGATCGGCTTCTCGCTGGCCGACATGGACACGCGCATCGAAGCCGCCAGGCTGCTCACCCTGCGGGCCGCCTGGCTCAAGGACCGCGGCTACCGGGTCACGCGCGAGGCGGCGCAGGCCAAGCTGTTCGCCTCCGAGGCCGCCGCCCGCACGACCCACGACGCCATCCAGGTGTTCGGGGGCTACGGTTACACCAAGGACTACCCGGTGGAGCGCTACTTCCGGGACGCCCGGGTGACCGAGATCTACGAGGGAACCAGCGAGATCCAGCGCATGGTGATCCACCGGCAGATCTACCGCGATCTCGAGCGCCGGTGACGCCCGCCGGCCGGCGCGGCCGGACGAGGAGGAGAGCGTGATCGACTTCGAGCTATCGGACGAGCAGCGTCAGTTCCAGTCGCTGGCGCGTCAGTTCGCGCGCGACGTGATCATCCCGGTGGCGGCCGACCACGACCGGGCCGAGAGCTATCCCGAGGAGGTCGTGCAGCGCGGCTTCGAGCTGGGGCTCTTGAACACCATCATCCCGCAGGAGGTCGGCGGGCTAGGGCTGGGCTCGCTCGACGAGGCCATCATCGGCGAGGAGCTGGGCTACGGCTGCATGGGGATCTACACCATCTTCATGGCCTCCGAGCTGGGCATCACGCCGCTCCTGATAGCCGGCACGCCGGAGCAGCAGCAGCGCTTCCTGGCCCCCTTGCTCGAAGCCCCCAGGCTGGCCGCGTTCGCCCTCTCCGAGCCGGACAACGGCTCGGACGCCGGCGCCATGAAGACCCGCGCCGTGCTCGACGGCGACGACGTCATCCTGAACGGCACCAAGATGTGGATCAGCAACGGCGACCGCGCCGACATCACGGTGGTGTTCGCCACCTTCGATCCCGAGAGACGCCACCACGGCACGCTGGCGGTGGTGGTGGAGAAGGGGCGCGAGGGCCTCAGCGCCCGAAAGCTCCACGGCAAGCTCGGGCAGCGCGCGAGCCCCACCGCGGAGCTCGTCTTCCAGGACGTGCGGGTGCCTCGCGCCAACATCCTCGGCGAGCCGGGCGACGGGTTCGCCATCGCCATGCGCACCCTCGACAGGACCCGCATCCCGGTGGCGGCCGGCTCCGTGGGGGTCGCCAGGCGGGCGCTCGACGAGGCCCTCCGGTACGCCTCGCAGCGGCACGCATTCGGGCAGGCGATCGCCCGCTTCCAGGCCGTCCAGTTCAAGCTGGCGGAGATGAAGATCGGCATCGAGACGGCGCGCTGGCAGACCTACCACGCCGCCTGGCTGGCCGACCGCGGCGACCCGCCCGGGGAGGCGGCGGCCATCGCCAAGGCCTACGCCTCCGACATGGCGTTCCGGTCGGCGGAGGAGGCGCTCAACGTCCACGGCGGCTACGGCTACGTCAACGAATATCCGGTGGAGAAGCTCATGCGCGACGTCAAGCTGAACCAGATCTACGAGGGCACCAACGAGATCCAGCGCGTCGTCATCGCGCGTGGATTGCTCCAGCGCCTACTAGAATAGGCCCGAGAGCGGCCTGGGCGGGCCGGCCCAGAGCGGTGGGAGGGGCGGCCCGGCCGGGCGTGCCGGCACGAGCGCGACCGCAGGCGCCATGCGCGCGGCGGAAGCTGGGAGGCAAGCGTGAAGATCCTGACCATCCTGAAGCAGGTACCCGACGCCGAGGCGAGGGTGCGCGCCCATGACGGCGCCGTCGATCTCGGCGGGGTGGCCTTCGTCATCGACGGCATGGACGAGTACGGCGTGGAGGAGGCGTTGCGGATCCGCGAGGGCGGGGCCGCCGTCGACGAGGTCGTGGCCGTGGCGCTCGGCCCGCAACGCTTCGAGGAGGCGTTGCGGACCGCGCTGGCGATGGGCGCGGACCGCGCGGTGCACATCGAGACCGAGGCGGCGCTGGACCCCATCGCGCAGGCGCAGGTGCTGGCCGCGGTCGCGCGCGAGGAGCAGGCCGACCTGATCCTCCTCGGCGGCAAGCAGGCCGACTGGGACAGCGCGGCGCTGGGCGCGGCGGTGGCCGAGGCGCTGGCCTGGCCGCTGAGCGACTGGACCACCGAGCTCGCGGTAGAGGACGGTGCCCTGAAGACCCGCCACGACACCGACGACGGCAGCGAGGCGCTCGAGCTGCCGCTGCCGGCCGTGGTGACCACGCAGCAGGGCCTCAACGAGCCGCGCTACCCCACCCTCCCCAACATCATGAAGGCCAAGCGCAAGGAGCTCGCCAAGCACGATCTGGACAGGTACGGGTCGCCGGCGCCCATGCTCGTCACGGTGCGCCAGGAGATCCAGACCCGCGAGCGGCGGGGAACGATCGTCGAGGGCGAGCCGGCCGAGGCCGCCCGCGAGCTGGTGCGCCTTCTGGACGACGAGGCGAAGGTGCTGCCGTGACCCGGGCGCCGCGGAGCTGGGAGTGAGAGCATGCTACTGATCGTCACCAGGGCAAGGGACGGCGGCGCCGGCAAGGCCGACCTCGAGCTGGTCAGCGCCGCACGCGGTCTCGGGGAGGCCCTCGGGCAACCGGTCGCGGCGGCCGTGCTCGGCGCCGACCCGAGCGCCACCGCCCGGGACCTCGCCCGCTACGTCGACACCGTCTACCGGGTCGCCGCACCCGAGCTCGAGCCCTTCCGGGCCGAGCCGTTCACCAGCGCCGCCCACGCGCTCGTGCGCTCCACGGGGGCCCAGGCGGTGCTCGCGACCGCCAGCCGCTCGGGGCAGAGCTTCACCCCGCGCCTGGCGGTGCGGCTGGGCGCCCCGCTGCTGGAGGACGTCACCACGCTCGGCGCGGACGGCGGCGCGGTGACCGCCACCCGCTTCACCTACCTCACCCGCGTCACCGAGGCGGTGCGCGCCGAGTCGTTCCCGGTGGTGATCAGCGTGAAGCCCAACGTGTTCCCCGTCGCCGAACCGGCGGGCTCCGCGGGCGGCGTCGAGGATGCGGCCGCGTCGCTGGTCGAGACGGACGGACGGGTGCGGAGCAGCGACCGCCGCAGTGCCAAGGGCGGCCGCGTCGCGCTGGAGGACGCCAAGGTGGTGGTGACCGGCGGGCGCGGGGTGGGCGACGCCGAGGGCTTCGCGCGTCTGGTGGAGCCGCTCGCCGACGCGCTGAGCGCCGGCGTGGGGTCCACGCGCGCGGTGGTGGACGCCGGCTGGCGCCCCTACGCCGAGCAGGTCGGCCAGACCGGTAAGACCGTCACGCCCGACCTCTACATCGCCCTGGGGGTGTCGGGCGCGGTGCAGCACCTGTCGGGCATGAACCGTTCCAAGGTGATCGTGGCGGTCAACAAGGACCCGGACGCCCCGATCTTCAAGGTCTGCGACTACGGCATCGTGGGCGACGTCAACGAGGTCGTCCCGCCGCTCGAGGACGCTGTGTCGCAGCGCCGGGGCTGAGGTGGCGGGCGGCGGCTCCCGAGACGTGCGGGCCAGTGCGGCGGCCGCGGGGACGGGGGATGGGTCTCCGGGCGAGACCGGGACCGCGGTGGTGCGGCGGGCCGGCCGGGCCGATCTCGAGGTGCTGACCGAGCTGGAGAAGAGCTTCCCCGGCGATCGCCTGGCCCGCGGCTCGCTCGCCCGGCTGCTGGGACGCGACAGCGCCCAGCTGTGGGTCGCCGAGGCGGGCGGCAGGGTCATCGGCGACGCGGTGGTGCTGTTCCGCAAGGGCTTCGCCTCGGCGCGTCTGTACTCGCTGGTGGTGCGGCCGGAGAGCCGCGGCCACGGGGTGGCCAGGGCTCTGCTGGCGCAGGCCGAGGAGGGCGCGCGCGAGCGGGGGGCGGTCGCCATGCGGCTGGAGGTGCGAGAGGACAACGGCCCCGCCATCGCCCTCTACCGGACGTGCGGCTACGAGGTGGTGGGGCGGACCGCCGAGTACTACCAGGACCACTCCAACGCCTTGCGCATGCAGAAGGCCTTCGCCTCGGGCGGTGCCACCGTGCTGGGGGTGCCGTACTACCCGCAGTCCTTGGAGTTCACCTGCGGTCCGGCGTCGCTGATGATGGCGATGCGCTACCACGGCTACCCGGTGCCGCTCGAGCGCTGGCTCGAGCTGGCGCTGTGGCGCGAGGCCACCACCATCTTCATGCTGTCCGGCCACGGCGGCTGCAGCGCCCACGGGCTGGCGGTCGCCGCGCTGCGCCGCGGGTTCCGCGCCACCGTGGTGACCCGCGATGCCGACGTGCCGTTCCTCGACTCCGTGCGCTCGGAGGACAAGAAGGACGTCATCCGCATCGCCCACCACACCTTCGAGCGCGACGTCCGCGACCAGGGAGGACGGGTGGAGCTGCGCGACTTCAACGACCGCGACATGGTGGCGGCCCTCAAGCGCGGCGCGCTGCCCCTGGTGATGCTGTCGGGTTACCGCCTCTACGCCGAGAAGGTGCCCCACTGGGTGGTCGTCACCGGCTTCGACGACGACCACCTCTACCTGCACGATCCCTACATCCCCGAGGGGGCGGGACGGGCCGACAGCGTGCACCTGCCGCTGCGCCGCGACGCCTTCGACGCCGTCAGCCGTTTCGGCCGGCGCCGCCACCGCTCCGTGGTGCTCGTCGAACGCTGGGGGAAGGTCAGTCGCCGACCAGGTAGCGGATGATCTCCTCGTAGATCTCGGGGTTGGCCTGATCCTCCTCGCCGGCGGCGATGGTGGGGTTGTCGTTGACCTCGATCACGTAGTACTCGCCGTCGATCTCCTTGACGTCGACGCCGTAGAGGCTGCGCCCCACGGCGTTGGCCGCGGCCAGGGCGACCTCGAGCAGCCTGGGGTCGGCGCTCTCGCGCGCCACGCCCTCCACGGTCGCCCACTCGCCGGCGTCGGAGCGGTCCATGGTGCGCCAGCCTTGCGGCGCGAAGCGGTAGGTCACCACCGCCAGCACGCGCCCGTCCAGGGTGATCACCCGCCAGTCGAACTCGCTCGGCATGTACTGCTGCACGATCAGCCGGTCGGCACGGCGGAGGAAGCGCCGTCCGACCTTGACGAACGCCTCCGGGGTGGCGACCTTGTCGACGTAGAGGCTGAAGCTGGAGTTGGGCGCCTTGAGCACCAGCGGCGTGCCGAGGCTCTCGAAGAGCGACTCGGCGACGGCGGGTCTGAGCTCGCCCTCGTTCAGCACCCGCGTGACGGGGATGGGCACGGACGCCGCCTCCATGCGGGCGTACATGTTCACCTTGTCGCAGCAGATGCGGATCGACTCGGCGTGGTCGAGCACGCGGATGCCCAGCATCTCGGCGCTGCGGGCCACCACGTAGCTGGTGTTGAGCGGGTCGGTGAGCGCGCGGATGAGCACGCCGTCGTAGTTGCGGAGGTACTTGAGCTCGTCCTTGAACAGGAAGTCGAGCTCGTGCCCCAGCTCGAAGGCGGCCAACCGGAAGTTGGTGAGCGCGGTGAGCTCCACCGACGAACGGATGGTGTAGCGCTCGGCGAAGATGGCTAGCCTTGCCATGTCCCCGACTCCTCGACGAGCGCCAGCTCCTCGGGCGTGAGCTGGTCCAGCGGCAGCGGCAGGAAGGCCGACAGCAGGAAGGCCTTCGCCGTCACGATCACCCGCACCCGCGCCAGGGGCAGCCGGAAGACGGCGAACACCGCCTCGGTGAAGGCGGCGTACTCCGGCACCAGGCTGCGGCCGAGCACGCAGCGCACCACGTCGATGCGGTAGTCCTCCGGCAGCTCCTGGCAGAGCACCGCGTACTTGCCGGTATAGGTCAGGCCGTTGCGCCGGGCGGCGAGCTGCTCCGCGTCGGCCACCAGCTCCCCCTTGCTGGAGAAGGGGTTGACCGGGTAGGCCATGAAGGGCGGAGCCGGGAAGCGCGTGGTGGCGAGGTGGAACGTGGGGAGCGGCAGATCGGCGAGGCGCGCCTTCTCCATGGCGATGGGCACCACGTACGCGTCGAGCGCGTCACCGCTGGTGGGGATGACCTTCAGCCCCGCCAGCTCCGCGTCCAGCGAGTGGTAGTAGCCGCTCGTGAGGTAGCTGTAGTCGCCGGCCATGTTGGCCAGCTCGGCGGCCCGGGTGGGCAGCGTCAGCCGGAGCAGGGACGGCTCGCCGTCCATGTCAGCGCTGCAGGGCCGCCACGCCCGGCAGGGTCCGTCCCTCCAGGAACTCCAGGGCGGCGCCGCCGCCGGTGGAGATGTGGCCGATGCGGTCCGCCAGCCCCGTCTGGTTCACGGCGGCCACGGAGTCGCCGCCCCCCACCACGGTGAAGGCGGGCAGCGCGGCCACCGTCTGGGCCACCGCCACCGTGCCGGCGTCGAAGGGGGGCGTCTCGAAGACGCCCAGCGGGCCGTTCCAGAAGACGGTGCGGGCGCCGTCCAGAGCCTCTCGGATGGCCGCGATCGCCCGCGGTCCCACGTCCAGGCCCAGGAGCCCGTCGGGGATGGCATCGGAGGGGTGCACCGAGGTCTGCACGCCCTGGGCGATCTCGCGCGCGCACACCGAGTCCTCCGGCAGCAGCAGCGTGACGCCGGCGGCCCCGGCCTGCTTCAGCAGCCGCCGGGCGGTGTCGAGCTGGTCCTCCTCGACCCGTGAGGCGCCGACCGAGCCGCCCTGGGCGGCGATGAACGTGTAGGCCATGGCGCCGCCGATGAGGATCTTGTCCGCCGCCTCGAGCAGCTTCTCGATCACGCCGATCTTGTCGGAGACCTTGGCGCCGCCAAGGATCACGGCGAAGGGGTGCTCGGGGCGCTCCAGGAGGCGTCCCAGCGCCTTCAGCTCCTGCTCCAGGAGGCGTCCGGCGGCCGACGGCAGCAGGTGCGCCACGCCTTCGGTGCTGGCGTGGGCCCGGTGCGCCGAGCCGAAGGCG
>Ga0209919_1000869_pt1 | contig 14962 bp, 13 predicted proteins | sample SalPon2A_C_D2_MG_FD_185721 | JGI IMG/M metagenome (GOLD analysis project Ga0209919, IMG submission 185721) | Soil microbial communities from South San Francisco under conditions of wetland restoration - Salt Pond MetaG R2A_C_D2_MG (SPAdes)... | ecosystem: Environmental > Terrestrial > Soil >... | reverse complement strand
GGCCTTGCCTCTCCGAAAAGCGCGTTCGAACCCGCCAAGCTGACGAAGCGGGCGGATCGGGCCTGGAAGGCTGCCGGGCTTGAGCGCATTACGCTTCACGAGTGCCGCCACACCTTCGCCTCTCTGATGATCGCCGCCGGAGTCAACCCAAAGGCTCTCCAGCACTTCATGGGGCACGCCAACATCTCGATCACGCTGGACCGCTACGGCCACCTGATGCCGGGATCGGAGGCGGAAGCCGCCGACCTGCTCGACGCCTACCTCGACCGGCGCAAGCGCGGCGAGTAGGCGTCGCGCGCGCGCCACTGGCGCACCAACTGGCGCACGACCCCTGCCAGATGGCCGCAAACCGCTCTACAAAGCGCGCCCATGTTTCCGGCTCGGGGATGTACTTCATCTGATGAGAATTGGAGCTGAGGCATCCGCGGTTGTCGGCGGGACGCCTATGGTGGCGCTGCGGCGGCTGGGGGAGGGGCTGCCGGGGGAGGTGTGCGTGAAGCTGGAGTACTTCAATCCGGGGGGGTCGGTGAAGGACCGGATCGGGATGGCGATGATCGATGCGGCCGAGCACGAAGGGCTGATCGAGCCCGGGAAGTCGGTGATCGTCGAGCCGACCAGCGGCAACACCGGGATCGCCCTGGCGATGGTTTGCGCGGCGCGCGGCTATGAGCTGATCCTGACGCTGCCCGAGGGGATGAGCCGCGAGCGGGCGAAGCTGCTGCGCGCCTACGGCGCCGAGGTGCGCGAGACGCCGTCGCTGGGCGGGATGAGCGAGGCGGTCGAGCTCGCCGAGGAGATCCGCGAGCAGCGCCGCGGCTTCATGCCGCAGCAGTTCTCGAACCCGGCCAACCCGGCGGCGCACAGGAAGACGACGGCGGAGGAGATCTGGCGCGACACCGACGGCGAGGTCGGCGCCTTCGTCGCCGGGGTCGGCACCGGCGGCACGATCACGGGGGTCGGCGGCATGTTCCGCGAGTGCAGCCCGGAGACGCTGGTCGTCGCGGTCGAGCCCGCCGCCTCGCCGGTGCTCGCCGGCGGCGTCGCCGGCCCGCACAAGATCCAGGGGATCGGCGCCGGCTTCGTGCCCGAGGTGCTCGACCGCTCGGTGATCGACGAGACGATCGCCGTCTCCGACGAGGACGCGCTGGAGGCCGCGCGCCTGGCGGCGAAACGCGAGGGCGTGCTGGCCGGGATCTCCGCCGGCGCCAACATCAAGGCGGCGCTGGAGGTCGCGGCGCGGCCCGGGATGGAGGGGAAGCGGGTCGTCACCGTGGTCTGCGACTCGGGCGAGCGCTACATGTCCCTACCCTTCTTCGCACCGTGATCAGGCGCATCGCAAGAGAGATTCGAGCCGATGTGAGCGCCGCGCGCGACCGCGACCCGGCGGCGCAGGGGGTCTCCTCGTTCGAGATCCTCACCGCCTGGGCCGGCGTACAGGCGCTGCTCGCCCACCGGGCCGCCCACGCCCTGCGCGAGGCCGGGGTGCCGCTGGCGCCGCGGGTGATCGCCTACCTGACGCGCGCCGTAACCGGGATCGAGATCCACCCGGCGGCGAAGATCGGACCGGAGTTCTTCATCGACCACGGCGCGGGCGTGGTGATCGGCGAGACCGCCGAGATCGGCTGTTGCGTGACCCTCTACCAGGGCGTGACGCTGGGCGGCACCGGCTTCCAGCCCGGCAAGCGGCACCCGACCCTGGGCGACAACGTCACGGTCGGCTCCGGCGCCAAGCTGCTCGGCCCGATCGACGTCGCCGACGGCGCCAAGATCGGCGCCAACACGGTCGTCGTCGAGGATGTGCCGCCCGGCGCGACCGTCGTCGGCAATCCCGGCCACCCGGTCAGGGTCGAAGGCCGGCGCCCCGAGGGGCCCGACGCCGATTGGATCCACCTGCCGGACCCGATCGCCGACGCGATCAAGACGCTCGCCGAGCGGATCGCGCAACTCGAGCAGCGACTGGCGGAGCTCGACGGCGGTGAGGCCCCGGACCGCAACGGCGAGGAGCTGCGCCCGCGCACCGGCCGCTCCTCAGCGGGCGGCTGAGCCGGCCGCGCTCGTCTCTATTCTCGGAGGCGATGCTGCAGACCGAGCCCGAGAGCGCCGCGACCGGATTCGGCGCGCCGACCGAACCCGGCGCCGACCGCGCCGAGCGCCTGCTCGCCGGGCTCAACGAGCCGCAGCGCGCCGGGGTGCGCCACGGCGAGGGCCCGCTGCTCGTGCTCGCCGGCGCGGGCTCCGGCAAGACGCGCGTGCTCACGCACCGGATCGCCTACCTGCTGGCCACGGGGCAGGCGCGGCCGGGGGAGATCCTCGCAATCACCTTCACCAACAAGGCCGCGAACGAGATGCGCGAGCGGGTCGAGTCGCTGGTCGGGCGGTCTGCCCGGGCGATGTGGGTGACCACCTTCCATTCCGCCTGCGCGCGGATGCTGCGCGCCGACGCCGAGCGGCTCGGCTACTCGCGCGGCTTCACGATCTACGACGAGTCGGACTCGCTGCGGATGCTCAAACGCTGCATGGAGGAGCTGCATGTCGATCCCAAGCGCTATCCGCCGCGGGCGATCCGCTCGCAGATCTCCGGCGCGAAGAACCAGCTGGTCGACGCCGACGCCTACTCGCAGGCGGCCGGCAGCGTCTTCGAAGAGACGGCGGCGGGCGTCTTCCATGTCTACGAGAAGCGCATGCTCGAGGCCAACGCGATGGACTTCGACGACCTGCTGGTGCGCACGGTCAACGGCCTGGAGCTGTTCGAGGAGGCGCGCGAACGCTGGCGCCGCACCTTCCGCCACGTGCTCGTCGACGAGTACCAGGACACCAACCACGCCCAGTACCGGCTGCTGCAGCTGCTCACCTCCGAGCACGGAAACCTGATGGTCGTCGGCGACGAGGACCAGTCGATATACGGCTTCCGCCACGCCGACATCCGCAACATCCTCGATTTCGAGCGCGACTTCCCGGATGCCGAGGTGGTCAAGCTCGAGCAGAACTACCGCTCGACGCAGACGATCCTCTCGGCCGCCAACGCGGTGGTCGAAAACAACCACGAGCGGCGGCCGAAGCGGCTCTGGACGGAGCTGGCCGGCGGCGAGCCGCTACAGCTGCGCGAGCTCTCCGACGAGCACGAGGAGGCGCGTTGGGTGGCGGGGGAGATCGAGCGCCTCGGCGAGGACGAGGGGGTGAAGCGCGAGGACGTCGCGGTCTTCTACCGGACCAACGCGATGAGCCGCGTGCTCGAGGACACGCTGGTCCGCTTCGAGCTGCCATACCAGGTGATCGGCGGCACCAAGTTCTACGAGCGGGCCGAGATCAAGGACGCGATCGCCTACCTCAGCCTGCTCGCCAATCCCGCCGACCAGGTCTCCTTTGCGCGGATCGTCAACTCGCCGCGGCGCGGGATCGGCAACACCAGCCAGGGCCGCCTCGCCGCGCACGCGAACACGACGGGGCTGCCGATCTGGGAGGTCGCCGGGCGGGCGGAGGAGGTGCCGGGCCTCGGCGCGGCAGCGATCAAGGCCGTCGACCGGTTCTACGAGACGATCGACGGCCTCAAGGCGCGGGCCGAGGAAGCCCCGGTGGCCGAGCTGCTGGAGGCGATGCTGCGCGAGACCGGTTACCTCGAAGCGTTGGCCGCCGAGCGCACGGTCGAAGCCGAGGGAAGGGCGGAGAACCTCGAGGAGCTGATCGGCGTCGCCCGCGAGTTCGACGCCAACCACGAGCTCGAGGGCGATGGCGATGTGGCGCCGCTGGAGGAGTTCCTGCAGCAGATCTCCCTCTACACCGCGCAGGACGACCTGCGCGACGACTCGGCGATCACGCTGATGACCCTGCACAACGCGAAGGGGCTGGAGTACGAGACCGTCTTCATCGTCGGCTGCGAGGACGGCGCCTTCCCGCACATGAAAGCGCTCGAAGAGGGAGGCGAGGAGGAGGAGCGGCGGCTCTGCTACGTCGGCATCACCCGCGCCCGCCGTCGCCTCTACATGACCTGGACGCGCGAACGGCGGCTGTTCGGCCGCGCCGAGCACAACCTGCCGTCGCGCTTCGTCGACGAGCTGCCCGAGGAGCTGGTCGAGCGCGGCTCCAGCGCCGTCGGCGCCGCGGGCTCCTGGGCGAGCGCGGCGGCCTCGACCGCGGCGCCGGTCGACCCGGGAGCGGCGCTCGAGCTGCACACCGGAGACGACGTCGTCCACGCCAGCTTCGGCGATGGGGTGGTCACCGCGGTCGAGCCCGGCGGGGTCGTCGTCGTGCGCTTCGCCGGCGACAGCTCGGAGCGCAAGCTGATGGCCGACTACGCCCCGATCCGCAGGCGGTAGCGGTGGCGGCGCGGATCATCGACGGCAAGGCGGTCGCCGCGCGGGTTCGCGAGCGCGTGCGCTCCGAGGTCGCCGGGCTGGCGAGCCCGCCCGGCCTGGCGACGATCCTCGTCGGCGACGACCCCGCGTCCGCCGTCTACGTGCGGATGAAGCGCGAGGACTCGGCCGAGGTGGGGATCGAGTCCTTTCACCACGAGCCCGGCGGCGACGTCTCACAGGAGGACCTGGCGGCGCTGATCGCCTCGCTCAACGCCGACGATCGCGTCCACGCCATCCTCCTGCAGCTGCCGCTGCCCGACCACCTCGACCAGGACCCGCTGATCGCGGCGATCGACCCGGCGAAGGACGTCGACGGGCTTACGCCGCTCAGCGCCGGGCTGCTGGCCCAGGACAGGCCGGGCGCCTTCGCGCCCTGCACGCCCTCGGGGGTGATGGAGCTGCTGCGCGAGGCGGACGTCGAGCTCGAAGGCGCCCGCGCCGTCGTGATCGGGCGCTCGATCCTCGTCGGCAAGCCGCTGGCGGCGCTGCTGCTGGCCGCCAACGCGACGGTCACCCACTGTCACTCGCGCACCCGCGACCTCGGCGCGGTCTGCCGCGAGGCCGATGTGCTGATCGCGGCTGCCGGACGACCCGGCCTGGTGAGCGGCGAGATGGTGCGCGAGGGGGCGACCGTGATCGACGTCGGCACGAACAAGGTCGACGGCAAGCTGGTCGGCGACGTCGACTTCGCCTCGGTCAGCGAGCGCGCCGGGGCGATCACGCCGGTGCCGGGCGGCGTCGGCCCGATGACCCGGGCGATGCTGCTCGTCAACACGCTCGCTGCCGCCCGCGGGCGCGTGTAGGGTCGTGTCGTGGAGGCGCACAAGCTGAGCATCGGCGAGAAGATCTCCGCCGCCTCGGCGGTTCTGCTCTTCGTCGCGATGTTCCTCGATTGGTTCGGCGCCAAGGTCGCCGGCGTGTCGGGCTTCTCGGGCAGCATCGAAGGCGGCGGCAGCGGCGCCACTGCCTGGGACGCGCTCGATGTGATCCCCGTCTTCCTGATGCTTGCGATCGTGCTCGCGCTCGGCGTCGCCCTGGTCCGCCTCACCGACGCCGACCTCGAGCTCTCGATCTCGCTCAACGCCTTCGTCGCCGCGGCGGGCGCCCTGGCCTTCCTGCTGATCCTCTACCGGATCGTCTTCCCGCCCGACTTCGGCATCCCCGGCGTCGCGGTCGACACGACGCTGAGTCTCGGCATCTTCCTCGGCCTGATCGCCGCCGCGGGCATCGCCTACGGCGGCTGGAGCGCGATGCGCGAGGAAGGCCTGACGTTCGACGACGCCGCCGAGCGGCTATCGAAGTAGCCCGGCGGCCACCCGCTTGGCGAAGGCGATGATCGTCATCATCGGGTTGACGCCGACCGAGGTGGGAAAGAGCGAGGCGTCGGCGACGTAGAGGCCGTCGACTCCGTTGACCGAGCCGTCGGCGGCGCAGACGCCCTCGCGCGGGTCGGCGGCGATGCGGGCGGTGCCCATCGGGTGAAAGGCCTCGAGCCGCAGCTCCGAGGGCCTGAACGTCGTCGCCTCGAAGTCGGCGAGTTGACCCGGTCGCAGAACCGGCACCCGGGCGACGTTCGGGTAGACCTCGACCGCGCCGGCGGCGAAGTGGACTTCCGCGGCGCGGGCGATGCCGAAGGCGAGCCGGCGGGCGTCCTCGTTGGTCAGCTCGTAGCCGGCGCGCAGCGAGCCGTCGCGGGCGATGCCGACGCGCCCGGCCGACTCGTCGGAGAGGTGGACGCCGATCGAGCCGATCCGGTCGAGGCCGAGGATCGATTCCTGGTGCTCGCGACCCGAGCCGAGCAGCCAGGCGCCGCCGAAGGGCAGCGGCGTGAAGGTCGCCTCGAGCAAGATCCGCTGCGGCTCCCACTGGTCGACGTAGTAGCTCTGCATCACGCCTTCCCAGCCGCGCACCTGCTCCTCGTAGCGGGCGCCGATCCAGCAGGCGGGGTGGATGTGGAGGTTGCGGCCGACCTGCCCGCCGCCGAGCCCGGAGCGCAGCAGCAGCTCGGGCGTGCCGAGGGCGCCGCCGGCGACGATCGTCGCTCGCCGGGCGCGGACCGTGTAGCCGTCGCAGCGGACCCCCGTCGCCCGGCCCTTCTCGACCAGCACGCGCCGGACCTCGGCGCCGGTGCGCAGCCGGGCGCCGGCGGCGACGGCGCGCGGCAGGTAGCTGACATGCATACCGCGCTTGGCGTCGATCCGGCAGCCGTAGGGACAGGAGCTGCACTGCACGCAGCTTCCCGCGTTGCGTGAGATCGGCCCGCCGCTGGCGCCGAGCGCCGCCGCTCCCTCCATCGCCAGCTGGCCGTTGCGGCCCATCCGCTCCGGGTCGAGCGGCGTCACCCGCAGGAACTCCTCGGCCTCGGCGAAGTCCGGCGCCAGCCGCTCGGCCCACTCGACCCCGTGGCGCTCGCGCCAGTGCTCGAGCACCGGGTCCGGGGCGCGGAAGCAGGTGCCGGAGTTGATCACGGTCGTGCCGCCTGCCGTGCGGGCGACCGGCACGGGGATCGGCGGCTTGCCCTCGGCGATCGTCAGGCCGCCGTCGCGATACAGCGAGGCGATCGCCTCCAGCGGGTCATCCGGGTAGCTGTCGCGGTCGAACGCCTCGCCGGCCTCGAGCACGATCACATCGAGCCCGGCCTCGGCCAGGGTCGCCGCGGCCACGGCGCCGCCGGCGCCGGAGCCGACGATCACGACGTCGCACTCCTCCTCGGGCCCGGACTGCGCCGTGTCACCCAGCGAGCCCGCCGGCTCGGGCAGCGAGCCGTCAGCGAGGCGGCAGCTCGTCTCCAGCCCGAGCCGTGCCTCGACCCGGGGGTCGACCGCGTAGCCGAGCGTGGTGAAGGTCTTCGCCATCAGCAGCAGCTCGTGGTGCAGGCCGAACCGCGAGTCCTCCATGCGGCGCAGGAAATCCTCGCGCGCCGCGAGGTCGAGCCGGCTGAAGCGCCAGGGGAAGGGCAGCCACTCGAAGGCCCGCAGGCCGAGCCTGACGCGCAGCAGCAGCCGCGGCGAGAGCGCGGTGAGGAACTCGGCGACGGGGCCGGAGACGTCGACCTCGCGCTCGGCCGCGGGCAGGCCGTCGAGCGCGGGCGCCATCGCCGCGCAGATCGCGCTCAGGGTGCGTTGCTCGGCGGTCGACAGCCCCGGCGCGCGCTGTCAGCCGGGGGTCGGCGGGCGGTCGACCCGCCCGGCGAGCGACCAGAGCCAGAGCGCCAGCAGGGCGAGGAAGCCGTCGACGAGGAAGTTGAGCAGGTAGATGAAGACATGCTGGTCGACCAGGAAGAAGCCGAGCGAGCCGAGCGAGGAGGCGGTCTTGCCCGCCGCAAGCACCAGCAGCAGCGGCCGGTAGCGGACGACGTCGGCCTGGGCGACGAGGCAGATGCCGGTGATCACGACCATGTAGGCGAAGCCGAGCGCCAGCCAGAGGTCCTCCTGCGTGTGCGGCGCCCGCGTGTCGTTGCCGAACCATTCGCCGACGTCTGAGATGACGTCGAGGACGCCGCTGGGGACGGCGATGAAGAGGATGCCGACGACGGCGAAGCTGAGCGCGAGGGCGCGCAGGCTCAGGACGACGAGTGCCTCTGCTCGATCTCCCCGCATCGTTGGCCGCACTCTAACTGGCTGGCTGGCCAGGAACCATCGCCCTACAATCCCCGCCGTGATCGAGCGAGAGCAGGTACTTCATGTGGCGAAGCTGGCGCGGCTTCGGTTGAGCGACGCCGAGCTGGAGAAGATGGCGGGAGAGCTGTCGGGAATCCTCCAGCATGTCGATCGGATCGGCGAGCTCGATTTGGACGATGTGGCGCCGACCTCGCATGTGGTCGAGCTGGAGAACGTGCTGCGGCCGGACGAGCCGCGGCCCAGCTGGCCGCGCGAGGATGTGCTCAGGCAGGCGCCGGACCCCGCCGAGGGCGCGTTTCGAGTCCCGTCGCCGCAGGCCGAGGCCTGATGTCGGGACTGCTCGAGCTGAGCGTCGCCGAGGCGGCGACGCGGATCCAGGCAGTGGAGCTGTCGCGGGAGGAGTACTTCGACGCCTGGCGCGAGGCTGCGGCGGGCGATGAGCTGAACGCCTATCTCTGGCGTGCCGAGGAACGCGCGGTTGAGAGCGATGGCCCGCTGGCCGGTGTTCCGATTGCGGTCAAGGACCTCTTCTGCACCGAGGGGATCGAGACGACGGCCGGCTCGCGGATCCTCGAGGGGCACCGTCCGCTCTACACGGCGACCGCCGTGCGCCGCCTGACCGAGGCGGGGGCGGAGCTGCTCGGCAAGACCAACATGGACGAGTTCGCGATGGGCTCCTCGAACGAGAACTCCGCTTACGGAGCGGTGCTCAACCCGCACGACCGGGCGCGCGTGCCCGGCGGCTCCTCCGGCGGCTCGGCGGCGGTCGTCGCCGGCGGCCTCGCGCCCTGCGCGATCGGCACCGACACCGGCGGCTCGATTCGCCAGCCCGCGGCGCTCTGCGGGATCGTCGGCCTGAAGCCGACCTACGGGGCGATCTCGCGCTACGGGATGATCGCCTTCGCCTCCTCGCTCGACCAGTGCGGCCCGCTGACCCGCGACGTCACCGACGCGGCGCTGCTGCTCGAGGCGATGCAGGGCGGCGACCCCTGCGACTCGACCTCGGTCGGGATCGAGGGCGGCATCCGGGCGCCGCGCGGCGAGGACCTGAAGGGCCTGCGCTTCGCCGTCCCCGCCGACCTCGCCCACGACGCGATCGAGCCGGGTGTGCGCGCCGCCTTCGAAGCGACCCTGAGGCGGATCGAGGAGCTCGGCGGAGAGCTGGCCGAGGTGCCGCTGCCGCACGCCGAGCACGGCATCTCCGCCTACTACGTGATCGCGCCCGCCGAGGCGTCCTCGAACCTCGCCCGCTACGACGGCGTGCGCTACGGGACGCGGGTCGAACCGGAGGGCGACGTGGTCGAGATGTACGAAGCCACGCGCGCGGCGGGCTTCGGCGACGAGGTCAAGCGGCGGATCATGCTCGGCACCTACGCGCTCTCCTCCGGCTACTACGACGCCTACTACGGCCGCGCGCAGCGGGTGCGGACGAAGATCGCCGAGGACTTCGCCGCCGCCTTCTCGAAGTTCGACTTCGTCGTCACCCCGACCTCGCCCTCGGTCGCCTTCGGGCTCGGCGAGAAGACCGACGACCCGCTGGCGATGTACATGAACGACTTCTTCACCGTGCCGATGAGCCTCGCCGGCATCCCGGCGATCTCGATCCCGGCCGGCAGCGCCGAACCGGAGGGCGGCGGCCCGCAGCTGCCCGTCGGCTTCCAGATCGCCGCGCCGGCCTTCGCCGAGCAGCGGCTGCTCGACGCCGCCTACGTCCTGGAGCAGTCCCTGAATGGCTGAGCTGGAAGCGGTCATCGGGCTGGAGATCCACGTCCAGCTCTCAACCCGGACGAAGATGTTCTGCGGCTGCGAGCTCTCCTTCGGCGACGAGCCGAACGTCCACACCTGCCCGGTCTGCCTCGCCCACCCCGGCGTCCTGCCGGTGCCCAACGCGGAGGCGATCCGCTACGGGCTGAAGATCGCCGCGGCGCTGGAGTGCGAGGTCGCGCCGAGCTCGATCTTCCACCGCAAGAACTACTTCTATCCGGACAACTCGAAGGCGTACCAGATCAGCCAGTACGACCAGCCGCTTGCGGTAAACGGCCGGCTCGGCGGGATTCGCATCCACCGCGCCCATCTCGAGGAGGACGCGGCGAAGACGATCCACCTGGGCGAATCCGGCCGCATCCACGGCTCCGGCGGCTCGCTGGTCGACTTCAACCGCGGCGGCACTCCGCTGGTCGAGATCGTCACCGAGCCCGACCTGCGCGCGGCCGAGGAGGCAGGCGCCTGGGCGCGGCTGTTGCGCACGACCGTGCGCCAGCTCGGCGTCTCCGACGTCAACATGGAGGAGGGCAGCCTGCGGATCGACGCCAACGTCTCCGTGCGGCCGGCGGGCAGCGAGACGCTGGGGACGAAGACCGAGCTGAAGAACATGAACAGCTTCCGCTTCCTCGAACGTGGCATCGAGGCCGAGCTGGCGCGCCAGCGCGAGCTGATCGGGGCGGGGGGGACGGTCGAGCAGGAGACGCTGCACTTCCACCCCGAGGACGGCAGCCTGCACCCGCTGCGCTCGAAGGAGCAGGCGCACGACTACCGCTACTTCCCCGAGCCCGACCTGGTGCCGCTGGCGCCGACCGAGGCGATGCTGCGCGAGGCGCGCGAGTCGCTGCCGGAGCTGCCCGAGGCGCGCATGCGGCGCTACGAGGAGAAGCTGGGCCTCTCGGCCGAGAACGCCGCGCAGCTCGCCGGCGACCCCGACGAAGCCGCCTACTTCGAAGCGGTCTGCGCGGCGGGCGACGGAATCGAGGCGCCGACGGTCGCCAACTGGGTGACGGGCGAGCTGGCGGCGGCGCTGCGCCAGGCGGACGGCGACTCCGCCGCCGAGTCGAAGGTGACCCCCGAGGCGCTGGCGGCGCTGATCGCGCTGGTCGGCGAGAAGCGGGTCTCGCACGGCAGCGGCAAGCAGGTGCTGGCGACGCTAGTCGCCGAGGGTGGAGACCCCGCGGCGATCGTCGAGCACGAGGGCCTGGCCCAGATCTCCGACAGCGGCGAGCTCGAGTCGATCGTCGCCGCGGCCGTCGACTCCAACCCCGAGGCCGCCGAGCAGATCCGCTCAGGCAACCAGAAGGCGATCGGCGCGATCGTCGGCGCCGTGATGAAGCAGACCAAGGGCCGCGCCGACGGCGGCGAGGTAAACCGCCTGATCAAGGAGAAGCTGGGGATCTGATGGCTTGGAACGTCGTCATCGCCGGGGGTGGATTCGGCGGGGCTATGGCGGCTCGGGAGCTGGAGCGGATCATGCCGAAGCAGGCGGCGCGGCTGGTCCTCGTCAACGACGTCAACTTCATGCTCTACACGCCGTTCCTGCCCGAGGCCGCTGCGGGCACGCTGGAGCCGCGGCATGTCGTGACGCCGCTGCGCGAGATCCTCAAGCGGACCTACCTGAGGCTGGGGACCGTCTCGGGTCACGACCCCGAGCGGCGCACGGTCGAGCTGCGGACGCGCGACGGGGAAACCGAGCAGCTTCCCTACGACCAGCTGCTGCTGTCGCTCGGCTCGGTGTCACGCGTTCTGCCGATCCCCGGCCTCGAGGAGCACGCGGTCGGCTTCAAGAGCCTCGCCGACGCGATCTGGCTGCGCAACCACGTGGTCGAGACGCTCGAGGCGGCGAACGCCAGTGACGACCCGGCGCGGCGCGACGAGCTGCTCACCTACGTCTTCGTCGGCGGCGGCTACGCCGGGCTCGAGGCGCTCGCCGAGCTGCAAGACTTCGCCGCCGACGCGATGGAGGCCTACCCGCGCGCCCGCCTGCACGGCATGCGCTGGGTGCTGGTCGAGGCGACTGGCCGGGTGCTGCCGGAGATCGACCGCGGCCTCGCCGAGTACGCGCTGCGCCAGCTGCGCGGGCGCGGCATCGACATCCGCCTGGAGACGACGCTGGAGGAGGTGACCGCCGACCGCGCGCGGCTCTCCAGCGGCGAGACGCTGCCGACGCGCACCGTCGTCTGGACCGCCGGGGTGTCGCCGCACCCGAGCCTGCGCAAGCTCAGCCTGCCGCTCGACGAGCGCGGCCGGGCGCCGGTCGACGACCACCTGCGAGTGCAGGGGCTCGACGCGGTCTGGGCGATCGGCGACTGCGCGGCGGCGCCCGACCCGCGCGGCGGGCTCTGCCCGCCGACCGCCCAGCATGCGGTCCGCCAGGGCCCCGTCGCGGCGCGCAACATCGCCGCCGAGCTCGGGGTCGGAACTGCCCGCCCCTTTGAGTACAGGAGCAACGCGTCCTTCGTCAACCTCGGTCGCTACAAGGCGGTCGGCCGGGTCGGCGGGCGCAAGTTCCGCGGTTTCCCCGCCTGGTGGATGGCGCGGACCTACCACATGAGCCAGATCCCGGGCGTCGCCCGCAAGGTCCGCGCGGTGATCGACTGGACCGCCGGCCTGCCCTTCCGGCGCGACCTCGCCGAGGTCGGCTCGATCGGGCACCCGCAGCGGCTGGGCGCGACAATGGGGCCGTGGGATTCGAATACCTCTTCATAGCGGCGCTGTTCGGCCTCGCCACCGCGATCGTCGGCAAAGCCAAGGGCAGCTCCTTCTGGCTCTGGCTGCTGATCGGCACCGTGCTGCCGCCGCTCGGCCTGATCGCCGTCGTCCTGCACCGCCGCGAGAAGGACGAACCGGAACGCCAGTGCCCCACCTGCGGCAAGGCGCTGAAGCTCTACGTCCAGGTCTGCCCGCGCTGCGGGGCGGATCTATACCTGCCCGACCCGGCGGCGGTGCGCCATCCGGGCGTGCGCTGATCAGCGCAGCCAGGCCCTGACGATCGCGTTGGCGAAACCGAGGCCGTAGCGGGCGACCGCCGGCTTCTTCGAGTGCCCGTGCAGGCGGCTGGCGACGGTCACCGGCACCTCCTTGGCGGGCACGCCGCGCTTGATCGCCTCGATCATGAACTCGGAGGTGTGGAACTGCTCCTGGCGCAGGACGAGCTGCGGCAGCACGCGGGTTCGCACCGCGCGGTAGCCGTTCGAGCAGTCGCTGACCTTGGTCCGCGTGATGAACGAGACGAGGCGGTTGAAGAAGACGATGCCGAGCTCGCGGGCGAAGGCGTTGCGGTCCGCCTCGCCGAGCACGCGCGAGCCGTGGGCGACGTCGACCTCGCCGTCGAGCACCGGCTTGACCAGGCGCTCCATCTCCGCGGGCAGGTGCTGGCCGTCGGCGTCGAGCGTCACCACGACCTCGGCGCCGGATTCGACCATCAGCCGGTAGCCGGTGCGCAGCGCAGCGCCGCCGCCGCGGTTGATCACGTGACGGGCGACGACCGCGCCGTGCTCGGCGGCGACGTCGCCGGTCCCGTCGCGCGAGCCGTCGTCGACGACCAGCACGGCGGTCTCGACGCCGCAGACCTCGCGCGGCATCAGGTCGAGCACCTGACCGACGTTCTCGGCCTCGTTGTAGGCGGGGACGAGGATCGCGATCCTGCCGCGGAAGCGCTGCGGCAGCTCCGCCTGGCGGAACTCCTCCCAGGCCAGCCCCTCGAGCACCGCCGAGAGCTGGCGCGAGTTGCGCGCCGCCTGCGAGAGCGCCCCCAGGATCAGCAGGAAGAGGATGAAGATCGAGAAGACGGCGAGGCCGAGGATGCGCCCGCCGTTGCCCTTCTCGAAGGAGAAGGCGGAGAGCAGCTTGTCGGTCAGCTCGGTGCCGGAGACGATCGCCAGGCCGAGCCCGACGAACAGCAGGATCAGCACATCGACGTTGCGCAGCGCGCGCCGGCGCAGCACCGCGTAGGCGACGATCGCCGCCGCCATGAGCAGCCCGGCGGCACGCAGCGCCGTCAGCTCTGAGGGGAAGATTCCTGCGTAGATGCCCATTCTCGCCCGGACAATACGGCCGCGCCCAGTCGTGCCAGCGCCACGCCGAGCAGCGGAAAGATCAGCGTCATCAGGATCTCGTTGCGCCGCGGGGCGGCCAGAGAGGCCGCGCCGACCCCGGTGACGAGCACGAGCGGCGTCGCCATCGCGACCAGCTCCCACCAGCGGCGGCGCAATCCGAGCACGCCGAGGCCCGCCAGACCGAGCAGCACGAGAAGCACCTGGACGGCGCGGCCGGCGCTCGATTCCATCGCTTCGCCGATCCCGGCGCTCCACATCCGCCAGACCTTGCGCACGCTCATCGCCAGGTAGCCGAACGGGTCTTCGCCGAAGAACTTGGAGAAGTTCTGCTTGCCGATCTTGCCCAGGGCCGAGTCGCGCGGGAGCTCCGGATAGCGGCTGGCCACGCGGTTGAACAGAGGCGTCGGGTCGACCCGTTCTAGCGCCTCGGAGTGAGGTGGCAGCGTGCTGTGCAGATAGCGCGTCGCCAGTCGCGCCTTGACCCGCTGGTATTCGCCGTCGGCCGGAAGGAAGGTGCCGACGTAGAGCGCCTTGCCGCCGCCGGTCGAGATCGGCACGGTGCGATGCAGGGTGACCTGGTTGTGGATCGTCCAGGGAACGATCGGCAACAGCATCGCGGCTAGTGCCATCCCACCTGCCGCGAGGCCGGGCTGCCGGCCGCGATCGCGGCCGATGCGGATCGCGGCGAGGAGGACGAAGGCGATGCCGACCGGCAGGTAGTCCGGGCGTATCAGGGCGGTGAGCCCGAACAGGAGACCGGGGAGGAGCCAGGCGCGCAATCGCCGTCGTTCGCTCGCCCAGAGAAAGGCGAGCACCGCGGCGGGGAGCGTGAAGATCGCCGGGGGCTCGCTGTACAGGGCGCCGGTCGAGTGGATGAACGGCGGGTAGACGGCGACGCAGAGGGCCGCGATCAGCCCCGCGGGACGGCAGTTGAGCCGGCGGCCGAGCAGGTAGACGATGACGATCGCGGCCAGGCCGAGCAGGAGCTCGACTATGCGCGCGGTCCCTTCCCGCGGGCCGCCGGTGGCGAAGAAGGAGGCCGCGTAGAGCAGGGGGGCGCCGGGCGACCAGTCGCTCGGGTTTTCGAAGTGGGAGCCGCCGTAGCTGCCTTCCGCGTAGAGCGACTTGGCGAGGCCGTAGTAGGCGTGGGCGTCGTCGCCGGGGACCG
>Ga0209919_1000866_pt1 | contig 14999 bp, 17 predicted proteins | sample SalPon2A_C_D2_MG_FD_185721 | JGI IMG/M metagenome (GOLD analysis project Ga0209919, IMG submission 185721) | Soil microbial communities from South San Francisco under conditions of wetland restoration - Salt Pond MetaG R2A_C_D2_MG (SPAdes)... | ecosystem: Environmental > Terrestrial > Soil >... | reverse complement strand
GGCCAGATCACCGCGGGGATCGTACTTGTCCATGAAATGGCGCCCTTCCTTATCGATCAACCGGCCGCCCTCGCCCCGCACCGCCTCCGAGATCAGGAAATTCTTGGCCTTTGGATGAAAAAGGCAAGTCGGATGGAACTGGACGAATTCCAGATTGGCCACCTCGGCCCCGGCCCGGTAGGCCATGGCAATGCCGTCGCCGGTGGCGATGTCGGGGTTGGTCGTGTAAAGGTAGACCTTGCCGGCCCCCCCCGTGCAGAGCACCGTCACCCTGGCCTGCCAAGTGCCGACAACCCCGTCCGGCGCCAAAACGTAGGCGCCCAGACAGCGATCCTTATAATTTTGCCTTTTTTCGGGCGGAAAGCCGGTCTTGGAGTGGATCAACAGATCGACGGCCAGATGATCTTCCAAAACCGTAATTTGGGGATTGTCTGCCACGGCCTGCAAGAGGGCTCGCTCTATCTCCCGGCCTGACCGGTCGTAGGAATGGGCGATCCGTCGGGCCGAATGGCCACCCTCCCGGCCCAAATCGAGGCGTTCCGGATGTTTCTCGTCACGGTTAAAAGAGACCCCCAGTTCCAAAAGTTCCCGGATTCGCGCCGGACCTTCCTCGACCACCATCCGGACCACGTCCTCGTGACAGAGCCCTGCCCCGGAGATCAGGGTGTCCTTGATATGCATCTCAAAGGAATCCTCGCCGGAGAGCACAGCCGCGATGCCCCCTTGGGCAAGGTTGGTGGCGGTATTGACTTTTTCTTTCTTGGTAATCAGGGTAACCTGCCCGAGCCGGGCGGCCTTGAGTGCAAAGGAGAGGCCTGAGATACCGCTGCCGATAACCAGAAAATCCGTAGTATAGTTCATCCTGAAATATCCATTGCCATTCGGGTTGCTTTTAATATTATAAAGTTTACCTTTAACTATCGGGAGTAAGGCGCCTCTATCAGCCGCCCTTTTCGCCCAATATACCCGGCCCGCGGCTTTTTGCGAGCGCATAAAAGGGCCCAGCGCGCCGAAATCTGAATTTTACGGACAATTATGACGGAACTTAAACTGATAGTCTTCGATTGCGACGGGGTGATGTTCGACTCCAAAAACGCCAATTTCCATTTTTACAACCATATCCGTACCGGGCTGGGGCACCCTCCGATGGACGACGATGAACTGGAATACGTCCATATGCATCATGTGATGGATTCGGTAAGCCATATCTTCCGCCACTGGCCGGAAGATCTCGAAAAGGCCCACGAATTCCGGAAAAGTCTCGATTACAAGGATTTCATCAAGCACATGACCATCGAGCCCGATCTGGTCGAATTTCTCGAATTCGTCACCCCGAATTACCAGACGGCGATCAGTACCAACCGGACCACAACCATGGGAACCCTGCTGGACCTTTTCGATCTCCGCAAGCACTTCGGTCTGGTAGTCACCGCCATGGATGTGGAAAACTCCAAGCCCCACCCCGAAGCCCTGCATAAGATTCTTGACCACTTCTCAGTGGCGGCGGACGAAAGCATTTTCATCGGCGACTCGATGGTCGATCTGAAACATGCCGCCGGCGTCGGTATGCGGATGATCGCCTTCAAAAATCCGGCACTTGAAGCCGACTACCATGTCAGCAGTTTTATGGAAATCACCAACCTGCCGATTTTCGGTTTGAATTGATCAGCCACGCGACGAAAAAGATGGGTCTTGAAGCAACCCATATCCTGCTGCTCCGGGAGCCAGGCCGGGACATTGGCCGCCAAAGAGTCTTGTCCTTTTTCGCCAAAAATTTTCTGGTTAAATATGATTCGGTAAAAGTGATCGAGGAACGGTCTTTTTCGGCGGATCAAGCCAATTTCTGGAAAGTGGTTGAGGAAGGGACAGGCAACAACCGCCGGATCTTAAAAAAATTGAGCGCCGAACTTGCAGAGGCCGGTTTCACCGGAATAAACGATCTGCCCCGAATCCCCCAAGGTTATGCAAGCAAAACCCTGCATACCATTACCCATCTGCTCGACGGCTTTTTCGGGATCGACACCTCGTTTTACAACCTAGAGGAAGACTCCCACTGGCTCAGCGACCACCTCACCGCAACAATCAGGGACCGGCCAGAAGAATTTCAGGTGATCACGGTGGTATGTTCCTCTCAAAGCGGCAGCAGCGCCGACTTTCTGGCCAAACTGAGAAAATTCGAAACCGGTTTCTAAGCCGAAATGTTAATGATGATGGTGGTGAATCTCCTCCGAAGCGCCGCCAAGTTTTTTGAGCGCCTCGGCCAGCACCTTGCCGGATTTTTCCATGGCCGCCACCGCCTCCCCGAGTAATTCGACGACATCGTTATCGGCCTCTTCCGCCACAACCTGCTGCCATTTGATGAATTCGGCAATGTGGTTGCTGTTATGCTCAATCCAGTGCGGTAATAAAATCCGCAATTTTTCAATTCCGGTTTTCTGGCTCATTTAAATTGCTCCCTCTCAGTTCAACAGCGGATGACCGCTGTTTGGGCATTTTCAGCTATTGGCCAAAAATACCTTGTTGCTCATAAAATCGATCCTGACAACCTTGACCCCGGCTACCATCTGCGGCGGATCGAACAGGGAACTGATCTCCACGCCATCCTCTTTAACTTCAAGGGTGCTGGCGTTCTCCATGAGCAACTCTTCGGATTGGTCTTCCTTTTCCAGCATGATACTCATCTGACACATCTTCTCACCTGTCTAAATAAATTATTTGTTACTTTTCATTTTCCTATTAACAATAGTAAAAGATAACCGAATAATAGCAAAAAAATTGCCGACAAAGAAGAACCTTTAGCGAGAGGCCGACATGGAAACCCTGAAAATCAGCAGAATTCTCAAAGAGTTCCGGAATATCGCCGTCGTCGGCCTCTCCCCTAAAAGAGAACGGCCCAGCAACCAGGTGGCCGCCTACCTGATCGAAGCAGGGTACAATATCGTACCGGTCAACCCAGGCCACGATGAGATTCTCGGCAAAAAATGCTATCCGAATCTCGAAGCGATCCCCGAACCGATCGACATCGTCGATATTTTCCGCAAACCCGCAGACGTGACGCCCGTCGTCGATGATGCCGTGAAGATCGGGGCCAAGGTGATCTGGATGCAGCAGGGTATCGTTAACGAGGAAGCCGCCGCCATCGCCAGAAAGGCAGGGCTGACCGTAGTAATGGACCGCTGTATCAAGGATGACCACATAAGTCTGCTCTGAAGCAACTCGAATCGCTCCGCTCCAGGCCTTTCTCACTCAGAGCTTATCTATTCACACTTCTTGACTTTTAGGCTTATTTTCGCTAAATTCACCCGCTTTCCCTTTCCAGGCTAATTATTTGAAATTCCATGGGAAGACCGACCCGGTCATTCCTTCATGAAAAATTGATTTTGACAATTTCTGCACAGTCGAGGTAATAGATTTGAGTTTAAAGGCCCTCAAAGGCTTCAAAGACATACTCCCGTCCGATGTTGCCACCTGGCAACGCATCGAGGCCACCGCCCGCGAAATCTTTCACCGATACGGCTTCACTGAAATCCGCGTGCCGATTCTTGAGAAAACCGGCCTGTTTGTCCGTTCCATCGGCGAGGCGACCGATATTGTCGAAAAGGAGATGTACACCTTCGAAGACCGGAACGGCTCGTCGATCACCATGCGGCCGGAGGGGACTGCTTCGGTACTGCGGGCCTTTATCGAACACAATCTCCATCTCCTGCAGCCGATCCAAAGGCTCTATACGATCGGCCCGATGTTCCGCCATGAACGGCCACAGAAGGGCAGGCTCCGTCAGTTCCATCAGATGAGCGTCGAGGTGCTGGGCGCCGATCAGCCCATGGTCGATAGCGAACTGATGGCGATGGCCTGGCAGCTTCTTACCGAGCTGGGCCTCAAAGTAAGTCTGGAGATCAACTCCCTGGGCTGTCCGGAATGCCGGCCCGCCTACAATAAAGCCCTGCTTGACTTTGTTTGCGAGAGATCTGATCAGCTCTGTGAAGACTGCCAAAGACGTCGCCAGACCAACCCTTTGCGGATTCTCGATTGCAAGAACGAGGAGTGCCGGGAACAGTATAAAGGGGTGCCGGAACTGCCCGATCACCTCTGTGCCGCCTGCGAAGACCATTTCGCCGAGGTTAAACGGCTACTCGCTCTCCTGGAAATTCCCTTCAAAGTTAACGCCTTCATGGTTCGGGGACTCGATTACTATACCCGCACCACCTTCGAGCTGATTACAACCGATCTCGGCGCCCAAAGCGCGGTCGGGGCCGGCGGCCGTTACGACGGCCTGGTCGCCCAGTTGGGCGGTCCCAAAAATATGCCGGGCATCGGCTTCGCCGTGGGTATGGAAAGACTTGCCCTCCTCATACAGCAAAATGAAATGGGAGAGGAGCCGACACCCCTCGACCTTTTTATCGCCGCTCTCGGGGATGAAGCCAGAGACCTGGCCTTCAAACTGATGCAGGCCTGCCGAAAAAGCGGCCTCAAGACAGCGATGGACCCGGCCGGACGCAGCCTTAAAAACCAGATGAAACAGGCCGGTAAAAGCCAGGCGCGATACACTTTCATCTTCGGCGAGGACGAACTGGCCAACAACAAGGCGATTTTACGGAATATGGTCAACAAAGAGCAGCAGGAAATTCCCTTGTCCGGAACTCCGGACGCCTGGTGCGATAATATATCGGAAAAACTTAAATAATATTTTTTCTTTCTGCTTTACTGACGAAAAACAATAGGTTGTCCCGACAACCCCACTAAGGAGATTAAGTCCCGATGGAATCAATGGGAGCAATGAAAAGGACTCATTTCTGCAACGATCTGGGCCAGGCTAATGTCGGCGAGGAAGTGACCCTGATGGGTTGGGTTTTGAGACGCCGCGATCATGGCGGTGTAATATTTATCGACCTGCGCGACCGCTACGGCATAACCCAGGTGGTTTTCAATCCGGAGCGTAATGAGAAGGTCCACGCCAAGGCCCATGCCCTTAGAAGTGAATGGGTTCTGGCGATAAAAGGCAGGGTTGAGCCGCGGCCGGAGGGGATGGTCAATGCCAAACTGAAAACCGGCGAGATCGAGGTGATGGTCGATGAACTGCGGATCCTGAACAAGAGCAAGACCCCACCGTTTCCTCTCGATGAAGATGTCGAAATCTCCGACAACCTGCGTCTTAAATACCGCTACATCGACATGCGACGTCCGCAGATGTCTGAAGCGCTGATCATGCGCCACAAAGCCTGCCAGGCCATCCGTTCCTACCTGAACGAAGAAAATTTCCTGGAGATCGAGACCCCGATTCTGACCCGCTCCACCCCGGAAGGAGCCCGCGATTATCTGGTGCCGAGCCGGGTCAATCCCGGCCGTTTCTACGCCCTGCCCCAATCGCCCCAGCTCTTCAAGCAGCTGCTGATGGTGGCCGGTATGGACCGCTATTACCAGATCGTCAGATGCTTCCGCGACGAGGACCTGCGGGCCGACCGCCAGCCCGAATTCACCCAGGTCGATATGGAGCTCTCCTTCATCGACGAAGAGGACATCTACCGAGTGGCCGAGGGCATGATCCAGCGTCTGTTCAAGGAGACCAAAGGAGTGGAGCTGACCCCGCCCTTCACTAGAATGACCTACCAGGAGGCGATGGACCGTTTCGGCAACGATAAACCAGACACCAGATTCGGCCTGGAATTGACCAGTTTGACCGAGATCGTCAAGGATTGCGGTTTCAAGGTTTTCCGCTCGGTAGTCGAGGGCGGCGGCATGGTCAAGAGCATTAATGCCAAGGGCTGCGCCGATTTCTCCAGAAAGGACCTCGATGATCTGACCGCCTATGCCGGTAACTTCGGCGCCAAGGGCCTTGCCTGGGTCAAGATGAAGGAGAACGGTGAGTGGCAGTCGCCGATCGCCAAGTTCTTCACCGAGGAAGAACGGGCCGAGATGGCCGCTGCGCTAAATGCGGAAACCGGTGACTTACTGTTCTTCGTGGCCGATAAGCCGGCGGTGGTACATAACGCCTTGGCGGAGTTGCGGCTCGAACTGGCCCGCCGACTGAATCTTCTGGAAGAAGGGACTTTCAATTTCCTGTGGGTCACCGATTTCCCGTTGCTCGAATACGATCACGATGAAAAGAGGCATACCGCCGTCCACCACCCCTTCACCTCGCCGGTTGAGGAAGATATCGAGCTTTTGGAATCAGATCCCGGCAAAATCAGGAGCCGTGCCTACGACCTGGTCTTAAACGGTACCGAGATCGGCGGTGGCAGTATCCGTATTCACCGTCAGGATATCCAGGAGAGGGTCTTCAAGGCCCTGCACATCTCAGAGGAGGAGGCCAGGGACAAATTCGATTTTCTCCTTCAGGCCCTGGAGCTTGGCGCTCCGCCCCACGGCGGCATTGCCTTCGGTCTCGACCGGTTGATGATGATCATTACCGGACGGGATTCGATCCGTGACGTCATCGCCTTCCCGAAAACCCAGAAGGCGAGCTGCCCGATGACCGAAGCGCCGTCTCCCGTGGCCCGGAAACAACTGACCGAGCTGTCCCTGCGGCCGGATTGGGAAGAATCCTAGGCAAGAAAATCGGCAACAATCTCCCGGACCTGCGGATCGGGGTCATCAGCCATGGAGGAAAGAAGAGCACGGGACTCGTCGGTATCGATCAGACCGAGAATATTACAGGCCTCACCCCTGACATAAGCTGTCACATCGTTTAAAAGGGGCGTTAGAGCCGGAATGGCAAGAGCCGCTTCGGCAGGCCGGATCTCAGCAAGCTCTTCGTAAAGGACCGCCACCCCCATTCTAACCATGAAACGCTCATCACGTAAAAGTTCGCCGGTCAGCCGGTGCAACTCCGGTTCTTTTTTGAACATGGCGGCAATGTTTTCGGCAAGTCCCTTCTCCAAAAAGTCGCTGATCACGGTCAGCAGTTCTTTATCAATAAAATCGGACACTATTTTTCACTCGTTCGGTTTATAATCAGTTTGAAACGATGGACATGAATATAATGTTACAGGCTTCGGCCGGCTTTGCAACCTTGGCGGCGATGATCGGCGTTAAAGGTGAACCTATGAATCACACCCCTTTTGATCCGCGAAATGATCATACCGCCCGTGAGATCCGCAACCAATTGGCCAGGGCCTTTGTGAAACTTCTGGAACCCTCTGCCGATCTCGGCCCCATAATCGAGCTTGCCGCCCATTTGTCTTATAGACACCCGCAGGATGTTTATACCGAATATATCAAGGATCGTCAGCATCACTATGCGGCAGCCAAATCGGACATAAACACCCAGAAAATTACGGATGATTTCCAGCTGGCCCTGGTCCTCTGGGACCATCAACTTTTTTTTGAAACCCACGAAGTCCTGGAGTCCCTATGGAAGGCAGCTACCGGCAACCGCAAACTTATGCTGCAGGCCTTGATCAGGGCGGCCGGTTACTATATCCACCTGGCGAGCGGCAACCGGGCGGGTGCGGGAAAAATGGCGGCCCGGGCCTGCGAGGTTCTTGGCAAATACCGGGATGAACTTCCCCATATCCCCGGGCTGGATCGTTTAATAAAATGCTTGAAAGATCAAGAAGCAGAACCGCCAAAACTTCTCGAATAGCCTCGACCAAAGCCAAATTTGGAGAGCCGGGATAAAAGCCTTCCTCTTTGCAAAAAATCCGATTAATGATTTGCCGGACAATTGACTTGCCCGGTAAGCATGGGTAAGATAACTTTATAAACCGACAACGAAATTATTAATAATTGATGCATAAATTAATTTAAGGAGATCAAGCATGGCTGGAGACAATCTGAAACAGTTGACAGACGCCGATTTCGATGCAACCATCGGCTCCGACACCCCCTGCCTCGTTGACTTCTGGGCTCCATGGTGCGGACCCTGCAAGGCAATCGGACCCGTCGTCGAAGAACTGGCAACAGAATATGCTGGAAAGGCAATTGTAGCCAAAATGAACGTTGACGATAATCCGGCAACTCCCGGGAAATTCGGCATCCGCGCCATTCCTACCCTGATCCTTTTCAAAAAAGGTGAAGTCGTCGATCAGGTCACCGGCGCCGTCGGCAAAACCCAGCTGGTCGCCATGCTTGACAAGGCCTTATAGCATTGACGAGTCGCTCCCACCAAGCCCTCTTAACCGATTTATTCAGAGAGGGCTTTTTTTATTTTGAGCATTGCGATGGCTGATTATCAATTGATCATAGTCGGTGGCGGTCCGGCCGGTTTGACTGCCGGCCTTTATGCCGCCCGAGCCCGGCTTAAAACAGTGCTTCTTGAAAAAGGCGCGCCCGGCGGCCAGGTGATGAACACCGACTGGATCGATAATTACCCCGGCTTTCCCGATGGAATTTCCGGCTTCGATCTGGCCGAAAAAATGACCGCCCAGGCCGCCCGCTTTGATCTTGAAACGAGGAGCAACAGTGAAGTGGTCTCGATGGACCTGGCTGGGTCCGAAAAAATAATTACCCTGGCCGACGACACCTCCCTGACCAGCCGGGCGGTAATTCTCGCCACCGGCGCCAGACCGAACAAATTGAATGTTCCCGGTGAAGAAAAATTTGCCGGTAAAGGCGTTTCGTACTGCGCCACCTGCGACGGCCCCTTTTACCGGGACACCGCAATCGCCGTGGTCGGCGGCGGCAACACGGCGATCCAGGAAGCCGTATATCTGACCAAGTTCGCTAACAAGGTAACGGTTATCCATCGCCGCGATGAATTGCGGGCCACCAAAGTTGTCCAGGAAAAGGCATTCGCCAACGACAAAATCGAATTTGCCTGGAGCTCTGAAGTTAGCAAGATCGACGGGGAGCAAGGAGTGGAAAGTGTTACCCTGATCGGCAAAGATGGGCAGGAATCACATCTTGCGGTCCACGGTATTTTTATCCTGGTCGGCACCAAACCAAATAACGAGATGCTGCCGGCCGATCAGCTTGAGATGACAGAGGGCTTCGTCAAAACCGACCGTGAAATGCGGACCAACCTGCCGGGTGTAATGGCGGCGGGCGATATTATCAATAAAACCGTCAGACAGGTGGTCAACGGCGCCGGCGAAGGGGCCGTGGCCGCCATGTCGGTGGAACATTATCTGGCCGGACAAGATTAAAATTATGAACATACAGAACAAAAAGACCCAGGCCCGGATATTATTCGCGCTGCTCATCCTGGTCCTTATGCTTATGGCCGGTTGCAGCGGTCTAAGCCTCAAGGACAAAGAAGACATGTCGGCCGAGGAGCTGGCCAAGAAAGGTCTCGAACAATTCGATCACGGCAAATATTTTTTGGCGGTTGAGACTTTCAACATCATTAAAGAGCGCTTTCCCTTCAGTCGCTTTTCCCTGCTGGCCGAACTGAAATCGGCCGACTGCAAATTTTATATGAATGATTATGCCGAAGCCCTGGAACTTTACAATACGTTCGAAAAAAACCATCCCACCAACGAAGCGGTTCCTTACGTGATTTTCCAGATCGGCAGAAGCCATTATCGCACGATCGACACAGTCGATCGCGATACCACCGGCGCCCGAGACGCGATCAAAGCCTTTTCCAGACTGCTCCGGGCTTATCCGAACTCTCCCTACACCGAAGAGGCAAAAAACCTTATCCGCAAAGCCAATAATTTTCTGGCCGCACATGAACTGTACGTTGCCAATTTCTATTTTAGAACCAAGGAATACAGCCAGGCCAAAGGCAGGGCGGAATATCTGCTGGACGCCTTTCCCGACTCTCCGGCCGCGACCAAGGCCAGGGCCTTGATGGAAAAGCTTGAGGACTCGGAACACCAGGCGGAGCAATAAATGCTTCAATCTGATGCCGGTTTCTTTTTTTTCTTCCTGCTGAATTTATTGTCGTAACGTTCCTGTTCACTGTAAATACAGCCGCAATAAGGCTGCCGGTAAATTCCCATCGCCACCGCCATATCGATCCCCTCCTGCCAACCCTCCCGGAAGTCCTGATAATAAAAAGCGATGTCGTACTCCTCGGCCAATTGACCGGCCAACTCCCTGATCGCCTCATGTTGCTGATAGCGGCTGTAAAGCAGGGTAGTGGAAAAGGCGTCGGCGCCAAGCTCTTTGGCCTTGCGTACCGTCTCTATTAGCCGCATCCTGTAACAGAGCAGGCAACGGCGCTCCTCTTGGTAAACAACCCGCCGCAGGTACTCTTTCAGGCCATATTCCCGTTCATAATCGACAAGGAAATCATGCCGGCGACAGAGTTCTTCCAGTGCCGCGATTCTTCTGCCGAATTCCCGGAAGGGATGGATATTGGGATTATAAAAGAAACCGCGGACCTGATGGCCTTCCGCCCGTAGCACCTGCAGGGGATAAGCGGTACACGGTCCGCAACAGACGTGCAGCAGAATGTTCATGGATTGTCCCTCATACATCAGACCCAATCAAGGATATCCGGAGCCATCCGGAATTTTCATAACTATATGCAATCATACCCAACTTTCAAGAATAACGATAAATTGCTGCCCGATTGTTGATCCGGATGAACCGGCGGCTGCCCCTGATTTTAGTTGTTGATTCGCGTAAGGGCAGAGTAGTATGACCGAAATCACTTATTCCATAAATACGCCATACCCCAAGGAATTTCATGAGAAACCTCCAGGATATCATCGGGCAGATCAAAAATCTTGAAAAAGAACTGCATGCAGAGCTTCAAAAAAAACAGGAGGAATTCTTCTATAATATTCAGGGTAAAAAAGTAAGGTTTGAAGAAGCGGCACGCCGCCGGCACAAGGCCTTAATGACCCATGTTCCCGTTTATCTGCTCCATGCCCGCTTCCGCAATTTACTGACCATCCCGTTTGTCTGGGCTTGCTTCCCACCGGCTTTGCTGATGGATCTGGTCGTTTCATTTTACCAGTTCATCTGTTTCCCGATTTACGAGATTCCCAAAGTCCGGCGTAGCGATTATATCGTCATTGACCGGCATTCCCTGGCCTACCTGAATCTGATCGAGAAGATCAACTGCGTATACTGCGGCTATTTTAACGGACTGATTGCCTACACCCAGGAAATCGCCGCTCGGACCGAACAGTACTGGTGTCCGATCAAACACGCGCGACGGATGGCCAACCTCCACTCCCGTTACAAAAATTACCTGGAATACGGCGACGCCTCAGGTTATAAAAACGATTTCGATAATATAAGAAACAGTTTCAACGATCTTAAAGAAAAAAAAGACGCATGAACAGCCGCAAAGTTATCGTAATCGGCGGCGGCGCTGCAGGACTGATGGCGGCCGGCCAGGCAGCCCAAGCCGGGGCGAAAACCCTGCTGCTTGAAAAAATGAAGAAACCGGGCAGGAAGATCTGCATTACCGGCAAGGGCCGCTGCAATATAACCAATATTGCCGCACGAAGTGAATTTATCTCCCATTTCGGCAAAACCGGCCCCTTTCTGCACCAGGCCTTCGCCCGATTTTTTAACGATGACCTGATCCGCTTTTTCGAAGATCTCGGTCTCGACCTTATCACGGAAAGAGGCGGCAGGGTATTTCCCGCCGCAGGCAAAGCCACGGAGGTATTAGACGTCCTTTTGAAATGGGCGCGGCAAAGCGGAGTGGAAATCAGAACTTCCATGCCGGTTGAAGAATTATCGATCGAATCCGCTCACGTTACCGGCGTGGTCAGTCACGGGGAAAAAATCAACGGTAATGCGGTCATTCTGGCCTCCGGCGGCGCCTCCTACCCGCTCACCGGTTCCACCGGCGACGGCTATAAATTGGCCGCGGCAGCCGGCCACCGCATCGTCCCGATCCGACCAGCCCTGGTGCCGCTGATTACGGCCGGAAAATGCGCCGGACGAATGCGGGACCTGAATCTGCGCAATGTTAAGGTCAGGATGCTGCTCGATAACAAAAAAGAGCAAGAGGCATTCGGAGAACTGGTCTTCAGCGATTTCGGGCTGACCGGGCCGGTCATCCTGACTCTGAGTGGATATGCCGTTGACGCCCTGCAAAACGGCCGCAAGGTAACCTTTTCTCTCGATCTTAAACCGGCTCTGGACGAGCAGAAACTCGACGCACGGCTGCTTCGCGATTTCGCCAAGCGAGGCAAAGAAGATTTTGCAATATTTCTTAGAGGCTTGTTGCCTCGGGAGATGGTGCCGATCTGCCTGGAGGAGATCAATATGCCCGGCGAACGCAAAGTGCATAGCGTCAGCGCCAAGGAACGCCGCCGTCTTAAAACATGGCTCAAGGATTTCCGGCTAGAGGTCATCGGCCACCGGCCCCTGGCTGAGGCCATTGTCACCGCTGGCGGGGTAGACACCGGCGAGGTGGATCCTCGGACCATGGAGTCCCGGCTGACCAGGGGGCTCTTTCTGGCCGGTGAGCTTCTCGATATCCAGGGAGATACCGGCGGCTATAACCTGCAGGCCGCTTTTTCGACCGGATGGCTGGCCGGTAATGCCGCCGCTAAAGAATAAAATAATCAAAAACAGGAGAAAAAGATGTCCGAGTTCAACAATGTAACCGTGATCAAGAAAGCCAATATCTACTTTGACGGCAATGTCACCAGCCGCACCATTATCTTCGCCGACGGTTCCAGCAAAACCCTGGGGATCATGCTGCCCGGCGACTACGAGTTCAACACCGAGGCCAAAGAGATCATGGAAATAACCAGCGGCGATTTGGAGGTTTCATTGCCTGGGGCGGACGGCTGGCAAAAGGTCAAGGGCGGCGAATCTTTCGAGGTCCCGGCCAATTCGAAATTCGCCCTTAAAATCAAAACCGTCACCGACTACTGCTGCTCATTTATCAAATAGGCAGCCATTCAAATTTAAAGCCGAAAGAGATTATCAGTTGGAGCGCCCGGAGGGATTCGAACCCCCGACTCTCGGCTTCGAAGGCCGATGCTCTATCCAGCTGAGCTACGAGCGCATTTAGTTGGAAGACCAGTACTTCCGACGATTATCAATCAATCGCCGGACAATGGTTAAACATAACTTCTTTTGTGAAAAAAAGCCATGCGATCCGGATCAGGATCAAGATGTTTTGAGACGATATACTTCCGGAAGTTCGCGATACCGTTCAGCATAATCGAGTCCGTAGCCGACCAGGAAACCTTCCTGCAGGAAACCGCAGTAGTCGATCTCGACCTCCTCCTGCCGTCTTTGCCGTTTGTCGATCAGGGCACAAACCCTTACCGAGACCGCCCCCCTGTCTCTTAGGTGTTCTTTAAGCCAGGTCAGGGTCTTGCCGGTGTCGACTATATCCTCGATCAGCAAAACGTTTTTGCCGACTAGAGAAGTCTCAAGGTCTTTGCCGAGTTGGATCTCGGCGGAAGAGCAGGTATCGGAACCATAGCTTGCGACCCGGATGAAATCAACCTCAATGGGAATCGATATGGCCCGGACCAGATCGGCGGTGAAGATAAAAGCCCCCTTCAGAACTCCCACCACCAGCAATTTTTCAATCTGTCGGCTTGAGATTTCCCGACCTAACTCCATAACCCTTTTTGCAAGATCGGATCTTGAAATGACCAGTTCCTTTTCCACGACGATAAGCTCCCGGATCCCGCCTTATTTACCCAGGCAAAACCTGGTAAAGATCATATCAAGGATGTCATCAGTGGTTGTCTCACCGACAATATCACCCAGATGATCCAAAGCCACCTGGACCTCGATCGCCACCAAGTCCGGCGGCAGATTTTCATTAATGGCCGCCGCCAGCTGCCTGGCGGCCTGCAATGCGCCCGCCAGGGAATGGGCCTGCCGGACATTCGGCACACAGCTATGGCCCGGGTCCCAATCCTTATTGCCTCCACAGACCTCGGCATAAATAGCCTCCTCCAGGTCAAACAGCCCCGTCCGGGCCTTTGCCGAAATCTCCACGGAGTGAAAGCGCGGAAAGGCCAGCCGGTAACGATCCAGATCCTTATCGGGAACCAGGTCGATCTTGTTCAGGACCAGTATGGTCGGCTGGTCGCCAATGATTTCGGCAAGGGTGAGGTCTTCCGCGGTCAGTTCGACGGCACTGTCAACCACCATCAGGACCAGATCCGCGGATTCGAGCTTCTGCCGGGCTTTTTTGATGCCGATCACCTCGACCGTTTCGGCATCCTGGCGAATTCCGGCCGTATCGACAATCCGCACCGGAATACCTCTGATATTCAAGTACTCTTCTATGATGTCCCGGGTGGTACCGGGAATCTCGGTAACAATGGCTCGCTCCTCCTTGAGCAGACTGTTGAGCAGGCTCGATTTCCCGACGTTCGGCCGCCCCAGGATCACCACGGAAACCCCTTCCCGGAATATCTTGCCCCGCTCGGCAGCGTCAACAAGCTCACTAAGGGGCGCTATAACTGTGGTCTGGAGATCATCCAGCATTTTTCCCGGATTGATAATTTCAACATCCTCATCAGGAAAATCGATGGCCACTTCGATAACAGCCCGTACCGCGATCAGGCCATCGCGAATCGCTTCGATGGAATCATGCAGGCCGCCTTGGAGCTGAGAAAGGGCGATCTGCAGCCCTTCTCCGGTTTTGGCCTGGAGCAGTTCGATTACCGCCTCGGCCTGGGTAAGATCGATTCGGCCGTTCAGGAAAGCGCGCTTAGTGAACTCACCTGGTTCGGCCGCAACCGCACCGGTCTTGAGGACCAGAGCGAGAATTTTCTGCAGGACCAGGTAGCTGCTGTGGCATTGAATTTCAACGACATCTTCGCGGGTATAGGAATGGGGCGCAGCCATGAAAACCGCCATGACTTCGTCCAGAGATTGGCCGGTGGCAGGATCAACCAGCCAACCATAGGTCAGCTGGTGGCTGGTGATCGGTTTTTTTCGATGGGGAATAAAGAGTTCGGCCAAGATCGATCCGGCTTCGGGGCCACTGATCCTGATGATGCCAATGCCACCTGGTCCCGGCGGCGTGGCAATCGCGGCGATCGTAGTGTCATCGCGGTCCTGGCGGTGCTGGGCGGAGATCATGGTCGGTTGTTTGCCGCTTAGCGGCTTCTCTTCTTTTTCCCCTGGGTGGGTAAATAGATGAGAATTTTCTTGAAATGGCCGTC
>Ga0209919_1000865_pt1 | contig 14999 bp, 12 predicted proteins | sample SalPon2A_C_D2_MG_FD_185721 | JGI IMG/M metagenome (GOLD analysis project Ga0209919, IMG submission 185721) | Soil microbial communities from South San Francisco under conditions of wetland restoration - Salt Pond MetaG R2A_C_D2_MG (SPAdes)... | ecosystem: Environmental > Terrestrial > Soil >... | reverse complement strand
ACGCCCCGTCCGCGTGGGCGACCTCCAGGACGAGGGCGCACGCGGCCACGTGCGCCGGATCGGTCTCCGGCGGGGCGGCCTCGGGGGCGCCTTCGGATTCCGACGTGTGCAGGCCGAGGTGACTCTTGATGGCGTCGAGGAACATGGCAGTCCGGGTCACGGGGTAGAGGCTTCAGCGGGAAGGTGCCGCGGTCGAAGGGGGCGGCAGGTGGCAACGGGCACGGTGGAGCGGATCGCTCACGAGCCCCCCTTCGCCCCGAGCTTCACGGGCCAGTTCTGGACGAGCACCGCATCGGTCGCGGACGCGGTCTGCCGGACGATGAACCGTTGGCCGTCGGGGCTCACGTCGTACGGGGTGCCGCTGTCGAAGAGCAGCGGCCGTGTCCAGCCGGGAGCGTGGAAGAGAAGCCGCGGGGCCGCCACCTGGAAGTCGGTGCCCGGGGTGACGCTCGCGGCCATGATGCCTCCGTCCGGAGCCTCGAAGAAGAGCTCGCGGCCATCGGCTCTCCAGCGGGGCGTCCTCCCTCCCTGGCGTGACACGCGCACGGGCCGGCCCCCGGCGGGGAAGGGCTGGACGTACACCTCCGCCTTCCCGGTCTCGTCGGAGGTGTAGGCGAGCCAGCGCATGTCGGGAGAGAGCGCCCCCTCGCTGGCGTTCCCGGGCACGTCGAACCGGATCGTGCGGCCCCGCGCCAGGTCGAACGCCGCCAGGAGAGTGTGGTCCCGCGAGGCCGTCGCGGTATCCCGGCGACTCCCCGCGACCCAGGCAGGGTTGTCGGTGACGATGAGGTAGCGTCCGTCGGACGACCAATCCGTCGCGATGGGGCAACCCGGCGCTTTCGGGGCGATGGGCCGCGCCGACAGGTCCGCGATCCGTACGGCGGACAGCTGGCACACTCCAAAGGCCACCGCGGAATCGGAGGGCGCCCACACCGGCCACGCGAGGATGGCGTTCGGCTGCTTGTTCCGGGGAACGAGGGGAGTGGCCAGACCTCGTGCGAGGTCGTACAGCCAGAGCGTGCCCGCGTTGGCCAGGGCGACCCACGGATGGTCGTGCGCATACCGGTGCGTGAAGGTGTTCCCGACGCGCAGGGTATCGAGGACCTCCCCACGTTGGTCCACGACCAGCTTGTCACGATCGCCGAGCCCGGGGAGATACAGCAGCGAGCCGCTCCCGGACGCCGTGTACGCGAACACGAGACCGGACGTGCGCACCGGTCCCGTGAGCGGCGTGGCGTCCCCCTCGACCGCGGAGCCGTCGGCACGGATGCGCTGGCCGTACAGACCCGAGCCGACGCCTTCCTCGTTGAAGCGCCCATAGACCACGTATCCGGGCGGCACCCAGGTGGGCGCGGCCGCACCCGGCAGAAGCGCCGTCGTGGCACCCGACGTGAGGTCGCCCACCATCACCGTCTGCTGGAGCCCCTGCACTCTCTCGAACAGAATCCGGGTGTCCCCCGGCAGGAACGACGGATGGCCATAGAGGCGCGCGGTGGAGTCCAGGGGAATCGCGACCTCGCACGGTCCTCCCCCCGCATCGACGCGCTCGAGGCCCCGGGTCGTGCTGAAGACGATGACGCCGGACGTCCCCCAGCTTCCCGTCGCCCCGGGCGTCGCCGGACACAGCGTCCGCGGGGTTCCCGACGGCACGTCCACCCGTACCAGGGCATCGTGCGCGAAGTACGCCACGGCCTTCCCGTCCGGTGACCAGAACGGTGCCGCCGCCCCGTCCGTGCCGGGAACCCCCTGGGCACCCAGGGTGTCCAGCCCCCGCAGCCACAGGCTTCGCCCGCCGTCCGCCGCGATGGCCACGAAGGCGAAGGTCCGGCCGTCCGGTGAAAGCGCCCCGAAGGACGCCCGCTCGCTGAAGTCCTCGCCCGGGGGCGGCCGCAGCGACGAGACGACGAGGGGGCCCGGCGGCGAGGTCGGCCGGCGCAACGCCAGCACCACGGCCGCGGCGGTGGCGACGACCGCCACCGCCGACACCAGCCACAGGATGGCCCGCCGCCCCCCGGGCGAGGTCCCCGGCACGCCCGCGCCCGCCGCCCCGCGGCCGGCGGTCCGGAACGCCGGATCCCCCAGCGCGTCCGCGAACGCCTGCGCGCTCTCGAACCGGTCCGCCGGCAGCTTCTCCAGTCCCTTCGCCACCGCGGCCGCGACGTTGGGGGGGACCGACCGGCGGAGCTTCGTGACCGGCGCCGCCTCCTCGGTCACGATCTTCATGATGATCTGCTGGGCCGAGCTCCCCACGTGCGGCGGATCGCCGGTCAGCATCTCGTACAACACGCTCGCCAGCGAGTAGACGTCCGAGCGCCCCGTGATGTCCTTCTCGGCCGTGGCCTGCTCCGGGCTCATGTAGTGGGGCGTGCCGAGGCTGAGCCCTGTCTCCGTCATGCGGCCGCCCGCCGCCGCGGAGACCGCCAGCGCGATCCCGAAATCGGCCACCATCGGCCGGCCGTCGTGGAGCAGGATGTTCTCGGGCTTGATGTCCCGGTGGATCACCCCGTGCCGGTGCGCGTAGTCGAGCGCGTCGGCCACCTCCCGGGTGATCCGCACCGCCTCCTCCACCCCGAGCTGCGTCTCGCGGTCGAGCCGGTCCCGCAGCGACTCCCCCTCCACGTAGGGCATGACGTAGAACAGGAAGCCGTCGGCCGTGCCCGAGTCGAACAGGGGCAGGATGTGGGGGTGCTGCAGCTGGGCGGTGGTGGTGATCTCCTGGACGAAGCGGTCGGCGCCCAGCACCGCGGCGAGCTCCGGCTTCAGGACCTTGATGGCCACCTGGCGGTGGTGCTTCAGGTCCTCGGCCAGGTAGACCGTGGCCATGCCGCCCTCGCCCAGCTCCCGCTCGATCCGGTAGCGATCCGCCAGGGCGGCGGCGAGGCGCTCGCCGAGCCCGCTCACGAGCCCCCCGCCCCCTTCAGCTTCGCCCGCAGCTCGGCCAACCAGTGGCGCGCGAGCACGAGCCGGGGCGGCGTGGCGGCACCCGCCGAGCCCTCCACCGGACGGACCATCACGAACCGGTGGTCGTCGGGCGTGACCGCGTAGAAGTGGCTCTGGAAGTTGGCCAGATACCCGCGCGCGTCGAACAGCGGGTGGTGGGCCCCCGCGGAGAAGGTGGAGCCGGTGGTCACGTCGACGGCGATCATCTCCCCGGCGCCGTTCCGGTAGAAGAGCTGGCGCCCGTCGTGCGACCACTCGGCCTCCGTGCCGCCGTCGCTCGAGATCGGATAGAGCCCGTCCCGCGCGTCGGGGAACGGACACACGTAGATCTCCATCCGCCCCGAGGACGAGGAGGTGAAGGCGAGCCAGCGGCCGTCGGGCGACAGGGCCGGGCCGTACTCCTGGGCGTCCGTGTGCGCGAGCGGCACCGGCGTGGAGTCCCCGCTCGTGCGCACGGCCAGGATGTCCCCGTTGCCGGCGGCACCGTCATAGGTGCGGTAGACGATCCACTTGCCGTCGGGTGACCATAGCCCCTCCCAGGCGGAACGCTTCTCCGCCATCGGGACGGGCGCCGCCCGCCCGGCTCCGTCCGCGGCGCGCTCCCAGAGGCGGGCCGTGCCGTCTCCCTCGGCCGAGACGTACAGCACCTTGCGGCCGTTGGGCGACCAGGCCGGCCGGATGTTGACCCCCGCTCCCCGGGAGGTGAGACGCGTCGTGGGCCCGGCCCGCACCGGCACGACCACGACGTCCACCCGGCCGGTCGTGCTGTCCCGCACACTGAGGGCGACCTTCGAGCCGTCCGGCGATAGCGCCAGACCCCCCGCTGACGCCACCGGCGCGCTCCAGCCGCGGTCGAGTCGGACCACGTCCGACCCGTCGCGGGACACGGAGACCACCTCGGAAGCCCCTCCGGTCGTCGTCCCGCCCCGGACGTACAGCATCGTGCCGTCCCGGCCGAGGGCGACCTCGCCGATGCCGGCCAGGACCGACACCGACGGGCCGGCCAGCTGGAGCTTGCCCCGGTCGAAGGCGGCGGCATAGAGCCCTCCGTCGGTGCGGGCGTAGACGAGGTCCCCGCCCGGCACGATCCAGGCTCCCGTGGCCCCCGGGACGAGCGTGCGCACGGCACCGGTCTTGACGTCGACGACGACCTCGCTCGTGCCTCGCGCTCCCGCGCTCACTCCGGCCATGACCGCGTGCGAACCGGGCACCGGCGCGATGCCGCCGCCGTTGAGGCTTCCGCCCAGCGAGTCGGTGAGGAGCGTCGTCGCCCCACCGTCCGCGGAGGTCCGGAACAGCCGCGAGGCGCTGCGATTCCCGAACACGACGGTGCCGTCGTCCAGCCACGCCGTGCCGTAGCCCGCCGCGGAGTCCGACATCGTGACGGGCGCGCCCCCCCCGCGTGCCACCCGCATCAGCTTGAGGTCGGCGTAGACGATCCAGCGCCCGTCGGGCGAGAACGACGGTTCCGGCTCGAAGCCGCCGGCCTGGTGCGTCAGATCGGCGAGGGGGCGCGGATCGGCCTCTCCCCGCTCCTTGATCCACAGCTTCCGGCCGCCCACGGTGTCGGTGTACACGATGGCCGAGCCGTCCGGAGCGATGGCCACGCCCCCGGCGATCATGCGGGGCAGCGTCGGGCCCAGGACGACGGTCTCGCGCGAGACGGGAGGGGGCGTCGGGCCCGGACGGAGCCATCCCCAGAGCGCGGCCACGAGCAGCACGGCCGCCGCGCCGGCCAGCGGGATCGCGGCGCGCTCCCTCCACGTCGCCCTCGCGCCCGCCGGCCCGGCGCCGGCCGCCCCCGCCGCTCCGTGCCGGAACCCCGGATCGGCCAGCGCGCCCGCGAACGCCTTCGCGCTCCCGAAGCGGTCGGCAGGCAGCTTCTCCAGCCCCTTCGTGAGCGCGGCACTCACGTTGGGCGGCACCGAACGCCGCAGCTTCGTGACCGGCGCCGCCTCCTCGGTCACGATCTTCATGATGATCTGCTGCGCCGAGGACCCTGTGTGCGGAGGGTCGCCCGTCAGCATCTCGTACAGCACGCTGGCCAGCGAGTAGACGTCCGAGCGGCCCGTGATGTCGGGCTCCGCCGTCGCCTGCTCGGGGCTCATGTAGTGCGGCGTCCCCAGGCTGAGCCCCGTCTCCGTCATCCGCCCGCCCGCCGCCGCGCTCACGGCCAGCGCGATCCCGAAGTCCGCCACCATGGGGCGGCCGCCGTGGAGCAGGATGTTCTCGGGCTTGATGTCCCGGTGAACGACCCCGTGCTCGTGCGCGTACTGGAGCGCGTCCGCCACTTCGGAGGTGAGGTCCACCGCCTCCCGCACGGGCAGCTGCTTCTCCCTGTTCAGCCGGTCTCGGAGCGATTCCCCCTCGACGAAGGGCATGACGTAGTACAGGAAGCCATCGGCGGTGCCCGAGTCGAACAGCGGCAGGATGTTGGGGTGCTGCAGCGACGCCGTGGTCTTGATCTCGGCCAGGAACCGGTCGGCGCCAAGGACGGCGGCCAGCTCGGGCTTGAGGACCTTGATGGCGACCTTGCGGTCGTGCTTCAGGTCCTCGGCCAGGTAGACCGTGGCCATCCCGCCCTCGCCGAGCTCTCGCTGGATGCGGTAGCGGGCCGCCAGAGCGGCGGTTAGGCGCGCGGGGAGATCCGACATGACGCCCAAGATGGGACGGGGCCGTGGATCGCACCAGAACGGGGACTCCGAAGAGACGTTTCAGCTGAAACGCGCCGGTTCGAGAACCGGCCGGTCCCCCCTTGACAGCTTTTCGGACGTGCCTTGCGCCGGGTCCCGGAGCCCCTCCAGATCCGGCGACCGGCCGGCGTATGTGTCCGTTTCCGAACACCCCATCCCATCTTCGGACGGACGTCCGCCGCCTCCACGAGGACATCACACAGGCTATCTAACTGCGGTGGTAGGAGTTCGACACCATCTTCGGTGCGGAACACGACTTGCCTGTGGCGCCTCCGATAGGGTCCGGCGTGAGCGTGGACCCGTGGGGGGACCCGCGAGCGGCATGAGACTGCCCGGGCCTCCGCCACGACCTGACCCGAGACCAGAGTCTCTGACCATGCGCCACACACTTCACCCGGCCCACATGCTGGACATGCTCTGGCAGGACGTTCGCCACGCAATGCGCGCGGTGCGCCGGAGCCCCGGCTTCGTCGCCGTGGCGGTGGTCACCCTGGCGCTCGGCATCGGAGCCAACACCGCGATGTTCTCGGTGGTGTACTCGGCGCTGCTCCGGCCCCTGCCCTACCGCGACGGCGACCGGCTGGTGGTCCTCGACGAGACGACGCCCAAGGCGGGTGAGGTCAGCGTCTCGTATCCCAACTTCCTGGACTGGCGCTCTGAGACCCGCCGGCTCTCCGGGATGGCGTTCGTCCACAGCGTCGGCTTCGACCTGGTCGGGACGGAGCGGCCGATGACCGTTTCCGGCGAGGCGGTCTCCGCGAACTTCCTCTCCCTCCTGGGCGTCCGTCCCGCGCTGGGACGCGATTTCACCGCATCGGAGGAGGAGCCGGCCGCGGCTCCGGTGGCCATCCTGAGCCATTCTCTGTGGCAGTCCCGGTTCGGCGCCGACCCCGGCGTCCTGGGCAGGACGATCACGCTGAACGCCCGCCCGTTCACGATCGTGGGCGTGCTCCCGGCGGGCTTTCGTTCCCTGGACCGCCTCGATGTGCTCGTGCCGATCGGCGTCTGGCGGGCGGCGAACGCCGACCTCGCCGCCGAGCGCGGGGCGCGGGACGATTCTAGGGTCATCGGGAGGCTCGCGCCGGGGACCGGCCTCTCCGATGCGCGCGCCGAGATGGGCACCATCGCGGCACGCCTGGCGAAGGAGTATCCCCGGAGCAACGACCGGTTCGGAGTGATGATCGTGCCGGTGCGCGACTACCTGGTCGGGAACGTGAGGCCCTCGCTCCTGGTGCTGTTCGGGGCCGTGCTGTTCGTGCTGCTCATCGCCTGCGGGAACGTCGCCAACCTGCTCCTGTCGCGCGGTGCCGGCCGCGCCCGCGAGATCGCGCTGCGCGTGGCCCTGGGGGCGAGCCGCGGCCGCGTCGTCTCCCAGCTGCTGGTCGAGAGCCTGGTGCTCGCGCTCCTGGGGGGCGCGCTCGGCCTGCTGCTGGCCGCCGGCGGCCTCCGCGCCCTCGCTGCACTCGTTCCGAAGGCGCCGCTCGGCGGCGCCGCCATCGGCCTGAACGGCACCGTGCTCCTGTTCACCGCCGGCACCATCCTGGTGGTGACCTGCCTGTTCGGGATCGTGCCGGCCCTCCGCTTCGCCCGGCCCGACCCGCACGCGGAGCTCAAGGAGCGCGGGCGCACGACGAGCGGCGGCGCCTCGCACGGCCGGCTCCGCGCCCTCCACGCGGGCTCGGAGATCACCCTCGCCCTGGTGCTCCTCACCGGCGCCGGCCTGATGATGAAGACGATGGTCCGCCTGTCGTCCGTGGATCCGGGGTTCCGGGTCGACAGGGTGCAGACGATGGAGATCGACCTCCGGGCCCAGCGCTATGATGACGACGACGCGAGGCTCGGCTTCTGGCAGCCGGTGTTGGATCGCGTGCGGGCGCTGCCCGGCGTCCGGAGCGCGGCCGTGGGCACCGTCGTCCCCCTCACCGGGAACCACAGCCGCACCGACATCACGATCGAGGGCATGCCGCTCCCGCGAGCGGGCATGTTCCCGCACCCGGACTACCACTTCGTGAGTCCCGGCTACCTGGCCACGCTGGAGATCCCGCTGATTCGGGGCCGCGACTTCGGCCAGGCCGACGGCGCGGACGCCCCGCCGGTGGCCCTGGTCAACGCCGCGCTCGCGCGCCGGTACTTCCCCGGCCAGGACCCCGTCGGCAAGCGCTTCATGTTCGGCCACCCCTCGGCGGACAAAGCGCCCGAGTGGGTCACGATCGTGGGCGAGGTCGGCGACACGAAGCTCTACGGCCTGGCGAACCCGGCGAGGCTGGAGGTCTACCTGCCCTTCCGCCAGTACCCTCCGGGCGACGGTACGCTGCTCGTGAAGTCGGAAGGGGATCCGGGGGCGCTGGTCTCCGCCATCCGGGGGGTCGTGACCTCGGTCGACCCGGACCAGCCGGTGGGCGACGTGTCCACCATGAGCGAGCTGCGCTCGCAGTCCGTGGGCGAGCGGCGCATGACCCTCATTCTCCTCGGGATCTTCAGCGGGCTCGCGGTCCTGCTGGCGGCCATCGGGGTGTACGGCGTCATCGCCTACTCCGCCTCCCGGCGCGTTCCCGAGATCGCCGTCCGCATGGCGCTGGGCGCGCAGCGGCGCGACGTGCTGAGGCTGGTGCTGGCCCAGAGCGGCCGGATCGCGCTGGCCGGCATCGGGGTGGGCGTGGCCGCGGCGCTGGCGCTGACCCGACTGATGACCGGTCTCCTGTACGGCGTGAGTCCCTCCGATCCGCTCACCGTGGTCGCCGCGGCCGCGCTGCTCGGCTCGATCGCGCTGCTGGCCGGCTACCTCCCCGCCCGCCGCGCCGCGCGCGTGGATCCCATGCGGGTGCTGCGGGAGGAGTGACCCGGGGGCGCCCCGTGGCCGGGCCCACACGTACGTAGGAAGCGCCACGGAGCTGGCATCCGGTGGCTCCCGGCCCGAAGGGCGGCGGGCGTCAGGCCCGGCTCGGCGCTGCGATGATGGCGCCGGCGCGGCGGCCGCCCGGACACGAGCTCGAGCCGCCGCGCCGCATCGCCTCAGAAGGTGAAGCCGACTCCGCCGCTCAGGATGTAGTGACGGAAATCGAGCTTGTCGGCGAGCGTGCCGTTCACCGTGACGTCCGGCTTGTTCAGGATCTCGACCCAGCGGAAGTCCAGCATCACGGCCAGGTGGTCGGTGACGTAGGTGTTGAACCCTCCCTGCCCCACGAGCCCGAACGCGTCGCTGATGTCGACGTTGAGGTTCGCCAGATCGCCCGACTGGTCGAAGAAGGTCACCCAGCTTCCGCCCACGCCCAGGTAGGGGCGGAACTTCATATCGGGCAGGAAGTGGTACTGGATCGTCAACGCCGGCGGCAGCGCGTCCACCGAGCCCAGGCTCTTGTCCAGCCCTCCCGGACCCGACTTCACGTGGGGCGAGATGAAGGCGGCCAGCAGGTTGAAGGCGACGTTGGGCGTCGCGAACACCGTGAGGTCGGCGCCCACCGTGACGGTGTTTCCGACATCGAGGTCGAGGCCGGCGAGGCCCGTGGGCGGCGCGGACTTGGCGTCGAGGAAGATCGCCGAGACGTGGGTCCGGACCATCACCCGATCGAAGTCCTGGCCCGCCGCGGGCCGGGGTGCGGTCACGGCCAGCGCCACGGCCGCGCCCAGCGCGCCCAGGGCGAGCCGGGCGGCTCCGGAGTGCGGACCTGCGTGCGAAGTCATGGTGTCAGCCTCCTGAACGGGGAAAGGAACTACCGGTCGCCGCGCCGGTCGGCGCGAGAGGCCCGTCGCGAGCCGCAACGGTTTGTTCAAAGCTATGCAGTGCGCGGTCTCGCGGCGGTCGGGTCGGTCCCGTTTCGCGTCGTGGTGAAAGGCCCGGCCCCGCCGTAGGGCGGTTTCCGTCCGGTTCAGCCTCGCCGGCGCGTGGGGGCGGGACGTTTCAGCTGAAACGCGCCGGTTCATGAACCGGCCGATCCCCCCTTGACAGCTTTTCGGACGTGCTTTCCGCCAGGTCCCGAATCCTGTCCGAATCCGGCCACCGGCAACCCTCACGCTCCGCCTCCCGGCCACGCCCGCCCGTCGGCTCTTCTTCCGGCCTCTCGCCCCGTGTTGATAGCGCCTCCGCCGTCTCAGAGCCCCGAAAGTCCGTCCCGTATATTGGGAGAGCGCGATTCGGTGTTTCTTCGGTGGCGAGGGAGGACGACGATGGGCGGAACGGTGCTGGCCTTCAGGGAGGTGGAGCGCGAGGGGTACGGGAGGAGAGCGACGCGGGACTGGAGCGGAGAGGCGCACCCGGGGCCGCGCGGCGCGCCGGAGCCCGGGGCCGGGTGCTTCGATCCGGACGCCGATCTCGCGGCCGATCCCGACAGCCTCCAGGCGCTGGGCGACGAGATCGTCACCTTGGCGGCGCACATCCACGCGGCGACGTGCCGGTTCCTCCGGCTCATCGCCCGTTTCGACCGGCTGGAGGGCTGGGTGGCGTCGGGCCACGCGAGCTGCGCGCACTGGCTCCACTTCCGCACGGGGCTGAGCCTGGGCACGGCCCGCGAGCACGTCCGGGTGGCCCGGGCGATGGAGGCGCTGCCGGAGACGACCGCCTCGATGGCTCGCGGCCGCCTCTCCTTCTCCAAGGTCCGGGCGCTGACCCGGGCCGCCACGCCGGAGAACGAGACGGACCTCCTGGAGCTGGCCGAGGGATCCACGACCGCGCAGCTGGAGCGCATGGTGCGCGGGTGGAAGAAGGCGAGCCGCCTCGACGAGGCCGCGGCCGAGCGCGCCCGGCGCCGGGCGCGGACCCTGTCGGTGTTCCCGGACGACGACGGCATGTACGTGGTGCGCGGGCTGCTCGAGCCCGAGGTGGGTGCCCTCCTGATGCGCGCCGTCGAGGCCGCCAGCGACGCGCTGTACCGGGACGAGCCGGACCCGACCGATCCGGCCACGGGGAAGCGCCCTTCCCCACCCTCTACTCCCTCCACGCCCCTCGAGCGCCGGAAGGCGGCGGCCCGGCGGCGCGCGGACGCGATCGGCCTCCTGGCCGAGCGGGCCATGCAGGCGGGGTTCGGGGGCCGACGCGAGAACGAAGGCGACGAAGACGGCGAGGCCGGCGAGGACGCCCCGATCAGCGGCTGCCGCGCCGAGCGCTACCAGGTCGTGCTGCACGTGGACCCGGACACCCTGTCCGAGGACCGCGAACCCGGCCGCTCGGAGCTGGAGGACGGGACGCGCGTTTCAGCTGAAACGTCCCGGCGCCTCTCCTGTGACGCCGCGTTGATACGGGTGGAGCACGGGCCGGAACGCACGATCCTCTCCGTCGGCCGCCGCACCCGCACCATCCCGCCGGCCCTGCGACGGGCCCTGGACATCCGCGACCGCGGCTGCCGCTTCCCGGGCTGCGGGCTACGATTCACCGACGCCCACCACGTGAAGCACTGGGCCGACGGCGGCGAGACGAGCCTCGAGAACTGCGTCCTCCTGTGCCGCCACCATCACCGGCTCGTGCACGAGGGCGGCTGGACGCTGGAGTGGTGGGGGCCGGGTCGGGCCGTGTTCCGGAGCCCGAAGGGCGGCGTGCACTTCGATCCCGAGCGCGAGGAGGCGAGCTGGCGGCGGGAGCGCGACAAGCGGCGCCGCCCGGACGCTCACGGGCGAGACGGGCGCGGCACGCGCGGCACGGAGGGCTCACTGTCGGCGCTCCTGGCCGGGAATCGGAAGCGCGGCGCGGATCCGGGGCCCCTCGCGGCCTCCGCCCGCTGGAAGTCGGAGCGGGCCATCCCCGACGCGGTATGGTTCCGGGCGCTGGAAGCCGGGATCGAGGGGGCGGCCGCGCGTTTCAGCTGAAACGCGCGGCCTACGGCACGCGCTCCGAAGCCCGGAGGCGCAGGTCGCGAGCGCCCACCTCAGGGTCCGCTTCGGACCAGGACCATGAAGGCTCGTGGCGAGAGGATGCGAATCGGAGAGTCGGCGGCGACCGAGAGGAGGTCGTCGTCCCCGCTCACCAGGACCGCGGCGTCCGCGAGGATCGCATCGGCCAGGACGCGCTCGTCGTCGGGGTCGCGCAGATCGATCGGCGAGGCCGCATCGCCACGGGCCACGGCCTCGAACCGGCCGAGCACGGCCTCCTCGGCCGAGAGCGCCTCCTCGCTCGCCTGGAGCTTCTCGGCGAGGACGCGGCGGACCTCCTCCCCGACCACCTCGAGCGGCACCATCTCGTGCTCGGCGAGCACGAGCCTGAGGAGGTCGGCGCACAGGCCCCGGGCGACGAACGCGGCGACGAGGACGTTGGAGTCGAGGCAGACCCGTGTCATGAGACGAGTTTGAAGACGTCCTCGTCCGTGTAGATTCCGCGGGCCTCGGCGAACGGGATGAGCTGCCGGCGCGCTTCCTCGAGGAGGTCCAGCGAGAGCTGGCGGCGGAGCGCCTCCCGCACCACCTCGCTGCGCGAGCGACCCGTGGCCCGGCATACGCGGTCCAGCAGCGCCTCCAGGTCCGGATCGAGACGGATCGTGACGGCGGCGCTCTTCATGTCATACATTGTAGTACAGAGACGCCTTCCACCACAAGGTCCTGATCGGGTCCTGGGCGCAGCGCGCCGGGCACGATCCCGACGCAACCCGGCCGGCTGAACGGCGCGTCAACAGGACACTACGGGCGCCGCCCCGCGCGGCGCACGCCGCGCGGAGCGCCGGCCTGCGACTCAGGAGATCTTGAACGTCAGGACCATGCCCCTGGCGAGGTGCGGCATGTGGCTCGCCGGATCGACGACGAAGCACAGGACGGCGTAGTCACCGGCCGTGAAGTCGAAGGGCACATACTCGACCTGTCCCGGCGACATGGGCGCGGCGCCGCCCAGGATCGTTCCCGGCATCGGGCCCTGGTACGTCTGTCCCCACTTGCCCAGGTCGTCCATCGTCTTTCCGGGAGCGAGCTGGACCATCACCAGCTCGTGCGGCTGCGAGCCCTGGTTCACGACCTTGATCACGTGGTGACCGGAGGTGAAGGGGCCCGAGGGCTTGAAGGCGAAGTCCACCATGGAGATGGTCATGTCGCTCTTCGGCGCCGGCGCCGACGCGGTCGTGGAAGGAACCACGGTGAGGCCCTTGATCATCCCCTTGTCCACGTGCATCACGTGGTCCGGCACGTCCACGACGCAGACGATGGCGTAGTGGCCGGGCTCGATCATGAGCGTGGCGCGGGCGTCGGAGCCGGGCATGGGCGGGTTCACGCCGCCCGACGGCACCGCCCACGCGGGCGGCATGTCCTGCCCCTTCAGAGCCACGAACGCGGCCTTCAGGTCCTCCACGGTCTTGCCGCTGTCCAGCCGCACCAGCATCAGGTGATGCAGGCTGGGGCCGTCGTTGTGCAGCACGAGGGTGGTCATGCCCGACGCGATCGTGTCCGGGCCCTGGAACGCGAAGTCCGCCGCCGTGAAATGGACGACCGGAGGCGTGCCCGTCGCCGCGGTCGTCGCGGCCGCGCCGCCCGTCTTCGCCCCCTGGTCCGCTTTGGTGCACGCCCCCAACCCCAGCAACAGTACGACCCCTGCCATCGCCATCACGCGCATAGCCATCTCCTCTGTTGGAAAATCGCCGTCAGGACGCGCGCGCGATCTGCGACGCGTTCGATAGTCCGTGATCGAAGCTGCGCACGATGGGTCGGGTGGGAGATCCCGGCAAGAGGAAGGCGAAGAGTGGCCTACTCCCGGCTGAACACCGCCCCGTGCGGGATGGCGCTCCCCTTCCAGCCGTGGGGCCAGTCGCGCGTGAAGTCGATCGCGTCCGGGGAGAGCGTGAGCCGCCCGGTCTGGCGGTCGATGGCCCCGAAGCGGACGTAGGTGTTGAGCGCGCCGAACCCGGTGATGACGAGGCGGTCGCCGCCCGGCTCGGCCGCGATCCAGTGCGGGTACTCGTCCGGCTTCATCAGGACCCAGCTCACCTCGCGCGGATGCCCGGGATCACGCATGTCGAGGCTCACGACCGCTTGGCCCGTCTCCGCCGTCACGACCAGGTACGGACCGACGACCGCCGGCACCTCGCACACCCGGTAGCCCAGGTCGGGGCGGAGCGGATCCTCTATGGGCCCGCGGCCTCCGATCGGAGCTTCTCGCGCGCCCGGACGTTCGAAAGAGTGGCGGCCTGCGGTAGGACGATTCGGATGAAGCGCGCCGGCACGCCCCACCTGTTCGGGACGACACCCGAGCTCTGGCTCAACGGTCAGAGGAATTGGGACCTGTGGCACGCGCTGCTCAGCCCGGAGGCGGAGGACATCCAGAAGATCGAGCCCGTCGACGTGTAGCGGCGGACGAAGGACGGCTACTTCCCCTCGTCAGCCCGAATTCGAGTCCGCGCCCTCCCGGCTCCGAAGCCACCGCTCGAAGCTCCGCTGGCTCTCACCGCTCCTCCGGCCGGCGAGGAGCCCCTCGACGCTGATGTCCTCGTCGAGATCGGGCCAGTGGATCCCGTAGCCTCCCCCGATCAGGTCGTAACGGGCGCGCTCCTCGGGCGTCGCGTGGACCAGACGCGGAAACCAGGCCAGCGGCACGGAAAGGACCCGCTCGTCCGCCAGGTGCGCCAGCAGACGACCGCCCGTAACCTCCACGCGCACCACACGGGGCTCGGTGTCAAGCTTCAAAGTAGTCATGCCAGCCATCCATCAGTGCTCGGCTGTTCGGTTTCACGAGGCGCTCGAGCCGACGCAGCTCATGCGGAGCGAAGCCTCGGCTCCACGCCAGTCGAACGGGCTCCAACCAGAATTTGGCTTCCGCACCCTCGTTGCGCACGTGGACGTGCACCGGCTCCGAGCGGTCGTTGGCGTAGAAGAAGAAGCGATACGGCCCCAGGCGCAGTACGGTCGGCATGGGCAGGACACAGCGCCGCCGGCTGAACGGCGCGTCAACACGGCGCCCGGGGAACGACGCCCCGCTACTCCCAACTGAACACCGCCCCGTGCGGAATGGCGCTCCCCTTCCAGCCGTCGGGCCACTCGCGCGTGAAGTCGATCTTCTCGGGCTGGAGCGTGAGCCGCCCGGTCCCCCGGTCGAGGGTCGCGAAGCGCACGAAGGTGTCGAGCGCGCCGAACCCGGTGATGGCGAGGCGGTCGCCGCCCGGCTCGGCGGAGATCCAGTGCGGAACCTCGTCCGGCTTCATCAGGACCCGGCTCACCTCGCGCGGATGCTCGGGGTCGCGCATGTCGAGGCTCACGACCGCGTGGCCCGTCTCCGCCGTCACGACCAGGTACGGACCGACGACGACCGGCACCTCGCACACCCGGTAGCCCAGATCGTAGACGTGCTCCAGGGTCGGATGGTCGCCGCCCAGGTTCCGCATCAGGAAGAGGCCGCAGTTGAAGGTCGGCACGACCACCGTCTCCCCGTCCGCGAGCAGCCGCGGCTCCGACGCGTCGGTCGCATCG
>Ga0209919_1000864_pt1 | contig 15033 bp, 14 predicted proteins | sample SalPon2A_C_D2_MG_FD_185721 | JGI IMG/M metagenome (GOLD analysis project Ga0209919, IMG submission 185721) | Soil microbial communities from South San Francisco under conditions of wetland restoration - Salt Pond MetaG R2A_C_D2_MG (SPAdes)... | ecosystem: Environmental > Terrestrial > Soil >... | reverse complement strand
GAAGGGCTTCAAATTTACTGCCTCTTCCATTTAATGTCAAGAGACTTAGCTGTCTAAATCAAAATATATTTTGATTTTTTTCCGTATTCATTATTTTTAAGAACAAATAATAATCTCAGACAGTCTTTCAAATATAAGGGTTTTATTTTTATAATCAAGTTTTTTATTCAAAAATTTAATAAAATCTTTTTGTTTTATTCTAAAAAAACAAGTAAAAATTGAATAGTATAAGAATGCAACGGGGCTGGTAATACTATTAAATAAGGCTAAAATTGATACCAGGGAATATTACTTATTTATCTGAATCAGCAGTAAAATAATTGTTGCAATACTCCCTATTATACCCAGATAATTTGCAGTTTCTCCGAGGTAATAATGAAATGACCTTTTAGGATCTTTAGGAATATAAATATAATCTCCTTCTTCAATTTTTGCATTATCCGAAGAAGCAGGAATCCAATTTCTTGAAACTGATTTTATCAGCATTACATCTTCATCAGCGTACTTTCCATACCCGCCCGCTTCATCGATATAATAATTGTAATCTTTACCTTCCACAAAATTAATTCTGCCGGGTTCTGCTACCTGCCCGAATACATAAACAACTTTTTCTTTTTGTGGAATAATAATTACATCGTTATTCTTTACAATATATTTTGAAGCCTCAGAGTTTTTTTCATTAAGTTTCGTGAAATCAATTGAGCCACCATCTGCTGTTAGCCTTAACTGGTTTTCAAGGTAAAAATAGGCAGAGTCCTGCTCAGTAATATTTGACATCCTAATCATCAGATAATTTTCAAAGTCAAAATATTTTTGTTCTAATTCTCTTGAATCAAGTTTTCCATTCTCTGAAAAACTCATACCAAATTCTTTCTCCAGAATCGGCATAATACTTTTACCGGTAAAAAGGCGGGATCTTTTAAGCGAAGCATTTTCTGTAAATCCACCAGCTTTTTTAATAACATCTTTTAGAGTTGTTGCATCTTTTGTAATTGGTATTTTCCCCGGCATGTTAACTTCCCCGGCTACAATAACGGAAAAATCCTTTTTCTGTGTTTCATCTGCCAGTATTATTATCCTGTCTCCTCTTTGTAAAGGAACATCGGCATTTATATCAATAATTTTTGCAGTTAATTTATCGCCATTATAATCCAATCTATCTATTTCTGCTTTAGTAACATTTTCATATGCTTTATTAATTCCCTGGGCCAGTTCAATTGCATCGGAAAGTTTATCGCCATCAACAAAATAAAATTTGCCTGGTTTATTTACCGCCCCGGATATACTAAAAAAATTTCTTTCCAGATCCGCTGCAGGAAAAATCAGTACATCATCATTCTTTAGATAAGGATTGTTTTTAAAATTACCATTAATTCTAAATTTCAAAAGATCAATCTTTATTGATTCCCCCGATGATCTTTTTAAAGTTATGTCCCTGAGTGAATATTGGTTTAGCTTTTCATTAATCTGTTTTAATAAATCCGGGTCAGTTACATTTGCTAAGGCTTTTTCTCGGGCATTGATATACATTCTTGTAACAAACTGATCAACTCTTTCATTAATGAATGCAGGGAAAGAGCCGGTAATTGGAAAATCTCCGCCAACGGTAACGCTGATTGTCGGGTTATTCAACAATGAGCTCAAACCGGATTTATTATCGGTCTGTGAAAATGAAATATTTACAGCGAGCATTATTATCAGTATTACAAATGTTTTTTTCATTTTAATTCCTAAAGATTTCATCTACCTGTTATTATAGAGCGAATCATAATATTTCTGGTATTCACCGGAAATTATTCTTTCCCACCAACTTTTGTTTTCTATGTACCATTTAATCGTGTTATCCATTGCAAGATCAAATGTAAACTCGGGCTTCCATCCTAATTCATTCTGGATTTTTGATGAATCAATTGCATAGCGCCTGTCGTGCCCCGGTCTGTCTTTAACATATTCAATTAGGTCTTCCGATTTTTCGAGATGTTTCAAAATTAATTTAATAATTTCAATATTAGGCATTTCATTACTTGCGCCTATATTATAAACTTCGCCAATCTTACCTTTCTCAAAAACAAGGTCAATTGCTTTGTTATGATCAATAACATAAATCCAGTCACGTACATTCATTCCATCGCCATAAACCGGAAGTTTTTTATTATTCAATGCATTAGTTATCATTAATGGAATTAGCTTTTCAGGAAACTGGAGAGGGCCGTAATTATTAGAACATCTTGTGATTACAACAGGCATTCTGTAAGTATGATAGAACGCCTGCACCATCATATCAGCAGCTGCTTTACTTGATGAATATGGACTGTTAGCTGAAAGTGGGGTCATTTCAGTGAAAAGTCCTTCTTTACCCAGACTTCCATATACTTCGTCTGTTGATACCTGCAGAAATTTTTCTACTTCGTATCTCCGTGCGGTTTCTAATAGAACATTTGTACCTATTACATTTGTCCGGTAAAATATTCCCGACCCAAGAATACTCCTGTCAACGTGAGATTCTGCGGCAAAATTAATTACACGTTTAATTTTATATTTTTCGAAAATATAATTTACAAGTTCGGAATTTGTAATATCACCTTTAATGAAATGATAATTTTTCTTTCCTTCCGATGATTTTAAGTTTTCAAGATTCCCGGCATAGGTCAATTTATCAAGATTAACAATATTATAATCATCCCTTTCCTCGAGGATATGGTTAATAAAATTGCTGCCTATAAAACCTGCTCCACCTGTAACTAAAATATTTTTCATAATTAATAAGAGAAAAATCCTATAAAAATTCCTGATTGAAGAAAGAAACTTTTTCCATTTAAATTTGAGGGTACATTATTCAAAGATTGATCATTTTCTATAGTCCAGTCATCCCCAAATGTAAATTGGTAGCCTGCACCAATTCTAAGTGTAACAAACCGCTGAACCGGTATATCAAAATTAATAGTGGGGCTAAATATCCAGTATTTATCATTAATGGTTCTACTGTAATTTGAAGTTGACGCATTCGAAGCCTCTGCCCATACATTTGCCCAATCAAATGAACCATTGTTTTTGTAGATCTCAACCTTCAAATTACCTCGTCCAAACAGGGCGCCTATTGAAATACCGAAAGTGCGTACAAAAGGTAACGTGTACTCTAAAGTTAAAGCGCCTCCGCTTAAAAAATATTTTGCTTCCCTGTTCTCGCCGTTAATCATTCCGGAACTAGTAGTGGAGCCTCCAAATCCCATTCCACCAACTCTTAACTGTGGAATAAAACCAATATAAATAAAACCTGCGCCGCCGGAAGTATAGAACCCGTTATTTGAAATCTCCGGAACTCCGAAGGATTTCAACTGCAAATTTACCTGGTTGACATTAGGGAAATACCACCCCGGTGTGTATCCGCCTCCCCCACCAAATGGAGCATCAAAATACTGGCTATCCTGCGCAAAAACAGGAAGAGAGAGAAAAAATGAAAGAGTTACAATTCCAAATAATTTTTTCATACTACCACAAGAAATATTTATTAAATTTACCAAACAACATTTCAAAAACCAAAGTCAGTAATTACCCGCCACTGATTATCATATCCGCCAGTTCCCTGAAAGCACCCTTTCCGCCATCTTTCTTACAAATATAATCCACTACGTTTTTTACTTCATTAACTGCGTCATTAGGGCAGGCACTCAAACCAACCATTTGCAATATTCCAAGATCATTCACATCATCTCCAATAAAAGCAATATTCCCAGGGTTCAAATTTCTCACAAAGCATACTTCATTCATAATTTCTTTTTTGTCTTTTACACTATTATAGACAAGATCAAGTTTTAGTCTCTTTCCCCTCGCAATTGCTATATCTGAGTTATCGGATGTAACTATTCCAACTTCTATCCCTTTTTCTTTCAAAAGGACTGCACCCATTCCATCCTTTACAAAGAATTTTTTCGTAACAATGCCTTCATCATTGTAATAAAGGCCGCCGTCAGTCAATACACCATCGATGTCGGTCAGTACTATTTTTATCTTAGATATTTTCTCTTTTAGCGTCAATTTTAACCTTTTATAAATTTTTCAATAAGCTAATATATCAATTCATTTTGCAAATTTATAAATAATCGGCTATAAAATTAAAATTAATTTTGACCGCAGGAATATCAGTTTTTTTTACGTCTAATATTTAAAGTGCAATAAACCATTTACCGATTAATATTGTCTATTTAATAAACATATTTGAAGTTTATGCGATTTAACTTGTAAGGATTGAAAAATATCCTTTTATTTAAATCGCTATTTCATTTTATCGCATCTAATACGGGGACATTTCTTTTAAGGAAACGAAATACATTCATTCGGGAGAAGTTTATGAGCCAGTTAAAAATCAAAGAAAATTTGGCAATCAGCGACTCAGGTTTTTTATTTTTTCCTACTACAGGAGAAACTTTTACTGTAAACGCTATGGGCACTGAGATAATTAAAAACCTTAAAGAAGGAAAAAATTTCGATGAGATTATTGATGTTGTCCTTGAGAAATTCGATGTAGACAAGGAAACGGCTGAAAGGGATCTTGATGATTTTCTCAGTCAATTAAAAAATTATGACCTGGCCAAAGAATTATGAACATAGCAGTAACAGGGCTTAACGCAACAGATAATCCCGGTCCGGGTGTTCCGGTTATCCGAAGTATTAAAGAATTTTCGGACATCAAGGGAAAAATGATCGGGCTGCTTTATGATAGCCTTGAACCCGGATTGTACATGGAAAATATTGCTGATAAATGCTATTTGATTCCATATCCCTCAAGCGGACTCGATAATTTCTTTGAACGTATTGTCCAGATTCATAAAAAAGAAAAACTTGATCTCATTATTCCCACTCTTGATTCAGAGCTTTATGCATTTGCAAAGTTAAGTGATAAATTAAATGACCTTGGAATAAAAACCTTTCTGCCTACCACCGAACAATTAAATATTCGCGCAAAGGATAAACTTTTTGATTTTTGTTCAAACAATAACATAAAAGTCCCCAAAAATATCACCATTACTTCTTACCAGGATATTTATAAAGCTTCAGAAAAATTTGAATACCCGGTTGTTGTTAAAGGAATATTTTATGAAGCCTATATAGCAAATAATTTTGAAGAAACTCTTTCAAAATTTCAAAAGCTTGCGGGTAAATGGGGCTTCCCGATAATTATTCAGGAATTCATTTCAGGAGATGAATTTAATGTAGTTGCTCTCGGCGACGGTGAAGGTAACACCGTTGGAGCAGTACCGATGAGAAAATTATATATAACTGATAAGGGCAAAGGTTGGTCGGGTGTTACAATTGATGATCAAATTCTGATGGAGCTTTCCCACAAAATTATCAAAAAGTTAAAATGGAAAAGTGGGATGGAACTGGAATACTTAAAATCAAAAGAGACAAAAGAATATTATTTACTGGAAATAAATCCACGTTTCCCGGCCTGGACACTGCTGGCACCTGCAGCAGGACAAAATCTCCCGGCGGCCCTGGTAAAACTTGCAATGGGAGAGAAAGTTGCACCATATTCAAAATATGAGGTTGGGAAAATGTTTGTGCGTTCATCGTGGGACCTATTTTCAGATATGAAAACATTTGAGAAAATTGCTATTCAGGGAGAAATATGATGGAAAAATTAATTTATGAAAGACCCGTTATTTCAAAACACAATTCCGGCCTAATGAATAAATTTGGTGCAAAAGCCACAGCAGGAATAATTTCCGAAATTGATGGAGTCCCTGTAAAAGAATTGGCGGAAAAATTTAATTCCCCGCTATTCGTTCTTTCTGAAAACAAAATCAGGCAAAACTTCAGAACTGCAAACCGAGTTTTTAAGAATCGTTATCCAAAAGTTCAATTTGCATGGTCTTACAAAACAAATTACTTAAATGCAGTATGTTCAGTTTTTCATAGTGAAGGTTCCTGGGCAGAAGTAGTCTCTGAATTTGAATATGAGCGCGCAATTAAACTTGGTGTAAAAGGCGAAAATATAATTTTTAACGGGCCGGATAAAAGTGAAGATGTACTTTTGAAGGCAATTAAATTAAATTCAAAAATTCATATTGATCATTTTGATGAGTTATACAAAATAATTGAGCTTGCTGAAAAACATAATCTGAAACCCAAGGTCGCAATCAGAGTGAATATGGATGTTGGCGTATATCCCAAATGGGATCGATTCGGGTTTAATTATGAAAACGGAGAGGCCTGGAACGCTATCAAAAGAATTATTATGAGCAAAAAATTACAGCTGATCGGGCTGCATACTCACATCGGAACTTATATGATGACTGCAGATGCCTACAGAATAGCCGCGGCCAATCTTGCGACACTGGCAAAAAGCATAAAATCCCAGTTCCAAATCTCACTAGACTATATTGACCTTGGCGGGGGTTTTCCTTCTAATAATACTTTATTAGGTCAGTACCTGCCTGCGGAACAGGTACTTCCTACCCTTGAACAATTTGCGGATGCAATTTCTACAGGTTTGTTTGATCTTGCCACAAAGGACGATGAATTACCGCTTTTAATTTTGGAAACCGGAAGATCATTAATTGATGACGCCGGCTATTTAATAACCTCTGTAATTGCAAACAAACGTCTATCATCGGGAAGGAAGGCTGTAATAATTGATGCGGGCGTAAATCTTATGTTCACAAGTTTTTGGTACAAGCATAATATTTCCCCGGCACAGGAAGGCGGACTTCATATGGAGGATTCGACAATATACGGACCGCTTTGTATGAATATTGACTGCATTTCAGATGGTATAAATTTACCTTCATTAAAAAAAGGCGATAAACTGGTTATCCAATATGTTGGTGCTTATAACATGACTCAATGGATGCAGTTCATTACGCTTCGCCCAAATGTTGTTATGATAATGTCCGATAAATCTGTTGAACTTATAAGGAAGGCTGAAACACTCGATTATATTATGCAGCAGGAACAGATTCCGAAAAAACTTTTATCATCTGACAATAAATAAATCAGGAATTTACTTATGAAGTTTTTTCTGGATTCTTTATTCTTCAGCTACGCACAGATTTTTTTTAGCAACCGAAAATGGTTTGGCATTGTAGCTTTAATATCCACCTTTATTGTTCCGGAACTCGGGGCTCTTGCTTTGCTTGGCGGGCTGATCTCAAATTTCCTGGCTATATATCTAAACTTCGATAAGACAAAAATCAGAAATGGTTTTTATGGCTTTAACGGAATTTTATTTGGAACTGCTTCGGCATTTTATTTCCAGGTTACTCCATTTTTATTTTTCATAATACTGGTATTCCTTGTAATTACATTTTTTATTTCAAGCGTTCTGGAAAATTACATGGCCGTAGGATTTAATCTCCCGGGCTTTAGTTTACCGTTTATAATTACGTTATATATATTTATTATCTTTTTAACCAACTATGATTTTATAAATTTAAATCAGCTTCATTACATCGATTATTCATTCCTCTGGTTTGTTCCATATGTTGTAAAAAAATATTTTCAGGCAATGGCACTTATTTTATTTCAGCCCAGTCTTTTGACCGGGATAATAATTACTATCGCAGTTTTATTTTTCTCACGAGTAATGTTTATGCTGAGTATTATTGCATTTACCCTTAATTATTTTTTCCTGCAATTAATTATTCCTGCACAGTTTGATAATATATTGGTCCTCGCAAGCTTTAACTCAATACTTACAGCCTTTGCTCTTGGCGGAAACCTGGTTATCATTTCAAAAAAATCTTTGCCATTGGTATTCGTTTCAACAGTTATGGTAATAATAATTACCGGTTTTTTTATTAAGCTGCTTTCTTATTATGATCTCCCGGTTCTTGTTCTTCCCTTTAACTTTATAGTATTGTCAATACTTTACAGTCTTAAATTCAGGCAGGAGCAAAGTGACCTTGCGCTGCTGTATTTTCAGCCGGGCTCTCCCGAAGAGAATTATTATTATCATCAGAATAGAAAAACACGATTCGAAAGATTTAAATTTTTGTTCCCCGAACTTCCTTTCTTCGGTGAGTTTTTCATCCCACAAGGCTTTAACGGAAAATTAACTCACAAAAATGATTGGAAATATGCCTGGGATTTTGTGATTACTGATGATCAAAATAAAGAATACAAAGATGAGGGAACCGCTCTTGAGGAATATTACACCAATAAAATTCCGGTAATTTCCCCGCTGGATGGGAAAGTTGTAAAAGTTGTTGATGGAATTCCTAACAATCCGGTAGGCGAAATAAATCTTGAACAAAATTGGGGAAACACCGTTATTACAGACCATGGAAAAGGATTGTTTTCTTCAATTTCTCACCTTGAGCCTGATTCGATAAAAGTAGAAGAAGGGGAAGAAATTAAAAAAGGAAAGATTATTGGTCTTTGTGGAAACAGCGGGCGCTCGCCTTCACCTCATATTCATTTTCAATTTCAGGCTACTGACAAACTTGGAGATAAAACAATAAAATTTCCGATTGCGTATTTCATTGAGCGAAAGAAAAACAATGTTGAATTAAAAACATTTGAATACCCTGAGGAAAACACGCACGTACAGGCTCCGGAGACACATTCAATTATAAAAAAAGCTTTCAAATTCAGATATGGTGATAAATTAAAATTTAATTATGACAACAATGGGAAAACTCTTACTGAGGAGTGGGAAATCAAGGTTGATTCATTCAATATACTATTTATTGAAAATTCATTTGGTGAGACAGCCCATATTTATTCAACTGATAAAATCTTCTATCTGACTAATTATGTTGGTAAACGAAAATCTGCACTGTATAATTTTTATCTGCTTTCAGTCAAGGTACCTTTATGCTATAATGAAAAACTAACCTGGAAAGATGAGTATCAGCTTTCAAAATTGTTGAATAATTTCACAAGATATATTTCGGAATTTTTCCTATTATTTAAACAACAAATAACCGCAAAGGGAGAATTTGCATATAAACAGATAACCGAAGATGAAAATGGATATACAATTAAAAATAATATAGAGATAAAAGGCACAGGACTATTCTCATTTTATAATAAAGAAATATCTGGCTCACTTTTTATTGATGAGAACGGCAACATAAAGGGAATAAAAACATCTGAAAACGATAAAAATATTTTTACTGCAAATGCAATAATAAAGGAGGACAATTAAAATGAGAAAACATTTAATACTAGGAATAATAATTGTTTCTTCAATAATATTGCTAAATAATTATTCCTTAAACGCTCAGGGAAACAACAAAGTTAAAGCTTTCAACGAATCCTTGAAATATGAAGCAAATAACGATTACGAAAAAGCCCTTGATGTTCTCGTTAAAAACTCTCGTGATAATAATTCTTATCTTCTAAATATGAGACTTGGCTGGCTATATTATAAAAATGAAGATTATGAAGATTCAAGAAAATTTTACACCGCAGCTATAAGTCAAGAAAATAATAGTATTGAAGCCAGACTTGGACTTACACTTCCAATGGGAGCGCTTAATGAATGGGATGATGTAACTAATCTTTATCTGGCAATATTAAAAATTGATGCAAAAAATTATTACGCTAATTTACGTCTCGGACAAATTTACCTGAACAAAGGTGACTACTCAAATGCTAAAAAATATCTCGAAAGAGTATTTACACTTTATCCTGCTGAGTATGAAGTAAATCTTTCCCTGGGCTGGACATACCTTTATCTAGGGGAGAAACAAAAAGCAAAGCAATTATTGACTTCAGCACTTATGATGAATGAAAACGATGAATCGGCAACCGAAGGCTTGAAAAAATTGGAGGACTGAGAATGAGTAGGTTTTTCCGGGTTATTTTTTTATTCCTTGTAATTTCAGTATTAGTCAAAGCAGATTCACTTTCTGTTTATCCGGCTTTTTATTATACGTACGGTAATTATTCATCTAACGCCTCTTCAAATTCTTATGCAGGTTATGTACCACTGGTACTTAACTTAAAACACACCCTGGTTTTGGGTTATGATAATCTAAGAATCAATACAACAGATTGGAAATACGATCAGAAGACTTACATTGCCGGGACAATTTTATCTTTCGATCCTGTTTATTTGAAATTTAATTATGCTTACCTGGGCGGTGATTATGCTGAAAATACCGGGTATAGTTATAAAGATAAAACGCACATTTTAAATCCCGGTATCTTTTTTAGAGTTGGGAGGGTCTACCTCGGGGTTTCCTATGTCCATTTGGATATGAATGGAGGGATTATTCAGCAGACTACCAATCAATTTACAGGAAGGTTAGAATGGATCGTCAGCCAAAGTGTTTTCCTTTCTGTAAGACCAAGCTATGTCAGATTAAAAGATGGGCGCAATCTTACTTCAGTAGCAGCAAAGATTCATTTTATGCCAAGCCACAAGGTATTATTAAAAGCCGGTGGTATGATCGGAAAACGTGCTTATTATTTTGATCCCGATCTCCTGACAATTTTTAATCAGGATGAGACACAAAAGGATTTAATTTTCGGGCAGCTTGAATATTCACCGGGGAAAAAATTTACGCTAATACTGGCAGCTCAGCATACATCGTTTGACACCTTCTCAATTAATTATTATATAGCAGGTATCAAAACAAACTTTAGTCTATAGTGGTAGCAGTTTCTATTTCTTATAATTAATTCTTTAGCCAATCCTGCAAATAAATTTTAGCCTTATATGAAAATCCTAATTACTGGTGGTAATGGAGTATTGGGTCAATACCTGAATATGGCTCTGTCAAAAAAATTTAAGCTACTCACTACATTCCATAGCAATACCGGAAATTGTATAGATCATAATTCAATTCAAATCGATATAACAAACCGAAAAAATATTGGCAGCATTATTAATTTATACAGACCCGAGGTTGTAATCCATTCGGCAGCAATTGCAAACCCGATGGTATCAGGCCCGCTTGATTCAGGCGCTGTATACAATACTAATGTAACAGCTACAAAAAATATTGCAGAACTCTGTGATAAATTTTCTGCAAAACTTATTTATATATCAACCGATCTTGTTTATGCGGGCTATCGTGGATCAATGCTGAAAGAAGATGCAAAATTAATTCCAGCTTCTTTGTACGCTGAGACTAAGTTAATGGGTGAAATTAAAATACAGGAAACTTTTGACAATTATCTGATACTTCGTTCTGCCCTGCTGTTCGGATTTGGAATCGGTAATAAGAAGACTCATTTTCATCAAATGTATGAAAATTTTAAGAACAACAACCCCGTTAAACTTTTTTATGATCAGTTCAGAACTCCTCTTTCATTTTTTGAAGCTGGCCGAATTATAAACAAACTTACTGGTTCTGACCTAAAAGAAGAAATTATAAACCTGGGTGGAAAAGAAAGGGTAAGCAGGCTGGAAATGGGTGAAATGTTGTGCGATCTTGCCGGGTTTGATAAAAATCTAATTGAAAAAGTTTCTATGAATGACATTCCCGATTATCCGGTAGTTGAGGATGTTTCTATGGATACAGGCAAACTGCAATCTTACGAAATCAAACAGAAAACCGTTATAGAATCAATAAAAGAAATTTTGAATTACTGATTTACTATCGTTGAATCCAATGCAATATGGATTGTTGCTACCTGATACAGGAGTTAGCTTTTTACTTTACTTTGCCGGGCAAGTTTGTGAGGTATTTTTTTTAATATTTTGGGTATCAGGCAAACTTTAATTAATTCTTTTCACTCTTTCGTATCTGTATAGTTCCTGCGCTATAATAATTTTAATTAAATCAATATGAAAAAGTAAACTTCATTCCCGCCTGCTCTGTGGCCCGCAACAGGCAGGGTATGAAGTTCCTCTTTTTAAAAGAGGAATAAGTTAAAATCACAAGAAATCATTAAAGTAGTCTTTTATAGTGATACCAGTGAATAAATTGTTTATCCTTGTTTTATAAATTTAATTATGTTTTTGCACAACTCTTCCGGTAGCGGCAGATCAGGATTGCTATAACTTTTATAGTTTTTCCTCCTGTCTAATGTGGGCACATTTTTCAATATGTGATTCATATTGTTGATTATTTTTAGTTTTCCATTGTTATTCGCTTTTGCCAGCCTCTTAGCATCTTTTACATCTATCTGAATGTCGGTTGTTCCTTCTATTATAAGCACTGGAATTTTCAACCTGGCGATTTCTTTTGCTGGATCATATTTAAACCAGGATATCAAATAAGGCTGTACACTTGGGCGGAAAAGTCTTGTAAGGGGCCGGTCAACCTTGTTGACGGTAGTACCGTGTCTCAGACTATCAATAATTGAATTACATTCTTTCATCAGCGGCTCAGGGAGCTTGCTTTTTTTCAATTGTTCCTCAATAACTGTGTATGCTGGTCTGCCCGCTCCGCAAAGGGAAATGAATTTATCCGCATGTTCCCGGTCAGCTGCTATCATTCCTATCAACGAACCCTCACTGTGCCCGGCTATAATTATTTTCGAAAAGCGTTTATTTTTTCTTAAAAATTCAATCCAATGTACAGCGTCGTTTACGTACATATCAAATCTTACATCAGTCTCCTTCAATTTGCTACTTTCCCCGATTCCTCTCTTATCGTAGCGCAGAGAAGCAATACCGTTTGCGTACAATGAATCTGCTAACATCTTTAATGAATTATTTTTACCAGGGAGCAACCGCGAGTTCCCGTTCCTGTCCGTCGGACCTGATCCAGAAATGATTAATACTACATCAACAGTTTTACCTGTATTTGGGACCTCCAGTGTTCCTTTAAGAGTATAACCGTTTACTTTTATTGATACTTCGCCCGCTTTTATAGTAAATATTATAAAAAGAGAGAACATAATTGTTAAAAGCACTTTTTTCATTTTCATTCACCGTATTATTTTGTAAAAGAATTTTATTTATCCACGGGTATTCTATTTCCCGCTCAAGAGCTTAATTATTATTACCACGGCTGCCAGCACTATTATTATAGCCACTGACACCGGCCTTCCAAAATTAATAGTCCATCCAACTCCGTATCTTTTTTCAACAAATATTGCGGGGTCTTTAGGGTTGAAATAAAACGCTCCCAATTTCCAGTACCTGTCGTCGTTTACATTATTCATACCTGTTCCAGTCACTGGAACATTGATTTTTAATTTGCTACCAGACTGTCCGGTTCTAAGCGCAAGTACAATAGCGCTGAGAAATATCAAAAGAGGAAACGCAATATTTATTAACTCGAAAATGGCAGACGGTATTTTCAGCAGCCGGTTCATGTAAAGTGATAAAAAGAACAGCCAGGTTATAGCAGTTGTACATACTATAACAGAATAATCAGACCATATTAGCCTGAAATGCCTGTCTTTTAACTTGGATGTCTCAGGTGCATGGGAATCTATTTCCTGCTTTGATCTTTTTATAGAATAGTAGACAAATACAAATACAGCCAAAATGAATACCGAATTCAGTGGTATGTGCATTACATGGAAGAATGTCTTTTGCACAGACAGCGTAATGGATCCTTGCATATTAAAGTGCAATCCGATCCTCTCTGGTATATTGTCGTATGACAGCAGTAGTATTATTATATTCGCAAATAATATTAACACGGAAGGTACAAACCAAAGGACAGATATTAAATATTTCCCATCTCTGAAGCCTGTGTCAACAATACTGACCTCTTTCCCAGGTCTAATACTTTCCCGATCCAGTATTGTTTTCTTTAACTGCTTTACTTTGCCATTGTACACTGCATATATCAACAGCATCAGGATTAACTGCGCAAATAGAATAATGGTAAAAATGAGTTTCCCGCTAAAATTATTTAAGAACACCCAGGCTGTTATTAAAAAAGGAATTTCAGCAGTAAGGTATACGTGTTTATAATTTTTTTTAAGCTGCCTTATTTCCACATGGTCTATTATTTCGACCGGTATTCGTGATCCGAAAAGAATAGTCTTCTTTTGTAAAAATGGAATAATAAATCCTAAAAAGGATAAAACTATAATTATTGAAAAGGACAACCAGAATATATTTTCTTTAATTATCATAACTTCAGCCTTTATTAAACAATGAATAAAATTTCCTGCATTTTTCCACGAATTCTTTTTCAGTTATACCTTTACAGTATGCCTGGGCAATGAGAGTTTTTATTCCCTCTCCCATTTCATTTAGAAATTTCGGGTCCCGCATATTCTCAAGACTATTGACTACTACTCCCTGCCTCTTGTGTACCACAACAAAACTTTCATTCTTCAATTTCGAATAGGCTTTATTAACCGTATGCATATTAACACCCAGGTCTTCTGCAAACTGTCTCACAGAAGGCAATACTTCACCTCCCGATAATTTACCTGAGGCAATTCCTTCGACCACCTGATCCTTAATCTGTTGATATATCGGGATATCAGATACAAAATCAATCTTGATAAACATTTTCTACCTGTTATATTTGTTATACTTAACATATAACAGTTATAGCAATTAGTCAAGCCAATTAATAAAATACTTTGTCTTAGTTATTTTAATTACTAACTTTTTTTTTAGGTAGACTATGGAAATATTAGATGGATTCGTCAGCTTATTTGTATAACACAGAACTGAAGCACAGCATAAGGTAATCTGGGACAAAATACTTTGTGCAGTTTCTAAATAAGTATGGGCAGGGTGTTTTTAAGCAGGATAGAACTTAATACAAAATTTTGGGACATACAATTAGTAATGTAACATTCATAATTCACTATTATAGTATGATAAATAAAAATAATTTACTGCTCGGCGCACATACTTCGATTTCTGGCGGAGTTTCTACAGCAATAGAAAGAGCTGTCAAGATGAAATTTACAGCTCTACAGATTTTTACAAAAAACAACAACCGCTGGGATGCAAAACCTCTCGAAAAAAAAGAGATTGATAAATTTAAAGATCTGCTCGAAAAATCCGGGATAAAATTTGTACTTACCCATAGTTCTTACCTTATAAATCTTTGCTCAAAAAATAAATACACGCTAAAAAGATCCAGGGAGGCATTTATAGATGAACTTGAGAGGTGCGAACTTTTGGGAATTCCACATTTAAATTTTCATCCC
>Ga0209919_1000862_pt1 | contig 15037 bp, 12 predicted proteins | sample SalPon2A_C_D2_MG_FD_185721 | JGI IMG/M metagenome (GOLD analysis project Ga0209919, IMG submission 185721) | Soil microbial communities from South San Francisco under conditions of wetland restoration - Salt Pond MetaG R2A_C_D2_MG (SPAdes)... | ecosystem: Environmental > Terrestrial > Soil >... | reverse complement strand
AAGTTTCCCACCAAGGGTGCTCTTTGCAAGTTTGATAACGATTGTGATTTTATTATTTGTTTTTATCTACATCTTATTATTAGAAAACGAAAAATTAGCAAACTCAGAGAAGTTCAAATTTATAAAGACAAATTTGTTTAAGTGGAAAACAGAATAATGTCAATAATAATTTATTATAACTAATAATATTGCCACACGTTATTTGAGAAATGACCGCATAAATTGATAGACAATTATAGTATTAGATTCATTGATTTTAATTGATCTACACATCTTTTTATTACTGATAATATTTTATGAAGACAAATTCTCTGGTAAATAGGATAAAAAGTGATTTCCACAAGTGATGCTCATTCAGGTATTTTATGGTCGGCCATTTCCCGGGTAACGATTCATGTTTTTCAATTTATTACCCTGATAATTTTAGCACGTCTTCTAACGCCTGATGAGTTTGGTTTAATAGCTTCATCTTTAGTCGTATTAGGTTTTCTGAATATCTTTAGAGATTTAGGAATATCATCTGCTATAATCCAGAAGACAAATCTAAATGATGAACTTATTAATAGCGTTTATTGGATTGTCCTTTTAATCGGAATTATGATGAATCTGGTGCTCTTTTTCTCCGCACACCTGATTGCCGAATTTTATAACGCCGACAAATTGACCAGTATTTTGAAAGTTATGTCTTTCAGTTTTTCGATTACCAGTATTTCAATAATGCATCAGGCATTATTGGAAAGAGAATTAAAGTTTAAGAAAATTGCCATTTGTGAAATGTCAGCCATTATAGCAGGTTCTTTAAGCGCTATTGTTCTGGCCTTTCTTGGCTTTGGAATCTGGAGTCTGGTAATACAAGGCCTTGTGAATGCTTTTGCCTTAACCTTAATTTTATGGCTGTTGAATCCTTACAGACCCAGGTTTCTTTTTTCCTTTTCAGAAATCAAGTCAATATTTAAATTTAGTGCGAATCTTTCGGGCTTTAACATTGTTAATTATTTTGTTCGTAATGCTGATTATGTATTAATTCAAAAATATCTGGGAGAAGAGCAATTAGGATACTATAATATTGCATATAGAATAATGTTATATCCTTTACAAAACATAGCCTCCGTATTTTCAAGAGTAATGTTTCCATTTTATTCGAAACTACAATCTGATAATGCCAGAATAAGTGAAATGTATATCAGATTAGTAAACAATATCGCTTTAATATCCTTCCCGCTTATGCTCTTTATCACAGCCGCTTCTGATGTTTTATTATTGTCACTTCTTGGAGAGAAATGGAGTTCTACCATACCTATTTTGATTATCCTGGCACCTATTGGAATGATACAATCAGTTTATACTCCTGCAGGGTCAATTTTCCAGGCAAAAGGAAGGACTGATCTATGGTTTAAATGGGGACTATTTACTGGTGTTATTTTTGTGTCTGCTTTTGTTCTCGGGCTAAAGTGGGGAATTTTAGGAGTTTCTATCGGCTACCTGATTGCAAATATAATAACTATATACCCGGGATTAAGGATTTCTCTGAAACTAATAGATCTACCTGTCTCGGATTTCATTACTAGTTTTGGAAAAACTTTTCTAATCAGTTTATGTATGTTTTTATTAATCTATTTTGTAAAAATATCTCTGTATCCCTATATGACTCATTTAGAACTTCTTGTTCTTTTGGCTCTTCTTGCATTGCTTTTTTATGTCCCGGTAAGTTTTATATTTAACAGGACCAGAATAAATGAGCTGTTAGCTATAATTAAGAATTATAGATAAATAGTAATTACTTAATATGAATGTATTGTTAAATAAAAGGATAATAGTAAAGAATAAGTTAGCCCTTTCTTTGGTATTGCTTTCTTTAATTGGGCTGCAGGTAGTGGTGATTAAACTTACGCCTAAGTATGCTTCTTTATTACTAATATTTTCAGCACTTATACTCATTTCTATTGTTGCATATCTGGAAATTATTAAAAATTTTTACGCTTTCTTATTGATAATAAATTTCATTCCTCTATTATTACTTAATAATAATATACACTACGATTTAAAATTAGAATTATTTAGTCTTATACCATTATTTGTACTGACATTGTTGGCGATAGGAAATTACATCCTGCATGAAGATAAGCTGTCTTTTCAAATGGACTATTTAAGACTACCCGTGTTGCTGGTTGTAGTTTATTTCGGTGTTAATGCGTTTATTGCAGTTTCAGGAGGAAGAAATTTATATTGGATATTAGTAGAATATTTTCATTTCCTTTTATATTTAGCGATTATACCTATATCCTATCTGTTTAGGGAACGACGAATTTATACGATTGTATTAGGTTCACTTCTGATAATATCAGTTTTAATTTCAATTGAATATATCAGTTACAACCTTTTTATAATAGGTGGACGCTTTGTAACTTTTCAATCTGGTTTTCTACCGCTGACCATTGGGGTCGTTTTTGCCTATATCTTATTTAATAAGCGAAAACTAAATCGACTTGGTGCAGGTTTAGTTCTGGGAGTTTTAATTGCGGGTACTTTCATCACTCTTACAAGAACCCTATGGGCAACTACATTGGTGGTTCTGGTAATAACTTTTCTTGCTTATTTAAAAATAAACAACAGGCTGAATTGGTTAAAGACATCTGTTTTGATCATTACTTTGCTGGCAACAAGTTTATTTTTAAAAGGTTCTACGCAACATTTACAGAATACTTCTGCTGCAAAGCAATCAATTGGGTATCGCACAAAATCAATATCAACCCCATTTGAAGACCCTTCATTCCTGATGCGTGTTGAATTTTCATATTATGCATTGGAAAGATTTTTGACACATCCAATATTTGGTGATGGTCTTGGAGATTATCTGAAATATAAAATTGTTATTCAAAGTAACCTTCGGAATTATTATCTGGATAATTCCTGGTTTTACTTTTTGTGGAAGGGGGGAGGAGTTGGGTTCCTTTTGATCCTTTGGTTATATTTTAGGTTTTTAAAATCTGCTTATCTCTTGAGCAAACATTCAACTGATACAACTGTTAAATATATATCATTAGGGCTATTTGCAGGATTTATTGGTCTGATATGCCTTGCTTTTTTATCGCCTCTTTTAATTAAATATAAAACCAATGTATTAATTGCATTTCTTTTTGCTTTCGTTGAATTTGAAAGGATGAAACTTACCGTGCTTAAAAAAAATAATGAAATATAAAAATAATAATAATAATAAGATTGACGTATCAATCATCATTGTAAATTATGATTTAACCGAAAGTATAAGAAAACTTCTGCTTTCAATTAAAGAATATGTTACAAATGTTAAATACGAAGTGATAGTTGTAGATAATAATTCTCCGGATCGTGCCATCGAAGTATTAAAAAAAGAGTTCCCCGAATTTAGTTTTGAATTGTTAGATACAAATTATGGTTTTGGCCATGGGAACAACGTTGGTGCAAAATTATCAACCGGGAAATATATATTATTACTTAATCCAGATACATACTTGATAGAGAATTTACCATTAAAACTTTTTAACCTGGCGGAAGATAATCCGGAATTCGGTGTTATTGGTCCCCAACTAATATTCCCTGATGGCAAATATCAGGTCTCTTATGCAAAATTTCCAAATATAAAACAGGAATTGTTGATTGCAATTGGGCTAATAGGTCAGGCTTTAACGCTCATTTATAAATTAAAAGATTTATTTTCCCGTAACAAAAAATATTATAGCGTTGATTTTGTGTTTGGTTCCTGCATGTTTATAAAAAGGGATGTTTTTGAAAGGGTAAAAGGTTTCGATGAGGAATATTTCCTAATATCGGAAGAAACTGATTTATGTTACAAAATAAAAAAGTATTATGGCAAAAAAATAATTTACTGGAAGGGGGCAAGGTTAGTGCATGAGAAAAGTCTTGCTACCGGCAGAAACATTCCTCTAAGAATGAAGCAGGCATATAAAAGCAAACTCATTTTCTTTAAGAAGCATTATTCTAAATATTATTTTACATTTCTTAAATACTCAATAATTATTGCTTTTCTTTTCAAACAGGTATTCCTCTTTAGGAAAAGAGAAAATAAAAAAAAGTATAAAGAAACTTATCAGGAGATAATTAGGCTGTATTATGGTAATTAGGTCTTTAAATATGTCCTTGAATGGAGATTATGCCAATAGATGATGGATTTAAGAAAAAAAATAATGATTATAGCTCCTTTTTGGGGCAATGAAAAGCATGTCGGACACAAAAGAATAGAGCGATTTATTAGGTGGACTTCTGGAAAGGGCTTTAAAGTTATTATCGTGAATGCTGGTTATAAAGACCTGGAAATAAAGAAAGACTGGGGCTTAGAAATTACGATAAAGGATCCAACGATTAAGTTAGGTTTTAATTTCACAGGAGGCTCTTCAAATGAAACTAGATACTATTATCTAAAATCACTACTTAGAAAAGTCCTTATTTTCTATGTGTTACCGGATGTTTTAGCATTGTGGTCAAAAAAAGTTGTTGGCCACCCTTTGATTCAAAAACAGGCGGGAAATGTAGAAATAATTCTGTCATCTAGTCCGCCCGAGTCTGCCCATATTGCGGCCTATAATTTAGCAAAAGGGAATAATGCAAAGTTAGTAATAGATATGCGAGACGGCTGGTTGGATGATTCACTAAGCAAACTATTGAATAAAATTCCTTTTAGAAAGAAATGCGAAGCAAGCCTGGAAAACAAAATATTAAAAAGGGCAGATTATATATTCGTAACATCAATTATGTGGAAACAACTGTTAAATTCTCGTTTAACTTTTACGAAAAACAAAACCATAGTCTTGACTAATGGATATCCTATTAATTTTATTCCAATGGAAAGAACGGATTCAATTAATAATGAGATTATATTATTTCATACTGGCAGATTTGCAGGCTCAAGGAAAAGCCAAAAGATAAGTATATTATTGGATGTACTATTGAATTATTCAAAAACTGATATGAATAAATTCAATCTTGTACTATTGGGCGATCTTGAGCCGGAAGAATTAAAAATAATTTCTCAATACCGGTCAAAATTTTTAGAGTATGGCTGGGAAATATCTTGTAATAAAGCTGTTCCTAGAAAGCAAATGTTTAAAATGCTACAGGAAGCGAACGGACTATTGCTATTGAGCACCTCATATGCAGCAGTACCAAGCAAATTATACGAATATATAATTACAAAGAAACCCACTCTAGCTATTGCGCTTAATGAAAGCGCTGTTTGGGGAATTGGGAAAAAAGTACCCCAAATATTTTTAATTGATTATAAAAATTACGTTGGAAGTGATATTCCTTTAATGGAATATTTCCAGGCCTGTAAAACCGGTCAGTTTGAGTCCGATGTCCCGCAAGAATTTTCAGATGATTATTTGGCAAAAACATTTTTAAAAGCTTTGGGTATCTAATGGCCCGGGCTGGTTATAAATTAATGAGTGCTTTTCGAAATATATAAAATGAATAAAACACTTAGTGATATAAAGATATTTGTTGTGATTGTTAATTATAACGGCGCAGAGGATAGTATTGAATGTGTGGAAAGTTTGCTGGCAAACGGTCATAAGAATATTGAAATAATAATAGTTGATAATAATTCAGACCGGACTCAGAAAGAAAAATTGAAAGATAAACTATCAAATTCCGCAAACCTGATTTACCTGAATGACAACCTCGGTTTTTCCGCTGGCAATAATGTTGCGATAAAGGAAGCTTTGAAAAAAAATGCGGAGTACATACTGCTTCTTAATAATGATACAATTGTTGAGAAAGATTTCCTCACAAAATTACTAACCGCGTCTGAAAATAATGTTGAATTGGGAATAACGGCACCACAGATAAATTATTATTCTAATCAAAATTTAATTTGGTCTGCTGGTGGCTATATTAGTAAAATTAGAGGTTCAGGATTTTCAAGGCATGAAAATGAGGCTGATAAGGGGCAGGTTTTAAGAAGTTATGTGGATTTTGTGTCGGGCTGTTGTATGTTAATTAAGAAAGAAGTCTTTGAAAAGGTCGGCTTTTTGGACGAAAAATATTTTCTCTATCTTGAAGATACTGACTTTTGCCTGAGAGCTATAAATAACGGGTTTAAAATATACCTGGTTGCGGGAAGTAATATCTATCACAAAGTTAATGCAACAACGTCGAGAGAAAATTCCGCTTTGCCAATTTACTACACATCCAGAAACCGGCTTTATTTTTCTAAAAAAATGCTGGGGAAATGGTACTATGCGGTGTTATGGTATCTTTATGTTACAATGTTACCAAAGTTTATTCTATGGTATTTCAAAGACCAAAAAGAAAATATTAAATCCGTGAAAAGAGCATTTAAGGATTTTCATAATAATATGATGGGAAGGGCCGCGGGTTTATGAAAATAGCAATTGACGCGCGCGTTTTGGAAAAAGGTATCACGGGGATCGGCAGATATCTTAGTGATATATTAGAGGGGCTCGGGGCCATAGATGATGAGAATGAATATATTCTGTTTTCCTATCAAAAAATAGATAGTGATAATAAAAAATTTAAATATATTGCCACCGGCAAGGCATTTCTTCCTGAAAAAATATTTTCGGTATTTTGGCTGAATTTTATCCTACCCAAATACCTTAAGCAGAATGAAATAGATTTGCTTTTTACTCCCAATCAGTTGCTTCCCTTGAAAAATATAAGAGCAAAAACTGTGATTACTGTTCACGATGTAGCTCATAAAAAAAACGGTATTTATCATTCATTCATTTATCGAATGTATATGGAACTTTTCCTTTCCAGGTCACTCAATATCTCCGATAAAATTATTACTGTATCCAACTCAGCCAGGAAAGATATTTGTGATGCCTACAAAGTAAATCCCGAAAAGATTAAAGTTATTTATGAGCACGCAGATAAAAAATTTGCACAGGTCAGTGTAAGTAATAAAGATAGACACAGCCTGGAAAGGAAGTATAATCTTTCAAAGAAATTTATCCTTTACGTAGGTGTAATTGAAAACAGGAAAAATATAACGGGGATATTAAAAACCGCGGATATAATTCAGCAAAAATACAAGGAAATAAGTTTTGTCCTGATTGGCAGAAAAGGGTATGGCTCAGGTAAAATCATTTTAGAGATTAATAAAAGAAGAAATTTCATAAATTACCTTAGCACTGTTGACGACGATGACTTAGTAAAGATTTATAACATGGCATATGCATTTTTCTTCCCGTCATATTATGAAGGCTTCGGCCTACCTCCGTTGGAAGCTATGCAGGCAGGGGTTCCAGTTTTAGCATCAAATAGTTCCTCTTTGCCTGAGGTAATTGGAAAGGGAGGTATTATGAAAGATCCGGATGATGCCGCCGGGTTTGCCGGCGAAATTATGAAGCTTATCTATGACGGCAATTATCATAAGATGTGGAAAGCGGAAGCCTTGAAACAGGCAAAAAGATTCGGTACAATGGATTCAACCGGGGACTTATTGGAAATATTTAGCGAATTGCATAATTAGGTGAAATTCAGGCTTTTGCCGGGCATTTCTGAAAATATATTGTAATTTCAATTCTTATATCAATAAATTAGTATCAAAATTATTATTGAAATTATAATTCTTTAACCCAGAACATTTTTTTTAAAATTATTAGCTCTTTGATGCAAAAATACATCGAATATTTATTCTTCATAATTCTGTTTTTGATAATTCATACCTATTTAATTTACCCTGTAATTATTACTATTATTTCATTGCTGAAATCGGGTAAAGATTATAAAAATTATTCAGGAAAGGTATCAGTAATTTTATCGGCGTATAACGAAGAAAAAGTAATAGAAGCAAGGATAAAAAATCTTTCCGAACTTAATTTTGATTTCAATAAACTTGAGGTCCTGGTTGGTTCCGATAATTCTACCGACGGTACAAATGAAATATTAAAATTCTTCTCGGAAAAGTATTCCTGGCTAAATATTAGGTTATTTCCGAAGAGAAGAGGTAAAGCATCGGTATTAAATGACCTTGTAAAAGAAACAAGAAATGAAATACTTGTTTTTACGGATGCAAATACCAGGTTCGATAAGGATGCATTATTGCATCTTGTTTCGGGCTTTAGCGATGAAAGCATCGGAGGCATATGCGGGCGGTTAGTTATGGAAGAATCTGAAATTAGTAAAACCCACAGTGTTGAAGAAGGATTTTACTGGAAATATGAAACATTTTTCAAGAAGGCTGAGGGGAAATGTGATGTCTTGATAGGGGCAAACGGTGGGATTTACGCCATACGAAGATCATTATTTAGCTCAATTCCTACTCGAAAAGCCGTGACAGATGATCTTTATCTAACTTTGAGCGTTTTAAACGAAGGCAAAAAATTTATTTATGATTATAACGCTGTTGCTTTCGAGGATGTTGCGCTTACCGTAAAAGATGAGTTTAATAGAAAAATTAGGTTTGCCGCCACAAATTACCAGACTATTTTTAATTTTAAGAAGAGATTATTTACACCCGGCCTGCTATCCTACTCCCTTTGGTCGCATAAAATTATCAGGTGGCTAATGCCGATATTAATGCTCGTAATTTTGGCATTGAATATTATAATTATGCCCGGATCCGTTTTTTTTGAGGCAATATTTTATTTGCAGGTTATCTTCTATCTTATGGGTATAGCTGGATTTATTTTTGCATCTTTAAATCTTAGAATAAGATTATTTTCATTGGTCTATTTTTTCCTAATATCGAATCTTGCATTATTAATAGGACTATTAAGATTTCTTAGAGGTAAACATTCTGCAGTTTGGCAATCTACACCGAGATAAAATTGAAAAAAACTACTGAAAAAATATTACTCCTTACTGCAGATTTTATTTTTATAAATCTTGCGGGTATATTTTACTTCCTTCTGAGGGTGGAATCCGGATTATTTAGCTTTAGAATTCAACCTGAGTTTTTTCTTCCTCTGTTTGTGATTTATTTCTACTGGCTTTTAATTTTTACTTTCGTTGGAATGTACCGCGTTTGGTTCGCTTCTTCCCGGTTTGATGAAATATCCACTTTGTTCAAAGCTACTTTCGTTGGAATATTTCTATTGTTTTTTGCAATCTATATCGATGACTCACTTCATGGAATTTCTTCAGGCGCAAGGATTCTACTTTTTGTTTACTGGGGAATGCTTTTCATTTTTGTTGGAACCGGCCGTATTTTTATCAGGAGTTTCCAGAGGCACCTGCTTGTAAAAGGCATCGGCAGAAAAAACACACTAATAGTCGGTTATAATCCTAAAGCATTTGAAGTTTTTGACCAGATGGTTGACCACAAAGCTCTGGGACTTGATATTATTGGCTTTGTCTCTGAAGAAAGTGATCAGGGAAGCAATTATAAAAATGTGAATGTAATAGGTTTGCCGGATAATATTCAAACATTAATTGATGAACATAATGTAAAAGAAATAATTATCGCACTTGATAAAAAGAACGATGATATTCTTCTTGATTTATTAGCTGAAGCATCATTGAAAAATGTTGGGTTAAAAATCGTTCCGAATCTTTATGAAATTTTAACCGGGCAGGCGAGAACTTCACAAATTTACGGCATGCCCCTTGTTGATTTGATGCCTCAACTAATGCCGGAATGGGAAAGAAGGCTAAAAAGAATTCTCGATATATTTATCTCGTTTATTGTTCTTATTATCACGTTGCCGTTGGATTTAGTTATTGCTATTGTAATTAAGCTGGACAGCCCCGGGGAGATATTTTTCACGCAGGAAAGATGCGGGCAGGACGGGAGGATTTTTAGAATGATCAAATTCAGATCAATGTATTCCGACGCGGAAAAGAAAAGTGGACCGGTCTGGTCGCAGAAAGGTGATCCCAGAGTGACGAGAGTTGGAAAAATTTTGCGAAAAATAAGACTTGATGAAATTCCCCAAATGCTGAATGTCCTGTTGGGTGAAATGAGTCTGGTTGGTCCAAGACCGGAAAGACCTTATTTTGTTGAAAAATTTACAGAGCAAATTCCCTATTATAAAAGAAGACTTAAAGTTCGTCCCGGAATAACAGGCTGGGCACAGGTAAAACACAAATATGATGAATCAATCGAGGATGTAAAAGCAAAACTACGGTATGACTTATTTTATATAGAAAATATGTCTTTGAGAATGGATTTTAAAATCCTTTTCCGAACTATCTTTGTAGTTTTGTTCGGTAAAGGGCATTATCAATAGTAGAGGATGAATATCTATCATTTTTACTTTTGAAACTAAATTTAATTGAAGTATTATAGAACAAAATAAATATTAAACTTGAATGGCTGAAAAATCACTTGTAATAATTCCGACTTATAATGAACTGGAAAACATCACGACACTTATTCCGGATATCCTGACCAGGTATAAAAACCTGGATCTTGATATCCTGATAGTTGATGATAATTCTCCTGATGGGACTGGCAAATTTGTAGAAGATTTAGCCCAAAATAATCCCAGGGTAAAACTGATTAAAAGAGCCGGGAAAATGGGGCTGGGAACTGCTTATCTTGAAGGATTTAAGTTTGCTATTGAAAATAAATACGATTATATCTTCGAAATGGATGCAGATTATTCCCATTCTCCCAAAGAGATTAAAAATTTCCTCAAGGCAATTAAAAAGTTTGATCTTGTAATAGGTAGCAGATATGTAAAAGGGGTAAATGTTGTAAATTGGCCGATGCGCAGGTTGTTATTAAGTTATTCTGCTAATAAGTATACAAGAATAATCACAGGTCTCCCGGTTTGTGATGCTACCGGCGGATTTAAATGTTTCAAGCGCAAAGTTCTGGAAGAAATAGATCTTAACAAAATAAAATCTAACGGGTATACATTTCAGATTGAGATGAATTTCAAAGCCTGGAAAAAGGGTTTTAATATTGGTGAAATTCCAATCATTTTTATTGATCGTACTGCCGGGCATTCCAAAATGTCTAAGAAAATTGTTTACGAAGCGATTTTTATGGTATGGAAATTAAGAATCAGAAGTATGTTTGGATTACTTTAATTAATGTGAAAATTTTGAACATTGACTCACAACATTGAAAATGAATGGACTTATCCATAATAATAGTTAACTACAACGTTAAAGAATTTCTTCAGAATCTCCTTCATTCAATTGATAAAGCCGCACAGGGTATTAAACACGAAGTTATAATTGTAGACAATGCTTCCGATGACGGGAGTGTTGAATATTTGCAAAAAAACTTTCTTCAGCAGGACAGAATAAAACTCATAGCCAATAGAAAAAATATGGGATTTGGCAGAGCAAATAATCAGGGGTTGAAAATTGCTAAAGGGAAATATTTACTGCTTCTAAATCCTGATACACTTTTAAGTGAAGATACCATAAAAAAAATGATCGGATTTTTAGAAAAATCTCAAGATGCCGGTATGGCGGGCTGTAAGATCTTAAATCCTGATGGCACTCTTCAACTTGCCTGCAGAAGAAGTTTCCCCGGACCATGGGTATCTTTTTGTAAAGTAACCGGTTTGAGTACTCTTTTCCCCAATAGCAGGTTATTTGCAAAATATAATCTCACTTATCTTAATGAAAACCAGACTTACGAGGTGGACGCAATATCCGGCTCATTTATGATGCTAAAGAAAGAAGTGTATGATAAAGTTGGCGGATTTGATGAAGATTTTTTTATGTACGGTGAAGACCTTGATCTTTGCTACCGGATCCAAAAGTCTGGCTATAAAGTTTATTATAATCACTCCACTCAAATTATACATTATAAAGGTGAGAGCACAAAAAGAAGCAGTATAGACGACACAAAAATATTTTATAACGCAATGCACCTTTTTGTGAAAAAACATTTCTCTACTTCCTTAATTGTTGAAATTATTCTTCAGTCAGCAATATTTTTCAGAAAGATTGTAGCATTTCTGGGGAAGAAAAAATTAATTTTGATTCCGGCTATAATTGATATAATTATGTTTGACCTTTGCTTAATTTCAGCGGAAAGGATTTATTCAATTAATTCACAATGGCAGGGGATCCCTTATTCATCTTTCTATATAATTTTTACCATTCCGGTATTGCTGCAGATTATTATTTCATCATCGTTAGGTGTTTTTCAACGTGATTATCTTCCCGTTCTGAAGACTACTGCAGCAACCTTTATAGGTTTCATAACACTATCGGCCATAACTTTTTTCTTTAAGCAATATGCGTACAGCAGGGCAGTTGTAGTAATAACCTATATCTTATTTCTGTTTGTTGCACTTGGATGGAGAATAATATTAAAATTATTTTTTAAAATTGGTATTGAAGGCGGGAATCGGGAAAACAGAAAGACTCTATTTGTAGGTACATCGGATGAAGCGATAAGCATCGCGAAAAAACTTCAGGTTAGTCAGGTGGAATATCATAACCTTGTCGGTTTAATAGGAGTAAATAAATCTGAAATAGGATTAAAAAAAGATGATTTTGAGATACTGGGAACTTTGGACAATATTTTCAGGGTTATAAGAAATTATAAAATAACCGAAATCGTTTTTTCGTCAAATGAAATCGCATATTCAAAAATGATGTCAATTGTAGCTGATTTGCAGAATGAAAATATAGAATTCAAGTTAATCGGAAAGAACATGGATTTTATTGTTGGGAAAACCTCAGTTTCAATGCTGGATGATATCCCTGTAATTGAAATAACTTATAATATATCTAAACCCTTATTTCGGTTTGTAAAAACAACGTTTGATTTTACTATGGCGCTATTTGCTTTGTTTTTGATTTATCCTTTCCTATATTTGGCTGTTTGGCTGGGCAAAAACCAAACGCCCTTAACAGGTTTCATTCTGAAAATTCCTTCTGTTTTTTCAGGAAAAATCAGCTTTGTTGGACCTGAAAACATTAATTATGAGTCCGAAATTTTCCTGGGAAAAAAAGGAATAACGGGGCTCTGGTACCTTGAAGGAGTTGAGGGTGCCAAATCTGAGAAAATTGATATTTTTTATGCTCGAAATCAAAGTTTATGGCTGGATCTTGAAATTATCGGGAAAACAATAATTAAAATGTGGAGCAGTAATTAAACAAGTATGGCTAAAACAATATTAGAATTTGAAAAACCAATTTATGAGCTTGAGGCAAAGCTTGAAGAAATGAAAAATTTATCAGATAGTCTCAACATTGAAAGTGAAATAAAAAAAATTGAAGATAAAGTAAAAATACTCAAGGAATCAATTTATAATGATCTCACCCGCTGGCAGAGAGTTCAATTAGCCCGGCATCCCGACAGACCCTATACACTCGATCACATTTATAATATTACAAGCAACTTTGTAGAACTCCATGGAGACCGCGGATACAAAGATGATAAGGCAATCGTTGGGGGTTTTGCTTCTATTGATGAATATAAAGTAATGATAATAGGACACCAGAAGGGAAGAGATACAAAATCGAATCTGTACAGAAATTTTGGAATGCCAAATCCCGAGGGCTATCGCAAAGCTTTGAGGATGATGAAGCTGGCGGAAAAATTTAATAAACCAGTTATCACAATGATCGACACTCCCGGGGCTTTCCCGGGACTTGAAGCCGAAGAGAGAGGACAGGCCGAGGCAATCGCAAAAAACCTTTTTGAAATGAGCAGGCTTCGTGTACCAATAATTGTTGTAATTATTGGGGAGGGTGCCAGCGGAGGCGCTTTGGGAATTGGAGTTGGTGACAGAATTCTGATGCTTGAAAATTGCTGGTACTCTGTTATCAGTCCTGAATCCTGTTCAAGTATTTTATGGAGAAGCTGGGAATACAAAGAACAGGCTGCTGAGGCTTTAAAACTAACAGCTCCTGATTTGATGGAGCAGAAATTAATAGACAGAATAGTTCCAGAGCCAATGGGCGGAGCTCACAAAGATCACGAAGCTACTTCCGCAACTCTTAAGGAAGTTTTAAAAGAAGAAATTGCAAACCTTGTTAAAATTAAACCCGAAAAACTAATAGAGCAAAGGCTGGAAAAATTCGGAAAAATGGGGGCGTACATAGAATAACTCTTAATATGTTTTCCTTCAATTATTCTAGGTAGATCCATCCAACACTATGATGACATTCAGAACAGAAATTCGTGTCCGTTACGCCGATACAGACCAGATGCAATTTGTTTATAACGGCAAATACCTGGAATATTTTGAGGTCGGCAGAACTGAACTTATCAGGAACTCAGGACTATCCTACAGCAAAGTTGAAAGCGAAGGTTATCAACTTCCATTATTAGAGGCACACCTGAGCTATGTTTCAGCCGCATTCTATGATGATATTTTAATTATAGAGGCAACCTTAAACGAAATTCCCAAATTCAAAATGAAGATTAATTATAAAATTTTCAGGAAATCCAATGAGGAACTGGTCTGCGAGGGATACACAGAGCATGTGTTTGTAAAAAAAGAGACCAAGAGACCGGGAAGGCCGCCTAAGTTTTTTATAGATGCCGTAAAAGATTATTATAAATAAGTCGGAATATTTTTTTAACTTCGTTGTAAATTTTCCGGACTTCTTTTCTTTATCTTCAAAAACCTTAAAACATAATTAATGTTTGACAAACTAAAAGAACTTTCAAAAGATACTGCTATTTATGGTCTTAGTACTATGGCCGGGAGGTTTTTGAATTTTCTCTTGGTCCCCTTTTACACACAGGTATTTACGACCTCCGATTATGGAATAGTTACAAACCTGTACATCTTTATCGCAATATTTAATGTGATTTTTATTTACGGAATGGATGCTGCTTATCTCAAGTTTGCAGCCGTTCCTTCAGAAAAAGATGATAAAGATAACTTTTCCACACCTTATTTCTCTGTCCTTTTTGCCGGGCTGATTTTTGTCTCTATTATTTTAGCCTTAAAAAAAATAGTCTTTATTTCATTTGATCTCCCGTTCGACCGGCTTGACCTGATATATCTGGTAGTCCCCATTTTATTTATTGATGCACTAAATGTAATTCCCTTCATAAAACTCAGGATTCAACGAAAGGCTAAGAAATTTGCCGCATTTAAACTTTTGAATATTTTAATAAATGTTGGCCTGAATCTTTACCTGA
>Ga0209919_1000861_pt1 | contig 15050 bp, 11 predicted proteins | sample SalPon2A_C_D2_MG_FD_185721 | JGI IMG/M metagenome (GOLD analysis project Ga0209919, IMG submission 185721) | Soil microbial communities from South San Francisco under conditions of wetland restoration - Salt Pond MetaG R2A_C_D2_MG (SPAdes)... | ecosystem: Environmental > Terrestrial > Soil >... | reverse complement strand
GGTTGTACTTTCTGTTCAAATCTATAACTGCATTAAATTCTTTCTTTTCAAGCTCCCCGGCCACTCTTTTTGATGGCAAACCAAGCTTTGTTCGGTCTATCAGCCCGTACTCAATTGTTGCCGGCCTGAATTTTTGGTTTATCAGGCTTCTTCTGAAATCGTAACTGAATATTGTAATGTTCTTTCCTTTTTCATTCAAATATTTCAGCACTTCCATACTTTTTTGAAAATCTTTTTCTTCCTCTGGCATTATCACGAGAAATGTAAAAGTTTTGTTTAAGAAATTTGAAAATGATCGTCCGGAAGAATTATTGTTCTTCAATCTTTTATCAATAATAAAATATGCTATTTTTTCTTTTATATAATTAATCATTTAAATTTCTTTTAGCTTTTCAATAAATTCATTATCTCTGAGTATCTTTACACCCAGTTTTTCTGCCTTTGTTAATTTTGAGCCGGCATTTTCACCGCATACCAGGTAATCCGTATTTTTGCTAACACTGGAAGTAACTTTTCCGCCCAATTCAGAAATTTTTTCTCCCGCTTCTTCCCTCGAAAATTTAGAAAGTGTACCAGTGATTACGAAAGTTTTATCCTTAAAGAAATTTTCTTTCACTTCCTTCTTTTCTGATTCGAAAATAAGTCCATGTTTCTTTAGCTTCTCAATAATCTTTACATTTTTTTTGTTTGAGAAGAATTCTCTCACACTCGTACTTATGCTTGGACCAATTTCGTGTACAGCTGAGATACTATCTTCTGAAGCTTCCATCAATTTAACAATAGATCCGAAATAATCCGCAAGTTTTTTTGCAGCTCCGGCACCAACATATCGAATGCCGATAGCAAACAACACTTTGTTAAAGGGTTGAGCTTTGCTTTCTTCAATCGATTTAAGAAGATTATCAACACTTTTTTCTCCCAGCCTTTCTATTGCTATAAGGCCTTCTCTTTTATCTTGCAGGTCGTAAATATCATCGTATGAGCTCAGGAAGCCCTTATCAACAAACAAATCTATTAGCGCTTCGCCCAGCCCCTCTATATCCATTGCTCCGCGTGAGGCAAAATGTTCAAGTCTCCCTTTTATCTGTGCCGGACATTCGGTGTTCTGACAATAATATGCAACTTCTCCTTCGGGCTTAAATAAATGCGATTTGCAAACCGGACATTTTTCCGGAGGCTTTGTTTGTTTAACATTTTTTCCTCTTTCCGATGTCACAACAGAAACAACCTTTGGAATTACATCTCCGCCCTTTTCTATTACAACCTTGTCTCCTTCACGAATATCTTTTCTTGTTATCTCATCAAAGTTGTGAAGTGTTGCCCGGCTTATAGTTGAACCCGCCAGAAAAACAGGATGAAGCTCAGCAACAGGAGTAACAGCACCAGTTCTGCCAACCTGCCAGGTAATTTTATTAACATTAGTAAATGCCTGTTTGGCTTTAAATTTATAAGCCACTGCCCAGCGTGGTGATTTGGCAATACTGCCAATAATGTTTTGCTGTCTGACAGAATTAACTTTTATCACTGCACCATCTATTTCATAAGCCAGTGAGCCTCTTCTTTCTTCGAGTTTTTTACATTCTTCCAGTGCTTCATTTATATTCTTGCAAAGTTTATGTTCAGGATTTACGTTGAATCCAAGCTTACTCAATATTTCAAGATTTTCATACTGTGATTTAAATTCATCTTCCGTACTGAGAAGGCTGTAGAGAAAAACATTCAAAGGCCGTTTTGAAACTATTTGCGGATCCTGCAATTTTAGTGTCCCGGCTGTTGAATTCCTGGGGTTTGCAAATAGCTTATCCCCGTTCTTTTCTCTTTGCTTATTTAAGTTAATAAAATCTTCCAGCTTCATAAAAATCTCACCACGGACTTCAATGTTGCTCAATTTGTAAGGAGTTGATTTTGTTTTTTTCAGCTTAAGCGGAACTGATCTTATCGTTTTTACATTAACTGTTATTTCCTCTCCTGTTGTTCCGTCTCCGCGTGTGGCGGCTGTTTTCAGATAGCCGTCAACATAATTTAAATTTACAGAAGCACCATCAATTTTCATTTCAACAACGTACTCAACTTTTTCACCTTCCGGGAGTGCTTCTCTAACCCTTCTGTCAAAATCGAAAAGTTCTTCTTCGTTATAGGTGTTCGCCAGGCTAAGCATCGGCACCTGGTGTTGAACAGGTTTAAAGTCTTTCGTAATATCTTTTCCTACTCTTTGTGTAGGTGAATCAGGCGTTATAAGACCGGGATTTTCTCCTTCAAGTCTTTCCAGTTCTTTTACCAGTAAATCAAATTCCTGATCACTAATGGTGGGTTCAGCAAGGACATAATACTTGTGATCATGTTCTCTTATCTGCTCTCTTAATTCTTCTATTCTTTTTTTTGCTGATGCGGACATTTATTTAAGACTAAAATGTTGGGGGGGTATCAATGTATTTCAGACCGTTCTTATCAATTAAAACGTATCGGACTTCATTTTTTTTACCGGTAAAATTTAATTCCTTGTCACCCAGTTTTAATTTTGTTGCTCCTGCATTTCCTACTATCATGCTTACATTAACCGCAGCCTTTAATGATTTCTCACTATTCGGGTAAAGCTTAAACTCCTGAACTTCCCTGCCGTCTATCTTCAATCTTATCCAGGTTGTATCACTTGCATATATGTTCAGCCTCAGGCTATCGGAAGGCGCCACTGTAGTTGCTTCATTTAACTGCTGCGTTTTAGTATCAGGAACATATCTCTGCTGATTTTCTTTTCTAACTTCATCATAAGGTTTTTCTGCAACAATTATATCTGATTCCGGCATTATAAAGAAGAAATAGACAACTACTAATATAATAGCCAATGTGCCGCCGATAACTCCGGCCAGAATTGCTTTATCAGATTTTATCCTTTCGAAAAAAGAGACCTTCTCAGCACTGGATTTTTTCTCCGTACTTTCCTGGAACGATTTTACAGGCTGTTGAATTTTCGGAGCTTCCGTTTTCTTTTCATTTACAGATTTTTCCGAAACTGCTTCTTTTTGAATTTCCCCGGGTTTTTCGGTTTCTATTTCTTCTTTTGGAGTTCTCCCGGTTTTGGCAGCCTCATACTTTTTTATTGTTACCTGTTCATCCAGGCCTACGATTTTAGCAAACTGCTTAATAAAAGCCTTTACATAAAGTTCAGGTAAAAAACTAAAATCACCCCGATCAATTGCCTGAATGTATTTTAAATCAATACGTGATTTTTGTGCAATTTGTTGAAGAGTAATTTCACTTTTTTCCCTGGCTTCTCTTAATTCTTCCGCAAACTTTTCCAACATAATAACTTAAATCCCTGGTTTCTAATTATTGAAAACCAACTAATATTAATTTCAAAGATTATTCAATTCTAACTAATTTTGCAGCGAACGCTCCATCCATCCCGTGAACCTGCGGTAGTGTTTGTATACAACCGTGTTCATCAACCAGTTCCTTTGGAAATTCTTCTGCTGCACTTTTAAGTACAAAATTAGGATGAGACTTTAAGAATTTATCCACTACATCAAAATTTTCTTCCGGCTCAATAGAACAGGTACTGTAAACGACAACACCGTCCTTTTTAACAAGAGTAGCCGCCTTGCATAAAAGTTTGTGCTGAATTTCATTCATATTTCTGATATCAAGCAGGTCTCGTTTCCATTTAATATCCGGTTTCTTGGAAAGAGTTCCGGTGCCTGAACACGGTACGTCCGCAAGAACACGGTCAAAAAGTTCGCCTTCATAATTCAGCGCATCCGTTTCAATAGTCTTAACAGATTTAATCCCCAGTCTTTCGATATTTTTATTAAAGATTTTCAGCCTGCTTTCAAACCTGTCTATTGCTACTATTTCTCCCTCGTCATGCATAAGCCCGGCCAGATAAGCAGTTTTACCGCCCGGCGCAGCACAAAGATCGATCACCCTCATTTTAGGAGTTACACCGAGCAAACGGCACGCTAGTCCCGCACTCTCATCCTGTATGTTAAAATAGCCCTGAACAAAATATTCCCACGCTGTAATGTTGGTTAAATTTTGCAGCTGAAAAAATTCCTGCAAATATTTCCCGTGATTGTATTTAAGGTTCACCGAATCCAGAAGTTTTTTAAACTCTTCCGGGGTTGTTTTTAGCGCATTGATCTTTAAAGTAAGAAACGGTTTTTCATTATTTGCTGCCAGAAGTTTTTCAGTACCTTCGCGGCCAAATCTTTTTATATATCTTTTTACCATCCAGAGAGGATGAGAATAATAAGCGGTAATATATCCCGGCAGATCGGATTCCGGATCGGGATAACGAATACCGTTTTTGTTTCTGATTATATTTCTTAAAACTGCATTAGTCAGATCGGCTGGTTTTTGCCCCTGAAGTTTTTTAACAAATTCCACAGCTTCATTAACAGCGGCGTAATCAGGAACACGATCTAAAAATAAAATCTGGTAAAGCGCTACACGCAGCCCATTCTTCAAATTTGGAATTGCTTTCGAAAACTGCCCTTTGTAAAACCCGTTAAGCACCCAATCGAGCCGGCCGCCCCAGCGAACAACACCGTGAACAATTTCATACAACAAAGCTTTATCTGCACCGCTTAATTCTGAATTTTTTAATTGGTTGTCAAGCAGTTTTTCAAGATAAGCATCGGTACGTTCCACTTTATTCAAAATACTTACGGCCATGCCGCGCACACCTTCGTAAAGATCTTTTACTTTATGTTCTTCAAATTGAACTGGTTCCACTATTTAATACCTTTATCCTTTCTTTCATTTTTTGTCAAATCAAAAATTGCTCTGAATAATTCCGCATCCGTTTCAGTAAATTTTTTATCTCTTCTTTTAAAAACTATTTTAGCTGTTTCAATGCTTTTTTCAATATTATATACTGATAATTTATCTCTTCCTCCCCAGCTAAAAGAAGGAATATGTTTTGCCGGAAATCCTGCCCCGAAAACATTGCAGGAAAATCCCGCATTCGTTCCTGTGTTAAACATCGAATTAATAGCAGACTTTGAATGATCACCCATAATTAAGCCTAGAAACTGTGAACCACTGTCTATTTCCCTTCCGTTAACATTCATTTTAACTGTACTGTAATTATTTTTCAAGTCGCTGTTATTAGTATCGGCTCCAAGGTTTACCCAGCTTCCAAGGTAAGCATGGCCGATAAATCCCGCATGCTGTTTGTTACTGTAAGGCATAATAATCATATCTTCAACCTCCCCGCCAACTTTGCAGACCTTACCAACACTTACATTTTCATAAATTGTTGCCCCGCTTTTTATTTTCGAATTTTCTCCAATATAAGCAGGACCTTCAATAACTGCATTTGGAAATATCAAAACATTTTTATCAATATAAACCGGGCCTTTCGAAGCGTCAATCACACAGCCGGGCTTTATTTCAACTCCGTCACCTATGTAAACATTTTTTTTATTTACAAAGTGAACTCCATCATGAATCTTCTTTTTCTGCTTCTTCTTAATATTTTTATTCTTAGCAGTAAGATATTTAAAATCTTTTGCTATTTCTTTGCCATTACTATTAATCAGATCCCATGTATAATTTACAAGCTCTGTTTCAACATTTTCAAACGGGAGTCCGAAAAAACTATCTTTACTTATTACATCAGGTAGATTTTCTTTCAGTTTTTTTAAATTTCCGCCCGACACTTTTGCAGCAACTACAGTATCGCCATACAAATAAACCCTGTCTTTTTTATCGCGCATTTTAAACATTCTGGCCAGGTTTTTATCGCTAAGTAATCTGCCATTGATGAAAAGACATTCGTCTCCGCCAATTTCATTTACGAAAATTTTTGGGAATTCCTGTCTTAATGTATCTGCAAGGTAAGCTCTGCAGTGAAGAGAATATTTACGCCCGGGAAAATCCCTGAGGATTTTCTCCCTCAGCGTGAATATACCACAGACAAGCTCATAAACCGGCCTTGACAGGCTCAAAGGCTCAAAATTTGCGTATTTGATGTCTTCAAAAATGCAAAGCTGCATAGAATTCTCATTAATTTAATTTGATCTGAAATTTAGCATTTTTTGAGCTAATAATCTTCTGTAAATATAGGGAGTTATGGAGAAATTAATGATGGAAATATTAAAGCCCGGGTGTTCCAGACTATCTAAGTACCTTAGTGGTAAGAAATGATCTCTAAGACACTAAAAGATTTTGGATTATAAAATTCTTTACTTCACACTCTTTATCAACTGGCCGCTTATTTTAAGAAGCTCTGTCTCCGCTGTTTTTGCGTCGTACTGTGCTGAAACTAACCGGCTCTTTGCGTCAAGCATATCTTTCTGAGAAGTACGGAAATCCAGTGGAGTGATGGCACCCACTCGAAGTTTTTCCAAAGCGAGATCAACATTTTCCTCTGCTGATTTATAATTCTGGCTTTCAAGGTTTATCAATTGAATGCTGTTCGCGTATTTAAGATACATGTTTTTTAAATCCGCATTAACCTGTTCAAGCGATCTGTTGTAAGAATACTCACTGCTTTCAATTCCCACCTTGGCGTTTTCCATCCTTCTCCTGGTATTTAAACCATTAAACAGATTAAGAGAAACGGTTGCCCCGTAACTAAAAGCAGTTGTCTTGCTTGATATAAAAAATCCCGCACCAGATTCTGATTTTGTATAATTGTAACCGAGATTCAAACTAATCTCCGGCATCAAATCAGCTCTTTCAAGTCTTAGTTGAGCTTCAGATAAATTCTTATTTTGCTTTGCTATCATCAAATCGCTGTTTTTATCCAGCGTAACAGATTTCAAATCACTAAATGTTAAATTCTTATTAACAACAATTGTATCCTGAATAGTAAAGTCCGAGTTTATATCTCTGCCCAGCAACCTGTTTAATGTTGTTCTTGCCACCTGTAATGATTGTTCCTGTTTTAGCAATGCAGATTTATCAGTATTCAGATCTACCTGAGCTTTTAAAAGATCAAATTTTGATGCTGATCCGACGGCCTTTTCATTCTCAACAATTTTTAATCTTTCTTCAGAGATTGAGACATTTTTTTTGATAACCTGGAGCAGAAGTTCCTGCCTTGCAATATCATAGTATGTAGCAAGTACATCAGAAATATTTTGTTCAACTACCTTTTTATAACTCGTCTCACCGATCTTCTTCAATTCCTTCAATTGATCCAGTGAGGCAAACATTTTCAGCCCGTCAAAAATGGTCCAGTTTAGATTGATTCCGGCAGCATAATTTTTATTGATCGCACCATTAACATTAACAGTTTGACCGTTTGAATAATTCTGCTTAGTATCATTTGATGATCTGGTATAAGAACCCGAAGCATCAACCGTAGGCAAAAAACCTGCATTACCAACACTTGAATTATTCTCTGCAATATTTTTTTCATTTTTTGCAATTTTAATCGAATAATTATTCTCAAGTGCAATCTTAACAGCATCCTGAGGTGTCAGGACTTCCTGCGCATTTGTCAGACCTGTTATTAAAATAACAAGTAACAGTGAACCGAAATATTTTTTAAATAAATTTTTCATGTTTCTTAAAATTTAGTTTAATAAAATCCTAATCTTCCAAGTCCTCAGTAACATTAGATACCGCTGCGGTTGATCGTGAGAAATAGGAATAAATAGCCGGTATAACAAATAAAGTAAGTACGGTTGAGAAAATAAGTCCACCTATTACCGCAATACCCATTGATGTACGGCTTTCAGATCCTGCCCCGAGCGCAAGCGCAATCGGTAGGATACCAAGTACAGTAGATAAACTTGTCATCAGGATAGGACGAAGTCTTGCAGCAGCAGCATCAACAATCGCGTCCATTTTTGAAAGCCCCTGTGCCTTTCTCTGGTTTGCAAATTCAACTATAAGAATACCGTTTTTTGTAACAAGACCAATAAGCATGATAATTCCAATCTCACTGAAAATGTTCAGAGTCTGGTTGAAATACCATATGGAAACAAGCGCACCGGCAATAGCAAGAGGAACAGTAAACAGAATAATGAATGGATCCCTGAAACTTTCAAACTGCGCCGCAAGCACCAGATAAATAAGAATGATAGCGAGCATAAAAGCAAAAAGAAGACTCGATGAACTTTCGGCATAATCTTTTGAAGCACCGTCCAGTGCAGTTGAAAAAGTATCATCAAGCACTTTTGATTTTATTACATCCATCGCCTTTATACCATCGCCTATGGTTTTGCCGGGCATTAGCGCGGCACTTACAGTCGCAGAGACATAACGGTTAAACCTGTACAATTGAGGAGGTGTGCTTTCTTCTACCAGGTGCACAACGTTATCAAGCTGAATCATTTCGCCCTTGTCATTCTTTATCGACAATGAACGAAGATCGATCGGGGCATCTCTGTCAGCCCTGTCAACCTGACCAATAACCTGGTACTGTTTTCCATTCCTGATAAAGAATCCGAATCTCTGACCGCTAAAAGCAGCCTGTATTGTCTGTGCAATATCGGAGACAGAAATTCCGAGTGTTCTGGCTCTTTCCCTGTCAATTGTAACACGAAGTTCAGGTTTGTTAAATTTCAGATTAACATCTACAAAAGCAAACGTAGGATCTTTTTGTGCAGCTTCAACAAACTTCGGTAAAAATTCTCTCAACTTTTCAAAATTAGGCGCCTGCAATACGTACTGAACAGGGAGGCCAAAGCCCCTCTGGCCGATTGTCTGTTGCTGAACGACGTATGTACGTGCCTCCGTAAGTTTACTTACTTCTCCGGTGAGGGCACCGGCAATCTGGCCCTGTGTCCTCTGTCTTTCATCCGGCTGTGTAAGAAGCATATAAATGAACCCGGAATTAGTTGAACCCGATGCACCGAAACCCGGTGAAGTAACCGAAATAATTCCGTCATTTTCAGGAACATCTTTTTTGATCAGGCCGATAAGTTTATCCATAAACTTATCCATATAATCAAATGTAGTTCCCTCGGGAGCTGTTGTTGAAATAATTAAACTGCTTCTGTCCTCAAGTGGCGCCAGTTCCGCCGGAGTTGAAATAAACAAAACATAAATAAGTCCAATGGAGAATGCCATAATAACAAAAGCAATCCAGCGTCTTGTCATAAACGTTTTAAGCGTTGATCTGTACCACTCATTCATTCCCACGAAGAAGGGTTCTGTTTTTAAGTAGAACCAGCTGTGAGTTTCTTTATCCCGCGCCTTCAGAATTTTTCCCCCAAGCATCGGGGTTAGTGTTAAAGCCACGAAGGCTGAAATAACAACAGATCCAGCTATTACAATTCCAAATTCACGGAAGAGTCTTCCCGTTAGTCCCTGCAAAAAGATGATTGGAAGAAACACTGAAGCGAGCGCAATAGTCGTTGAAAGAATAGCAAAGAAAATTTCCGCGGAACCTCTTGTTGCCGCATCAACCGGACTCATTCCGTCTTCGATCTTTGCGTAAATATTTTCGAGCACAACAATAGCATCATCCACCACAATCCCGATCGCAAGCACAATCCCAAGCAATGTTAACACATTAATGGAGAAGTTTGCTATGTACATTATAAAGAACGCACCGATCAGTGAAATGGGTATGGCTATAATCGGGATAACCGTAGTTCGCCAGTCTCTTAAAAATAAAAAGATGATAAGCACAACCAGAGAGAAGGCAAGAAAAATCGTCTGCTCAACTTCCGTTATAGAATCTTTAATATATTTTGTAACGTCAAAACCAATTCCGACTTTAAGATCGGACGGCATAGATTTTTTTATCTGGTCGAGCCTGTTATAAAATTCATCGGCTATTGCAATATTGTTTGCGCCCGGCTGCGCTATAAGTACAACACCAACCATCGCAATTCCATCTCGCTTAAGGATAGTTCTCATGTTCTCCGGGCCAAGTTCGGCATGACCTATATCTTTCATTCTCACCAGTATGCCATTCTTTTCAGATACGATGAGATTATTAAATTCCTTAACAGTTGAGAGCCTTCCAATCGTCCTGATTGAAAGTTCAGTGTTGTTTCCTTCAATAATACCCGAAGGAAGTTCAATATTTTCCCGTGCAAGAGCATTTTTCACATCAACAGGGCTAAGGTGATAGGCGGCCATCTTTGCCGGATCGAGCCAGAGACGCATTGAATATTTTTTATCCCCCCAAATCTGCACGGAACTTACACCGGGAATAGTCTGGAATCTTTCCTTAAATACGTTGTTTGCAATTTCAGAAAGCTCCATCAGGTTTTTTGTATCGCTCTGCAGATTCATAAAAACTATCGGGAAAGAATTTGCATCGGCTTTCGAGACAATCGGGTTTTCAATATCGGGTGGCAGCGAGCGGATAGCACGGGAAACTTTATCACGTACATCGTTCGCGGCAGTTTCAAGATTTACATCAATATCAAACTCAACTGTAATTGTACTGCGTCCGTCACGACTTACTGAAGTAAGTGAACGAATTCCTGCTATACCGTTGATTGATTCCTCAAGAGGTTCGGTTATCTGCGATTCAATTACATCCGCGTTTGCGCCAGTGTATGATGTGCTTACTGTAATAATAGGAGGATCAACAGCGGGATACTCTCTAATACCAAGATATGTATACCCGATAATTCCGAACAGTACGATAGCGATTGACATTACAATCGCCAATACCGGTCTTCTAATACTTAATGATGATAAACTCATAAATTCAAAAATCTTTTTAGTTGTAATCTGTGATTTTTACTGGAACGCCGGGCATAATCTGTAGAACGCCCGTTGTGATAACAGTATCCTGCTCGCTAACCCCGCTGGTAAGTTGAACCTGCGTATCGCTTCTTATCCCTACATTAACTATGGCTTGTGAGACAACACCGTTTTTATACAGGTAAACTTTCTGTCCTTTTAAAATCGGTATTATTGCCTGTGTCGGAACCATCAGTGCATCATTAATTTCTTTAAGTATTAATGTTACATCTGCAAAAGAGCCGGGGAGGATTTCACCTCTAGCATTCGGTGCAATTGCCCTGATCTTAAGCGTTCTCGTGTCAATATCAATCTGTGGTTCAATTGCAAAAACAGTTCCGGTAAAAACTTTGTCGTTCCCGGAAACTTTGAATGTAATTTTGTCTCCCTTTCTCACAAAGCCTGCATATTTTTCCGGAATTGAAAAATCAATTTTTATCGGATCAATATCCTGAAGACTTGCAATGTTGGAAGAAGAATTTACAAAACTTCCTTCGCTTACATATTTCAAACCGATCTGCCCGTCAAACGGTGCAATGATTTCCGTTTTATCGATCTGTGCTTTTATTAATGCAAGATCCGCTGTTTTGGCATTCAGATCATTCTGTGCCGCATCAAGTGCCTGCTTGCTGATCCCCTGCTTTTCGTATAAAGACTTCTGCCTCCCGAAATTTTCCTGCGCAAGTTTTAAAGCTGATTTTGCACGGAGAAGCTGAGCCTGAAGCTCTTCATCATTAATCTTTAAAAGAAGATCGCCTTTTTTAACACGGCTTCCCTCTTTAAAAAGAATTTTAACGACCTTGCCGGATGTTTCACTTTTCAGTTCAACAGATTCATTTGCCAGCACGCTGCCCGTCGTGATAACATTATTGTTAAGTTTTTGCGGCTTTAAAATGTGTGCTTTTACGGGAACAGGGCCACCCGCTCCGGGACCGCCCATTCCGCCCTGCATACCAGAATCTGAAGAGCTGAATTTTATAATGAGCAGTATAACAATCACCGCTACAAAGATGACTGCAAAAATTATGTTTTTCTTTTTCTTGTCCATATTATTTTATTTTTTGTTAAATGCTTTTCTAAAAAGGCTGCTACGAAAGAGCCATAAAATTGAAAATTTTCACCTCTAAAACAATAGAAAAATGATAAATGGTTTTGTTTATTAAGGGTTACAAATTCCGGCATTCTAACTCATCCCCCGGTCCATTCTCTTTGTAAGAGAATGGGTGAGAAATCCAATCAATGTTCCTCTCTTACCAGTAGAAGATTTAGGGAGAATTCCTTTAACCGGCTAGCCTTTTATATTTTTACCAAACAGTTTTTTTACTCACTCCGTCACAAAACAAAAAAGCCAGGCAAACCTGGCTAAACTTGTCCGTCATCTGACGGGAATTTATAACGAAAAAATAAGGAAATTAAAACCTATTTTTTCTTAGCGTATTTTCTATTGAATTTCTCAACTCTTCCCGCGGTATCCAGCAATTTCTGTTTTCCTGTAAAGAACGGGTGAGAGCCGCTTGAAATTTCAAGTTTTACCAACGGGTAAGTATTGCCGTCGTTCCAGACAATAGTGTCTTCGGTTTTGATTGTTGAACGTGTTAAAATTGAAAAATCACAGGAGCCGTCCTGGAAAACCACCGGTCTGTAATTTGGATGAATACCTTTTTTCATCGTGCCTGTCCTATCGTAATTGTAATTTGAAACAAAAAGTGATCTCAAATATAAGGATGAATTAAGAAAAAACAAAGGGGTTTTCGGGCTAAAATGCGGGTTTTTTGAGTGATTTCCAGGATGCCCGTGGTTTGCTGCCCGGAAAATCTAACATGCGGTTTGTTTTTCAACAATTGCCCTGAAACCGGCTAAACTATCTATATACAAGGCAATTGATTTGAATTTCTTTTGTCTGCCGTAAAAACCGTGCAATATGCCCTCTTCACGAACTGTCAGAACAACATTAGTGCTCTCCAGTTTATGAAGCGGCGAAAGAGCAATCGTTTCTTTTGTATTTTCGAGAGGCCCGCGGGATGTTTCAAGAGATTCTATATTGCTGAAAGGAATTACCGTCTCCGATAAAATCCCGTAACGCAGGTAAATTTCATTTCCCGTAACAATTACCGGCCTCCTGCTCAATGACCGGGCTGCGCCGAATAAAACAAGCACACTGTAGATACTGACTATGGTTATAATCCAGGCAAGGGTTGAGCTGAATAACTGAAGCAGTATATGCTGAACAACGGTTTCTACGAGTATCATGAAAATAATTACAAAGAAAACAGCAAGCGCCCCGTTTTCTTTGTAACAGGTAAACTCATTTATTTTCGTTATTCTTTTCTTCCACGAAAAGAACCCGTAATAAAAGAGCGCAATTTCAGTTGATAGCAGATTTGCAATTCTTATCGGAACTACTTCAGCGACTCCTTTTTTTAACGCCGTATAAAAATCAAACGATACATCTTTTTGAAGATTGTAAACCTTTTTTGCTTTCCGGGTTTTAATTATAAAAAAGCTTATAACTGCAAGTTCCATCAAAGAAAAAGCAATTGATCTGCTCTGTGCCAGAAACTGCTGATGATCTTTTGGAATTACTAATCCTGCAATTATTATTCCCGCGGTTGCAACCGGCGAGACCACCAGCCAGGAAATATTTTTCTTCCTGATTAAAAGATAAAATACCAGCGGCAGCGTAATTAGAAAATCCAGAGTTATTCCCACCGACATTGCGTCCGGGTGCCGGTAAAAAACCGGGGACTTTGCAATCAGCACAAGCGTGGAAATTATTGATAGCGGGACAATCCACACCAAATAACCTGTTCTTGCCGTTATCGCTTTAACCATTGAATCTTTCCCTGAATGAAATAATTATCATTACAAAAATAGGAAAATTATTCAACTTGTTAAATTATTAGCTTCAGTCAGCGGCATTGATGCCTGCCTGATAAATATAAAACCTGTAACAATTATAACAAGATGAATAACCGTAAACCCGGAATAAAACGGGGCGCTGTATCCGCGCGCCACCAGGTAAAAATCATCGGCAACTCCGCGTATCGCCTCCAGCCATAAGACAAGCCATGCGAGGTTAATATGTTTCAACGGATTGCGTGAGGCCCATAACATAAAGGCCCCCATTACAAGCAGGTCCAGCACAAACGTAAGCCAGAAATCGAGTGTGATCCTGAATCCCGCATCATCTAACGGGAATGGAATATCCAGTTTTAAAAATTGTTTATTAATAAAGATGGCGTAAAGGTTAACCGCGGTAAGAAACAGATAAAATACTCCGACAATACGAAACCACCATTGTAACTTTTTCATAAAATATTTCCGTTTTGAACTATTTAATAATCCTTGTAAGAAGTATCCCGATAATTAATGCGACCCCGATTGCCGCAAGCGCTAGAGTCCAGCCCGGCTTTGTAGTCATTATAAAAACAACCGATACTGCAAGTGCGGTTCTTATTTTCAATGATTGCGTAATTACGGGAGATTTAATTTTCACTAAAACTGCATCGGATAATTTATCACCCTCCGATTTAAGTGCCTCCGCTATTGACCGCACTTTTTTTCCGACAATTACAGAGCCAAAAACCGCCAGGAATAAAAAGAGCCAGAGCCCGGTAATTATCCATGCTGTGTCTCCCCAGGTTTCAGCCCACATATAAATTCCGGAAGCCAGTATTAGAATTGATGAGATTGAAAAAATTGCCGGCAATAACTTAAATGAATCCGTCCATTGAAGAGCCTCTGAATAAGTGGCTACTCTTTTGAAATTGTGGACTATCAGCCATTCAAGTCCCATCCCGACAAATATCCCCATCGCCCCCGTTATATGAAGAAACAGTACGAAAAAATAAAACGACATCTTTTATTCCTGTCTTTGTTTATGATTAAATATTTTTAAAATCTAATTCTGTTTTCTTTGCGGCCTCATAATTCGTCTCCTGTTTAAACAGGCTGTTCATCCCCAGAAAGAATAAAGAAAGTTCGACGGCAATTATAAGAGACCTCAACCAGTTCATTAACTGCCATTCGTGAACAACGCTGCTGAGTTTTGAAACATTTTCAAGCGGCAAAGTCATCAGCAGGTTGTTGGCCGGATAAAAATACGACATGGTGAAAACGTCTGTCAGCACCGAGAGCAAAAATGCCGCGGCCAGAAAGAGTCTTGTCTTCTTTGAAGATTTCCAGAAAAGAATTAATACAAGCAAAGCAAGCACCTGGTTTGTGGGGGAAAAATACCTGAAGAATTTCCCGGGATTTGTTGCATCATAATAATGGCGCATCACCTCTATTGAAGCGGGGACATTGCTTCCCCAGCTTACCGCATCCACAATTGAATTATAAATATTTACGAAGAGCACTCCCGCCATAAATGTAACTGAGAGGCAAATCAC
>Ga0209919_1000857_pt1 | contig 15104 bp, 11 predicted proteins | sample SalPon2A_C_D2_MG_FD_185721 | JGI IMG/M metagenome (GOLD analysis project Ga0209919, IMG submission 185721) | Soil microbial communities from South San Francisco under conditions of wetland restoration - Salt Pond MetaG R2A_C_D2_MG (SPAdes)... | ecosystem: Environmental > Terrestrial > Soil >... | reverse complement strand
GGTCTACGTGTACTGCCGCGGCGAGCACCCCGTCATCGTCTTCGACAAGGACGGGCACTTCCTCACCGCCTGGGGCGAGGGCGTGTTCGCGCGACCCCACGGCATCTACATCGACGACCAGGACCGCGTGCACTGCGTGGACTGCGACGACCACACCATCCGCACCTTCAGCACCGACGGCGCGCTGCTGGGCACGATGGGCAAGGCCTTCGAGGCCTCGCAGACCGGCTTCGCCATCGGCGAATCGCCCGTGCAGCACGCGGGCGGGCCCTTCAACATGGTCACCAACGTGGTGGTGCTGCCGGACGGCAGCAAGTACGTGACGGACGGCTACGGCAACGCCCGCGTGCACAAGTTCACACCGGACGACTCGCTGGCGTTCTCCTGGGGCGAGCCGGGCAGCGGCCCCGGGCAGTTCAACCTGCCCCACGGGCTGGCCGTCGACCGCCAGGGCCGCGTCTACGTGGCCGACCGCGAGAACTCCCGCGTGCAGATCTTCTCCGCCGGCGGGGAGTACCTCACGTCCTGGGACTGGGTGAACCGCCCCTGCGACGTGTTCATCGACGCGCAGGAGCGCATCTACATCGCCGAGTTGGGCTTCCGCGTGGCCAACCAGTCCCCCGTGCACTTCCGCTTCATGGAGAAGGCCCCGCCCGGCCACGACCCCATCGCGCGAGTGACCGTGTGCGATCCCGACGGGCAGGTCATCACCCGCATCGGCGGCGAGGAGGAGGTGCTGCCGGGCAACTTCGTGGCCCCCCACGGCATGTGGGTGGATGCCAAGGGCCGCCTCTACGTGGGCGAGGTCATCGTGCGCTCCGGTGCGCTGCCCCGCTTGGCGCCCCTCGTGCCCCAGGCCTTCCAGGTCTTCCAGCGCCGCGCGGGGTAAGGGGAAAGCACCAAGCTGCGCGGGCAAGCGTGGCGGCGATATACCTTGTATGCCTAGCGCAGAGCTTGCCGACGCGTCTGCGTGATCCTAACCAGCGTGCCAAGCTGGGTGAGCCTCCCTACGCTCAATGCAGAAGCGGAATCCCCGCGGGGCTCGCTGAGGAATCCGCGAGCCGTTGTGCTGACCGTTTGGGCGTGAAAAGAAACAGCATGGATCGAGATTTCTCGTAAGGGTGCTAAGGCGAGATGGTTATTAGTTTGAAATCAAACCTGATTCACAATATTGTAGACCTTCTGCGCATAGAACAACCGTGGTCGCTTTCCGTCGGCCAATTCAGTCAAAATTCCCGCCTCAACCAATTTGTCGATATTGTTTTTTGCGGCGCGATATGTAACGCCAAGAGTAATCTGCGCTAGAGGAATTGTCGTAAATGGTGTGGAGAAACAAGAGTTTACGAGCCCCCGAAGAAGCGCCGAATTTCTTGCCTTTTGTATAGTCTCTAAATATGATTGGTTTAAATTGTGAAGGCTGTATATCTTCGAAATAGTTCTCTCACATGTAACTTCTACAGCATGGAGAAAGAAATCAATCCATTCCAACCATGCCCCACGAGCGCTCACATTGAATAGAGTCTCAATATACTCATCTTTTCGCTCTTCGATGTACGGGCTCAGGTACAACAACGGAACCTGCATGGCGTTCATCTGTTTTAACATCAACGGTATAAGCACCCTTCCTACGCGCCCATTCCCATCTGCAAACGGGTGGATCGCTTCAAATTGATAGTGCATCAAAGCTGCGTGAATCAAGGGCGGAAGCCCTAAATTATCGACGGAATTAATGAAATTCTCCAAGTCTCCCATTAGGCGACTCACCTCGGCAGGCGGCGATGGAATAAATCTAGCCGCGGCCAGGGACGAACCGCCAATATAATTTTGATGCCGTTTATAATGCCCAGGCGCTACCTCCCCCCCTCGGTCCCGACGCAGCCCGTGCAGTAGATCCTCATGTATTTTTAGTATCATTCGAGTGCTAATAGGAATGGAGTCAAGCGATTCAATTGCATTTTCCAGCGCCCTCACATAATTTCTGACCTCCCGTGTGTCAGGAGGGCTGTCGGAGTCGTCGTCTCGGGCTTCAAAGAGAAATAGATCGGACAGGGTAGTGTGAGTTCCCTCGATACTGGATGACGCCACAGCCTCTTTCCGCTGCAAGGGGCGCGCGAGTAGGTAAGGATTAGGGAACACGCGACCGGCTCCAGCCAGATGGCCAAGCAGGGTGGAGGCATTAGAAAGTCTATACATGACGGATTCGTACCGAATGCCCAGTGGAGGCAACGGGTTTGGCACAAAGGCGAATTGCGATTGTTCGGTGAGGGCCAGCGTTCCGGCCGGGGATTTTCGAAACAGAGCGGCGTCCATGGCTTTCTCGTTGTCGATACGTACAATTCGCAGTGCTCGTATTGTACTTTTAGGCGGTTTCGTATAATCCATCAAGGCTGAAACGTACCAAGGTACTCGCAATGGGCCTTCGGTCGCACCGAGCCCCCTCATGCCCCAGGCCTTCCAGGTCTTCCAGCGCCGCGCGGGGTAGCGCCTCCGATTGTCCCCTCGCGGCGCCTCGCCTATACTGAGGGCTGCGACACGGCCGGGCCGCGGGGGCCCGGCGGGTCGCGCGCGGCGTCCCATCCCCTGCGGATGACCCACATCCCATGCCCCGTTCCGCTCGCGTCGCCATCGGTTTCTCCAACGCGACGCACTACCTGACGCACCTGTTCATGCTGCTCTACCCCACCGCGGTGCTGGGGCTGGAGCAGGAGTTTCACCTGCCCTATGGGCAGCTCATCTCGCTCTCGCTGGGCGGCTTCATCCTGTTCGGCGCGGGTGCGCTGCCGGCGGGGTGGCTGGCGGACCGCTGGAGCGAGATCGGCATGCTGGCCGTGCTGCTGTTCGGCATGGGCGGCGCGGCCCTGCTCACGGGCTTGGCGCCCTCACCCCTGTGGGTGGCCCTGGGATTGGCGCTGATGGGCCTGTTCGCCTCCATCTACCACCCCGTCGGCATTGCCATGATCGTGCGCCACGCGGAGAAGCGTGGCCGCGCCCTGGGCATCAACGGCGTCTCGGGCGGGCTGGGACTCGCCAGCGGGGCCCTGGTGGCCGGGGCCCTGATGGACTGGTGGAGCTGGCGCGCGGCGTTCATCGTGCCGGGCCTGGTCGCCATGGCGCTGGGGGTGGTGTTCCTGGTCGCCGTGCGCCTCACCGGCCTGCGCGATACGCGGGAGGACGCGCACCCGCAGCCGGAGGTGGGCGGCCACGCCATGGTCTCCGCGTTCCTCACGCTCACCGTGACCACCATGATGGCCGGGCTGATCTTCCAGTCCACCTCCGTGGCGCTGCCCAAGATCTTCGCCCAGCGCCTGGGCCTGTTCGCGGGCGGGAACGGCGCGCTGGACGTGGGCGGCTTCGTCTCGCTGGTGTACCTGGGCGCGGCCTCGGTGCAGGTGTTCGGGGGTATCCTGGCGGATCGCTTCCCGCTCAAGTGGGTGTACGTCGCGGCCTATACGGTGCAGGTGCCCGTGATCCTGCTGGCGGCGCGCCTGTACAACTGGCCCCTGGTGGGCGTGTGCATGGCCATGGTGCTGCTGCAGAACGGCGCGGCGCCCGCGGAAAGCGCGCTCTACGCCCGCTACTCCCCCGCGCGCTGGCGGGCCACGGCCTTCGGCCTCAAGTTCGTGGTGTCCCTGGGCGTGAGCGCCCTGGGCGTGCCCCTGGTGGCGTTGATCTACGACGGCACGGGGGGCTTCTACTGGCTATTCGTGGCCATGGCCGCCTTCGCCCTCACGGCCGCGTCGGTGGGCCTGCTGCTGCCCGGCGAGCGGGGTCTGGCCGCCACCACACCGCTGCCGGCCGGGGCCGCGGGCGGCTCGGACGACTAGCTCCCCGCTGCATCTCAACAACAGACCGGCAAGTGCGGGGGAGCCCGCTCCCCCGCGCCCCCATTACTGGGGTCAAGGGGGCCGCGCTCCCTTGCTGCGGAGCCGGTTCCCTTGAGCTTATTGGGTGCAGGGAACCTTGCTCCCTGCTGGGGGTGCGGGGGCAATGCCCCCGCAAGCGCTGTGGTGCTGTTTGGGAGTTGGCGCCCTAGCGGTTGGGCTGGGGCGTGGTGCGCAGGTAGGGCCGCACGATGGTGTAGCCCTTGGGGAACAGGCGCTGCAGTTCGCCCTGGTCCTGGATGGCCGGCACGATAATGACGTCGTCGCCGTCCTGCCAGTTCACGGGCGTGGCCACCTTGTGGCTGTCCGTGAGCTGCAGCGAGTCGATCACCCGCAGGATCTCCGCGAAGTTGCGCCCCGTGCTGGCCGGGTAGGTCAGGGTCAGGCGCACCTTCCTGTTGGGATCGATGATGAACACCGAGCGCACGGTGAGGGTGTCGTTGGCGTTGGGGTGGATCATCCCGTACAGGCCGGCCACGGTGCGGTCGGGATCGGCAATGAGCGGGAAGTTCAGGGCGTGGCCCTGGGTGTCCTTGATGTCCGCAGCCCAGCCCTCGTGATCCTTGAGCGGATCCACGCTCAGGCCGAACACCACCACGTTGCGCTTGTCGAACTCCGGCTTCAGGCGGGCCACCTCGCCCAGCTCCGTGGTGCACACCGGCGTGTAATCCTTGGGGTGCGAGAACAGCACGGCCCACTTGCCCTCGATGGCCTGGTGGAAGTGCACCTCGCCCGCGGTGGATTGCTGCGTGAAGTCCGGCGCGATATCGCCCAGTTGCAGTGCCATGGTTGCCTCCTCACGATCGATCACGAATGAACGCAAATGCGCCGCCGCGCCGGCCGCAAGGCCGGTCGGGACGCAACGGCCGCGCCGGGGTGGCGCGCACCGGGTTACGTGTTCAGGCTAGACCCGGCTCTGATACCTGTCCAGATAAAATATTTGTAATTTCAGTGACTTAACGTCACAGAGGCCCAGTAGTCCAGGCCCCTGTGACAGACCGGCGAGGGGTGTGCCGGGCCGCCGGGGATCACTCCCCGCGGCCGGTGAGCTGCCGCAGCCAGCGCAGCTTGTAGGGCTGGATCAGCACGGTGCCGTCCAGGATGCGGCGGGCGGTGCGGCCCATGCGCACCCAGGCGATGGTGGGCTCGTTGGAGCCCGCCGCCGGGGGCTCGGCCTGCCCCCGCGTGTGCACCATGCCGGAGGGATGCCCGATGCGCAGGTCGCCGCTCTCGGCGCGACCGCCGCTCAGCTCGTGCGCCAGCGTGCCTGGCGTCAGCGCCGCGGCCGTCACGGCCACGCTCACGGTGACGTTGATGGACTTGTGCACGCGGCCCAGGGAGATCACCCGCGCGCAGAGGTCGGTCGCGGCGGCCTCCACCCGCACTTCGGGGTCGTCGAAGCGCGGGTAGCTGCTCGGCGGAAACAACAGCACCAGGAACGGCACCATGTTGCTGTAGCTCCAGGCGTCCTCCGCGCGCTCCACCAGGCCCATCGCCACCGAGGCGGCCGCGCGCACGGCCTGCAGCCGCTCCAGCAGCGCCGCATCGCCATTGAGGCGCTGCAGCGGCATGTCGGGCCGCACGCCCAGTGCCTCACCCGGCACCAGCACCACGGGATTGGCCGCGTCGAGCAGGGTCACCTCCAGCGGGCCCACGCCGGGCACCTCCAGGCGCGTGCGCGGCTCGCCCGTGGGCAGCAGGCGCCCGGTGAGCGAGCCCTCCGGCCGCGGGAAGCGCATGTCGATGCGCGGGCCGAAGCCCGGCACGCCGTCGATGGAGAAGTCGCCGTCCTCCGCGGGGCGGCCATCCACAACGGGCACGAACAGCTCGGTCAGCTTGTTGGTGTTCAGGTTGCGCACGCGCACCAGCGTCTCGGGCGCCTGCGCGGGCACGATGCCCTCCTCCACCGCATACAGCCCCAGCGCGGCGATGATGTTGCCCGAGTTGCCCGCGTAGTCCACGCGTGGCTCCGTGATGGCCACCTCGCCGAAGTGGTAGTCCAGGTCCGCCCCGGCCTCCTCGCTGGGGTTGACCACGGCGATCTTGCTCGTGTGCGAGTCCCCCGCGCCCACGCCGTCCAGTTGCCGCACGTCCGGGCTGCCGATGGCGGCCAGGAACAGCAGATCCCACCCGGCCTCGTCGGCGGGCAGGTCTTCGCGGCGGAACACCAGCCCGCGGCTGGTGCCGCCCCGCATGAAGGTGCAGGGAATGCGCAGGGTTCGTTCCACAGGGTCGCTCCGGGCTGGGGGTACGGCGGGACGCCCATCGCGGCGGCGTCCACCGCCCCCACAGATGCCACAGTTGCGGCCGCACGTCCAAGCGGATCGCGGGATGAGGGCCGGGCCGTGCCGATCCGCCCGGGACCCCCGCCCGGCGGCGGAGTTGCCGCTATTCCGTGGCGGAGGTGGCGGGGCGGCGCTCCAGCGGATAGATCTCGCCGTTCTCGATCAGCACGCGGGCGGTGTTGGCGATGCGCTTCTGGGCCGCCTCGATGCGCGTCACCGGGGTGGGGCCCAGGCCGTCGATGGCCTCCTGGATCTTGCGCGCGGCGTCCTCGGACATGTTGCGCATCAGGTGGCGGCTGAGGGGCTCGTCGGCGATCTTCAGCGCCAGCACCAGGTCGTCCCCCGGCGTGCGCTTGAGGATGAGCTGAACGCCGTAGTTGTCGATCTTGATGAGGTCCGCGAAGGAGAACATGCGCTTGCTGATGCGCTCGGCCAGCTCCGGGTTCTTGCCGCGCAGGTGCTCGATCAGCAGGTCTTCCATGGGCTGGGCGGAGGCGCTCAGCACACTCGCCACCCGCTGCTCGCCCGCCGGGGCGGGGGCGGGACGCGCCCGGCTGGCCGCGATGTCCTGGCTCAGCGAGGCCTCGATCTCCTCCAGCCACTCGTCGGGAATCACGCGGATGCGGGCGTAGCGGGTCAGGATGTCGCGCTGCATGTCGTCCGGCAGCGCGGCGATGACGGCCTGGGCCAGTGAGGGATCGCCCAGGTTGGCCAGGATCACGGCGATCACCTGCGGGTGCTCCCCGGCCAGGAAGCTGGCGATGGTCTGCGGGTCGTGCCAGCGCAGCTCCTCGAAGGGGCTCTCCGGCTTGCGCTCCACCAGCCCCTGCACCGTCTGCGTGGCCTGCTCCTCGCCCACGGCGCGGGCCAGGATCTTCTTCAGGTACTCCATCTTGGTTTCCGGCGGCGCGGGCAGGAAGCGCCCCTTCTCCGCCACCAGGTAGAACTCGTTCATGACGCGATCCACGTCGGACGGCGTGACGTGCTGGAAGCGCGCCATGTACTGCGAGACCTCCTTGATCTCGTCCTCGCTGAGGTTCTTGATCACCTCCGCCGCCGCCTCCTCGCCGAGGGACAGCAGCAGGATCGCCGCCTTCTGGGGGCCGCTCAAGCGGGTTGCCATGTGCGCTCCGGCTCGGCTGGGGGTGAGGGCTTGCGCGTGCCGGCGCAGGGCCGGGCGGGCCAAGCCTGGGTGAGTCCGGTGGGTCGGGTGGGGCTGGGCATGGCTCCTCCATGTGCCATGAGTGAATGCGCCGGATGGCCCGGCGAGCCGCCTACTTGGCGGGCTGGGCGGCCGCGGGTGGCTGCTCCTCGCGCGTCACGTTGTCCCAGTACGTGTCGAACTCGTTGCTGTCCTTCAGCAGCACCTGGCGCTGCTCGATCACCGAGCCGAAGGGCGTCTGCGGCGCCGCGTAGGCGCGGAACGCCACCCAGTGATCCTTGCGCAGGGGCGCCACCACCTGTGCCAGGAAGGTGCCCAGCGTGTACGTCTTGCCCTCGTGATGGATGCGGCCGCCCGCGCCGATGGTGTATTCCAGCCGCACCGTCTCGCGCTGGGCCTTGCGCTCGCGGCGGGCGGCGGCGGCCTTCTCCTGCTCGCGCTTGGCCTCGCGGGTGGCCACGTACTTGTCCACCACCTTCTGCAGGGTCTCCAGCGCCTGGGGCACGTCCACCTGCTCCCCGGTCACGGCGGCCAGCTTCTCCTGCACGATCTTGAGCTGCTGCTGGGACAGTGTCTGGTGGTGCTGCAGGAAGAAGATCACCAGCGTGAAGAATGCCACCACCAGGAACAGCAGATCGATGAAGGCGATCAGCGGGCCACGCGAACTCTTCTCTTCCGGGGCGATGATCATGGCGTGCGGTGCGCCCGGCGCGCCGGGCTAGCTGCGCTCGGTGAACAGGCGGATCTTCACGGCTTCCTCGTCCTCCGGCGTCGCGGCGCCAGTGCCCTCGTCGAGGTCCGTCAGCCCCGGCGCCGTCCCGCGCCCGAACACCTGCGCGCGCACGCCGCGCTCCGTGCTGAGCAGGCGGCCCTTGCGGCCCGGTGCGGGCTCCATGCGCGCGGCGATCTGCTCCAGCAGCACCAGGGTGTCGTGGGTCATCACGCGCAATTGCGTCAGGTCGTGCTCGATGCGCTCGGAGCCGCCCTGCCCGGCCGGCCCGGCCTGCACGCGGCTCAGGTTGGCCGCCAGCCCGTGCACGGCCTCGCCGAGCTGCTCCATGGCACGCTGCTGCTGGGCGATCTGCTTGCCGTCCACCGCGTCCTGGAAGGCGCGCAGCGTGCTCTTCACGTCCTGCGCGATCTGCGCCGTCTCGCGGGCCATGGTGCCGCTGTCCACCTGCTGCTGCACCACGGTGAACTCGCTCAGGGCGTGGGTCAGTTCCTCCAGCGTGTGGTAGAGTCGCGCCTCGTTGATGCCACTGCCGGTGCCGATCATGGCCGTGGCCGGCGTGGGCAGCGAGGAGCGCCCATAGCCCGTCGCCAACGTGCGTTCCAGCACGGTCTGCTGCGTGGGCAGGATGAACATGGCCATCAGGGACTGGATGGTGCTCAGGATCTCGTTCATCGTGCGCTCGTTGCGCATGTACAGCGGGCGCAGCACCAGCACGAAGATGTTGGCCATCACCGTGGTGCCCAGGGCGGTGGCGAAGCCGGCGAGCACCTCCAGTTCCGGTGACCCGGTATTGGGACGGAAGGCCAGGAACATGCGCATCAGACCGATCAGCGTGCCGAGCAACCCCAACTGCGGCAGCATTTCGATCACCGTCCACACCAGCTTCATGCCGCGCTGGGAGAGCAGCGTCTGCAGGTCGCCGATGGAGGCATCCTGATCCACCCAGGTGCGCCGGTTGCCCTGCTCGAAGGTGCGCAGCACGTTCTGGTAGTGGATCTGCAGCAGGCGGCTGCGGAACACCTTGCTGTTGTGCTGCTTTCGCCCAAGGGAGCGCAGGAAGTTGAGCCCCTTGCTCTCGCGCTCGTCCTTGGGCCCGCGCGTATGCTTGTTGATCATGTCCGCGTCGCCTTCCAGGCGCAGCCCCTCCATGTGGAAGAAGATCGCGTCGCGGAACACGAAGAACACCGCCAGCACCATCGCTACGGCGATGGCGGCATACACCAGCACCGGCGCCAGCGGGGGACTGGCGAATCCCAACGCCAGCCCAATGCAGATCAGTACGAAGTAGAGGAAGTTGCCGTGCAGCGGGGAGCTGACGTAGATGCGGTGCGGTGGTAGATCCAGGCGCCGGTCGGCTTCCTCACGCTCCTGGGCCTCCGTCATCTTCTGCTCGGAGAACTCCTGCCAGGTGGGGAAGTTCTCGTCCACGCGCCGTTCGATCTCGCGGGAGCCGAGCAGGCCGGCCAGCCAGCCCCCCCCGCCGGAAGACGATGAGGATTTGCGGATGAGCGCCATGGATTGTGCTGCTGCCCCGTTGCGGGCCGTCGGGCGGCCGGTGCCGCCGCCGGCGCTGTGTTGGGCCGTACCCCGTGCGCAGGATGCGCGTGCTGCCGGAATCGCGCGAGGCGGGCCTCTAATCTGATTTATCCTGCTTTTTCAGCGTATTTGCAAATTTAACGCCGATTTCCTAGGGTGGGTTCTTCCGCGCTCCCGTTCCTGAGCGGGGGCGTGCCTCGCGAGGGCGCGGGGGGGCGCTGTCTGTCGCAGAATCGTCCGCACCGCATCTGTCCGATCCAGCCTGCCGGAGCCACACCATGAGGGTGATGCCCATCCCCTGTCTGCAGGACAATTATGCCTACCTGGTGATCTGCGAGGAGACCGGCCAGGCAGCCGTGGTGGACCCCTCGGAAGCCGCGCCCGTGCTGCGAGCGCTGCAGGAGGCCAAGGTGGAGCTGGTGGCGATCCTCAACACGCACCACCATTGGGACCACGTGGGTGGCAACAAGGAGCTGCTGGCGAAGTTCCCCCGGCTGGAGGTCTATGGCCACAGCTCGGACAAGGGCCGCATCGAGGGGCAGACGCGCTTCCTGGAATCCGGCGATACCTTCCGCCTGGGCAAGCTGGACGTGCGGGTGCTGCACAACCCCGGTCACACCACCGGCGCAGTCTCCTACGTGATCGACGGCAACGTGTTCACCGGCGACACCCTGTTCGCGGGTGGCTGCGGGCGGCTCTTCGAGGGCACGCCCGAGATGATGTACGAATCCCTGTGCAAGGTGATCGGCGCCCTGCCCGAGCATACCAAGGTCCACTTCGGCCACGAGTACACGGAGAACAACCTGCGCTTCGCCGCCAGTGTGGAGCCGGACAATCGGGACGTGCAGGAGAAGCTGGAGGCGGTGCGCAAGCTGCGTGCGGCGGGCAAGTTCTCCACCCCGTCCACCCTGGCCGAGGAATGGCGCACCAACCCTTTCATGCGCGTGGACAGCACCACCATCCAGGCCAGCGTGAAGAAGGCCGACCCGGACAATGACCTCTCTCCGGTGCACGTGCTTGCCGTCGTGCGCGAGCTGAAGAACCGCTTCTGATTCTTCGCAGGCCCGCCTTCCCGGATGTGCGTAGCTTCCCCGCAATTGCGCTATACTCGACTCGTTGCCGGTGCTCCCACGCCCCGGCCCCCTGTTCCAAGCCGCGACACCGGCCGCGGCGTGGTCTCTCACCGCGGCCGGTGCCAGGACAGGTGCAAATGATTCAGCGCATTGGGTTGGCCGTGCTCGTCGCGGTGTCACTCGCGTCCGTGGCGGCCGCTGCCGCCGCGCCCCCACCGGATGTGTCGACGCAGGTGCGGCAGTTGATGCAGCGCAGCGGCATGCGCGAGCAGATTCTGGGCTTCAAGCAGTGGCTCGGCGGCGCCACCGACGCGCTGCGCAACGACCAGCAGTTGCCGCCCGGCGATCGCGAGGTCGCCGCGCGGGTGCTCGAGCAGGTGTTCGACCCCGATGGCCTGGTACAGCGGGTGGAGGCCAATCTGGCGGCCCACTGGGATGCTGACAAGGCCGCCGCTGTCAACCGCTTCCTGGACAGTCCGCTGGGCATGGCGATGACGAAGATGGAGCTGGCCAGCGGGGCCGCGGGCGCGGATGAGGCGCTCAAGGCTTGGCAGACGGACTCGCTGCGCACCCCGCCCACGCCGGAGCGCAAGGCGCTCGTGGCGGAGCTGGATCGCACCATCAACGGCGTCGAGTACACCGTGAACACGTGGGAGATCCTGGCCAGCACCACCACGCTGGCCGTCGCGGCCACGCAGACCCATGGCGCCGATCTATCCCCTCAGCAGTTGCTGGACGTGCACAAGCAGGTGCGCGAGCGGCTGGAGACCGCCATCAAGCCGCAGTGGACCGTGAACATCCTGTTCACGTACCGCGATGCCACGGACGAGCAGTTGCGCGACTACATCGCGTTCTACAAGTCACCGGTCGGTCAGTGGTACAACAACCTGACGGGCAGCGCTCTGCTGGCGGCCCTGCAGGAGCGCTCCGACACGGCGATCCGCGAGATGCGCCGGCAGATGACCAAGTCCTAGGCGCCGATCCGCCCCGTGGGCGCCGCAGATGCGGTGCGGGCGGGGATGTGCGCGGAGGTGGATTGCGTGCCGCGTCGGCACCCGCGATTGACAAGTGTCAAGGCGCGCCGTAATCACAAAAGGTTAAGCTTCGAGATACCGCAGGTTGGCGCAAGTCCGTTCACCCGGGCCGGGAAACAACCTGATACCGCAATCCGGGGAGAGGCCGGGCCTTTCCCGACCAGACACCAAGGAGAAGCGAGCGTGGCCAGGATCAAGGTGAAGAATCCGGTTGTCGAGCCGGACGGGACGAGATGACCGGCATCATCTGGGCGGACATCAAGAAGCGGCTGATCCCGCCCTTCCTGGACATCGACCTGAAGTACTACGACCTGTCCGTGCAGCACCTTGAACTCCCCGCTCAAGCCCAGGTTGGCCAGCCACGGCCGGTGAGAGTTGCCGCTGCTGCGTGGATCGGCAAGGCCATACTCTGACGGGAAGGTACCTTCTGTGATAGCAATGGACGATTGAGTCACAGGATACCTGTACCCAAGCTGGGCGGGGGTGACGGATCGCGGTGAGCCGCCGCAACCCTCTTTTCACGCCGAATCGGTTGTCGAGAGATATTCATGACTGAGAAAACATCAACCATCATTTACACCCAGATCGACGAGGCGCCAGCGCTGGCCACGTATTCCCTTTTGCCCATCCTGCAGTCTTATACGCGAGGTTCCGGCATCGCCTTTGAAACCTGGGATATTTCCCTGGCCGGACGGATCATCGCTCAATTTCCCGAGCGGTTGAAGGAGGGGCAGCGCATACCCGACTACCTGACCCGCCTGGGAGAACTGGCAAAGACGCCCGAAGCGAACATCATCAAGCTGCCCAACATCAGTGCGTCCATTCCCCAGTTGAAAGCGGCCATCAAGGAGTTACAGGAGCAAGGCTACGACCTGCCCGACTACCCGGACGAGCCCAAGACCGAAGAGGAGAAGGACATCCACGGCCGTTACAGCAGGGTGCTGGGAAGCGCCGTCAATCCCGTGTTGCGGGAGGGCAATTCGGACCGCCGCGCTGCAACCTCGGTGAAGCTATTCAGCAAGAGAAATCCGCACAAGATGATGCGCGACTGGCCGGAAGTATCCAAGACCCGCGTCGCCCACATGAATGGCTCGGATTTCTACGGCAGCGAAAACTCCACCACCATTGAGTCCCCCTGCAACTTCCGGATCGAGTTTGTCTCCAAGGACGGCAAAATCCAGCTTCTCAGGGACAAAGCCCCGCTGCTAGCCGGCGAGGTGCTCGACAGTGCAGTGATGCACGTCAAGGCGCTGCGCAAGTTCTATGCGGAGCAGGTCGAGGCGGCCAAGCGCGAGGGACTGCTGTTGTCGCTGCACCTCAAGGCGACCATGATGAAGGTCTCTGACCCCATCATGTTCGGTCACTGCGTTTCGGTTTACTACCAGGAGGTTTTCGAGAAGCACGCCGAGACCTTCAAGAAACTGGGAGTTAATCCCAACAATGGGATCGGCGACCTGTACGCGCGCATCCAGAGCCTCCCCGAGGCGGAAAGGAAGCGGATCGAGGCGGACATCGAAGCCGTCTACCAAAAGCGCCCCGCCCTGGCCATGGTGAATTCCGACCGCGGTATCACCAACCTGCACGTTCCCAGCGACGTCATTGTCGACGCATCGATGCCGGTTGTGGTGCGCGACGGCGGAAGGACCTGGGGCCCGGATGGCAAACTGGCCGATACCATCGCCATGATTCCCGACCGCTGCTATGCAACCATCTACCAAGCCGTGATCGAGGATTGCCAGGCGCACGGAAGCTTCGATCCCTCCACAATGGGCAGCGTCTCCAACGTGGGCCTGATGGCGCAAAAGGCCGAGGAATATGGCTCCCACGACAAGACCTTCGAAATCCAGGGAGAGGGGGTCGTGCGGGCGGTGGACGATGCCGGCAAGGTGCTGCTCGAGCAACAGGTCGAACCGGGCGATATCTTCCGCATGTGCCAGACCAAGGATGCCGCGATTCAAGATTGGGTCAAACTGGCGGTAACGCGCGCCCGGGCCACCGGTTCCACGGCCATTTTCTGGCTCGATGAAAAACGCGGCCACGACGCGCAGATCATCCGAAAGGTCAAGCAGTACCTGCCCACACACGATACAAGCGGGTTGGATATCCAGATTCTGAGCCCGGTCGAGGCCATGAAGCTGACCACGAAACGAGCCCGGGAGGGCAAGGACACGATTTCGGTCACGGGCAACGCGTTGCGGGATTACCTGACGGACCTGTTTCCCATCCTGGAACTGGGAACCAGCGCCAAGATGCTTTCCATCGTGCCCCTCATGAACGGAGGCGGCATGTTTGAGACCGGTGCGGGAGGGTCCGCGCCCAAGCACGTGCAGCAGTTTCTGCAGGAGGGTCACCTGCGGTGGGATTCCCTGGGTGAATACTGTGCGCTCGTCGCTTCGTTCGAGCACGTGGCCGCGGCCGACGGCAATGTGCGGGCTCGCATCTTTTCCGATACCCTCGACAAAGCGGTTGGGAAATTCCTGGAAAACGGCAAGTCCCCCTCGCGAAAAGTCAACGAGTTGGACAACCGCGGGAGCAACTTCTATCTGGCCCTCTACTGGGCACAGGCTTTGGCCGCCCAGGATCAGGATGCGGAATTGAAGCAGCGGTTCGCCAAGCTGGCCGAGGAATTGGGCGCCAACGAGGGCAAGATCGTGGATGAACTCAACGCCGCGCAGGGCAAGCCCGTGGATATCGGCGGCTACTACCATCCTGATCCGGAATTGACATCCCGGGCCATGCGGCCCAGCCCTACCCTGATCCGCATACTCGAAGCCGCACCCTAAGGGCGCGGGGCGCTTTTCCAGGGTGGGGGGAGCCCCAACGGCACCATCCGCAACATCCTGGGCGGCACGATCTTGCACGCGCCCATCGTGTGCAAGAACATCCCGCGCCTGGTGCCGGCCTGGACCAAACCCATCGTGGTGGCCCGCCATGCGCACGCGGGCCAGTACAAGGCCACGGACGTGAAGATCCCCGGCAAGGGTCGGGTGGTGCTGCGTTTCCAGCCGGAAGGCGGCGTGCTCTGGGCCTGCAAAAACTACGACGGCGACGTGCAGCCCGACACCGTCGTGCAGGGTTTCGGCTCGCTGGGCCTGATGACCTCCGTGCTCATGACGCCGGACGGCAAGACGGTGGAGGCCGAGGCCGCCCACGGTACCGTGACGCGGCACTACCGCCAGTACCAGCAGGGCAAGCCGACCCGCACCAACCCCATCGCCAGCATCTTCGCCTGGACGCGCGGTCTGGTGCAGCGCGGCAACCTGGACGGCACGCCGGAGCTGGTGAAGTTCGCCGAGACGCTGGAGAAGGTGTGCGTGGACACGGTGGAAGGCGGCACGCTGACCAAGGACCTCGCGGCCAGCATTCACGGTACGACCAGCCCGCCGGAGAACACCTACCT
>Ga0209919_1000856_pt1 | contig 15118 bp, 17 predicted proteins | sample SalPon2A_C_D2_MG_FD_185721 | JGI IMG/M metagenome (GOLD analysis project Ga0209919, IMG submission 185721) | Soil microbial communities from South San Francisco under conditions of wetland restoration - Salt Pond MetaG R2A_C_D2_MG (SPAdes)... | ecosystem: Environmental > Terrestrial > Soil >... | reverse complement strand
ACCGCGCTCTCCCCGGTTATGCAAGTCAATGGTCGCCTCAACCGCCTGCTCGACATAACCGGCCTCATCTTCGTCTTCACCTTTCAGATAGCGGAGCTCTACCGGGTAGGTCCTCCCCGACACCTTAATCACCGGCGCAGCGTCGAAGGCCTTGGCGAATTTATCGGTATCAATGGTCGCCGAGGTGATGATCAGTTTCAGATCGTCCCGCCGGTCCATAAGACGCCTAAGGATACCGAGCAGAAAATCGATATTGAGACTGCGTTCATGGGCCTCGTCGATAATAATCGTATCGTACGCGCTCAACTTTCGGTCGCGTCGGGCCTCGGCCAGGAGAATGCCGTCGGTCATGAACTTGATCCTGGTTGCCGGTCCGGTCCGGTCGGCGAACCTGATTTTGCAACCGACCAACCCGGCTCCCTCCAGGCCCAGTTCCTCGGCCACCCGACCGGCAACCGAGGTGGCCGCCAGACGGCGGGGCTGGGTGCAGCCGATCATTCTTTCACGACCGCGGCCCGCATCAAGGCACATCTTGGCCAGTTGCGTGGACTTGCCGGAACCGGTATCACCGGCAATGATCACCACCCGATGGTCGCGAATCGCCTCGATAATTTCCCGGCGACATGCCGAGATGGGAAGTTCTTCCGGATATTTAATCTGTAAAACCATTACTTGTCCGTTTACGAGATGAGTGACGGGCTTGAACCAATCGATTATAATATCAGTTTTCCCCGCCTTGTACAGAACCAGACTGACAATTCATAAAGTTATGAAAAAGCGACTACTTTACAAAAAGGGACTTGATGAATAATTTAGCAATCGGTTAAATATTAAAAAGTCTTTATTTACCTTGGAGGAGATATCATGCCTATCTACGAATATAAATGCAGCGATTGCAAGGCCAACTTCGAAATCCTGGTCAACAAATCGGATGACGAAAAAGATATAAAATGTACGAAATGCGGCAGCAACAAGATCAAGAAAACCATTTCAGCGTCCAGCTTCAGAATTTCCTCGGGCCGATCATCAATCCCGGCCGGGGCCTTGTCGGGATGCTCCTCCAAATCCGGTTTTTCCTGAGGATGACGGAGAGCCGGCCCGGGCGGTCGGCCATTATAACTTGCCGGGCATTTCGGCACAGCATGTGATCGGATCAATAGATAAATCCGGCCGACCGGCGTCTATTTCTCTGTTATCATATAGTGCCGAGGCACTCGAAAGTTCGAAATGAAGCGCTGATAATGCTTAACAATCCCTCCAACCTGATTACCGAAAATAACCGGAAAAACAAACTCCTAGAGTCGGGCTCCGGATTCATCACCGAGAAAGTCGCCATTCTCTGCAAGCGCTTCCGCATTGAATACCGCCGGGACCACAATCAGGTCGAATATTTCATCACCGACAACGGGGATAACCTTGAGGTTTCGTTTTCCCTGGTTTTCTGCCGCAACATTTTTTCAAGGCAGCTGCATGTAAGCAAATTCTATCCCGGTCTCTTCCGGCGGACCGGCAGTAAATATCTGTCCGCCGCCTCTTTCTTCCTGATGGTCCATCATTGCGCCGGTCTTTTTGCAATGGGCGGCGAGTATTCGATCTTCCTGCAATGCCGCCGCCAGGTTTACCAAAATTTCTATTCTAAACTGGACGATTTTGCTTTGCATATCGTCCGGGAAGGTCAGGGGGAAAACGTCGATGTCATCGGTCCCCTCCAACCTTCAGAAATCGATACGGCCATGATTAAACTGCGCCGGGCCCCTTCCAAATGAGGGAAAAACTGCCCATAAAAATAATGGGCGCGCTTGCCTTTATTGCCCTTTTTACCAGCCTGTTGTTCGGCGGCTGCAGGGAAACTCCTCTTCGTTTACAGCCATCGGGCATAAACAGTTCCTTTGAATTCGCAAAAAAAGCACCTTTCGAAAAATACATCGACCATTACCGTAAAATCGTCAGACAGGCCCGAGTCGATCTGCAACAGCCTGATGCACAGAAAATAATAGAGGCCAACTCTCCCTTCGAGCTTGTCCCGGATAAAAGAAAACCGGCTGACGGCCGGAAACCTGGATTCGCCGAAGGAATTATCCTGATCCACGGCCTGTCCGATTCGCCGTATCATATGAAATACCTGGCCGAACATTTTAAAAAAAAGGGCTTTCTCGTCAGGACAATCCTTCTGCCCGGTCACGGAACCAGACCTGGAGACCTGACTGAGGTAACCCTTGAGGCATGGCAGAAAGCGGTTGATTATGCCGTAAAAATCACCCAAACCAGAGTCGATCGGTTATTTATCGGCGGTTATTCCCTTGGAGGGGCGCTGGCGATTGATTATGCTCTGCGCAATCCCGGTCAACTAGACGGACTGTTTCTTTTCAACCCCAGCTTGAAAGTCAATACAGATCTGGCCTGGCTCGTTGAACCTTTAAGCAACTTCAAAAGCTGGCTGCTCATCCGAAAGGACCGCGATTTTGTTAGATACGAGTCGTTTGCCGCCAACAGCGGCACCCAGATCCAAAGACTGATCAATCAGATAGACGAACTGACCAACCGCCAGGGACTGCGCTTGGAGATCCCGGTTTTCATTGCCTTGAGCCGTGAAGACTTTACCATCGACTCTTCATACACATTGCAATTCTTTAAGAAAATAATCACCAATCCGGCCAGCCGACTTCTCCTTTATAGCGCCGACGAAACAAAAACAGTGGAGCCGGACCGACGCGTCCGCTGCTTTTCAAGCGCCATCCCTTCACGGCAAATTATCGGGTTTTCCCACCAATCGTTGGTCATTCCACCCGAAGACCCTCATTACGGACGCAACGGGGACTACCGGAACTGCCTGCACTACGGTGAAGAATCGGCAGAGTTCGCTAAATGCCGGGCGGGAGGAAGCGTCTGGATCGGAGAGCGGACCGGGGAAAACCTGGACAAGGGAATAGGCCAGCGTCTCACCTGGAATCCGAAATTTCGGGAGATGATCGCTGAAATCGATGATTTCCTGACCGCAGATTCCTTCGATTAATCGGAATAGCCGAGAAACGGCTCTGAAAAAACAAAAAAAAACCCCCGGCAAAACCGGGGGCTCAATCAATAACTTTAAAAAAAGTTACTTCTTGCGGACGTTAGCGGCAGCCGGCCCCTTTGGTCCGTCGACTATCTCGAATTCGACTTCGTCCCCTTCCCCAAGGGTCTTGAAACCATCACCGGCTATGGCGGTGTAATGGACGAAAACATCGTTACCGTCTTCTCTCTCGATAAAACCAAATCCCTTAGACTCATTGAACCACTTCACTTTTCCCTGTAACATTTCAACTCCTGTCGTACTAATTGACGGGCAATCCCAAGCCTGACCCTTCATGACCGGGAGCAAGCCCAAAAAAACTGCACAAAAAACCAAATTTTTGTGCGGTCAACTCAAAATGTAGAGGATCCGGCTTGTGCAATTCACCTGGAACCCAACAAAAACGGCCTATATCGCCTATACCAAACAATTTTTCATTTCGCCACAAAAAACAAACCTGACTCGAATATTCATTGTAAGTCGGGGTATTTCAACTTGACAGCTTTTTTTCTATTCAGTTAATTGGTAGATTCCACCTTCCGCTAATAATTCCCAAACAACCACGGGGTTGACAAATGGTAAAAATCGGCATAATCGGAGGCTCCGGCCTTGACGATCCCGACATTCTCAAGGATCCGGTTGAAAAGGCTGTCGACACGAAGTACGGTCGCCCCTCCTCCACATTGACCTGCGGAAAAATCGCGGGAGTTGACGTGACCATCCTCGCCCGCCACGGCAAGGACCACTCGATTCATCCCGGCGGCGTCAACTTCAGGGCTAATATCCAGGCCTTGGAGGATCACGGCTGCAGCCATATTCTGGCGGCAACCGCGGTTGGTTCGCTTCGGCAGGAGATCGAACCGGGGCATCTGGTTTTCCCGGACCAGTTCATCGATCACACCCGCGGACGAAAAACAACCTTTTACGATCAGGGCACGGTAGTTCACACGCCGATGGCAGAACCGTTCTGCCCGAACCTGCGAGCCCTGCTGACCGAATCGGCAGCCGAGCTTGGCATCAGTCACCATAAGGACAAAACCATCATCACCATCGAAGGCCCGCGTTTCTCGACCAAGGCGGAAAGCCACATGTTCAGAGGCTGGGGCTGCGACGTGATCAACATGAGCACGGTGCCGGAAGTAAATCTGGCCCGGGAGTTGAAAATCCATTATGCCGCCACGGCCATGTCGACCGATTACGATTGCTGGCATGAGGAAGAAGAACCGGTCACCTGGGAAATGATCCTTGAGACCATGAAGCGAAATTCCAACCGGGTCATCCGACTTTTCATGGATGTCATACCCAAAATAAAAGAATATGACGATGTCTGTTCAGCTTAGGAGGAATAAGAAATGCCGATAAAATCAAGAATAAGGACCGTTCCGGACTACCCCAAAAAAGGCATCATGTTCAGGGACATCACCACCCTGATCCAGGACCCGGTCGGTTTCCGCCTGGTAATCGATAACTTCACCCAGCGCTACCTTGACGGCAACCACGGGTTCGACGTCATTGCCGGCATCGAGGCCCGGGGCTTCATCATGGGCGGCGCCTTGTCATACACCCTGGGCAAGGGTTTTGTGCCGATCCGCAAGAAGGGCAAGCTGCCCCACGAGGTGGTCTCCCAGGAATACGAACTGGAGTACGGCACCGACATTATTGAAATTCACAAGGACGCTTTTCAGGAAGGCGCCAGGGTCCTTCTGGTCGACGACCTGCTGGCCACGGGAGGTACCGCCCTGGCCGCGGCGGCCCTGATCGAAAAACTGGGCGGCATCGTAGCGGAAATGGCCTTTATCGTCAATTTGCCGGATGTCGGCGGCGAAGGCAAATTAAAGGCAAAAGGATATGCGATGTACTCCCAGACAGAATTCGAGGGTGACTGACAAATGCTGAGAACTAGCACCGCGTTATTGATCATCCTCCTTTTCCCTTCGCTTGCCTTGGCCCATACGGTCGGCGGCGAGGGAGGATTTCTGGCGGGATTGACCCATCCGGTTCTAGGTTTCGACCATTTTCTGGCCATGCTCAGCGTGGGAATTCTCAGTGCGCAGATGGGGGGACGGTCGATCTGGACCGTGCCGACCACCTTCGTGACGGTAATGGCGGTCGGCGCCTTAATCGGTGTCGAAAAAGTCAGCCTGCCCGGAGTCGAATTCGGAATAGCCCTGTCGGTCCTGATCCTGGGCTTCGCATTGGCTTTGGAGAAAAAACTGCCGGCGGTTTGGGCTATGACCGGAGTAGGCTTCTTCGCCCTGTTCCATGGTCATGCCCACGGCACAGAGATGCCTAATATCGGTAGACCGGCCATTTATGCGGCCGGATTCCTGCTGGGAACCGCCGCTATACATGTCGCCGGCGTACTAATCGGCTTCTTTTCAGAAAAAACGGCAAAAGGCGCGGCGATTTTGCGCTACGTAGGCGCAGGGATAGCCGGGATCGGAGTCCATATCCTCTACATTCTGACTAAATATTGAAATATTGAAGCCTCCCCGCGGCAAGCCGCGGGGAATCTCCGTATGTAAGGAAATTGCTCATCAAATTCGCTCGTTAACCCCGCAGCGAGCTACGGGAAATGCACTCGCTGGGCATGTTCAAAGAGATAATTTCTGAGGCAAAAAAGGCGTCCCAGGCTTTACTTTTGAACCAAAATAGCGAAGATTATACTTCAAAATCTCACTGGAATTGTTCCGGCTTGTCCTTGCCGACAAACTCCCCTTTATACCAATAACCGTCTTTATCTATTTCACCGCCTTTCTTGGAAATACCTTTGCCATGGGGCAGCCCTTCATGCCACTGGCCCTCGTATGCGGCCCCGGTGGGCTGAATCTCCAGGCCATATCCATCCGGCCTGCCATTTTTCCATTCACCTATATATTTTCTACCGTCGGGTAGAGAATATACCCCCTTACCGTGCGGCAGACCGTTACTATACTCTCCCTCATAGCTTGTGCCCATCGGCAGAGTCATCAGCCCTCTGCCATGCTCCTTGCCCATCCGCCAATCGCCGACATAACGCATCCCGGTTTGATACTCAAACGTTCCCTTGCCGTTTTCACAATTACCGGCAAGACACTTACCGGCCTTGGCCATGACGGGATGAGTATGCACCAACAAAAACAAGGAGGAGCACATCATAGCTACAAAAGCAATTTTATATCTCATTTCACCGCTACCGTCGTCTGAGAATTACTGTTATCGGATATTCCAGGGCCGGTCCTTTCCGGCATATTCTCCATCCACCCAATAGCCTTCCTTATCTTCACCGCCCCCTAAAGTGCTTATGCCATAGCCATTCGGTAGTCCTTTACGCCAATGCCCTTTATAGCTGGTGCCGTCGGGATTTACTTCAACCCCTTGTCCATCGGCCAGTCCGTCCTTCCACTCACCATTATATTCACGCCCGTCCTTGATCTGAAAAACACCGTAGCCGTCCGGACTGCCATTTTTATATTCGCCTTCATACTTGCTGCCGTCTGGCAGATTCATCAGACCATGTCCATGCTCCTTCCCGTTACGCCAGTCACCTGTATATTCGGCGCCGGAAACGTACACGAAGGTCCCTTCACCGTTTACACAATCCCCCTTGGTACATTCGCCATCTTTAGCCAGCAAACGGCCTGGAATAACAAACAGAACCATCATAGTCAGCAAGGCGAGACAAAACAAAGGCCCGTATTTATTTCCGATGTAAAACATTGTTTTTTATTTCAGATGAATAGCAGCATTTTTGATAATGAAGCTTCCCGGCAGACAGTTTAGATATTTATGTTCAGCCGCATAAATCATCTCCTGTTGCTGTTGCACTCGCAGGTCTGGGTTATGACATTATCCAGATTGCGAAAAAAAATCAGCGCTTCTCGGCAATCGGGATCATTCTTCAGCAGCTCTTCATATACAGCAAACAACTTGGTAATCACATGCAGGGTCTCATCTTCCGACAATTCCCCGATATCACCCCAGAGATCGTTTATCGATCGCATCAAATATGTCCTTGTATCGGCACAGCACTCAACAGATGTGCGTTATTCAGCGTTATCCATATGATACTGCCTGAAATTATCCATATAACTCTTCGCCACCATTTCCGGATCGAGAGAAAGAAATCTGGCATAATTCATCACAAACCCTCTGGTATAAACCGCCACGGGCAACTCGCTGAAGTTATCCTCTTCGATGTTTTCCAGATGTTTGCGTTGGACTCTGGTCTCAATCGCCACATCATCCAGAGACACCTCCAGTTTTAGACGAATCTCTCTCAAAATTTTACCGTTAAACTCGCCTATATCAGCAACAAAATGATCTACAAGGTTTGTGACGACCTGCCGCTCTTTGCCGAACATTTCGCAAAGAACTCGATAGGAGTTTTCGATTTTTTGCATTATATCCACTGTCTGATCACCAGACATCTCTTCCGGCATCGCCATGATGGCCAGCGAATCCTTTCTATAAACCTCCTTAAGCAGCTGGAGAGCTTTATTGACCTCCGTCTCGCTTGCATCGATAGCCAATTCGAGCAGCTCGAAATGTTGTTTATAATCTTCCCGATTCATCAGTGGATTATCCTTACCTGCTGGCCGGACAGCAGGTTATCGGCCAGTTTCTCGATCCCTCTGGCACATCGAGAGTTCGCAAAGCTGGTCATATAAGGCAGCCTACGATTGATGCTCTGTGAAACGCTCCCGTCATATTCCACGTAGCCGCTGTATAGGGCGTTAATGCCGAAAAATTTCCGGCAGACGCTCTTTACCGAATTGCCGACCATGATATCACGGTGGTTCCGAGCCTGGTTAAGCACAATGTTCACCCTGAATTCAGCCAACTCCCGATCGATCATCTCCTGCAGCTCCGGGGATAACCCTCGCAGAAAGCCTACCAGCTGTTTAAAGTTTTTAATGCCTAATTCGCGCCTATCCTTCCAGGTTGAAATGATCAGCTCGCGATAACCGTGATTGCTTAGGGCCGAACCCAACCTTCTGAAAAAAAGGTTACGGAGAAAATCGTACATATTTTCAATGGAGAGAATCTCCGGTGTTACGACGATAATCATCTGATCGGCAAGCAACAAGGTATCTATAGTGTTGAAATGAGTACCGGCACCCAGGTCGATCAGTATATAATCGGCCTCCAGTTGGCGGATGTGGCTAAACAATTTTCTCTTCTGGACATGCTTGATACTCTCCGCTCCGGTAGTGCCGATCATCCCACTGATCAGGCCTAGGTTCTCGATACGACTCTCGACAATAAGGTCCGACAGGGGTACTTTTCGCTCAAAAAAATCGGTCAGAGAAGTCTCAGGGCGTGATACGCACAGGAAGTTATGGAGATTGGCGCCGCCCAAATCGCCGTCGATCATCACGACCCTGCCTTTCCTGGCCAGACTCATTCCGAGACTGCTGATAATAAAGCTTTTGCCGACACCGCCTTTGCCGCCGCCTACCGCAAGAATCTTGCCGTTTTGTTGCTGGTCTCTATCCATTAAAATATGCCCATCTGAGTCGCAACTTTCAAAAGAGAAGGTTTAAATGCTTTCAGACAATTTTTCAAGAAGATAGCTGGAATTACGGAAAGTATTTATGAGAACCGGAGATAATTGTCCCGCATTACTGCACCAAAATTACTTTTCAGGCGTCATCAAAAATAGAGACGATATTCGAGTAGGGTCTGGCGGGGCTGATTGCCGAATTCCGATCCGGCGGAAAGAGGGGTGTGTTTTTCGCCGAACGGCAGCGAGATAATCGCCGACAGTTCCGATTCATCGGAAAGCGAATAAAGCAGATTACCGGAGAGTAGCTGGGAGCCATCGTCGAAGGCGGCCAGCGTTATGAAACTTCCGGTAAGCAACGGGGAAAATTCCCAGCCAAAACCTATTGCCCCATAGTTGCGGTTTTTACTCTGAACTACGGGCAAATCCCCTCCGTTTGCCTGGTCGCCGCCGCTGTTACGAAATAATTCCACCCGCCAGCTGAAATTATTTGCGTAAAGTTTTTCAAGACCCGCCGCAATTTTGTAGTGACTGCTTCCTTCCGCGGTTTCCGGCGCCGAGTAATGCCCTTCGGCCCTCAGACCGATGCCGTTGAAAATCTCGCCCTGGAAAGATGCACCGCTGATCGCGCTATTATCAACCGTCCCAGCCAACAAAGCCCAACCGAATCCGGACATCTCGCCGGAGACCCTGGCCAACATGGCCGTTTCCGACCAATCAGGCTTGCGACTCCAACCGTTGGAACTTGAAATGTCTTGATCGTAGGCCAGCACCCCCAAAAAGGTCAGCTGCGACAGTTCGGCCAAGCGAAGATCGCCTCGCAGAGCGTCTACCCCCGGTTTATAGTTCCGAAAGAAAGTCTGTGGTGCAAAAGGGGCAAAAAAATCATTGGGCGCGAAGTAAAAGGTCGTTGCCAGATTAATCGGCTGCCGTCCCACCGTCAGATCGAGACGCCGGCTTCTGACCTGAAGACGCAAACTGTCGGCCACCAGTTCCGAACGTACCCGGCCGGAATCATGCTGTTCCCAGGTCAACAGGCTGCTACGTTCAACATCAAGGGGGATTAACTCCCTTACCAATGAGTTATAAGGTTTTTTGGAATGGGCGCTCTGGAGAATATTGGAACTCAGATGGAGATTCCGGCGATCCGCGTCAAGCAAGAGTCGCAGATCGGACGACCAGGCCCGGTCATCCCGGACTTCATACAATGTACTATCGGCAGGATAGGTCAATTGCCCGAGCCCGACCCCGAAATAACCGCGCAACTCGACCTCTGTATCATGACCCCGGTATTCGTAAAAGCCCAGCCCCGGCACCGGCCGACAGAACAAAAGCAAAAGCAGCAGAGCGGTGCACAGACGATTCATCAACCAACCTGCTCGTCACCGATCAGTTCCCCGTCCTGTAAACTGATCAGACGGCGGGCCCGGCTGATCACCCGCTGATCATGAGTAGAGAACAGAAAGGTCATATTCTCCTCCCGATTAAGCCGCTCCATCAGGTCCATGAGACCTGCGGCATTCGCCGAATCGACATTGGCGGTCGGCTCATCGGCCAGGATGATCACCGGCTCCGGGGCAATGGCCCGGGCAATCGCCACCCGCTGCTGCTGACCGCCGGAAAGCTCGTCCGGACGGCGATCGGCAAGGTCGGCGATCCCGACCTCTTCCAATACCTTCATGGTACGCTGCCGCCGTTCCTCTTTCTCGACCCCTTGCAGGGCCAGAACAAACTCGGCATTTTCGAAGGCGGTCAGCACCGGCACCAGATTATAGGCCTGGAAGACAAAACCGATCCGGTCCCGCCGCAAACGCGACAACTCGGTTCGGGAAAGTTCGGCCAGGTCCAATCCGTCAAGAACGACCCGCCCCTCGGTCGGTTCGTCAAGGGCGCCGATCAGGTTGAGCAGGGTCGTTTTCCCCGATCCGGAAGGGCCGCTCAAGGCGGCAAACTCCCCCCGGCGTAATTCTATGCTAAGATCGCTGAGCGCCGTAGCCCCGACCTTGCCTTCCTGATATATCTTGGTGAGATGTTCCGTCTTTACTACCACGTCGTCGGTCATTTTTACCCCACGGATTAAACTGCCTATTATTTTCCGGCCATAAATCTGATGGTTACGGACAATAAATACCTAAAGAGTCCGGATACTCTCCACCGGCGGCACCCTCCCGGCTTTGATGGCGGGGAAGATCCCGGCCAGCATGGTAAGGCTGAACACCCCCAGGCCGATAGCAATGGCGCTCTCCTTGAAAAGCCTGAATTTAAGGACCGGATCGACCAACACGCCGCTGGTACTGTAATCAACCCCGATCTGACTGCTGAAATCAATGCCTATCTTGACCATGTAGAGATACCAGGGCGTCGTCAGCAAAACCCCCATCAGCAAGCCCAGAACCGCGATCAGAAAAGATTCGGCCACCACCATGGCCACCACCTGGGACGGAGCCATACCAACCGCCATCATAATCCCGAATTCCCGGGTCCTTTCCATGACGCTCATCATCAAGGTGTTTAAGATCCCAGCCGCGATCAGCAGGCCGACCAGCCCCTGCATCAGATAGTTGCCGGCCCGATCGATAGCGATCAAACCGGCCAGTTCGGCCTGGGTTTCACGCCAGGTCAGAATTTCCTTTCCCTCTGTGCCGATAACACTCTCAAGCCGGGTACGTACCTGTTCCGCTTCGCGTTGATCTTTGATAAACACCGAAACCAGCGAAGCTTCCGTCGAGTCGTAACCGAGAACTTTGCGCAGAGCGTCGATGGGCAAGAGGATCACCGAACTGTCGACCTCATCGACTCCGGTGTCGAAAACACCGCTGACCCGGCAAATGCCGCTGACCAGCTCACCGGTCCGATCGGTCAAGGTATAAATCACTTTCTTGCCGAGCCGCAACCGCAATTTTTCGGCCATCTTGGTGCCGATCAAGGCGCCTCGGGACGAACTATTCTTAAAGAGACTCCCTTCCACAATCGACTTGATAAAGACATTATGTTCACTGTTTTCAACAGCCGGATCGATGCCGATTACCTGGCCGCCGATGCTCTTGGCGCCGCTGGCGAACATTGCCTGCCCCATGATCCGCTCATAGGCGCTTTCCACCTCAGGTAATTGCAGGGCGAGCTGCCTGATTTTATCGGCTCCGGCCAGTCTGCTGGCCAGGGTCGGGGTATCATTAAAGCCCGGCGGCTCGACGGCCAGATGACCGAAGCCGAGGGTGGCGCTGCTGTTGATCATATTGGTATAAGAATAATCGCCCGAGGCGGTGAAGGTCACCGAAAGCAGGACACCGAAAGCCACCGAGAAAGAGGTGATCAAGGTCCGCCGCTTGTTGCGGAGCAGGTTGCGCCGGGCTATGCGGAAAGATTCCGACAGATTCATCGCTCACCTGTGATGAATGGCCTGAATCGGCCTGATTAAAGAGGCCTTGACGGCCGGATAGATTATAGCGATCATCGAAACTAACAACAGGACCAGGACCGGATTGGCCACCGAATCGAACGTCACCCTGCAATACCAAAGAGGGTCGATGGCAATCCCGGCGATAGATGCCGAGGTCGAGGCCAGGGAACGCAGATCGACCGGATGGGTCTCGCAGTAAATCGACAAGGGAACCGCAGTAGCCAAAGCGATTGCCGCGGCGACTCCCACCTGGATAATCGTCTCCACCCCAATCAGGGAAAAAATCCGCCAGGGCGGCACACCCAGGGCCTTGATAATGCCAAACTCGTGAATTCTTTCAAAGACTCCCATCAACATGCTGTTCAGGGTCAGAATGCCGACAGCAGTATAGGTGATAAACAACATCAGCAACAGGGAATATCTTGAAATATCGATAATCCTGGCCACCACCGGCTGCAGCTGCCGCCAGTTCATGACCTCCAGACCTGGAGCAAGTGCGGCCAGCTGCTCGGTCCGTTTCTCAAGGTCGACAACTTCGCCGGAGTAACGGACAGCGATCTCATGCACCCCTTCCGGCAGAACCATTAAATTCCGGAAAGCGCGGGCAATCATGAAAAAACCGGCCCGATCAATACCCTCTCCGACCGATTTAAGGATACCACGGACGATATAGAGTTCATTAGCCATCGATCCATCGGCCGCCTGGCTGACAATCACCACCTCGCTACCGACCTTTACTCCGAGGATTCCGGCCAGTCGCCGACCGATCACCACTCCGGCCGGATCGGTATCGGTAAGCCAGGAACCGGAGAGCAGGTGGCGGTGAATATCAGTCACCCTGCTTTCCCGATCGACATCAACCCCCCTGATCCTTACCCCTGCCGAGGAAGCGCCGGCCGCCGCCAGTCCGAAACCATAGAGCCGTGGGGCGCCGACAAAACCCTTTCCCTCAATCTTTGCCAGAATTGTCTCTTCATTCTCAATGCGTTTATAGAGATCGGGGTCGTCCCGATAGCCCTGGGCATGGATCTGAAACTGACCGGTATCCATAGCGATGGCGTTATTTTCGGTGGTGTGGAGAAGCCCTTCCATCAGAGTGGCATAGAAGATCATAATGAACCCGGCAAAGGCCATGGCCCCGATAATGATTGCACTGCGCTGGCGGGTCCGCCAGATATTGCGACAGGCCCAGACAAAAAGATTCATACGCACCCTGCGGCTAATGGTTAACTTATTGTCTATGATTATACAGGTCGGGCAGCTGAGGATGAAGGGAAAACTGGAATTTCCTCACAATGAACTGACCTACGCCCGTAATTGTCTCTCAAAGCGGGGAGAGTTCCCATTCGAGGAACGGCGGCAAAATTCGGAGACATATGCTAATATGCGTAACCAATGGAGAAGCGATTGCCGGCTCGAAATTCCTTGGTGTAACCGTTATCAACAATCAAACATTCCGGGCAAATGTCAATCTAACCCGGTAGGAATGGATATCAATTAACAATGACCTTTTCATGCAAAAACCACGACTTTGACACCGACATCTGCAAAAAACTGAAATCCCGATGCATCATGGGCCGCCGCGGCTGCGTCCTTGAAGGCAGAGTTGCCATGAGCGAGGAGACTGAACGGTTGATCGCCGAACTTGAAAAGGAACAGGCGGAGAAAAGAAAGGAGAGGAGATAATCTTGCGGTTAGCGATAGTCGGCAACATGGCCCGCAGGCGATAAGTTATTTCATGCCCATACTCATCTCAAGGCAAATTCTTATTAAACTCTTTTCTACGAATCTTGTACCTGAGTTTCGCCAGATCTGTCTGAATTTCCCGGTCATCAGGGCGAAAACGCAAGGCCATCTCAAAATAACTCAAAGCTTCCTGCCATTGCCCCATCTCTTCAAAAACCAGACCCAACCCGTGCATGCTTGGCAAAAACACCTCCGGGTCTATAGAGGCAAACGATAACGCTTTGCGATAGTTGAATATCGCTTGCTCATACCGCCCCTGTAAAAATGCGGTATTCCCCAGACCAAGATACGCCGCATCGTCGGCGGGATCAACGCTTAACGATTGCCGGTAAGCCATTATAGCTTCGGCGTATTCACCTTTCTTGGAAAGAGTATTCCCAAGAGCGGTATGTACCCTGGAGCTGCCCGGCGCCTTTTCGGCAGAGTCCCGCAAAAAGGTTTCTTCATCACCCCATACCGTGCTTCTTTGATAAGTTCCCATCGAAAACAGGACTATAACCAGCCCGGCAATAATAATTTTAAACCGGGAGCTCCTTATTACACGATCAATCAAGCAAACCAAGATTAAAACAAAAAACATGGATGGCAGATAATTACGATGCTCAAAGACCAGTTCAAGAGGAATGACCGAAGACTCGATCAAAAGATTGCCCAGATACCAGAGGATCGAGAAAGAGAGCAGTCGTTCCCGTCTAGCCGACTTTATAGCGAGAACGATAAGAAGAATTATAAAAAAAGCTGAAAGCATAGTATTAATCGGCGTAATCAGAGAATAGGAGAGTGGCACATCATGCTCCACACTCAAGCGCGAAGGAAGCGGCAGAAGTAGCTGGCTCATGTAAAAGATTATTACCCGTAATTCCGTCAGGAGGCGCTGAAACATGGTAAAGTCCCGAAACCTATAACCTGCCATAATACGTCCGACAGCGTTACTTCCAAGAAAATACAGCCCAAGGGTAAGAAAGGATACCACCACGGCAACCAAATACTTCGAACGCTTCTTCAACCAATCCCGACTTAGATCCTGCAAAAAATACCACTCATATAGAAAAACAAATACAGGTAGCGTCGCCGCATTTTCTTTAGAACCAAGAGCAAGTAAGCCAGACAGGCCGGAAGCGATAAGGAGCAGCGCCTTGTTTCCCTTCCTCTCGGCCAGCCTGCCGTAGACATATAACAGCATGGCAAGCAGATAGAACATGGCGGCCATGCTGTTCATGCGTTGGACAACGTAGGCGACCGACTGGCTCTGCAGGGGATGGACAAACCAAATCAGAGCGGCGATTGCTGGTATGGCAAAGGTGGTGCTAACGCCGTTATCTTTATTGATAATTTGCAAAGTAACTTTGAAGAACAGATAGAGAAGGAACCCTGTTACAACGTGCAGGATAATGTTAACGAGATGATATCCGGTCACCTGGTATTGACCGGCAAG
>Ga0209919_1000854_pt1 | contig 15138 bp, 15 predicted proteins | sample SalPon2A_C_D2_MG_FD_185721 | JGI IMG/M metagenome (GOLD analysis project Ga0209919, IMG submission 185721) | Soil microbial communities from South San Francisco under conditions of wetland restoration - Salt Pond MetaG R2A_C_D2_MG (SPAdes)... | ecosystem: Environmental > Terrestrial > Soil >... | reverse complement strand
CTCGGGCCGCGTGCCGACCGCCTCGTAGACGCCGTCCATCGAGAGGTAGGCGAGCGAGTCGGCGCCGAGCTCGTCGGCGATCTCCTCGATCGTCCGCTCGTGGGCGATCATCTCCTCGCGGGTCGACATGTCGACGCCGTAGTGGCAGGGGTGGCGGATCGGCGGCGCCGAGATCCGCAGATGCACCTCGCTGGCGCCGGCGTCGCGCAGCATGCCGACGATCTGCCGCGTCGTGTTGCCGCGCACGATCGAGTCGTCGACGACGACCAGCCGCCGGCCGGCGACGATCTCCGGCAGCGGGTTGAACTTGAGCCGCAGGCCGCGCTTGCGCAGCTCCTGCCCGGGCTGGATGAAGGTGCGGGCGACGTAGCGGTTCTTGATCAGGCCGTCGTCGCGCGGCAGCCCCGAGGCGCGCGCGAACCCGGCCGCCGCCGGGTTGCCCGAGTCGGGCACCGCGATCACCAGGTCGGCCTCGACCGGCGCCTCGCGCCAGAGGATCTCGCCCATCTTGCCGCGCACCTGCTGCAGCACCTTGCCCTCGAGGCGGCTGTCGGGGCGGGAGAAGTAGATGTGCTCGAAGACGCAGTGCGCCGGCCGCCCGGCCTTGACGATCTGCCGCGTGTCGAGGCCGCGCTCGGTCAGCGAGACCATCTCGCCCGGGCGCACCTCCCGCAGCAGCTCGGCGCCGACGATGTCGAAGGCGCAGCTCTCCGAGGCGACGACGAAGCGCTGCCCGAGCCGCCCCAGCGAGAGTGGCCGCACCCCGTGCGGGTCGCGGAAGGCGACGACCGCGTGCTTGGTCATCGCCACGGTCGAGTAGGCGCCCTCCAGCCGCGGCATCACCGCCGCCACCGCGTCCTCGACGAAGCGCCCCTCGTGCGAGGAGATCAGCGCCGCGATGATCTCCGAGTCCGAGGTGCCGCGGAAAGCGACGCCGGCCTCTTTCAGCTCGCTCCACAGCTCGACCGCGTTGGTCAGGTTGCCGTTGTGGGCGAGCGCCAGCTCGCGGCCGTCGTCGCGCCAGACCGGCTGCGCGTTCTCCCACGAGCCGCCGCCGGTGGTCGAGTAGCGCACGTGGCCGATCGCCATGTCGCCGGCCAGCGCCCGCAGCTTCTCCTCGTCGAAGACCTGGGAGACGAGGCCCGAGTCGCGCATCGTCGTGATGTGGCCGCCCTCGCAGGTGGCGATCCCGGCCGACTCCTGGCCGCGGTGCTGCAGCGCGTAGAGGCCGAAGTAGGCGAGCCGCGCGACATCGTGCCCCGGCGCGTATACGCCGAACACCCCGCATTCCTCGCGCGGGCCATCGCGATCTATCGGCTGCCCCTCGGGCGGAGTCAAAGCGCGTGTTCCTCGCGTTGGAAAAGGACGTGACGCGCAGGCGGACTGCCTACCCCGGCAGGGTAGCAGCGGGGTCGGGCGCGGCTACCGACGCCTGTGGTGGCGGGTGTGCGCGTGACGGGCTGCTCGCCTATGCCCGTGCAGCTTCACGACGAATTCGTCGTTCGTCTCTTCGCCGACCTTGTCGGTGACGGTGACGGCGATCCGTGCCCGCAGCGATCGCTGCGGTCTCAGCTTCGCCAGGCGCAGCAGCACTGCATTGGGCAGCGGCACCCTGAAGTGTGCGGCGCGGTCGGGACCGACGGTCTTCTCGCCCGCTTCGAGGTCGACGATGCGCGGGCGACGGCGGACCCTCCAACCGATCCTGCCGTCGACGCTGACCGGCGCCTGCGAGCTGACCCGGACGGAGACCAGGATCGCTCGCCGCTTGGCGACTCCGGCGGCGTTCAGTTCGACCACAGGGCAGGCGCTCGTCCGCGGGCCGCCCGCGGTGCACTCGTTCGAACCGGGCCCTTCCGAGCTGCCGCCGGGCGTCGGACCGTACGCCAGCGTCGCCGTGACCGGGGCGCCGATGCCGGGGCGGAATTCGTAGAGCTCGGGGACGCCCAGCGCAGGGTCTCCTTCGAGCAGCAGGGCCGCGTGGTCTTCCGCTTCCCCGCAGAGCAGGGTCCCTTCCGGGCCGTACAGACCGATCCGGGCGTATTCGGGGACCTGCAGCCGCGTGACGAACGTGTTGGTCCCCGGCGATACGGTCTTCAACTCGCTCTCGGCGGCCTTGCGCAGTTCGTTTTCGGAGACCTGCCGGAAGACGACCAGCTTCTCGGGCAGCGGCGACACTCCGGGGGCGACATGCACGGTCCAGCTGGTGATCGTGTCGCCGCTTTCGGGCGGGACGCCCGAGGGCAGGGTGAGGTCGGTCTCGCCGTTGCCGCTGACGAGCACGGTCTGGCCGCTGATGCTTTCATGGCCGGTGCAGCGATCTCCGAGTTCCGATGGCAGCGCCGCGGCGGATGACGGTCCGACAAGCGCAAGCGCCGCGAGCAGCACGCCGATAATCGTCCCCCGCCGGACAAGCATTCCTTCATTCTGACCTATCGGGCATCGGCAGCAATTGTCCGAGCGTTTCGATGACCTCGAAGTTGATCCCCTGACCCACCCTCATCCAGAAGTCAGCGCCGGGTGGTGCTCGGTGCCGGGTGCGCGCTGCCCGTTGCCCGATGCTGGGCTGACGGTGCACGTATTGCGCTGCCCCGGCGCAACCGGTAGGGGTTCCGATCCCTTGGATGCGATCCATTTGGCTGGACCTGGCCTTGGCGCTCGCCCTTCGGGACTACCGGCTCGCCGCTACTCGATCAACGGGGTGGTCCAGTTGTGGGCCTGGAGCGCGGTGTCCAGCTCGCGCCGCTCTTTCGCCAGCTGGTCGAGCTGCGATTGAAGCTCGCCGACCGAAACCTGGCGGACCATGCGGATCTCCGAATGGCCGTAGCGGAACAGCCCCCTGCCGCCCTCGCTTGTGGCCGTCCTGATCACGCCCCGCAGTCCTCCCTGGCGCAGATCGAGGACGTCGCGGCGGGCGAGACCTTCGGTGACCGTTTCCCCACCTGGCAGTCGCGTGCCCGCGTTGGTGTGGTTGATCCGGGCGATCAGTTCCTCCAGCTCGTCGCAGACCGAGCCGAGCTCCGCCAGCAGCTCGTCCGGGCTCTCGGGTGGTTCGTCTCCCTCCTGCACGAGCGCACTTGCCTGCAACCGGTCTTGAATTTGCCCGACCCGCTTCTGCAGGTCGGCCCGACGGCTGAGCGCTTCTCCCACGATCATGGCGCCAGCCTAGCAGACAAAAAAGTTCGCAGCGTATTCGTCTCCTAAGGTCCGAGAGCGCCGATCGGGATGACGTGAACGCCATCCTCTCGCCTATAGCCGTAGCCGCTGCCGACGATCACGCCGAGTGCCGCCGGCGGTCCGCATCTGCTGGTGTCGATCCGCTTGACGAACTTGTGCAGATTGGCCGCCCCCTCATCGATCCGGTTGAAGCCGAGCTTCACCTCGAAGGCCGCCCAGCGGCCATCGCGAGCTTCGACGATCGCATCGACCTCCAGCCCGTCGCTGTCTCGGTAGTGGAGGACTTCCGCATCGACGGCCTGGGCGTAGATCCGTAGATCGCGGATCACCATCGACTCGAAGAGGAGGCCAAGCAGACTGAGCTCTCGCGCGAGCCGCTCGGGGCCGGAGCGCAAGGCGGCCACCGCGAGCGAGGGGTCGACGAAATGAAGCTTTGGCGCTTTGCGCAGCGTGTGCGTCGTTCGCAGGTGAACACCCCAGGCGGGCTGATCCTCAACAACCATCAGCCGCCTCAATGCGTCGAGGTACTCGTCGGCGGTCTCGTGCTTGAGCGACTCGTCGGGGCCGCTGGCATCGCGCGCCAATGTGGCCACCGAGGCCTGCGTCGCGACGTTGCGTCCGATGCTGCGGAGCAGGCGTCCCACCTTGACGGGGTCACGACGTCCTCCGCTGACTGCGGGTATCTCGACTCGCCGAATCTCCTCGAGATATCTCCGGGCCGCGGTCAGCGCCTGTTTGCTGGTTTTGCCCAGAAGGCCGGGCCAGCCACCGAGGCAGATCTCTTCCGCAAGCTCCGGCAGATCCATCCTGGCCTCCGGCGCGCCCTCTTTGCTTCCCTCCAGCAGGCGAGCCAATGCAATGCGCCCGGTACTGCGGCCCTTCTCGAACAGGCTCAACGGCCGCATTCGAAGCCGCGTCAGCCGTCCGGCTCCCGAGTGCCGGGTGATGTCGTCCGCCGGAACCGCTGAGCCGGTGAGGATGAATTGCCCTGGTTCACCACGATCGTCGATTGCACGCCGCACGTGATTCCAGATCGACGGCTCCAGTTGCCACTCGTCTATGAGGCGTGGGGTCGGTCCGTCGAGGACGAAAGCCGGTTCAAGCGCCGCCGCCTCGCGAGCTTTGAGGTCGACGTCCAACCGTACTTCGCTTGCAGCAATGTGCTGTGCGGTCACCGTCTTCCCGCAGGCCTTGGGGCCCTCGATAACAGCGGCGCCTATCGACTCCAGATCGTCTTCTAACTCCTTCTCGACAATCCGCTTCAAGTAGGGCATATCGGCAGTTTAGCGGAAGAAAAAGAAGAATTACAGCGGGAAAAATATCAGGATTTCATAGGTAAAAAGAGAAGAAATCTAACCCACAAAATGTCAGGATTTCAACCGGGAAGATGTTCGCCCAGCGAACGCCAGGCCGCTTCGGCGTCGGCGAGCGGAATGGAGAGGCTGCGGTCGCCGGCGGCGAGCTCGATCGTCTCGCCGCCGACCTTGCCCAGGTAGAGGACGGCGACGCCGTCGCCGGCCAGCGCTTCGAGTCGCTCGCGCTTGCCGCTGACGACGAAGCCGCCGCTGCCCTCGCCGAACAGTGCCTCCTCGGGGGAGCAGCCGCGCTCGCGCAGGTGCTGCGCGTCGACCTGGCAGCCGAGGCCGCTGCCGATCGCGCACTCGGCGAGCGCGCAGGCGAGCCCGCCGTCGCTGACGTCATGGGCGGAGGCGAGTGCCCCGGCGCGGACCGCATCGCACAGCGTCGCGCAGGCCGCGGCGACCGCGGCGACGTCGGGCTGCGGGAGGCCGGCGTCGAGCTCGCCGCGCTGCTTCGCCAGCTCGCTGCCCTCGAGCGTCGGTTCGAAGGGGCCGACCAGGGCGATCGCGTCGCCCTCGGCGGCGAAGGCGCTCGGCGCCGCGCCGCCCGCCTCGGGCAGCTCGCCGACCATGCCGACGACCGGGGTCGGGTAGATCGGCCCTTCCGGCCCCTCGTTGTAGAGCGAGACGTTGCCGCCGACGACCGGCACGCCGAGCGCCTCGCAGGCGTCGGCCAGCGCCTGGGTCGCGCGGTCGAGCTGCCAGGCGGGAACCGGCTTCTCCGGGTTGCCGAAGTTGAGGCAGTTGGTCAGGCCGAGCGGCTCGGCGCCGGCGCAGGCGAGGTTCTGGGCGCACTCGAGCACCGCCTCGACCGTGCCGGCGTAGGGGTCGCAGGCGACGCGCCGCCCGTTGCCGTCGATCGAGATCGCGATCGCGCTGCCGGCCTCGGGGATCGCCAGCACCGCCGCGTCGCAGCTCTCCGGCCGCCGCGCCGTGCGCGAGCCGACGATCGAGTCGTACTGCTCGAAGGCCCAGCGCTTCGAGGCGACGCTGGGGGCCGCGAGCAGCGCCAGCAGCGTCTGCGCCGCGCTCGCGCCGAGGTCGAGCGTCGCCCGGTTGCCGTAGATCCACTCCGCCGGCGCCGCCGGCTCGAGGTGGTACAGCGGGCAGCCGTCGACCAGCGCCTCGACCGGCATCTCGCCCGCGACCTCCGCGCCGCGCAGCACCCGCACCAACCCGTCGTCGGTGACCTTGCCGATCTCGGCCGCGCCGGTCTGCCATTTCTCGCAGACGGCGATCACCTCGCCGACCCGGTCGGGCTCGACCACGGCCAGCATCCGCTCCTGGGACTCGGAGACCATGATCTCGAAGGGCTCCATGTCGGTCTCGCGCAGCGGCACCCGCGCGACGTCGATCTCGATCCCGACCCCGCCGGCCGAGGCCATCTCGCTGGCCGAGGAGGTCAACCCGGCTGCGCCGAGGTCCTGCAGCGAGACGAGCAGCCCCTTGCCGAGCAGCTCGAGGCAGCACTCCAGCACCTTGGACTCCTCGAAGGGGTCGCCGATCTGCACCGTCGGCCGCTTCGCCGCGTCGCCCTCGCCGAGCTCGGCCGAGGCGAGCACCGAGGCGCCGCCGATCCCGTCGCGCCCGGTCGAGGCCCCCATCAGGACGACGGCGTTGCCGACCCCGGCCGCCGCCGCGCGCACCATGTCCTCCTGCCGGGCGATGCCGACGCACATCGCGTTGACCAGGCAGTTGTGCTCGTAGGGCGCCTCGAAGTAGATCTCGCCGCCGACGTTGGGCACGCCGATCGAGTTGCCGTAGTGGCCGATCCCGCGCACCGCGCCGTCGAGCAGGTGGCGCGAGCGCACGGAGTCGAGCTCGCCGAAGCGCAGCGAGTCGAGGATCGCGATCGGCCGCGCGCCGAGCGCGAAGACGTCGCGCAGGATGCCGCCGACGCCCGTCGCCGCGCCCTCGAACGGTTCGACCGCGCTCGGGTGGTTGTGCGACTCGACCTTGAAGGCGACCGCGTGGCCGCCGCCGACGTCGACCGCGCCGGCGTTCTCGCCCGGCCCCATCACCACCCGCTCACCCTCGGTCGGCAGCCGCCGCAGCAGCTTGCGCGAGTGCTTGTAGGCGCAGTGCTCGGACCACAGCAGGCTGAACATCGCCAGCTCGACCCCGTTCGGCTCGCGCCCCAGCTTCTCGCAGATCAGGTCGTACTCGGAGTCGGTGAGCCCGAGCTCTCGGTGGGGGGAGGACATCAACCGCCGCCTCCTCTGCTTCCGCCGGGGCATGAAGAATCAGATATGGACATGCCCCGGCTCCCGCCTCCGGGGGTGGCGGGGGTCATGCGAGGGCTCCCGCGACCGCCTCGAAGACGCGCAGCCCGTCGGTGGACCCGCCCAGCTCGTCGACCGCGTGCTCGGGGTGCGGCATCAGGCCGAGCACGTTGCCCGCCTCGTTGCGCACCCCGGCGATCTCGCGCGCCGACCCGTTCGGGTTATGCCCCGGCGCGTAGCGGAACGCCACCTGCCCGCTCGCCTCCAGCGCGTCGAGCATCTCATCGGGCGCCCAGTACCGTCCTTCCCCGTGCTTCGCCGGGATCGACAGCCGCCGATGGGCCGATTTCCCACCCATATCGTGGGAATTCGGCCCATCGACCAGCAGATCGACCTGGCGGCAGACGAAGCGCATGCCCTCGTTGACCAGCAGGGCGCCGGGCAGGAGGCCCGCCTCGCAGAGGACCTGGAAGCCGTTGCAGATGCCGAGCACCGGGCCGCCGGCCGCGGCGAACTCGGCGACCGCCTCCATCGCCGGTGAGAAGCGGGCTATCGCGCCCGCCCGCAGGTAGTCGCCGTAGGAGAAGCCGCCGGGGACGACGACCGCGTCGACATCGCCCAGCTCGCGGTCTTCGTGCCAGATCAGCCGCGCCTCGCCGCCCGCCAGTTCGCAGGCGCGCAGGGCGTCCCGCTCGTCACAGGAGCCGGGGAACTGGACGACGCCCCACCTCATGCCGCCCCCGGACGCGGGAACGAATTCCTATCCATATCTGATTCTTTAGGGATTCGTGGGAGCAGAGGAGGCGGCATTGATCTCTTCGATCTCGAAGTCCTCGATCAGCGGGTTGGCGAGCAGCTTCTCGCAGAGCTCCGGCAGCCGCGCCGGGTCGTCTGCCTCCAGCTCGACCATCCGCCCGACCCGCACCTGCCCGACCCCCTCGAAGCCGAGCGCCGGCAGCGCCCGCTCGACCGCCTTGCCCTGCGGGTCGAGGATCCCCTCCTTCGGGCGGATCAGGACCCGGGCCTTCGCCACTAGAAGGAGCGCTCCGTGATCCGCTCGTAGGCCTCGACGTACTTGGCCCGCGTCTGCTCGATCACATCGGCCGGCAGCTCCGGCGCCGGCGGCTTCTTGTCCCAGCCGGACTGCGTCGCCCAGTCGCGCACGTACTGCTTGTCGAAGGACGGCTGTGTCCTGCCGGGCTCGTAGCGGTCGGCCGGCCAGAAGCGCGAGGAGTCGGGGGTCAGCACCTCGTCGCCGAGCACGATCTCGGCGCCGGCGTGGCGGCCGAACTCGAACTTGGTGTCGGCGAGGATGATCCCGCGCTCCGCCGCGTGCTCGGCGCCGCGCCTGTAGACGTCGATCGAGACCCGCCGCAGCTCTTCCATCAGCGGCCGGTCGCCGACGATCTCCGCCGCGCGGTCGAAGTCGACGTTCTCGTCGTGGTCGCCGATCTCGGCCTTGGTCGCCGGGGTGAAGATCGGCTCCGGCAGCTTGTCGGACTCCAGCAGCCCGGACGGCAGCTCGATCCCGCAGACCGCCCCGCCCTGCTTGTATTCCTTCCAGCCCGAGCCCGAGAGGTAGCCGCGCACGACGCACTCGACCGGGTACATCTCCAGCCGCCGCACCCGCATCGCCCGTTCGGCGACCTCCTCCGGGACGTCAGCGGAGAGGAAGTGGTTGGGGACGATGTCGCCGGTCAGCTCGAACCAGAATTCGGAGATCCGGTTGAGCACCTTGCCCTTGTCGGTGACCGGCGTCGGCATCACCACGTCGTAGATCGAGATCCGGTCCGAGGCGACCATCAGCAGGTCGTCCTCCCACTCGTAGATCTCGCGCACCTTGCCGGACGAGTGAAGCTTCAGATCTGCGACGGCCGTCATTAAGCCGATGCTAACCATCAGCGCAGCGGAGGGCGTTGGCGCCCCGGTCTGCGATCCTTGTCCAACCGATGCTGCCGCCGGAACCGAAGTACTCGCCGCTTTCGCAGACCCTGCGCTGGAGCTTCCGGCCGCTGCCCTTCATGCAGGAGTGCCGCGAACGCTACGGCGACGCCTTCAGCGTCAGGTTCATGGGCTTCGAGCGGCCGATGGTGATGATCTCCGACCCGGCCGCGATCAAGGCCCTCTACACCGAGCGCGCCCACGGCCTGCCACCCGGCCGCGAGGTCGTGCTGACGCCGATCGTCGGCCCCCACTCGGTGCTCGTGATCGAGGGCGCCGACCACCTCGCCCACCGCAAGCTGATGCTGCCCGCCTTCCACGGCGAGCGGATGCGCTCCTACGCGCCGCTGGTCGAGGAGATCGTCGCCGCCGAGATCGACTCCTGGCCGCTCGACGAGCGCTTCGCGATCCACCCGCGCATGCAGGCGGTGACCCTGGAGGTGATCCTGCGCGTCGTCTTCGGCGTCGCCGAGGGCCCGCGGCTGGAGCGCCTGCGGAGGATGCTGACCGAGGTGCTGGAGGAGACCGCGTCGCCGTTCACGCAGCTGATCGGCCTGGCGAGCCGCCGCTTCGGCGGCCAGGGGCCGTGGGCCAAGTTCGAGGGCAAACTGCGGGCGGTCGACGAGCTGCTCTACGCGGAGATCGCCGAGCGCCGCGCCGCCGAAGACTTCGAGGGCCGCGACGACATGCTCTCGCTGCTGATGCAGGCGCGCTTCGAGGACGGCGAGGGAATGGGCGACGAGGACCTGCGCGACCAGCTGATGACCCTGCTGCTCGCCGGCCACGAGACGACCGCGACCGCGCTCGCCTGGACCTTCGACCTGCTGCTGCGCCACCGGGGCGAGCTGGCCCGCCTGCGCGAGTCGCTCGAGGCCGGCGAGGACGAGTACCTGCGGGCGACGATCTCCGAGTCGCTGCGCCTGCGCCCGGTCGTGCCGCTCGCCGGCCGCCGGCTCAACGCCGAGCTCGAGGTCGACGGCCTCAGCCTGCCGGTGGGCACCGACGTCACCCCGGCGATCTGGCTCGCCCACACGCGGGCGGAGTCCTTCCCCGAGCCCTTCGCCTTCCGCCCCGAGCGCTTCCTCGGCGAGCCGCCCGACACCTACGCCTGGATCCCCTTCGGCGGCGGCATCCGCCGCTGCCTCGGCGCCGCCTTCGCCGAGTTCGAGATGCGGATCGTCCTGCGCGAGGTGCTCGGACGCTGCGAGCTGCGCAAGGCGGACCCGCGGCCCGAGCGGATCGGCCGCCGCAACATCACCCTCTCGCCCAAAGCGGGCACTCCGGTCGTCCTCACCGCGCGCCAACCGGCGCGCGAGCTCGTCGCGGCCTAGTCGCCGGCGCCGGCCCTGCCAGCCGGGTGCTCCTGGGCCCAGCGGGCGATCGTGCCCGAGCCCGAGATCACCTCGCCGTCGTCGAGCACCAGGATCGGCACCTCGTTGGTGCCGCTCAGCTTCTTGATCTCGGCCCGCTCCTCGTCGCGGCTGCCCCGGGTCCACGGCACCATCCGGTAGCCGCCGACGGTCCGCAGCTCGTACGTAAACCCGGCCGCGTCGAGCGCCTTGCCCGCCTTCGCGCACGGATGTGCAAACGCCGGCCCAGATTTCTTCTGCCCGCAGGTGTAGAGGATCATCGCCCGGCATCCTACCCGCGAATCGCTTTGGCTGAGTGCTACGCTTGTAGCACAACGTGGAGGTCGCGACGAGAGAACTGCGCAACGACACGGCCGGCGTCTTGCGCCGTGTGGAAGGCGGCGAGACGGTCGTCATCACCGTGCGCGGTAAGCCGGTGGCGGATCTGGTGCCGCACAGGCCGGAACGACCACACTGGGTTGGGCCCGACGAGGTGATGGAGATCGTCACCAAGTATTCGGCCGACCCCGGTCTGAGGGACGATCTCGAGCGAATCGCCGGCGACACGACCGACGATCTCGGACCGATCCGATGATTCAGGGGCGTCCTTCGAGGGGCGTGCTGGACACCTCCATATTCGTCGCCTTGGAGAGCGGTCGCAGACTGGATCAGAAGGCGTTGCCCATGCAGAGTGCGATCTCGATCGTGACCAGGGCGGAGCTGCGGGCCGGAGTGCTGGCGGCAGACGACATCCCGACGCGGGATCGGCGTGTCGCGACGTTCGAGGCATCACGGGTCTTTTCCATCCTTCCGATCGATCGCGACGTCGACAGCACCTGGGCACAGATGCGCGCCTACCTCGCCGCCTCCGAACGCCGGGTCAAGGCCAACGACATGTGGATCGCCGCGACGGCCGCCGCGCACGAAATCCCGGTCGTCACCCAGGACGGCGACTTCGACGCCCTCGACGGCGTGGCCGGCCTGACCGTGATTCCCGTCTGAGCTCCGCTATTAGACTCGCAGGTCGCGCCGCGCATCCGTCTTGCCACGGTCCCTGCTTAGCCGTTCAGCGCTTCCAGGCGCTCGAAGATCGTCGGGATGTGGCCGAGGTAGGCGTCGTAGTCGAAGACGGCGTCGAGGTCGAGGTCGGGGGCCGCCACGGCGAGCAGCTCGCGGAAGTGGGTGCCGCTGTCCCAGGCCTGCTGGGCGTTCTCCTGGACGACCCGGTAGGCGTCGTCGCGGGCCAGGCCGGACTCGACCAGGGCGGTGAGGGCGCGCTGGCTGAACAGGGCGCCGTGGGTCAGCTCGAGGTTCTCCCGCATGCGGTCGGCGCGGATCGTCATCCCCGCCGCCACCTTCGCCGCCAGGTCCTGCATGTAGTCGAGGCCGATCGTCGCGTCGGGCAGGATCACCCGCTCGGCGCCGGAGTGGGAGATGTCGCGCTCGTGCCAGAGGGCGACGTTCTCGAGCCCGGTCTGGGCGTAGCCGCGCAGCACCCGGGCGAGGCCGGTGATCCGCTCGGTGCGGATCGGGTTGCGCTTGTGCGGCATCGCCGAGGAGCCCTTCTGGCCGGCGGCGAACGGCTCCTCGACCTCGCGCACCTCGGTGCGCTGCAGGTTGCGGACCTCGGTCGCGAAGCGCTCCAGCCCGGCGCCGGCGACCGCGATCGCCGAGGTCAGCACGGCGTGGCGGTCGCGCGGCACCACCTGGGTGGCGATGTCCTCGCGCTCCAGCCCGAGCCGCTCCATCACCCGCGCCTCGACCGCCGGCGGCACCGAGGCGTAGGTGCCGACGGCGCCGGAGAGCTTGCCGAAGCGCAGCTGCTCGAAGGCTTCCGTGAGCCGGGTCAGGTTGCGGTCGGCCTCGAAGGCGAAGCCGGCGAGCCGCAGGCCGAAGGTCGTCGGCTCGGCGTGGACGCCGTGGGTGCGGCCGACGCAGAGCGTGTCGCGCTGCTCCAGCGCCCGCTCGACCAGCGCGTCGCGGTAGGCGCGCGCCGAGGCGAGCACGACCTCGCCCGCCTGACGCAGCTGCACGGCGAGTGCCGTGTCGAGCACATCGGATGAGGTGAGGCCGTAGTGGATCCAGCGCCCGTGCTCGCCGACCGACCGGGCGACGACGTCGACGAAGGCGGCGACGTCGTGGTCGGTCACCCTCTCGCGCTCGTTCACCGCCTCGACCGTGAACGCCGCATTCGCCCGCGCCGCCTCCGCGGCCTCCGCCGGCACCATGCCCTCTTCGGCCCAGGCCTCCGTCGCCGCAAGCTCAACCTCGAGCCAGGTCTCTAGCTTACGTTGCTGGGACCAGACGTCAGCCATCTCTGACCGGGTGTATCTGGAAATCAACCGGCACCTCCTGTCGGGCGGGTGGCATGGGGTAGGGGGGGGTCGAGGACGGACCGTGGCCCGCCCGCAGCGCCCCCCCCTACCCCATGACAGGACCCGCCCGTCGCGATGCTCATGCGTTGATGATCCGTGCCGCGAGCAACCCTGCGTTCTTCGCCCCGTCGATCGCCACGCAGGCGACCGGCACGCCGGGCGGCATCTGCACCGCCGAGAGCAGCGCGTCGAGGCCGCCGAGGCTCTTGCCGAGGATCGGCACGCCGATCACCGGCAGGTCGGTGTGGGCGGCGGCGACCCCGGGCAGCGCCGCCGACATCCCGGCGCCGGCGATGATCGCCCTGAGGCCGCGCATGCGGGCGCTGTGGCAATACTCGCGCACCAGCTCGGGGTCGCGGTGGGCGCTCATCACGCGCACCTCGTAGCGGATGCCGGCCTCGTGCAGCGCCGCGCCGGCCGGCTGCATCTTGGGCTTGTCGTTCTTCGAGCCCATGATGATCCCGACGTGGGGCGCGTCGACCTCGATCTCCTCGAACGCCTCCTCCACCGCCGGCATCGTCGCCGGCCCGCTCGACTGCGGCTCCTCTGAGATCTCGCTCATCCGTTCCTCTCTCGGTTCTAGGTTGGTCACATCAGCTGGCCGCCCGCTCGACCGCGCGGGCGGCTATGTCGGAGCGGATCTGCATTCCGTCGAAAGTGATCCGGCCGGCGGCATCGTATGCGCGCTCGCGCGCCGCCGCGGGTGTCGCGCCGAGCGCGGTCACGTTGAGCACACGCCCGCCGGCGGTGAGGACCTCGCCGCCCCGCGCCGCGGTCCCCGCGTGCGTCAGCTCGGCGAGCTCGGCGGCGGCGTCGAGGCCGTCGATGACGTCACCCTTCGAGGAGGACTCCGGGTAGCCCGCCGAGGCGAGCACCAGGGTCACCGCCCAGTCCTCGCCGAACTCCGCCTCGACCCCCGCCAGCCCGCCCGGCTCGCGCGCCGCGAGGCAGAGCTCGAGCAGGTCGGAGCGCAGCCGCGGCAGCACGGCCTGCGTCTCGGGATCGCCGAAGCGCACGTTGAACTCGAGCACCTTGGGACCGGCGGGCCCGACCATCAGGCCGGCGTAGAGGACGCCGTGAAAGGGGGCGCCGCGCCGCGCCATCTCGGCGACGACCGGCCGGTGGACCGCGTCGACGATCTCCTCGACCTCGGCGGGGCCGAAGCCCGGCACCGGCGAGTAGCTGCCCATGCCGCCGGTGTTCGGCCCCTCGTCGCCGTCGAAGATCCGCTTGTAGTCCTGGGCCGGCGCCAGCGGGACGACGTTCTCGCCGTCGCAGATCGCCAGCAGCGAGAGCTCTTCGCCCTCGAGGAACTCCTCCAGCACGACCGTCGTCGCGCCGAAACGCCGCTCGCCGAAGAAGACTTCAATCGCCGCCCGCGCCTCACTCTGGTCGGCGCAGAGGATCACGCCCTTGCCCGCCGCCAGGCCGTCGGCCTTGAGCACCAGCGGGTAGGCGGCGCGCTCCAGCTCGGCCAGCGCCTGCTCGCGGTCGCGCAGCAGGACATGCGCGGCGGTCGGCACGCCCGCCGCTTCCATCACCTGCTTGGCGAAGGCCTTCGACCCCTCCAGCTCGGCGGCCACGGCGCGCGGCCCGAAGGCGGCGATCCCCGCCTCCTCCAGCGCGTCGACCAGGCCCGCGACCAGCGGCGCCTCGGGCCCGACCACGACCAGGTCGACCGCCCGCTCGCGCGCCGCGGCGACGATTGCGCCGACATCCTCGGCGCCGACCTCGGGCAGGCACTCGGCGTCGGCGGCGATCCCGGCGTTGCCCGGCGCGCAGAGCAGCTGCGGCGCCCGCGGCGAGCGCGCCAGCGCCCGCACCATCGCGTGCTCGCGACCGCCTCCGCCTACGACCAGGACTCGCAAGCGCCGGACCTAAAGCGCGTCAGCCAACTCGTCGGCCGGCATCGCCGTCAGCGTCTGGCTGGTCATCGTCCCGCGCGAGCCGAGCTCGACCGAGACCTTGGCCATCGTCTTCTCATCCGGCGCCTCGATGATCGTCACGAAGTCGTACTGGCCGAGCGTCGCGTACTGCGCCTGCACTTTGGCGCCGAGCTGTTCGACCTCCTTGTTCACCTCGGCAACCCGCGCAGGGTTGTTCTTCAAGGTCCGCACACCCTCGGCGGTCAAGTTGGTCAACATCACGTAGGTGGGCATTGCGTTCTCCTCTCGGCGGGGTACGCGCCTACGTTACGCGAGCCGCCGCCGCCGCGCGAGTCGACTCAGTAGCCGGTCGGATGGCGGACGACGAAGCCTTCCGGGTAGGGAGGCTCCACATGCCAGCGCGGGCCGGTCCCCGACGCGTCGCCGACCGTGTCCCAGCGCAGGCCGGTGATCTCGGCGTAGGTGTGGGTCGGGCTGGCGTAGATCGTGATCCAGCGGCCGGGACCGGGTTCGCCGTAGCGCTCCAGTTCGCCGGAGGTCAGCGGCCGGTCGAGCAGCCCGGCGCCGTAGAGGGCGAAGCTGACCGCGCCCGAGCAGTCGTAGCCGGGCGAGATCCAGGAGCCGTGGCCGCCGCCCCAGATGTAGGGGGTGGTGGAGATCGAGTTGGCCGCCGCGATCGCCGCCTTGACCGCCGGCGGGGCGCCCCGCGGCGCGCTCGCCAGGTTGCCCGCGAGGACGGAGCTCGGGCCGGCGGTTTCCAGGCCCGCCGGCAGCGGCGCGATCTTCCATTCGACGTAGGAGACCTCGCACTTGCCGCGCAGCTCGGCGGCTTC
>Ga0209919_1000853_pt1 | contig 15139 bp, 12 predicted proteins | sample SalPon2A_C_D2_MG_FD_185721 | JGI IMG/M metagenome (GOLD analysis project Ga0209919, IMG submission 185721) | Soil microbial communities from South San Francisco under conditions of wetland restoration - Salt Pond MetaG R2A_C_D2_MG (SPAdes)... | ecosystem: Environmental > Terrestrial > Soil >... | reverse complement strand
GGAGACTACTTAGGGCAAACTCCACCCGGCAATGTTCCAATCATTTTTGCCCCCGGGATCATTTCCGTGGATAGTACCGTCGAACATGGTTACCCAACATTCTCTCCTGATGGTAATACCGTTTTCTGGCAGTCAAACTTACGCCATAAAGAAAAGGAAACAGAAATATTCCTTAAAGTCATGCACCGTGTGGACGGTCAATGGACAGAGCCTGAAATTTCTCCATACGGAGGTATGCCCGCTTTTTCTCCGGATGGCAAACAACTTTATTATCTTCCTGTAAATCAAGAAGAAAAAGATCTCTGTTTTATAACAAAACAGGGCGAAAAATGGAGTGATCCCAAAAGTACAAATCTTATCAAACGTTTCCCTGAACTAAAGTATATGTATGGCCATTCAATAACGAATGATGCCACACTCTATTTCTTTAGTCATGCAGAAGGCCTGGGATCAAGGAACGATTTTGGCATTTACAGATCAGAACTTATTAATGGAATTTATGCAAAACCGGAACTACTTCCTCCAACAATTAACGCAGCAGAGGGTGTAATCAACTGGATGCCTTTTATAGCACAAGATGAGAGCTACCTGCTATTTTCTTCCGATCGCAACACAGGTAGGCAAAGCTTATATATCAGTTTTAGGCTACCAGATGGTTCCTGGACTGAAGCCCATGGACTGGGTGAAGCAATTAACTCCCAAAAAGGGGAGCGATTTCCGTATGTTTCGCCCGATGGCAAATACCTTTTCTTTACACGTTGGCATGGCAGAGATAACGAGGACGTTATGTGGGTAAGTGCAGAAATTATTAACAAGATCAAAAAAGAAGTATTAAATCCTTAATGAATTCATGAGATTGAGAAAAATGAAATCAAAAATTATTTTGAATATCTTTCCCTTAATCTTTGCATTTGCATTTATTGTGAATGCCCAGAATAATAATTTCTTTGACAACCCACCGGGCAGCAATCCCAAAATCTTCGCAAAAGGAATCGTTTCCGTTCAAGACAGGTATGAATATGGTTTAGCTATTTCTCCCGATTACAATGAAATCTTTTTCACAGCATCAACTCCTGGCGACGGGTTTATGATTATGAAAAAAGGAACAATGGAAATTGGTCAAGTCCTGAAGTTGCCAACCTAATAGGCGACAGAACCTGGGAACAAGAAGCTTTTTATACACCAGATGGACTAAAACTCTTTTTCTCTTCGAGTGTAAACGATACTTCCCGTCTTTGGTTCAGCACTAAGGGAAAAGAGGGGTGGTCTAAACCTTTACTATTAGATTCTCCAGTTAATGATACGCGAGTGTTTTGGGCTACTTTCACAAACACAAATACAATGTATTACTCAAACTTAGGAGTTTCCAGGATTTACAGATCCGAAATTTCTGATAAGCAATATAAAGAGGCAGAGTATTCAGGAATACCATTTGGTGTGCATCCTTTTATTTCAAAAGAGGAAAGCTTTATCCTGTTTAACTACAAAGGTGATATCTATATCGCTTTTAAAAACAAAGAAAAAGAATGGGCGGAACCAATAAAATTCGGTGGATTAATAAATACTTCGGAGTATGGCGAAACCTGTCCTTCATTGTCTCCTGATGAGAAATACATTTTCTTCAGCAGGTATAATGATACCAATAAGAAAAGTGATATTTATTGGGTTAGCGCAGATCTGATTGAGTAAGAAAGAATAAAAATGAGCAAGAAATGATTTATAAAGTAAATCCCTCGGAAAAACTAAAAAACATCAAGCTAAATTTAATTAAGCCAAATTTTTCAATTGTCAGAATTTAAACGACAATTGAAAATAAGACAATAATATTAGTTGCCTTTAGAGAGGTATTGCCGCTATTAAACTCCCGCGCTAGCTTTGAAGCAAAGCTTAAAAGTTATATTCAGGCTCTTAATTTACTATGCTTAAACCCATAGCTTCTGTAAACAAACATTCCAACAATTAACCAGCCCGCAAAACGAACCCAGGTAATCCAGGGCAGCCCCATCGCCAGGTAAAGACAAGCAATTATGCCAAGAATAGGAACATATGGAACAAAAGGAACCTTAAAAGATCTCGGCCTGTCCGGCTCACGTTTTCTTAAAATTATAATTCCAACACAGACAAGTATAAAGGCAAATAATGTACCGATGTTTGTGAGGTCGACCATTTCATCGATACTTGTGAACATTGCGGTTATACCAACAACAAGTCCCGTTAGAATTGTGGCAAAATACGGCGTCCTGAATTTAGGATGTACTTCCGCAAATTTTTGAGGCAACAGACCATCGCGCGCCATTGAGAAAAATATTCTCGGCTGTCCGAGTTGAAAAACCAAAAGCACCGCTGTGTGAGCTATCACCGAACCAAAGGCAATAATTCCGATAAAGAGATTTGCGTTCTTTTCTATATTCGCATACTGAAAAGCGAGCGTCAGCGGCTCCGCCTGTTGTGTTGCCAGCATATGAACCAGCGCCTGGTAAGGAATTATTCCGGTGAACACCGCTGCAACCGCTATATATAAGATAGTGCAAATAATCAGTGAGCCTATTATTCCAATCGGCAAATCCCTTTTAGGATTTTTAACTTCCTCAGCAACTGTTGAAACAGCATCAAAACCTATGTATGCAAAAAAGACAACCGCAGCTCCGGCCTGTATCCCGGACCAGCCGTTTGGAGCAAAGGGGGTCCAGTTTGCGGGTTTTACATAATGAGCGCCGACATAAATAAAAAATCCGAGGATTATTAGTTTTATAATTACCATTGTGGCATTCATACGGGCGCTTTCTTTTACACCGATTACAAGAACAACAGTTATTAGAGCAACAATTGCAAATGCCGGAAAATTAAAAACTATAGGCACGCCGAAAATATGAGGCGCGCTTTCAAAAAGGCCAGGTATTTTTCCCGCCGTTGTATAGTCGGTCGACATCCAGTCGGGAATAATAATTCCAAATCCCGCAACCAGCGTCTTGAAATAATTCGCCCAGCTGATTGCGACGGCAACATTTCCGACAGCATATTCAATTATTAAATCCCACCCTATTATCCAGGCAACCAGTTCCCCAAGTGTACCGTAAGAATAAGTGTATGCGCTTCCGGAAATCGGAACCATTGCGGCAAATTCTGCATAACAAAGAGCCGCGAATCCGCACGCAACCGCGGTCAGAACAAAAGAGAGCATTAATGCCGGCCCTGCGCCGGGTCTTGCAAGATCTCCCGCGGCGGCCGTACCGATTGTTGCAAAAATTCCGGCGCCCACAATAGCGCCTATTCCAAGCAGCGTAACATCTAACGCGCCAAGTGTACGTTTTAACTGCTTGCTCGGATCTTCGCTCTCGTGCATTATTGCGTCAAGACTCTTGGTCTTAAATAATTGTTTAAGCAAAATCACTCCGTTTATTTGAAGAGTAAACGCTATTAGCTAAAAAATAAAAAAGCGAATGGGATATGAATTACCGCCCAGAGAAGGTATCTCCACAATACCTGTTTAGATTCCTGTTTTGAAAAAAACACAAAATAGATTCCTTTGACGATTGTATTGCTCATCATTGCGATGATTATTGCAGAGATAACAATGTTTTCGACAGGAATAGTTCCTCTGATCAGGGATAAAATAAACGGATCAATATCTGTTACACCGGTAATTGCGGAAAGAGAAATCAATCCGCTGTCTCCGAAATAATTTTTTACAATTACCGTAAGTACAGATAAGATGACAAACAAGGCGGCGAACATAAGGGCGGGACGAATTTCGAAGGGATTTTGAAGTGTTGAGCCGGCATTTTCGGATTTTTCTTTTTGCTTTTCTTTAATGCCGAATGATAAAACTATACCAACCAAAGTAAGTGCACACAACTTCCACCATAAGGCGCCGACAAAGGACGGGTTGATTAGCCACACCAGGAACAATATTCTTATATACATAACGCTGCTTGCCAGAAGCGAAGCTTGCAATGCGCTTTTGTTTTTTGACGGATCTTTTTCTGCAATTCTTGCAACCGCAATAGTTACTGCCGTACTTGAAACTATTCCACCCATTATTCCGGATAACCAGAGTCCGACCCTGTCGCCGAACTTTTTTATTAGGAAATATCCAATGAAACCAAGTGTAGATACAAAGACTACAATTAACCAGATTTTATAAGGATTGAGCAGGTACTTTGTATATTCTTTATCCGGCAATGCCGGCAGAATTATTAGTGTTACCAGGAGGAATTTTAGTACAGCTAAGAATTCAGACTTATCAAGTTTCTCCACATACTTTTCTAGGTCAGATTTTTCAGAAAGCAGCAATGTTGTAATTATTCCGAGAGCGAGAGGAACCCAAACATCTGCCAGAATTGTGAGCGCGCCAATTATGTAGGTAAGTACGGCCGCAATTTCGCTTGTCCAGCCGTAATGCTCTTCTTTTAATTTTGCAAGGTAACCTACAAGTACAAGAGAAGTGACTGAGATTAATCCAACTGGCAGTACAATGGTTATATCTATTTTATATAACCATCCGCAGCCAAAACCGAAAAGACTTATGATTGTGTAGGTCCTTACACCAGCAAAGACCCTCGACTTATACACGGAGCCGGAACTCTCCCTCTCAAGCCCGATTAAAAAACCGAGGGCAAGCGCTACAATAAACCTTATTTCGTTTGTCCATTCAAAAGCGTTCAAACGAGTATCTTAATTTGTTTTATTAAATTTAATAAAAGATTACTAAATATTCTTAGCGTCATTGGGCTAATACCCAAAGACGCTAAGCAGAAAAGTTAGAATCTTGAGGTTTGTTTTATCAGCGGTTTTCTCGGAAGCATTTCATCACGCATAGCAGTGTTGTAAACGAATGATGCCATAATAATTGCTGACTGCATTAAATCACTTCTACTTGCGTGATCGTAATTATCCATATTTGAATGATGAATTCTTACCATGTAATCCAGTGGATCCTGGATAAACTGGAATCCCGGAATTCCTATCGCATCAAATGCAAGGTGATCTGTGCCGCCTGTTGTTCTAATTGTAACAGTTGATGCACCCATATCATGGAAAGGTTTTAGCCATTCTTCAAATATCGGACGCACAGCTTCGTTGCCCTGGAGATAAATACCACGAATTTTCCCTGACCCATTATCATAATTAAAGTAACCGGAAACTTTTGATTGCTCGGGTTTTAATTCGATTGTTTTAGGATCACCAAAATGTTTTAAAACATAACCGCGAGAGCCGAGCAATCCTTCTTCTTCTCCATCCCACAAAGCAATACGGATTGTTCTTCTTGGCTGTACTCCAAGTGCTTTTAAAATTCTAACTGCTTCCATCGCAACTGCGCTGCCAGCTGCGTTATCGGATGCGCCTGTGCTTGCCTGCCACGAATCAATATGTCCACCCAGCATAACAACCTGGTCCTTTAATTCAGGATCAGTTCCAGGAATTTCTGCAATTATATTATGTCCGTTCGTATCTTTATCATAAAAAGTAGTTTTCAATTCAGCTTTAATTGTAACGGGAATATTTTTTTCAAGTATCCTTACAATTCTATTATAGTTTTCAATTTCAACCTGGAAAGAGGCGATTCCACCTTCTTCACCTACTTTGTATGAACCACCCGATGCAGCAAAAAGAGTACCGTCCTGCCCGCGGCTTGGTTTTAAAATTACTGCAACTCCCTCGGCTTTTAAGAACTCACTCATTTTATTTCTTAATGCTCTCATCTTCCTCCACTCAGCAATCCTGTCTGCCCAGCGGGATTTAGCACCAGGCTCCGGAGCCATTTCCATTTTTGCTAAATCCTCATCGGTATATCTTCTTGCATCAGCTTCAAATCTTTTTTCTACTTCTCTTTCGCCTCCCATCATTACTATAGCTCCTTTTAATTTTCCTTTAAAAGGCGCAAGGTCTTCTTCCGATTTAATATCTAGTAATATAGGTGTGCCACTAACAATTCCTTTTGTACTTGTTGTCCACGCTTCAGGATAAGCAATCAACCTATCGTAATCCGGTGCTGTCATTTCCAAACTAAATGACTCAACTGACCAGCCCTTACCGAACGTGCCCCAGGGTTCTATTGTTGCGTTTTCAAGGCCAAGTTTTGTAAGTTCATTTTTAGCCCAGTTTGCAGCTTCATGATAATTTGGTGAATTAGTAAGTCTCGGTCCGTATACATCTGTTAAATAGCTTAACGTTTCCATCACTTTAGAATTAGTATATTCTTCATTTTTAATTTTTTGAATCATTTGAAGATCAACTTTTTCCTGGGCCAGAACAGAAAAACAAAGAACAAAAATCAATAAAACAGTGGTTTTTAAACGCAGAGTCATTGCAGAATCCTCCTGTGGATAGTTTAAAAGATCGGTGTGTTCCCCCGATTTGTAGATTATAAAATATAGAAGAAAATAAAGGATTGTTTATAATAATCAAATAAAAATGTGATGAAGATATTGAACGGGAATTCACCTGTTTTCTCCCTATTACTTTATGTTGGCTGTCAACAGTTTCCTGCTTTTTTTAATCGCCAAAGTTAACTATTACTTCTATATCAACTAATCGGGACACTGTTTCTTTAATAATTCTCAAAAATTCAGTATTTTTAAAGATGCTTATAAATTTTAAAGCACAATTTTCGAATCAAAAATGTGGGAAAATAAATGAAAACAAAAATAATGTGGACAAAGATTGATGAGGCCCCGGCTTTGGCTTCCTACTGTCTGCTGCCAATCGTAGAATCCTTTTCAAAAGGAACAGGAATTGAATTTGAAACAAAAGATATATCTCTGGCCGGAAGAATTATTTCAAACTTTCCAGATAAACTAACTGAAGAACAGAAAATACCGGACTACCTGAATGAACTGGGTGAAATTACCCAAGACCCGAATGCTAATATCATTAAACTTCCAAACATCAGTGCGTCTATCCCACAGCTTCATGCAGCTATAAAAGAATTACAGGAAAAAGGATATGACATTCCGGATTACCCGGACGAACCTAAAACTGATGAAGAAAAAGCGCTTAAAGAAAGATTTGCTAAAGCACTCGGTTCTGCTGTTAACCCGGTTCTCAGAGAAGGAAATTCAGACAGACGTGCAGCTGCTTCGGTTAAAAAATTCGCACAAAAACATCCTCATAAAATGATGAAACCATGGCCGGAATCCGGATCAAAGACCAGAGTTGCTCATATGAATCAGAAAGATTTTTACGGCACAGAAGAATCTGTTACTCTTGACAAAGATGATGCAGTTAAAATTGAATACGTTGATCCATATGGAAATGCAACTGTTCTTAAAGAAAAATTAAACCTGCTTAACGGTGAAGTAATAGATGCCTCTGTAATGAATGTTAAAGAATTAAGAAAATTCTACGCAGAGCAGATTGAGGCAGCAAAAAAAGATGGTGTACTTCTTTCACTCCACCTTAAAGCTACAATGATGAAAATATCCGATCCTATAATGTTTGGTCACGCTGTTTCCGTTTATTATAAAGGCGCTCTGGAAAAACACGCTAACACATTAAAGGAAATCGGCGCTAATGTAAATAACGGCTTAATGAATGTTCTTGAAAAATTACAGAAACTCCCTGAAGAAAAAAGAAAAGAAATTGAAGCTGATATTAATAAGGTTTATGAATATCAGCCGGAACTTGCAATGGTTGATTCCAGAAAAGGGAAAACCAATCTTCACGTACCAAACGATATAATAGTTGACGCATCTATGCCGAATGTTGTTCGTGATGGCGGGAAAATGTGGAACAAAAAGGACCAACTTCAAGATTGCATTGCGATGATTCCGGATCGTTGCTATGCTACTATTTATGAAACAATAATTGAAGACGCAAAAGAAAAAGGCCAGTTCGATCCCTCAACAATGGGCGCAGTTTCCAACGTAGGATTAATGGCAAAAAAAGCAGAAGAATACGGTTCACACGATAAAACTTTTGAAGCTAAAGGTGACGGAGTTATTCGTGTTGTAAATTCAGCGGGAGAAACTTTGCTTGAGCAAAAAGTAGAAACAGGTGATATTTTCAGAGTATGCCAGGCAAAAGATGAACCGATAAGAGACTGGGTAAAACTTGCTGTAGGCAGAGCAAAAGAATCTTCATCACCTGCAATTTTCTGGCTTGATGAAAACAGAGGACACGACAGAGAAATCATTGCAAAAGTTAACAAGTATTTACCGGAACACGATACGAAAGGGCTTGAGATTAAAATCCTTCCACCAGTTGAAGCAATGAAATATACTCTCGAAAGAACAAGGAAAGGATTAAACACTATTTCAGTTACAGGTAACGTTCTTCGTGATTATTTGACAGATTTATTCCCAATTCTTGAGCTAGGAACAAGTGCAAGAATGCTTTCAATTGTTCCCCTCTTAAAAGGTGGCGGATTATTCGAAACCGGTGCCGGCGGTTCTGCTCCCAAGCATGTTCAGCAATTACTGAAAGAAAATCATTTAAGATGGGATTCACTCGGTGAATATTGTGCGTTGGTTCCTTCTCTGGAAATGATAGCATCGAAGAGTGGTAATGCAAAAGCTACTTTATTGGCTGAAACTCTCGATACTGCAATCGGAAAATATCTTGAGAATGGAAGAATGCCTTCAAGAAAAGCAGGCGAAATTGATAACAGGGGTAGTTCCTTCTATCTCTCTTTATACTGGGCTCAGGCTTTAGCAGAACAGGATAAAGACAATGAATTAAAATCCCGTTTTGCCAAAATATCAGAAGAACTTAAAGCTAACGAAGATAAAATAGTAAGCGACCTGATTTCTGTTCAGGGTAAGCCTGTAGATGTAGGCGGTTATTATCTGCCGAATGATAAGAAAGCTTTTGAAGTTATGCGGCCAAGTGAAACTTTCAATAAAATTATTGATGAGATGTAGTTAAAAATTTTTAGATACAATTAATCTTTAATTGAAAACGGACAGCGAAAACTGTCCGTTTTTTTTAAATACTTCCCGCCTACTTAAATTTAAATTTTATATAGTAAATACACATCTCTATTATCATAAAATCAACAGCATAGATAGGGGAATTATTACTAAAAACATTTATAATTTCTATTATAATTAATAAAAGAATACTTGCTGCCATCGAAAATATTAGGGCCACAAGCCTGGCTTTGTCTGTCTCTTCATTTTCTTCTCTCTCCCGCGAGAAGATTACCAATGAAAGCCCACACAGAAATGAAAGTCTGTTGTACATTAAAATAATATTTGAAACGGGAAAAACAACAATATAGGATTTTATTAGAGCTGCGAATATTAATACCAGCATAGAAATTAATATTACAACCAGCCCTATAATTTTGAAATAAGACGGAAATGAATATTTTGTAAACAGGTTTGAATGCATTTGCTTAAACTAAATTCTGTTTATGTATTAAAATATGATAATTTATTCTTTTTAGCATATATAATTAAGCCATTCATCACAGTTTTATTGAATTCAGCCTAAAATAATTTAATTTTTAGTTATTACTATAGTAAAAATCATTCAATAGAAAAGCGGAGTATATACATGAAAAAATTATTCTTTTTCATATTAATATTTGCGGGATACATATCCGCGCAGAGTAATCCCTATTTTCTTTCAACTCCTTCTCTTTCTCCTGACGGCAAAAGTATTGTCTTCACCTATGCTGAAGACCTCTGGATTGTTCCTTCAGACGGGGGAAAAGCATACAGGCTGACAGGAATGCAGGGAAATGAAACAGATGCCGTTTACTCTCCCGACGGTAAATGGATAGCTTTTGACGGTACGCAGGATGGAAATTCAAATGTTTACCTTATTCCGGTGGACGGGGGTAAAATAAAACAACTTACATATTACGACAGCGGCGACCAGGTTTCTTCATGGTCGTGGGACTCAAAATATATCTATTTCACCTCAAGCCGCTATAACAGAATGTCTACCTATAAAGTCTCAATTGATGGTGCTACTCCGGAAAGATTATTTGAGAATTATTTTAATTGGCCACATAATTTAGTTGTTAATCCTAAAACCGGTGAATATCTTTTTAACGAAAGCTGGGAAAGCTCAATATTTACAAACAGGAAAAGATATAAAGGTGCATTTAATCCGGACATAAAATCATACAATCCCAAAACCGGGGAATTCAAAAAGCTTACAGACTGGATAGGAAAAGACATGTGGCCGACCGTGGACAGAGCCGGCAAAATTTATTTTATATCCGATGAAGCAAACAATGAATATAATTTATACACTTTTGAAAACGGGAAAAAAACACAGCTGACAAATTTTACTACTTCTATTAAAAGACCCCGTGTCAGCGCGGACGGTAAATTAGTGACTTTTGAAAAAGACTACCAGTTATTTCTTTACAATACTCAGACAAAAAAAACCGGAAATGTACGCGTTGATCTTCCGGAAAATAATACACTAACTACACTGCAGGACTTTAATGTAAGCGGTAAAATTACAAATTTCGATATATCCCCGGATCATGAAAAAATAGCTTTTGTTTCAAGAGGACTGCTGTTTGTTTCCGACATGGAGGGGAAATTTGTCAGGCAGCTAAATACAAACCCGATGGGGAGAGTGGAAGAAGTCGCGTGGAAAGACAGCGTGGATGTAATCTACAATATGGTAGTTGACGGATGGCTCAATTTTTATACTCACAAAGCCGACGGCAGCGGGAATGAAAAACAAATCACTTCTGAAGAGAGAAATAATCGTGCAATAGAAGTGAATAGCGATCGCACGAAGTTGGTATATCTCAGCGGAAGAGATCAGTTGCGTGTACTGGATTTGAAATCAATGAAAAGCGAAACAATTTTAACCGATGAATTCTGGGCGATCCAGAATTCCCAGCCGCATTTCTCGCCGGATAATAAATGGATTGTTTACACGGCCTACAGAAATTTTGAGCAGGATGTTTTTGTAATCAATCTTGAAAACAACAAGAGTTACGATATTACAAATACAGGCTTGTCAGAAGCCGATCCTGCCTGGTCTCCCGACGGGAAGTATCTCTACTTTGAAGCCGACAGGAAAACACCGGCTTATCCTTACGGCTTTCAGAACGCACATATTTACAGAATCGCTATGGAAAAGTTCGACGATGAATTTAAATCGGACAGTTTTGATAAATTATTTTCTACAGAGAAAAAAGATACCGGGAAAACTGTAGTGAAAATAGACTTCAAAGATTTTCCCGACAGATGGGAAGGCATTACGGATGCTCTTGGAAACCAGCTTAATACCTATGTGCTGCAGGATAAAGAAGATACAAAGGTTATTTATGTATCTGACAAGGATGGAAGAAACAACCTGTGGGTAACAACACTTAATCCCTTTGAAAAACCGGAAACAAAAAAAATTGAAGGTGGTTCAGGAGGCGGATATCAAATTGTTAAAGCTGGTTCCAAATATTATGTATTAATGGGCGGCTCTATAAATGAACTGAACCTATCTCAGGATAAATTAAAGAAAATCGATGTCAGCCATACTTTCAACAAAAACCTGATTGATGAATTTAAGCAAATGTATTATGAAGTCTGGGCAAACCTTGATGAAAATTATTACGATCCGGATTTTCATGGAGTGGACTGGAAAAAAATGGAAGGGAGATACGCACAATATCTTCCATATATAACCTCACGTGCCGACCTTAGAATTCTTCTAAATGACCTTGAAGGTGAATTAAATTCATCACACCAGGGTTTTTATTCAAACGGGACAGAGGAGAAAACTTTTTACACCACACGATCATTGGCTACGGGAATTATATTTGATAATAAACAACCGTATGTGGTAAAACATATTGTAAAAAACTCGCCGGCAGATAAGATAGATAAAAACGTAAATACCGGTGATGAACTGATTGCTGTCAACGGGATAAAAGTAAACCAGGCTATGGACCGGGAATATTATTTCAACAGGCCGACCCTGGAAGATGAAGTAGCCTTAACATTTAAACGGGGAGATAGAACATTCGATGCGAAATATCATCCTGAAAGTTCCGGTGCATTGAATAACCAGCTTTATGATGAATGGATAAACTCTAATAAAAATTATGTGGATGAAAAAAGTAATGACAAAATCGCCTACGTCTATATGAAGAATATGACCGGCGGTGCACTGGATCAGTTTTATATTGATATGACCAGTGATGATGCATTTAAAAAAGACGGTTTAATACTTGATCTTCGCTATAACACCGGTGGAAATGTTCACGATAAAGTATTACAGTTTTTGAGCCAGAGACCTTATCTGCAGTGGAAATACAGAAATGGTAAATTTACAATACAGCCGAATTTTACCCCTTCTGCTCACCCAATTGTTCTGCTTGTAAATGAACAGACTTTGAGTGATGGAGAAATGACTTCCGCAGGATTTAAGGCACTCGGACTTGGGAAAATTATAGGAACAGAAACATACAGGTGGATTATCTTTACATCTGGCAACGGACTTGTAGATGGTTCATTTTACCGTTTGCCTTCCTGGGGATGTTTTACTCTTGATGGAAAAGACCTTGAACATACTGGTGTATCACCGGATATCTATGTTGATACGAATTTCAAAGACAGGGTAGAAGGAAAAGATCCTCAACTGGACAAAGCAATTAAAGAAATAAAATCTGAGTGGAAAAAATAAGTTAACAATTCTGTAGAGACGCATCGGCGACTTGCCTACCGGCAGGCAGGTGCGTCTCTACCTTTTTATTCCTCTTTCCATTTTAACAGCCAATGATCAAATGACATTTTACCTGAGCCATATAAAATGAAAAATATCATTAACACAAAAAGTAATATCAAATAATTTAATTGAGAATTCAGAATAAACAATTCTTTATGAAAATCTGTCATAAACATTTCACCCAGCACAGCCGGTAATTGAAACAATAAAGCCCAGCGGGTAATAAATCCAATGGTTACAAACAATCCGCCGACTATTAGAACTACAATTACATAATGTCCTGCATAAAATGATACGAACTCAGACATTTCAGTACTTCTGCTTGCAAGCATACTGATAATTTCGTCCCGGTTGACTATAAATGCTACACCTTTTGTGATCAGCAATAGTCCAAGAAGTATTCTGATGAGGTCAAGCCATTTGGGATGGTGATGATCGGCCCAGTATTCAATTTGTTGAAGTGAATTCATATATCCTCCCCATTATTGGTTTTTAGAACCCCGGAATATATACTGACATTAATGTATTTAATTAATTCATAATTAGAAATGAAAAAATGAATTTTTATGTAGAGACGCATCGGCGATGCGTCTCTACGAAGCACTAATTATATAGCAAATAATTCTGAAAGATTCTTAACAAATCTCTCATCCCAGCCTTTGCTATGTCCTTCAATAAGTTGTGGTCTCATTTCAGCGGGCAGGTTTTCCCAGCCTGTATGGATCAGGGTAAGATGAGTTTGTCCTTCCTTTTCCGATACCAAAATAGTCACAAGTGTTTCTGCGTCTATCCCGGGATTCCACGTATAAACAAGCTTCCTGTTTATTTCAACTTCCTTCACCCTACAATGAATTAATCCGTCCCACTTTTCCGAGCTTTCAGCCTTAAAAGTAAATTCCTTCCCGACAAACGGCTCAAAAGTCGTCGCCATCAACATCCAATCCCCTAGCTTATCCGGTTCCGTTAATGCCGCCCACACTTTTTCTGCTGATGCATTAATTGTGATCTTCTTCTCTATCTTCTCCATAGATATTCCTTTATTACTTTAAAATATTAAGTAGAGACGCATCGGCGATGCGTCTCTACAAAGCATTATTTATTTCCAAAATAATTTTTAAGAGATGTTTTAATTATTACTTCCCACCCTGCTTTGAAATTTTCTTTTGCAAAATCGGGATTTTCAGTTCCGAAACTTTCCAATCCTTCGTGAGTTAATTTTATTTTTGTATTATTTCCTTCTTCAAACAATTCAAAAGTCACAAATGATTTTCCCGGATAGCCGTCGTATCTCCAGCTGTATTTAATTTTACTGTTTTCTTTAACTTCAGTTATTTCACAAATATGCAAATATTCTCTTCCGTCTTTGCCGCCTTTAAATCTAAATTCAAATCCAACTTCAGGTTTAAATTCTTTAAGATCGAAATACCATTTTTTCATTTCATCTTTGTCTGTTATAGCTTTCCAGACTTTTGAAGCCGGTGCATTTACAGTAACTTCTTTTATAATTGGTTCATTATTAGACATCAATTATTCTCCATGTAATTTTTTAATGCTTGTAATTTTTTATCCCAGAATTTATCGTAGAATTTCAGCCAGTCTTTTACTTCATTTAAGGGTTCGACATTTATATTATAATATCTTTCTCTCCCTTCCTGCCGTGAATTTACAAGTTTTGTTTTTAACAAAATTTTCAAATGTTTTGAAACCGCGGGGCGACTGAATTTAAATTTTTCTGAAATTGAGTTGACTGTCAATTCTTTATCGGCAAGCATCATCAGAATCTGCCTTCTGTTTGAATCCGCCAATGCCGAAAAAACGTCATCAATTTTATATGCCATTTTATTTTCCTTTTATGTCATTCCCGCAAAAGCGAGAATCTTTTAATCTTGTTTTAGATTCCCACTGGAGTTTATCCCGCACTTGATGCGGCGTGGGAATGACCATTAAATATTACAAACCAGTAACTAACTGGTTACCCAAATATAAGTAACCTTCTGGTTACAAGTCAAGTATGGAATGGTTTTTTATTCTAAATATTTTCAATTAGTACTTTTCGAAATTTATAGTTAATTTTTTTGATTAAATCACATAGCCTAAATCCCTTTATAAGCATTACGGAAATATCCTGCGGACTACTGTTATCAGGAAATGTGTATCTCTTCTGAAGATATAACAATTTGCTAAAAAAATTGAAAATTTAAGGGGCAATGTAAATGAATAATCTGCCAGCAAAGTACCGGAAGACGATGTTACGTTTGTTGTTATTAAGGTAAGGTAGATTTTTACTGCTGTAGAGACGCATCTGCGATGCATCTCTACAAAAATAATTAAAAATAAAAAACTATTTATACTATGAAAATTTTTAGAAATGTTCGTCAGAAACTTGCCTCCGAAAATAAGGTTGCCGCATATTTACGTTATGCCATTGGTGAAATTATTTTAGTGGTAATTGGAATTTTAATTGCTCTTCAAGTAAATAATTGGAATGAGGGAAGAAAAG
>Ga0209919_1000852_pt1 | contig 15148 bp, 12 predicted proteins | sample SalPon2A_C_D2_MG_FD_185721 | JGI IMG/M metagenome (GOLD analysis project Ga0209919, IMG submission 185721) | Soil microbial communities from South San Francisco under conditions of wetland restoration - Salt Pond MetaG R2A_C_D2_MG (SPAdes)... | ecosystem: Environmental > Terrestrial > Soil >... | reverse complement strand
CTGCTCGCCGTGGCGGCACCCCTCACCGCCCAGATCCTCGACAAGGCCGCGATCCTCCACCGCCAGACCTGGTGGGACAACCGCGACTGGTCCTGGTACGAGGCGCACATCCCGTTCTTCGAGTCGCCCGACACCGCGATCGACGCCACCTACTACTACCGCTGGGAGCTGGTGACCAAGCACCTCACCTACGGCTCCCCGTCTGCCGGCTACACCTTCAGCGAGTTCATCGACCGGCCGTTCTGGTCCGGCGCGTACGGCGCGATCAGCTGTCCCCTCGGCCACCAGTTCGACGAGGTGCGCTGGCTCCGGGACCGGCGCATCATCGACGACTTCGCCAACTATTGGTTCGAGACGCCCGGTGCCGAGCCGCGCACGTACAGCAACTGGTACGGCGACGCGATGTGGTCGGTCTACGAGGTCACGGGCGATACCGCGTTCGTGCGCACGGTCTTTCCGCACATGCTCGCGCAATACCGCGGATGGATGGCCGAGCGATGGGACTCGACGCACGCGATGTTCAAGTGGGACGGGATGCACGATGGGATGGAATTCAACATCGACAGCCGCCAGACGGAGGACAAATTCTCCGGCGGCGCGGGATATCGCCCCACACTCAACAGCTATCTCTTCGCCGACGAGCGCGCGATCGCGAACGCCGCCCAGCTTCTGGGCCGGGATTCAACGGCGCGGGTGTTCCGCGAGCGCGCCGCCGCCCTCAAGCAGAGGGTGCAGACCCAGCTGTGGGATTCCACCCGTCATTTCTTCTTCGAGCAGTTCGCGGACGACCATCCCAACGGCATTCGCGCGGGCACGCTCACCTATCAGACCGGCCCATACGCCGGCAGCCCGCACGGGCGGGAAGAAATCGGCTTCGTGCCGTGGCAGTTCGAGCTCCCCGACTCCGGGTACGAAGCCGCGTGGCGTTTCCTCATGGACACGGCGTACTTTGCCGCCCCGTTCGGCCCCACCACCACGGAGCGCCACGATCCACAGTTCTACGTCTCGCCCACCTGCTGCTGGTGGAGCGGGAACTCGTGGCCGTATGCCACCGCGCAAACGCTCGTCGCGCTGGCCAATGTGCTCGACGATTATCACCAGTCGTATGTCACCAAGGACGACTACCTCGAGCTGCTCCGCACGTTCACCCGCACCCAGCGCAAGGACGGCCATCCCTACATCGCCGAGTCCGCCAATCCGTTCACGGGGTCGTGGCATGGCGCCGACACCTTCGACCACAGCGAGGACTACTTCCACTCGCAGTACGTGAACCTGATCATCACCGGGCTGGTGGGCCTTCGACCGCGGGCGGACGACACGCTGGAGGTGGCACCACTCGCCCCCGAGCGCTGGCCCTATTTCGCCTTGAACGACGTTGCCTATCACGGCCACACCGTCTCGATCATCTGGGACAAGGACGGGAGCAGGTATCATCGCGGTGCGGGACTCTCGATCTTCGTGGACGGCCGGCGCGTGGCCCATACGTCTCACGTCTCCCGTCTCACGGCTTATCTGGGACCGACGCCGGTCCTGCCCGCCGCAGATCGCCCCGTCAACCTCGCCGTCAACAACGACGGTTCGGCGTATCCGCTGGTCACCGCCTCGTACAGCGCGCCGAAGACTCCGCCCTTCTTCGCGGTGGACGGCCAGTACCGCTATGGGATGGACCCGCCCGACCGCTGGACCGCCGCGGGCTCAGGGCATGCGCGCGACTGGCTCGCGGTGGATTTCGGGATCGTCCGTCCAATCGATTCAGTGAAGCTGTACCTGCTGGACGACGGTCCGGGTGCGGCCGTCCGCGCGCCGGCCAGCTACGCGATTCAGATGTGGCGCGCGGGAAGATGGGTGGACGTGCCGGACCAGCATCGCGATCCCGCGACGCCGGTTGGACATCGCGCGAACGCGATCGCCTTCCCACGCATCGAGACGTCGAAACTCCGCGTCGTACTCGTCCACCGCCCGGACGCGAGCAGTGGACTCTCGGAGATTGAAGCGTGGTCGCACGTGGCACTCCCGCTCCCCGCGCCTGCCGCACCGAGTCCGGACCTCGCGTACAACGCGACCGGCGCAGGCTATCCGATGGCCACGACGTCGTTCACCGGCAAGGACGATTCGATCTCGGAGATCAACGACGGCCGGATCGCGTTCAGTCACTACTCACGCAACCGGTGGACGGCGTACGGCATGAAGGACTCCACCGATTGGGTGACGATAGACTTCGGCGCGCCGAACCGCGTCGCCTCACTCGCGCTCTATCTGTGGGGTGACGGTCACGGCGTGCGTGCGCCGAAGCGCTACGCGGTGCAGTATTGGGACGGTGGTGCCTGGCACGATGCCCAGGTACGCTCGAGACTTCCGGCACAACCCGAGACGTGGGCGGTGAACACCGTGACCATCGCGCCCGTCACCACGCGCAAGGTGCGCGTCGTCTTCACGCACGATCTACCCGGAGCGACCGGCGTGACCGAGCTCCAGATCTGGGGACCGACTCGATGAACCGAATGTCACGCGCGCGAAGCATCGCCGCCCTCCTGGTGAGTGCTGCCACGCTGCCACCCTGCCACTCTGCCGTCGCCCAGCAAGCCCCGGTTTCCCATCTCGAGACCCGCTGGGCCAAGGACGTCACGCCGGCCAACGCGTGGCCTCAGTACCCGCGGCCGCAGATGGTGCGTCACGACTGGCAGAACCTGAACGGCCTGTGGGACTACGCCATCACGGACTCTGGTGCCGCCGAGCCCAGCACCTTCGACGGCAAGATCCTCGTTCCGTTCCCCGTCGAATCGCAGCTGAGCGGCGTGCGGCGCGCGGTCACCCCCACGCAGCGGCTCTGGTATCACCGCACCTTCACCGTGCCGCACGCATGGCGGAGCGGACGCATGCTGCTCCACTTCGGAGCGGTGGATTGGGATGCCACCGTATTCGTGAACGGCCGTGAGGTGGGGGAGCACAAGGGCGGCTACGACCCGTTCGCCTTTGACGTGACCGATGCGCTCACGTCCGGAGCACAGCAGCAGGTGGTGGTGAGCGTCTGGGATCCCACCGATCAAGGGGGCCAGCCGCGCGGCAAGCAGGTGCTCCATCCCCACAGCATCTGGTATACCGCCGTCACGGGCATCTGGCAGACGGTATGGCTCGAGCCGGTCCCCGCCTCGTACATCACCTCGCTCCTCATCACGCCGAATCTCGATGCGAGCAGCGTCACCGTGATCGCGCACGTGCCGCCAGGACCGGAGTCGCGCGTGGTCCACGTCACGGCCCTCGACGGGGCCCGCGCCGTAGCAACGGGAAACGGCATGGCGGAGGACCCCATCACGCTCGAGATCCCCCACCCGCATCTCTGGTCGCCGAGCCATCCGTTCCTCTATCACCTGCGCATCGCGCTCGCGTCGGGCGATTCGGTGACCAGTTACTTCGGCATGCGGAAGATCGCGCTCGGCAGGGACGCCAAGGGCGCCATTCGACTCTTTCTCAACAACACGCCGCTCTTCGAGTTCGGCACGCTCGACCAGGGCTGGTGGCCCGACGGACTCTACACGCCGCCGAGCCAGGCCGCGATGCTGAATGACCTCCTCACGCTCAAGCGCCTGCACTTCAACATGACGCGCAAGCACGTGAAGGTGGAGTCGGCCCGCTGGTACTACGGGTGCGACAGCTTGGGGCTCCTCGTCTGGCAGGATATGCCGAGCGGCGACAACACGACGGATGCCGACAAGGCCGAGTTCAGCCGGGAGCTCGAGCACATGGTGGACGCCCTGCGGAACCATCCGTCCATCGTGATGTGGGTGCCGTTCAACGAAGGATGGGGCCAGCACGACACGCCGAAGGTCGTCGCCTGGATCAAGGCGCATGACCCCACCCGCCTCGTGGACGACGCGAGCGGGTGGACCGACAAGGGCGTGGGCGACGTGATCGACCTCCACGACTACCCCGGACCGGGGATTCCCAAGCTCGACAGCACTCGCGCGCGCGTGCTCGGCGAGTTCGGCGGCCTTGGCTTCCCCATTCGCGGCCACACGTGGGTGGACAGCAACAACTGGGGCTACCGGCGGTACTCGACGCAGGAGCAGCTGGCCGATGCCTACGGCGATCTCATCGACCAGCTCCGGATTCTGAAGGGGCAGGGTCTCGCCGCGGCGGTGTACACGCAGACCACCGATGTCGAAGTCGAGGTGAACGGACTCATGACCTACGATCGCGCGCTCGTGAAGCTCCCGCCGCGCGCGATCGCGTTGAACGCGACCGTGTACGGGCCGCCGCCCGTCGTGAAGATGGTGGTCCCGACATCGGTGGACACGCCGCAGGTCTGGCGCTACACCACGACCAAGCCGGAGGGACGGTGGTATGCGGCGAACTATGCCGACGGCTCATGGCAGAGCGGCCCGGGCGGATTCGGCACCGCGGAGACGCCGGGCGCCCACGTCGGCACGGTATGGGATACGCCGGACATCTGGATCCGCCGGACGTTCACCCTCACCGATGCGCACATTGCGCACCCGCATCTCGTGATTCACCACGACGAGGATGCCGAGGTGTACCTGAACGGGGTGCTGATCGGGAGGTATCCGGGGTACACGACGAGCTACACCTACCTGCCGCTCGGCACCGTGGGCACCAAGCGGCTCCGGCGCGGTACCAACACCATCGCCGTCCACGTCCATCAGACCAAGGGCGGCCAGTACATCGACGTCGGGCTCGCGGACGTCCACGACACCACCGATCGCTGAGGAGCGACCGACCGATGCGCATTATCCCCCTCTTCGTGGCATTGACGCTGGCGGCCGGCACGGCTGCGGCACAGCAGGCCCCCACCAGGACGAAAGGACCGAGCGTGACTCGCGCCCCATTCGGCCATACGAAGGACGGCACGCCCGTCGAGATCTATACGCTCGAGAACGCCCGCGGCATGAAGATCCGCGTGATGACGTACGGCGGGATCATCCAACAGATCATGGCGCCCGATCGGGAGGGCCATCTGGCCGACGTCGTCCTCGGATTCGACTCGCTCGAGGGATACGTCAAGGAGTCGCCGTACTTCGGGGCGATCGTCGGGCGCTACGCCAACCGCATCGCGCACGGGCAGTTCACGCTGGACGGCAAGACGTATCATCTCCCGATCAACAACGGGCCGAATTCCCTGCACGGGGGCCTGGTGGGCTTCGACAAGGTGGTCTGGCACGCGGAGCCGTTCACGCACGGCGACAGCGTGGAGCTGGTGCTCACGCACTCGAGCCCGAACGGCGATCAGGGATACCCCGGTGATCTGCATGTACGAGTCACCTATACGCTGACCCCGATGGACGAGATCGTCGTCGACTATCACGCGACGACGGACAAGGCGACACCGATCAACGTCTCTCAGCACTCGTACTTCAATCTCAAGGGTGAGGGCAACGGCGACATTCTCGGCCACATCCTCACGATTCACGCGAGCCACTATACGCCGATCGACTCGACCTTCATCCCGACGGGGCAGATCGAATCGCTCGAGGGATCGCCGCTCAACTTCGAGAAGCCGACGGCGATCGGGAAGCGTATCAACGAGCCGAACCAGCAACTGGTATTTGCGCACGGCTACGACCACAACTACGTGCTCGACCGCACGGGCCCGGGCATGTTCCACGCCGTACACGTGCTCGAGCCTACCACGGGCCGGACGCTCGACGTCTATACCACGCAGCCGGGCCTTCAGTTCTACTCGGGCAATTTCCTCGACGGCACGATTCACGGGAAGTCGGGACACGTCTACGTGCACCGCGGTGGCTTCTGCCTGGAGACGCAGCATTACCCGGATTCGCCCAACCACGCCAACTTCCCGTCCACCATTCTCCGGCCGGGCGAGACCTTCCATCAGGTGACGGTCTTCAAGTTCGGGGTGAAGGAGTAGGTGGTCCCGCCGCCGAGAAATGAAACGGGGTCCCGATCGGGACCCCGTTTTGGTTCAGCAGTACATCGGCAGGCCTCAGCGACGGGCCTCCTCGAGCACACCTTGCTCGACGTCGAACCCGGCGAGCTTCCACTCGGCCATGCCGCCTTCGAAGTCGTACACGTTGGCGAAGCCGGCCTCGTCGAGCTTCTTGGCCGCCGTGGGCGACGCGGGGCAGTCCTTGCTCGCGCAATAGACCACGATCGGCCGGTCCTTCCGGCCCGCGAGATTGGTGACCTCGGCGACGAAGTCGTCACGCTCGTTGTCGACGTGGTGGGAGCCCGGGATGTGCTCCTTCGCAAATGCCTCATCGCCCAAGACGTTCACGACCAGGACGTCCTGGTCGCTTTCGAGCTTCTGGTTCAGTTCCTTCGCGCGCAGAGCGTTCATACAGACCATCCTTTCTGCGCCTCGTGACGCGTTGTGTAACTTGTTGCTACATATGAATATAGCTAAGTTGCAGCCGAAACCGAACCCCCGATCGCCTTCACCTTCGCCTCCACCGCCATCCGCGCCAGGCGTTCGAGCGGGAGGTTGCGCGGTCGTGGAGGTCGGGATACTGAGAGAAGATGACAGCGTCAGTCAGGCACTTCGCGGCCGTGATTGCGACCATCGCCTTCACGGCGTGCGCGGGTGGATCGTCGCGATCCGCCAGGGGAACCGCGCCTCACCTAATCCGGGCCACCGCCCCAGAGTGGCCGGATACGGCAGGGTGGCGGATCGATTCGACGCCGGAGCTGGTGCTCGGAAGAGTCGACACCGATCTTGCGTCCAATCGGCCGGGGCAAGCTTTCTCAGACGTGCGCGGCGCCGTACGCCTCAGCGATGGACGGATCATCGTGGCCGAGGCGTCGACCCAAGAGCTCCGCGTCTTCGACTCGACCGGCAGGTACGTCGGCGAGTGGGGGCGGAGGGGTGGAGGACCGGGAGAATTTCGTGGGCTCGACGGAGTGTTCAGCATCCCGGGCGATACGGTGATCGCGCTCGATCTTGGGTTGGAGCGCATCACCGAGTTCAGCCGTGCGGGAGCGGTGATCGCGACGGTGGGATACCCGGGATTCGACCACGTGGACGGCGCACTCAGCGGCGTTCGTCTTCTCGTGAGGCGAGGGTTCGATGGGTACAAGCCGGGAGCGTACCCTCCCGCACTCAAACCGGTCGACATCGTGAACCCCAGGACGAACCGCCGCGAATCCCTGGGTCGCTACCACACTCAAGGCAATGCCGTGGTAGAAGCCGCACGAATGCACTCCGTGATTCCGCTAAGCTTCAGCGTGGGTGCGCTCGGCGCGGCATCGGGGGATGAAGCTGCGGTTGGCGATCCGGATAGCGCGCGGTCGATTGCGGTCTTCACGGATCCGGCGCCTGATGCCACCCTAGCCACGAAGCGCGACACCCCACCGGGACACGCCGATACGTTGACACGACCGGCAGCCGCGTGGTACTACTCAGCAGATTGCAGGGAGATAGAATGAACGACGAGATGGGGACCGTTCGCATCGACATCGAGATCGAGAATCCACTCCGCGCGGGTGTACGGAACGGGCTCTCGAACGTTCTCGTGGATACCGGCGCCGAGTTGTCCTGGATCCCGCGCGACGTGCTCGATGTGCTCGGCGTTGAGCGTTACACGCGTTGGCGCTTCCGGCAAGCGGACGGGACAGCGCTCGAACGGTGGGTGGGGCCGGCGTTCATTCATGCCGAAGGGCGGCGCGCGACCGATGACGTGGTGTTTGGTGAGCCCGGCGACCTCGTGCTGCTCGGTGCCCGCACGCTCGAAGGCCTGAATCTGCGCGTGGATCCTGTGAGTCATCGCCTGGTGGACGCCGGTCCTGCCCCGGCGGCGGCGCTGGCATAGCGCCTTCGGTTCACACTCGCGCGCCGCGCTCCCCGATCGCCTTCACCTTCCCCTCCACCGCCAACCGCTCCAGGCGTTCGAGCGGCAGCGCGAGCAACAGATCGATCCGGCGGCCCAGCAACACGAATGCGTCACGGAAGGCGGCACGGCGGGTCGCCTCGTCACCGGTGACCGCCGCGGGATCCGGCATCCCCCAGTGCGCGAGCACCGGCTGGCCGGGAAAGATCGGACACGCCTCCCGCGCCTTGTCGCACACGGTGATCACGAAATCCCACGGCTCCTTCTCGAGGCCCTGCACGCTACGGGGCGCGTGGCCCTTCCACGGTATCCCATGCTCGGCCAGCGTCTCGATCGCGAGCGGGTTCACCGCCGCCGCCGGCTCCGAGCCCGCACTTTCCGCCAGGATCCGCCCCTTCGCCTTGTAGTTGAGGAGCGCTTCGCCCATCTGACTGCGGGCCGAGTTCCCGGTGCAGAGAAAGAGCAACCGGAAGGGACGCGCGTGTTCCCCGCTCATACGGCGATTCCTTCAGATGGAATGGAGGGTTCGCTCGGCCGGTTCGCAGCGAAGTACTTCCGGCGCCACCTGAGCGCGACGTTCACGAGCGCGATCAGCACGGGGACCTCGACCAGCGGCCCGATCACCGCGGCGAACGCCGCACCACTCGCGATGCCGAACGTTCCGACGGCCACCGCAATGGCGAGCTCGAAGTTATTGGAGGCGGCGGTGAACGAGAGCGTGGCGGTCTTGGGGTAGTCCGCCCCCGCCCGGCGGCTCAGGAAGAACGTCACCGCGAACATCAGCACGAAGTAGAGCAGGAGCGGCACCGCCACCCGGAGCACCATCCCCGGGCTCGCCACGATCTGATGGCCCTGGATCGAGAACATCACGATGATGGTGAACAGCAGGGCGATCAGCGTGACCGGGCTGATTTTCGGGATGAACCGCTCACGGTACCATGCGTCGCCCTTGAGGCGACGCAACACGAAGCGCGTGAGCATCCCCGCCAGGAATGGCACGCCGAGATAGATGAATACGCTCTCGGCGATCTGACCCATCGTGATGTGGACCGCCATACCGGAGAGTCCAAGCCAGGTCGGCACGAGGGTGATGAAGACGTAGGCATAGACGGAGTAGAAGAGCACCTGGAAGATCGCGTTGAACGCCACCAGCCCGGCGGCATACTCGGCATCGCCGCAGGCGAGATCGTTCCAGACGATCACCATCGCGATGCAGCGCGCGAGGCCGATTAAGATCAATCCGACCATGAGCTCGGGGTAGCCGCGCAGAAAGATCACGGCGAGCGCGAACATCAGCACCGGTCCGATCACCCAGTTCTGTAGAAGCGAGAGGCCTAGCACCTTCCAGTTCCGGAAGACGTCGCCCAGCTCCTCGTAGCGCACCTTGGCGAGCGGCGGGTACATCATGAGTATCAAGCCGACGGCGATGGGGAGCGACGTCGTGCCGATCTGCGTGGCGGCACTCACGCGCGTGATGGCGAGGGGCCAGACGTAGCCCAGCCCCACGCCCACACCCATCGCGAGGAAGATCCAGAGCGTGAGGTACCGGTCGAGGAACTTGAGGCGCCCGACGACGCCGGGCGCCCGTGCCACGTCAGGCATCGGCTGGCTTGGTCGCCCGCACGAACGCCGCCATCACCCGCCCCGCCACGTCGCGCGCGAGCTTGTCGGCATCCAGTCCGGCGTCGGCCAAGATCTGCCGCGCGTCCTCGAACTCGTAGATGCGCGTGGGCTCCACACCAACGTCCGTGAACCCCGCCTTGCCGAGCAGATCGACGTAGGCGCGCTCCTCGAGTGCTCCCGCAACACACCCCACCCAAAGCTCCATGCTGCGGCGTACGTCGAGCGGCACCGCCCCGCGGATCACGACGTCCGAGATGGCGAACCGGCCACCCGGCTTGAGTACCCGGAAGGCCTCGCGCAACGCCCGCGGCTTGTCGGCCGAGAGGTTGATCACGCAGTTCGAGATGATTACGTCCACCGAAGCGTTGGGGAGGGGGATGTCCTCGATCTCGCCCTTCAGAAACTCGACGTTTTGGATCCCGGCCGCCTTCTGATTCTCGCGCGCGAGGGCGAGCATCTCGTCGGTCATATCGAGTCCGTATGCCTTGCCCGTGGGCCCGACGCGCTTGGCCGAAAGCAGGACGTCGATCCCGCCGCCGGAGCCCAGGTCGAGCACGGTCTCCCCTTCACGCAACTCGGCGAGCGCCGTGGGATTCCCGCAGCCGAGCGAGGCCAAGAGCGCCTGCGCCGGGACGCCCGCCGCCTCCGCCGCGTCATAGAGGTTGGTCGAGATCGGATCGCAGGTCGAGCCGTCGCCGGCGGCACCGCCGCAGCAGCCATTGCTCTCGCCGTTGAAGACACGAAGCGCCGCCTCGCCATACTTGGTGCGGACGGTGTCCTTGAGTGTGGAATCGGTCATGAGGTCCTCGAGAAGTTCAATCGCAACACGCGCGCCTGCAGCTTCCCGCGTGTTGGCCGGGACGGACGGCGTCGACGAACTCGACGATCCCGTCGAGTACCGCCGGATTGAGCGAGTAATGGATCCACCGTCCCTCGCGCCGGTCGATCACGACGTCGGCGTCCCGGAGCACCTTGAGATGGAACGAGAGCCGCGACTGTGCGGCGTCCAGGGCCGCGGTGAGCTCGCAGACGCACCGCTCCCCATGCGAGAGCATGGAAACGATCTCGAGCCGAGTCGGGTCGGACAGCGCATGAAACCAGGCAATGGCTTCCGCGGACGGGGTGAAGGGCGCAGCAGTCATGAGATCAATTATATCAAGATTTTTTGATATGACAACCCCCGCCCTGCCGGGCCGTGTACCTGGGGATAGTTTCCATCACTGGGAAGGGAGGGGATGCTTGCCGCGCGTATGTATGCTGACCCGGCGTCTGCCACACTGCCACTCTGCCACGCTGCTATTCGTGGCGTTGCTATCCCTGCTGCCGCTTCTGCCGCAACTCGCCTTGGCGCAGTCGTCTCCGCCCCCCGGCTGGACCGCCTTCACTCGCCAATTCGACGCCTATGCCGCGACGGACAGTGACGTGGGCGCGAGTGTGTGGGTGCTCTCGAACGGCAAGGTGATCGCGCGGCACGAGTATGGGTGGGCGGATCGAGCACTGCACCAAGGCGTGGATACCGGGACCATCTTCCACTGGGCCTCGATCACGAAGACGCTCACGGCGATCGCCGTCATGCAGCTTCGCGATCGCGGGCGTCTGTCGCTGAACGACCCGGTGACCAAGTGGATCCCCGAGCTCCGGCAGGTGCACGATCCGTACGGTTCCATGGACTCGGTCACGATCGCGATGCTGCTCTCGCATGCGGCGGGATTCCAGGCGCCGACGTGGCCGTGGACCAAGGGTCGGCCGTGGGAGCCGTTCGAGCCGCAGCACTGGAGCCAACTGGTGGCGATGATGCCCTACGAAGAGCTCCTGTTCAAACCGGGTGCCCACTACAGCTACAGCAACCCCGGCTTCGTGTATCTCGCCCGGATCATCGAGCTTATCACTGACGATTCCTGGGAGAACTACGTTCAGAAGAACATCCTCTCTCCGCTGCATCTCACGCGGAGCTATTTCGGGACCACCCCCTACTACCTGCAGGCCGAGCGATCCAACAACTACACGGTGGAACGCGACAGCGTGACCGACCGCGACACCGTCGTCGCGAACGGCCGGGACTTTGATCCGGGGATCACGATCCCGAACAGCGGGTGGAACGCGCCGCTCGGCGACCTCGCGACGTACCTGGCCTTTCTGACCGGCGTCACGCCGAACGACTCCGTGCTCTCGCACGCGACGCTCGAGGAGATGTGGCGCGCGCGGTACGTGACCGACCCGAGCCCCGCCGTCCCCGACTCGATCGGCCTCTCGTTCTTCGTGCTCCACCGCGCGGGCCAGCGGTTCGTGGGACACACCGGTGAGCAGGCGGGCTTCCGCTCCTTCATGTACCTGAATCCCGAGACGCGCGCCGCCGTGGTCGCGAACTTCAACACGCTGAACGATGCGCACTACCAAGCGTCGGGTCGCGGCTTCGATACAGTCCGCGACTCGGCGCTTGCCCTGATTGCACGACTGACGCCGAGCACCACGCAGCACTGAACCACAGATCCGTGAGGAGACGATGCGATTTTCCACTCTAGCTCGATTCGCGGCGGCGGCCGCCTTCGCGGTGCTCATCGCCGCTCCCGCCACCGCACATGCCCAGGAGACGAACCCCTATCCCTGGCCCGCGGGATACGTCAAAGAGTTCGGCACGATGTGGACCTTCGACGCGCCGCCGCTCGACTACTGGGCCAAGCGCTACGATTTCCACGCGACGCAACAGTGGCTCGACCACGTGCGCCTGTCGGCCGTGCGCCTGCCCGGCTGCTCGGCCTCGTTCGTCTCGCCCGACGGGCTCATCATGTCGAACCACCACTGCGCCCGCTCGTGCGTGGCCGCTCTCTCGTCGGCCGATTCGAATCTCGCGGAGACCGGCTACGTCGCCGGGAGCGCCGCGGAAGAGAAGCACTGCCCCGGGATGTATGCCGATCAGCTCCAGTCCATGGAGGACGTGACGCAGCAGATCCACGCTGCGATCACGGCGAAGACGCCCGAGCAACAGGTGGCTCAGCGCGACTCGGCGATCAAGGCGATCCAGGAGCAGTGCGACACGGACAGCGGACTCCGCTGCCAGGTCGTGACCTTCTACCAGGGTGGGATGTACTCGCTCTATCGCTATCGCCGGTTCAATGATCTGCGTCTGGTCTTCGTGCCCGAGGAGCAGACGGCGTTCTTCGGCGGCGACCCGGACAACTTCACGTATCCGCGCTTCGACGTGGACATCTCGCTCATGCGCGCCTACGAGAACGGCAAGCCGTACCACCCCGACAACTATCTCAAGTGGAGCGCGAACGGCCCCCACGACGGCGAGCTGGTCTTCGTGATCGGGAATCCCGGGTCGACCGGCCGGCTGCTCACGATCGCGCAGATGCACTTCCTGCGGGACGTGCGGTACCCCGCGGCGATCGCGCAGTTCAATCGCATGCTCGCGATCCTCAAGCCGCTCGCGGCGCAGAGCGCGGAGGCCCACCAGAAGTACGACAACGACATCTTCGGCCTCGAGAACTCGAAGAAGGCGATCACGGGATATCTCGCCGGCCTCCGCGACTCGAGCATCATGGCCCGGAAGGCCGCGTTCGAGCAGGACTTCCGCGCGCGCATCAATCGTGATCCCAAGCTCAAGGCGCAGTACGGCGGGGCATGGGATGCCATCGCCAAGGCCGAGCAGGGGATGACCGCGCTCGGGCCGCAGAGCACCTACTACGGCACGGGGAACTCAGACCTCTTCCGCCTCGCGACCTTCGTTGTCGCCCTGTCCGAACCCGACTCGATGCGGCCGCAGCAGTTGCGCGGTACGCAGATGGAAGGACGACTCAAGGCGTTCCTGCTGAGGGAGCAGGGCGTGGACACGGCGCTCGATCGCGCGATGCTCGCCGCGCATCTCGCGGCGGCACAGAAGGATCTTCCCGCGAACGATCCGTACCTCGCGGCCGTTCTCGGAGGACGCACACCGGACGCTGCCGCGGCGTACCTCATCGCCAACACGAGGGTCGGCGACCTCGATTTCCGGAAGCACCTCATCGACGGCGGTGCAGCGGCCGTCGCGGCATCGAGCGATCCCCTGATCGAGGTCGCACAGAAGCTCGCGCCCATCGAGCACCAGCTCGAGCAGCGCACGGCACCCCTCGAGGCCACCATCTCCGCCAACGCCGACTTGGTTGGCCGGGCGATCTTCGCCGCCTACGGGAAGACCCTCCCGCCGGACGCCACCTTCACGCTCCGCATCAGCGACGGCGTGGTCGAGGGCTATCCGATGAACGGCACGATCGCGCCGTACAAGACCAACTTCTACGGCCTCTACGGGCGGTCGGCGGCGTTCGACGACAAGCCGCCGTTCAATCTGACCGAGCGCTGGGTCGCGCACCGCGACAGCCTCGACCTCAGCACCCCGCTCGACTTCGTCTCGACCAATGACATCATCGGCGGCAACTCCGGGAGCCCCGTGATCAACCGGAACGCCGAGGTGGTGGGACTGATCTTCGACGGAAACATCGAGATGCTTCCCAACCGCTTCATCTACACCGATGAGGTCTCGCGCTCGGTGAGCGTGCATTCGGCGGGAATCATCGAGGCGCTCCGTAAGGTCTACGATGCCAATAGGATAGCGAACGAGATGCAGGGCACGTCCCCGGCGGGGGGAGGGCGCTGAGCAGGGTTGCGGAACCTTTCGGGACGTTGCACCCTATCAAGGAATGAAGCACGACCCGAATGACAGGGATTCTGACAATGGAACGATCGAACACGCCTCGGTCTGTTGCGTTGCGACAGACGGCTCGACCCGGGAGTCGGGCACCCCGTAGGCTGATGGTGCCCCGGGGCGTGCTCGGCGGGGTCACCGCGATCCTCATCGCGGCGGCGCCGCTCGCGGCGCAGGGCGGCCTCATCGACATGGGCGCCGCCCAGCCCCGCGTCCATCGTGCCGGCAGCGGCGATGGATTTCTCTTCACGGCACCGAACGTGACGCTCGAGCTCCGCGGCGGCTGGAATTTCGCGCGGGCCTCGAGCGACATTTTTTCGTTCGTGGACAGCACCCTCACGCTCAACAAGAGTGACTTCAACAGTCTCGCGGGCGGCGCCGAGCTGGGCCTTCGGCTGAACGACCGCTTCACATGGCTCTTCGACATCGGCCTCGACCGCACGTCGCATCCGTCCGAATTCCGCGACTGGGTCGACCAGAACAACCTGCCCATCCAGCAACGGACCACGCTCACGCGCGTGCCGCTCACGGTGGGCGTGAAGGCCTATCTGCTCCCGCCCGGCCGCTCGGTCGGGGACTTTGCATGGCTGCCGAGCCGGCTCGCCGTGTACGTCGGCGCGGCGGGTGGCATCATGCACTATCAGTTCACGCAGCACGGCGATTTCGTCGATTACACCAATTCCTCGATCTTCACCACGACGTATTCGTCGGGGAGCTGGGGCGCGATCGGACAGGTGCTCGGCGGCGCGGAGCTCGGGATGACCAAGCATTTCGCGCTCGACATGCAGGCGCGCTACACGTTCGGATCGGCACCGATGAACAATGCGTTCGTCAACTTCAATGCGATCGACCTGAGCGGACTGCAGACTACTCTGGGCTTGAGCTGGAGGCTGTAATGCGATGGAACCTCACGGCGGCACTCTGCGCCGCAGGACTGGGCCTCTCGGCATCGGTGGCGGCCGCGACGCCGCACCCCCAGCGCGCTGCGGACCGTGACAGCACGTCGCTCGACGCGCACTGGATTCCCTGGATCGGCTGCTGGACG
>Ga0209919_1000851_pt1 | contig 15153 bp, 14 predicted proteins | sample SalPon2A_C_D2_MG_FD_185721 | JGI IMG/M metagenome (GOLD analysis project Ga0209919, IMG submission 185721) | Soil microbial communities from South San Francisco under conditions of wetland restoration - Salt Pond MetaG R2A_C_D2_MG (SPAdes)... | ecosystem: Environmental > Terrestrial > Soil >... | reverse complement strand
CAACATGAAAATCTGTTGAGGGGTGGACTCCAAAAATGTTGATTTGAATATATTCCCATGCCAAATGGGCCATTCCCTCGGCCGCCAGGGCAAACAAGATCAGCATACCAAGCAGGGATGAGATCACCGCAAGGATCACAACGAATCTGCTGTTCCACAATATCCACTCAAAAACCTTTTCAACCATGCGCTTACCCCCACCCTTCAATCCTGCTTCACATACTAACCATTATGATTCAACCTGGCACTATCAGGCTGGCCAGACGCCCATACCCTCACGCACCAACTGGGGTTCATCGCCACACAAATCCACGACAGTCGTCGGAATCAGGCCGCACCAGCCTGCATCAAGAACGGCGCAGGAAAGGTGCTTGATTCGATTAACGAAATCATCTGCATCATGGGCAGGTTCCGGATCCTCCGGAAAGGCTAGCGTTGTAATCAGGAGAATATCACCGTACTCCTGCAACAAAGACCTGCATACTTCATGTTGTGGGATTCGAATACCGACATCGCGGCGCTTACCGAAAATACGCTTTGGCAACATGGAACTTGCCGGCAGGATAAAAGTATAGGGGCCAGGCAGACAACGCTTGAGCAGTCGATGCATCTGATTATCAATCCTGACACAGCCGGATGCCTGCGAAAGATCCGAGCACAAAACCGCCCACAGGTGGTTTTCATCCAGATTCCTCAGCCTCCGGATTGCTGCCATCGCATCAACGGCATGGGGGCTGCAAACAAGTGCATAGGTGGTTTCAGTCGGCAAAACAAGAAAATGCCCCTGCCTGAGAAACTCAGCTGCGCGTCTGATCTGGCGAATCTGCGGACGCTCAGGATGCAACCTTAGGTGTTCGAAAACGTGCATGGATGTGCCTTAAAAACCTTTCAACAAACCGCCGATAGCATCGCGGACCTTCTTATCCGGACTTGCCGGCGCAGCCGGAGCGCTCGCTGGCGACTGCGTATCGGAAGGTTGCTGCGCAGGCGGCTGACCAAGGATTGTGCCCAGCTTGCCGCCCAGATTTCCCTTCCTGTCCAGCAACGCAGGAGCATTCTCGATCAGCGTCTTGGCATTGATTTCCGGCTTAATTTTCGGCGCCGCGAAAGGCCCTGAAATATGCAAAGGAACCGTCAGTCCCTTGCGCAAACTTACTGTATCCCCCTGCCCGGTCAGCGTCCCGACAACAATCGGTTTGACGTGGTAATCCAGCTGTTTATTCACAAGATCAACCGTACCCTCTCCTGACACCCTGAGCAGTGGCGAAGCCATGAATAAGTCGCTGTTGCTGGCCATGCCATTTCTCACCGTAAAGCTGCCTGACAATTGTGCAAAATCCGTTTCCTGCGGTTCACTCTGAGCTCCGGGTTGGGCAAATTTCCTGATGGCTCCCGCGATATTGAAGCCACGTATCTTGCCGTCGCTCAACAGAACCTTACCGCGTCCGTTCAGGCTCTTTGTCGCAGCTTCGGTCAGGCCGGTTGCGCTAAAACTGGTATCCATGGCCAATGTTCCTTCCAGCATGTTCATATCAAGCAGCGATTTCAGCACAGGCCCGAGGTTGACGCCCGAAACATGTACCGACTCTTTCCACCGGGCCGGAAAAACCGCCGCATTCAAACTCGCCTTTTCAACAACCTGGCCTCCAGAAAGATTGAAACGCATCGGATTCATATCAAAGCTTCCGTCGCTTCCGGTCATGTTCATCTGGAAATTCTGCATATTCAGGCCGTGCACCGACAAGGCATCAACCTCCACCTTTGCTGTCAAACGCCATGGGGTAAGAAAGCGCAGATCGGGCTCAACCGCAGCTTTGCTTTCGGTATCGCCACTTTGAACACCTGGTTCAACCGGGACTGCGGCATTTGCACTCGCTTTCGGCAACCATGGATCGAGATGCAGGGTTCGACTGGCAATACGCAAGCGAATATCAGGACGGCTGTAAACAATCGCTCCTGAAACCTGCACCAGCTCAGAATCCAGCTTAAGCTGTAGATCCCGAATATCGAGATGCCTGGCATCACCAGCGATCAGTGTCCCGAACGACAACTGCTGCCATGGGGCCGGATGACCCGCATAAAGGCTGTTGAGCTCGGGAATCATCCCCGCCAGCCAGGAACGTTGAATCGTCGACGATGAAATCTTCAGTTGAAAACGAGGATCGGATGCCAGATCAAGAACATTGCCCTTGGCCTCGATAACATCCTTGCCGTCTACTGACACGCTTGCATTTCGCAGATCCATATGGGCACTTGTCGGCAGCTCAAGTTTCCAGTTCAAGGCCATATCATGCGCTGCATCCAGCATCACCTGCCCATCACTGAGACGAATACCATCGGGACGCTGCTCAAAACGGACCGTAAGCCCCGCGGTAGCATCGGCCAGAGGCCCCAGATTCTGCGGCCATGCCTTCAGATACTCACTGAAATCGGTCAATCGCACCTTATCCGCACGGATTTCACCCTGAATCGGCAACTTCTGGATATCCAGACCAGCCAAATCCCCGACAGGCCCGACCTGGGCATGCATATTCACCTGATTACCACTGAGCTTGGCTGACAGCGATACAGCAACAGGCCGATCAACCTGTACGTCATCGAGGGCCAGTTCGATCTCGGATATGGTCAGTGATTTTTCCGCCGCCTGGTCATTCCAAGTCAGCGTGCCACCATTCAGGCGCAGGGATTCAGCCTTTAATGCAGCAAGGATCGGCTTTGAAGCCTTCTCTGTCTTGCTCTCTTCTGCGGAAGTTGATGCCGATTCGGTATTTGTGGTTGAAGGCAGCAGATCATCCCAGTTGCTCTGCCCGTCAGCATGGCGCTCCAGGTAAATATTGGGTCCGGAGATTTCGAATTCCTTAATTTCAACCCTGCGATTCAGCAATGGCAACAGGGCCAGCTTCACATGCAGACGCTGCACACTGAAGAAATCGTGCTCGGAGAACCCGGCCCGGTTGGCCAGATGCACATCATCCAGACTGACACCAATCCAGGGGAATAGAGAAGCCTGAACAGCTCCGATTGTCAGATGCCTTCCCGTTGCATTCTCAACTTCGTGCTCGATGCGGTTTTTATAATCATTTACATTGATAAAAAAGGGCGCCACGAGCAGAGCGACAACCATCAGCCCAAGTACCAGGGCACTGTATCGCAGAATTTTACTGATTGCTTTTCCAGCCATATTCAACTCCTGAATCAATCCGATCCATCCCCTGCTCAGCTTGAGTCAGGATGTACTGCTTTTTCGAAGCTTGAAACCATCATCATACTGACATCGTGTAGCCTGCTCCTGCATCTTGCAAGGGCGGAAAATGTTCCAGCAATGATGTAAAATCATTCACCACAGCGCGGGCCCCGGCCTGTATCAGCTCAGCCTGCATAGGAAAGCCGAATGATACCCCCACCGCCTCCACCTGAGCGTTAGCTGCCATGCGGATATCAACGATAGCGTCACCGACTACCGTCGTCCGGGATGGCGATACGCCCAGTTCCTGCATGCTCTCCAGCACCATGGCCGGATGCGGCTTGGACGGGCAGCAATCGGCGGTACGCAGCACAAAAAACAAATCGGCAAGATCAAAAGCCTGCAACACGCGCAACAGCCCCGTACGCGACTTTCCCGTCACGATACCAAGCCAATATCCCCGCTGACGCAGATCCAGCAAGGTTTCCTTCACCTTGGGATAGAGCTTCAGTGTTGACTCTCCAGCAGTATAGCGTTGGCGGAACAATGCAATGATGTCCGCATGCATTTCATCGTCAGGCGCAAGCTGGGCAACAGCTTCTGCCAGCGACAGCCCGATAATTTCGGTAACAGCCGCACTGGATGGCGCAGTCAGGCCGCTATCCGTAAATGCCTGCTGCATGGCATCGACAATGGCCGCGTGGGAGTCCACCAGCGTGCCATCGCAATCGAACAGGATCAGCGACTCAGTTTCATCCATCATGATGAATGGCCGGCGCTTAACGGGGCCAGGGATGGCTGCGGGCTTTCCGGAGGAGGTGCCTGCCACGCTTTGCGCATGCGCCTGACCTGCCAGGTCAGGCTACGATTCACCGTAACCGCCTCATTATCTCCCTGCAGCCGCACATAGGTGGATATCAGGTCAGCCCCATGGTTGCCGACCAGAATATCAAGCAGGGATGAGCCCTGCTTGTTACGCAAGATAACATGCACGCCGGCCGCTTCATCGACACCAAGGTCTGCGAAATGCTCAGTGTGATGGGTCACTACGCGCACCAGACGCATCTCGGCCAGATTTCCGAGAAGATGATTCACTGCCTCCTCATTGGCTGCAACGTCATGCTTTTTTTCACCATTGGCATGGTCATCCACCAACAGCCACCGATTTCCCTGCCGCTGCAGATGCGTCAAGGACATACCCGTGCCGCTGATACTGATATCACTTACCTCAGCTGCCTTGAAAACAGGCCAGACCGGAAGATCCTGAGGCTCAGAATCGGGGCGCGACTGCATCCATAAAGTCCACCCGGCCAGACCAACAACAACTAGCAGCACTGCCGATATTTTCATAGGCAATTCATCAGTCCGACATCAACCGATGTAATTTTCGCCGCAGAACCCACCAACGCCAAAGTCCGGCCAATACCACCATGGCGGGCAAGCCAAACATCCACAACCATTTCCATGCGGTGCGCGCCTCACTATCAATATCAGCCAGCGGGCGATCTGTCATACCCCGCGATCTCAGGGCAATCAGTGCATCATCACCGGTAAGCCAGTCCAGAGCATTCAGGGCAAAAACCGAGTTGGAACCATCAAGAAAGTCATCATCCAGCATTGCGGGGGCACCTGCAACCAGAAGCCTGGAATGCAACGTGCGGGACAGGTGCTTCGGTTCATGTTTCATCCCTTCGGGCACTGCCGAAAATGCAGAATTCGCCTCACCCTCATAAGCCAGAACCAGGTTCGATGGGTGCAGGCTTATACCCTCAAAACGGGCGCGCATGGGAATCAGGGGATCGACATCGAATGGAGGCCCGGACTGTACTGCAGAGCCTGGCGACGAGGTGGCCAGCACCCTGCCTCCCTTCACCTTCTCCGACCACAGTAGCGGCGAAGCAAACGGCACCGTCACTGATTCCAGTCCTTTGCTGACAGGATGCGTTGTGTCCAGTTGCATGGCCTTGATCACGAAGGGATAGTCCACAGCCGACCGCATCATGATCATGCCCTGCTGCTGGTTTACCACCACGCGTGTCGCCCGCTTGTCCAGCACCAGCCCAGGATCAACCACAACGCTCAGGTCTGAATCGAGCCATGCATTGGCATAGGGGTCTACGGCCTGAACCTGAAACCCGCGCATCAGCTCAGGGATGACATTACCCGCCAGAACAAACAATCCGCGTCCGGACATGCGGAACTGATCAACCCGGTAGCGGAAATCCGGAGATGGCTTCTCGTGCACACCTGCGACAACAAGTGCCTTCACATCAGCCGGAATCTCGCGGTCAGCGGGCTCTACATCGACAAACTCGTAATCATCTCCGGCAATCTGCTGCAGGCGTTCCATTTGCTGCAGGCCATGCGCACCGAAACCTGAAACCAGCCCCACCTTGACCCTTCCCTTGCCTGTCAGCTTCTTGATCTTGCGGGTCAACAAATATTCAAACCCTTCCTCGCTCTGCACCACTGGAATGGTTTCCTTTTTGTCCAGATATTCGATAACAATAGCCAGATAACCTTGTTTCACCTGCGCCTGATCGTCTTCAACTACTTGCACGCGCACCTTTGGAATCTTCATTGCATTCAACGATGCGGCGAGATTGGCATCCGATGAAGGATCAACAATGTTATAACCGAATTTTCCGCCGCCAGCATCATGATAGGACATCAGCATATCCTCAATGAAGCGACGCAGGCGACCGTAAGGTTGTGGCAAATCAGCCGTAATATAGGCATGCACCATCACTGGCTCATCCAGCTGGCTCAAAATAGCGCGGGTTGAGTCTGAAAGGCTGTATACCCGGTCCTCGGTCAAGTCCAGACGGACATGCGACACCTGCGCTGCAGCGAATGCAATGACTGCCGCCATCAGCGTCAGCATCAGGGTGCCCCATGCCCTGCGCCGGATGCTTATGCGCCGATCCAGCGCATCGGGTTTTATCGTGGTGTTGTCAGAAGAGGCCATCAACGCCACCTCCTGCGTTCAAGCTGAAACCAGGTCAAGGTGATAAAGCCCCCGCTGATGGCCAACATAAACACCGCATCCTCAAGCCCGACGACACCGCGCAACATGTTACTGTAGTGCTGGACAGGGCTTATCAGGGCTATCCAGTCCTGTGCAGTTGGCGGCAGGGTGGCCGCAGCCTGGCCCAGAAGAAATAACCCGAGCAACATGCCGAAACCCAATACATAGGAAACAATGGCGTGCGAACTCAATGACGATGCATACAGGCTCACCGATACATACACCGAAGCCAGAAGCAGCGCCGCCAAATAGCACACCACAATTTGCCCGGAATCGATATGCCCGAGCAGGCTCAGGCTCAGGGGATAGGCCAGCGTCAGCGCCAGCAGCACAAATATCTGCAGCAACACAGCAGCAAACTTGCCCGCTACAACTTCAAGCATGCGCACCGGCATCGTGGCAAGCAGCTCAAAAGTGCCTTCACGCTGCTCATCGGCCAGCATGCGCATGCTCATGGCCGGAATAAAAAACAACAGCAACAGCGGCAAGACCGAAAAATAACTGCGCATATCAGCCTGGCCGACAAGAAACAGATTTTTACCGAAGAAAAAACCGGAGGCGAGAAGAAATGCTGTCGCCACCACATAGCCAAGCGGGGTATCCAGCATCACACGCCATTCCTTCCAGCAAATGCTCCAGACGCGACTCATGCCTGGCCTCCTGTGATACGACGGAACACATCTTCCAGGCGCGCTGTTTCCTGACGTAACTCAAGCAGCGTGGCTTCGCTGTGAACAGCAGCCCTAAACATTGCCTCGCTCATTTCGACATCCGGGTCCGGGTGCCGTAGCACGGCCAACATGCCGCCATCTTTTTCCTGGCGATCAATATCCATATCCGGAAACTGCTCAAGCATCAGTGCAAATGCAGCATCAGCAGGACCAGCTTCTTTCAGGTGCACATGCAGAATCGCTCCGCCATGCCCCAGCCGGGCGAGTTCCGCCGCTGTGCCCATGGCGCGCAGTTCACCGCCATCAATAATCATCATCCTGTCGCAGACAGCTTCCACTTCCGGCAGCACATGCGAGGAAAGCAGTACCGTCTTTTTCTCGGCCAGACGCCGGATAAGATGACGGATTTCAACAATCTGGTTGGGGTCAAGCCCGGTTGTGGGCTCATCCAGGATCAGGCACTCAGGGTCGTGCAGCATACTGGCGGCCAGCCCTACTCGCTGACGAAAACCCTTGGATAACTCATCGATACGTCGGTGTAGCACTGTGTGCAGCCCACACACACCTGCCATCTCGAGTATACGGTCGGCAAGCGTCGCCTTCGGAAGGCTATGCATCTGCCCAATAAATCGCAGATGAGTATTCACATCAAGGTCGGCATACGAAGGCGCATTTTCCGGCAGGTAACCCACCCTTCTGCGCACATCAAGTGCCTTTTCAAGCGACACGCCATCAATGACAGCTTTACCCGATGAAGGTGGCAGAAAACAGGTCAACATTTTCATGGTGGTAGATTTTCCGGCGCCGTTCGGCCCCAGAAGCCCCATCACTTCGCCACGGCGGACATGGAAGGAAAGATCCTTCACCGCCGCCAGATCTCCATAAAACCGGGTGAGGCTTTCAGCTTGAATCATAGTGACGGGATTGTAGAAAGGCTCAATGCATGGTCAAGGTCAATAATTCCCCTGCATCCAAGAGTGAAGCATCAGCATCCTTAATGCATGACAGATTCATCAAGCCCGGCCATCTTGTAGATAAAATCCCAGAAGCAGGATTCACGCACGAAATAGCAGGTATTCTGATGATATTGCACCAGAAGCCCGTGATTGAACGGGCGCACGCGAAAGCTTGCGCTGGCGGAAAAGTTGGTCGCAATTCTTTTTGCACGGGAATCTTTCATGTCGCACCTCCATGCTTCACCTGGACCGTGCCGGTAGAATTCAGCAGGGTCTATGCAGACGACTGCGGAATCATGAATCATTTTCGTCACTCAACTGGAGTCGCTGCAAGAATCATGATATTACAATCGTGCAAACTCCGGCAGGCGATGATTTTGCCCAAAAAGGAGAAAAAATTTCGATGTTTGATTGCGATCGGGCATCTCCTTCAAAGCATTCGCATACCAACAAAAAGCCCGGAACATGTCCGGGCTTTGTATAATTCAATTTTGCTCAGGCAACAAACTTGTGGCTCGCTTCCTGTTTCAGATACTTGCTACGCAGATTCAACATCTCAAGACTTACGATGTTCTTGTGGCCATCCGGATGCTCGATAACCACATCCGAACTATCGGTTGGCCGAACTCGGGTTCTGGCCCGATAATCCTGGCCAAAGGCCAAAGCCACTGCTTCCAAGTATCCATCAATTGCTTTTTCAACACCTAGCATGGCTACACCTCCTTAATTCAAGGTGGGTGCCATAGTAACTGCTCAAAATGACCTGCCTGTGAAGAAACATATAAAAAGACTTTGAAACAGCATTTAGCAAGCTTTCATGTGGCCATTGCCTTCCATATAGCCCGGCAGGCAACCCTTAAAGGGCTTTCAGACGCTCCACAGCTGCCAGCATTTCGGCATGCTTGGCGCGCGCTTCATCAAGCTCTTCCTGCACCTTGGCAACAACATCCGCCGGAGCATTATCACGGAACTTTGGATTACCCAGCTTGGTTTCGCGCTGGGCGATATCCTTGTCCAGACGGCCGATATTCTTCTCCAGGCGCATCAGTTCTTCCTCGACATCAACAAGTCCCGCCAACGGCAGGTAAACACGGGCTGTCACCAGCGGCGCAACAGCTGCTGCTTCCAGTTCAGCATCCGCATCCAGCCATTCAAGCGTTTCCAGACGCGCCAGATTCATCATCAAACCCTGCTGGGACTGCAGGTCAGCCCTGACAGAAGTATCCGAGGCTATGGCTGCGGCAATGCGCTTACCTGGATTAACATTCATCTCACCGCGGATGGAACGGATCGCAGAAACCACCTCGATCACCATGCGCATACGCGAAACGGCCTGCTGGTCATGGTTATCCCGACTCTGATGCCAATGATCGGTCACCAGTCTGGCCTCGGGGCCATGCAGGGTCTGCCACAGGGTTTCGGTGATAAACGGACAGATCGGATGCAACAGGCGCAGCCAGCCCTGAAGAGCCGTAAGCATAACCACCTGCGTTTCGGCTTTTGCCTCCTCATCCTCGCCATACAGTGACACCTTTGCCGCCTCGACATACCAGTCGCAATAGGTCCCCCAGATGAAGTTGTACAGCGCTCCGGCCGCCTCATTGAAGCGATACTCGGCAAACGCCTTTTCCACTTCGGCAGCCGTGGCATCGAGCTCCGCTAGTATCCACTTGCTTACATCAGACTGCGGATTTAATGCTGCATCGGGAACCGCATCTCCGCGGTTCATGAACACAAAGCGCGCCGCATTCCATATCTTGTTCATGAAATTGCGGTTGGACTCAATACGCTGCACGTCCAGCTTCACATCGCGGCCGGGCGTTGCCATATGCGCCAGCGTAAAACGCAGGGCATCGGCGCCGTACTTGTCCGTTATTTCAAGCGGATCAATCACATTGCCCTTGGACTTGGACATCTTCTGTCCCTCGGCATCACGGATCAGCGCATGAATATAAATATCCCTGAATGGCACCTTACCGGTGAACTTCAGCCCCATCATGATCATGCGGGCAACCCAGAAGAAAATGATGTCAAAGCCCGTAACCAGTACATTGGTCGGGTAAAACTTGTCCATTTCAGGGGTTTCGTCGGGCCAGCCAAGGGTCGAGAACGGCCAAAGACCGGAAGAAAACCATGTATCCAGCACGTCCTCATCCTGTGAAATGACTGCCGAGCCGCAGCCCTCACAACATTCGGGCGTGGCCCTCGACACGGTGATATGTTCGCAATCGTTGCAATACCAGGCCGGGATGCGGTGACCCCACCACAACTGGCGGGAGATGCACCAATCCTGGATATTGCGCATCCACTCAAAATAGGTCTTTTCCCAATACTGCGGCACAAAGCGGATATCACCGCTCTCGACCGCCTTGATGGCAGGCTCGGCCAGGGGCTGGATTTTCACGTACCATTGATCGGTCAGGTAGGGCTCAAGCACGGCATGCGAGCGATCGCCGCGGCCTACCGAATTCGAATGCGGCTCTATCTTGTGCAGCAGGCCCTCGGCATCGAGGTCAGCCACGACATACTCACGCGCCTCGTAGCGCTCCATACCACGGTATTTCTCCGGCACCTCCTCGCAATCAAGCATGTGGGCTTTCGGCGTGAGGATATTGATCAGGGGCAAATCATGCCGTTTGCCGACTTCATAATCGTTGAAATCATGGGCCGGGGTAATCTTCACACAACCGGTCCCGAAATCCCTGTCCACATAGGTATCTGCAATTACCGGTATCGTGCGTCCGGTAAGCGGCAGCAGCAATTTGCGCCCGATCAGCGCCTGATAGCGCTCATCGTCCGGATGCACGGCCACGGCGGCATCACCGAACATGGTTTCCGGGCGCGTTGTTGCCACGATGACATGCTGCGAGGGATCGTCGGCGAATGGATAGCACATATGCCACATATGGCCCTCTTCATCCTCGTGCTGAACCTCGAGATCAGAAACCGCTGTCTCCAGCACAGGATCCCAGTTGACGAGCCGTTTACCACGATAAATAAGGTCTTCTTCATACAGTCTGACAAACACCTCGCGCACGGCTCGGGACAGGCCATCATCCAGCGTAAAACGCTCGCGCGACCAATCGCAGGATGCACCCAGTCGCTTGAGCTGATTGACGATGGTACCGCCGGAATGCTCTTTCCACGCCCAGACCCGATCAAGGAACCGCTCCCGACCAAGCTCACGCCGGTGCAAGCCTTCCTTGTCGAGCAACCGCTCGACCACCATTTGCGTAGCAATGCCGGCATGGTCGGTGCCCGGCTGCCAAAGGGTCGGCTTCCCCTGCAGGCGCTGCCAGCGAATCAGGGTATCCTGAATCGTAAATGTGAATGCATGCCCCATGTGCAGGCTGCCGGTCACATTCGGTGGCGGAATGACAATGCAGTAAGCATCATCCGCAGCATTGCCCGACTCGCCTGAGACCGGCTGAAAGGCTTCTGAATTCAGCCATTGTTCATTAATTGCAGGCTCAACTGTCTGCGGTTCGTATGTTTTGGCTAGCTCATGCTGGCTCATCGCTTTCTCTTTCTCCTCTTTGGCTCACCCGGGACGGCAGCCCACTTGCATTACACCCATCAATTCCCTGCATAGAAGGTCAAAAATCCGGGCAACAGAGACAATCAATTCCTGTCTGGTCTTATTTTTCGCTTGGCCTGCTTTCTGGCTTTCTTCATGGCCTTGGCCACGCTGGCTTCCACCAGCGACGGCAGGATTTCCTCAATACGCCGGGCAACCCTCTCGCTGATCAGATCCTGAAGAGATTCGGGCAGATCAGCAGGCAATGCATCATCAATCCTTGTTTCGCCAACACCATCTTCGCCGGTAGCGGGCATTCCTGAAACATTCTCGCCCTCACCACTGGCAGATCCGCGATCAAAGGGAAGCTCATTCTGATGATCTTCAACCAGCATGGATTCAGTTAACAGCATCACCCCGGCGGAGGGTTTCGGGATATCAGCCGCCCCGGGAGCTAGCGGAAGCTGCGCCCCTGTATCCGGCATGGACGAGACATCATCATCCCCCTGAACAGCGTTCTCGGCTGTAAGCATGATAACAGGAGGAGACTCCTCAAACGCTTCCTCCGGATCCGGGCTATCCGTCGCTTCATCTCCTGACTCTGCCGCCAAACCCTCTTCTTCAGCACTGACATTGCTTTCAGTCAGCCCACCAACTACAGCATCGTCTTCAGATTCAGAAGTATCCGATGATCCCTCATCCATCTGGTCCGCCATATCTGACTCATCTCTGGCAGCAGAAAGGATGTCAGCATCCGTTTCCGAAAGCACATCAACATCATGCCCGGCAGCTGTAAAATCCTGCTCATCGGCAGGGTTTTCAACAGCGTGTTCATCAGTCCCGGCATGTTCATTCTCAGTTCCCTGCACCATATCCGGAGCCGCAGCTTGGCTAAAATCATAAACAGCGGCGGCCATATCTGTTTCAAGTGGCTCGATATCTTCGCTCTCCGCTGCCTCCTCGGCAGCATCCATGGCAACAGATGGTGAAACATCATCGTGAAATTCCGGCGCTTCATCCTCTGCATCTGATTTCAGTCCGGATTCATCTGGTCCATCTGCATCCTGTCTACTGGCTGCAAAATCCGATTCCACCGTGGCCGAACTCGAATCGGAAGGTGCGTGCATGGAAACATCATCCTCACCATCCGCAAACAAGGCAGCCAGACTTAGGTCATCCTCAGCTTTATTTTCGCCGGAATCTTCACCAAACGGCAACTCATCCCCATCCTGCCATTCGGGCAAAAGCCCTTTTTCGTCAGGTGAACCGCCTGCATCATCGTTGCCGGCCATAGTGCTGTCTTCAAGCAATCGGTCGAGGCTTGCAAGGATTTCTTCGATGGTTGGTTCGTTTGCCATTGCCGCCATGCTAATTATCCTCACATAGGGAGCAACCAATCAATATATTGACGAGATTCTTGTTCAGAAGGGAATTCTCAAGGCCTTACAGAGAAAGCGCATCAGCGGCGCAGCAGCAGTAAAATAATCACGGACAATCTGATCCAGGTCTTCCTGCTCGATAAGGGCAGGCGCCAGATCGCTGATGCCGATAAAATCCTTGCGCTTGATATCATCAATCAGCGGATTTTCCTCTGAGAATCCCCTCGGAGGCCGCTTCAAACTCTCGCCATCCAGATAAAACCAGCGGCTGAAATCGGGATCATCCCGCGCACCTAGCCAGGCTGCAGGCTGCTCATCGATAGCCTGACGAATCCTGGCCAGTGCCTCAGCCTCTGGATGCCAGATGCCAGCCCCGACAAACACATTGGCATTGCTTATATGCAGATAATAGCCCGGCGAATGCACATCCTTGCCCAATTCATGCCGGAACTGAATACCAATATTGGTTTTGTATGGCGTTTTGTCCTTGCTGAAACGCGTGTCGCGATGCACCCGCATCAGAGAGCCACCCATCTTGCGTGCATCGGCAACAAAATGCGGCGCCATCTCCGCCATGTACGGCCGCATGGCCTTGATAAAAGCCAGTGCGGGTTCCCTGACAGCATCTTCATACTGCTGTTTATGCTCCTGAAACCACTCCCGTCTGTTGTTTTCAGCCAGCTGGCCAAGGAAATTGAAGGTCGCCTCTGAAAAGAAAGAAGCCATGCTCAGGTCTTTCTGCCAAGGTATTTCGGATCAAGCCCCATCTGACGATAGGTGCGGAAGCGCTCGCGTGCAGCCTGTTTCAGAGCATCGTCCCAGGCATCAACAAAATCGACAAGATGTGCGAATCCGGAAATATCGGGAGGGATTTCAAGACCGCCATTGATCAACACCTCCGCCTGATTGTCGCGCACCACATCGGCCGCAAGCAGGATAGGATGTTGGGCATTTTCCCCTGCAACCGGACCGGCTATGCCATGCGCAAGAAACGATTCGGGATGTATCGTCCATAGCCGTTCATCAAGCTGAGCCATGAATCCCGCATCAGGACACAGCACGAGCATGTGCGGTGTAAGGCGGCCACGCCGGAGAAGCAAACGGGCAATGCCCTCCACCCTGTCCGGTGTATCGAGAAGCTCGAAGTGAACCTGCATATCCACATTCCCCGCATCAGTCATGCTTCTTCACCCGTGCCTTCCATTCCTGCATCAACACCAGCAAGGCCGCAACAGGAAGGATCAGAGCCAGAGGCTGGGCCGTGGATGGCTGGACATGATAACCCAGGCCAAGCACAGCGGCTTCGATGGCAACGAGCAGCCCGACAATCTTCCACGACCATGGTGAAGCCTGCCAAAGCTCGACCGGCAAACTGCCGGCTGCGCGCCAGCACACCCACATGCTTGCCATGCCGAGCATGAGTCCGACAGCGACATCCAGCGGGAAATGCACACCGACATAAATTCGTCCGATGGCCGCCAGAAGAAAAACACCTCCTATAGCCCAGCTCTTCCAGTCGCGCACTGACCACAACAGAAAGGCTGTAAGAATCATCACGCCATCGCTGGCGGAATGGCCCGAGGGAAAGGAATGGGATTGCAGAGCAGCTCCCAGCACATGTACATGCTCAAGCACTGCCGGAGGGCGTGGCATATCGAACATCGCTTTCAACAACTGGGCCAGAAGTCCTGACATAATAAAGCCTGCCAATGCGGCCACGCCCAAACGCAGGCGAAACAGCATCAGCACCGTGCACAGGAGAGCTACGACCAGTCCGTCACCGAGGCCAGTGATGATGCCCATCGTGCCGTCAAGCAGAGGCGAGTGCGCGTCATTGATGAATCGAAAGAGGGCGTGGTTGGCATCGGAGATTTGCATGCATGCGACACTAGCAGGCGGGCATCCCAATGGAAAAGGCCCGCTAGAGCGGGCCTTTTCCATCCGCTGTTATTGCGTGGTTTTACATTATCGACTCAACAGGTAATCAACTACCAGCCTGACACCTGCGCCGGTACCGCCGACCGGTGAGATATCCGTGCCTTTCATATCCCATGCCGTACCGGCGATATCCAGATGCGCCCAGGGAACATCGTCAACGAATCTGGACAGGAAGCAGGCAGCAGTAATCGTACCGGCCTCACGCCCGCCAATGTTCTTGATATCGGCAATCTTGGACTTGATCTGATCCTGATATTCTTCATACATGGGCAACTGCCATACCCGGTCGTGCGTGTGATCACCGGATTTCTTCAATCCCTTGATTACATGCTCGCCTGTTCCCATCAAGCCTGAAGCCTGGGCTCCAAGCGCAATCACACAAGCACCGGTCAATGTGGCAAAATCAATGATCTCGGCAGGTTTCTGTTCGGCCGCATAAGCCAGCGCATCGGACAGGATAATCCGGCCTTCGGCGTCGGT
>Ga0209919_1000848_pt1 | contig 15164 bp, 8 predicted proteins | sample SalPon2A_C_D2_MG_FD_185721 | JGI IMG/M metagenome (GOLD analysis project Ga0209919, IMG submission 185721) | Soil microbial communities from South San Francisco under conditions of wetland restoration - Salt Pond MetaG R2A_C_D2_MG (SPAdes)... | ecosystem: Environmental > Terrestrial > Soil >... | reverse complement strand
GGTTTGGTCAACGGGGTCGAAAATTTCAGCAGGGAATTGAAAATACGCGTCAGTATCTTCAACTTCCCAAATGATTGTGTCTTTCTTTTTTACTTTAATTTTTGTATTGTTTTTGTCGGCTGCATCAACCACCATCCATACATCATTAACTTTCATCACTACTAATGCCGTTGATTTAGATACAGTTGAAACAGGAGGGCTTATAAAGCCGGTAAGAAAAATTGTCAGGAAAAGTACAGTAGAATACATTCTGACTTTAGCGATCATACTAACCTCCTAAAAGATAATGAATTACCTTAATTATAATATGGTTTTTGGGAAGAGCGTACTAATTTTTATTATTCTTATTTAATTCGGCTACTAATTGTTTATATCTACTGTCAGAAACAAGATCCTTTAATTCAGGTTCCTGCTCTATTTCCGATCTTGAAAACCCACTTTCAAGCGCTTTCCGAATCCAATATAATGCTTTTTCCCGGTTATTAAAATGTTCATTTATAGTAGCTGCCCGATATAAAACTGAACTGTTATCGGGTGCGATATTAAGTGATTTAATCATTAATTGGCGGGCCATTGTGCTATCATTGATGTCAGCATAGTAAGCAGCAAGGTTTGACATAACATCAGCGTCATTTGGATTTACTCTTAATTCTTTTTCTGCTAGTGCAATTGCTTTTTTATAACTGCTTTGCGATTCATTTTTCATTGTGGATGTAAAATTTTGGGCGGCTGCAAGATTTGCCCACATCAAATAATCTTTATCATTTATGCTCAGAGCTTCTTCAAACATTTTTACGGCCCTGGCAAAATTTTCCTCCTTGTAATAGAGCACACCCAGATTTGAATAGGTATTATAGTTTGGCTGAATATTTAAAGATTGTTCAAACATATCCCTAGCATCAACAAGCCGATCAAGAAAATAATACATAGCACCCACATTGCTATAACCACGATAATTATTCGGCGTGTATTTTATAACCTTTTTAAACTCTTCTATTGCTTCATCAAATTTTCCCTGATTGTAATAAAATTTTCCAAGATCATTGTAGCCGGCCCAGTAGTCCGGTTTCAATTTTATAGCCTGTTTGTAAGTTAATTCTGCTTCAGATGTTTTATTTTCCGATTGATAGGCTTTTGCCAGTCCCCTGAAAGCAGCGGCATCAGTTGGGTCTTTTGATAGCGCCTTTTTAAAATGAAGAATTGCATTTTCATATTCTCCTGTACCATTATATATCATTCCGAGAGTTACATTAATTGGTGCAATTGTACTATCGAGCTTATAACCTTTAACTGCTGCTGCTTTGGAAAGTGATACAAATGTTATATTTTTTGTTTGATCATAATTGTGCCAGTAAGCCTCACCCAGGGCAGCATAAGCCAGTGCATAATTTGAATCACTTTGTATGGCAAGTTTAAGGAGTCTGGCTGCTTCTTCTAAATTCGTCATGTTTTGATATTGTTGGAGGTTTCCAATTCCACGCACATAATATTCGTATGCCTGGGGCACAGAAGTTTTTCCTGCACCCAAAATATCTTTTAATTGAGGATCCATTTCTATATGAAGCATTTCCAACATATTTATGACAGCTTTGTTATCTATTGTAGAAATATTTTTAGTACTGACTTCAATAATTGTTGAATTTAGCTGTCTTAAATTTTTTGCATCAACCAGGTTTAAATTTAATTTTAAATTACCATCATAAAATTGTACACTTCCGGTAATTGCCAGATTAACGCCGTATCTTTTATATGCTTCACCAGCACTGGTAATTTTATTTTGGATAACCTCACTTGCCGGCACAACCCATAATGAATTTTTGAACTGTTCAATTTGAGTAATATTGCTTGCAAGAGTTTGCATTAAACCCTCACAGAATGCCTGCTTGCTTTTATCTCCACCTATATTTGTTAGTGGCAAAATAACCAGATGTTGTTCTTCCGGTGTTGAATTCCAGCCCGCAATATTTCTAATTTTTTGCCATATTTCAGGTAACATAAATGATAAAGCTATAATTAAAATAATAGCAGCCGGAATGAGATATACTTTCTTACCTTTTAATAATTTTGGTTTATTACTTTTTAATTCTAAAGTTTTTGTTCGGAATCCATAGTCAGGATCAACCTCATACATTTCAAGATCATTTAAAACATCTTTTATGGACTGGTAACGATTTTCACGTTTTTTTTCCAAACATTTTTTTACAATTTTTTCCAGTGTTGAAGAGCAATTATGCACGTAATTAGTAATTGGTGTAGGCTGTTCATTAAGGATGGAATAAATGACTGCCTGTTCATAGCCCGAACTAAATGGCTGGTGACCTGATAATAGTTCATATAAAACAACACCGAATGCCCAAATATCAGCTCGATTATCTACATCCTCGCCAGAAGCTTGCTCCGGAGACATATATGCAATGGTGCCTACAGTTGAACCGACCTTGGTTAGTTGAGACGCACCGCTAACTTTAGCCAGTCCAAAATCCATTATTTTTACATTCCCATCATTATTTATCATTATGTTCTGGGCTTTAATGTCCCGGTGAGTAATTCTTTTTTTATGTGCTGCTTCAAGTCCCTCGCAAATTTGTATTGCTAATCTGACAGCTTCACTAGTACTTAGAGAATCTTTTCCTAATTTAGTTTTCAGGTTTTCACCATCCACAAATTCCATAACAATGAATATTTCTTTTTCACCACGTGAGTTTTCAGTTTCTTCAATTGAATAGACCTGAGCAATGTTTGTATGATTTAAAGCCGCAGCTGCCTGGGCTTCTATCTGAAATCGTTTTCTGTCTTCATCATCTGCAGAAATGTGGTGGGGGAGAAATTTGATAGCGACTTCGCGTTTAAGTTTAGTATCCTCGGCTTTATATACAACTCCCATTCCGCCTTCGCCAAGCTTTTCAAGAATTTTATAATGAAGAATCGTTTCGCCGATCATTTAAAAATTTATGTTATTTATATTTTTCAATTATTGTTTTATAGCCGGAAAGATTTCTAAGTGAATCATACAACGGATCCAGCTTAAGCCCGTTAACAGAAAAGGAACCGGGAATTGAAAGTATAAAGTCAATCTGCTTTAAGGCATTATCATTATCTCCCAGGAGTGTATAAATGATTGCCATATCCCATTGACGGTAATATCCTCTGTATGCTTCCTTTTCAAGTGGAAGCAGTTCGATACCTTTTTTGCCCTCTGCAATTGCTTTATCTTTAAGTCCAAGTCCGGCAAAGGTAATTCCAAGTGAACTGTGCAGCCTTTCATCATTTGGAGAATCTTTTAGCATTTTTTCCAATTCGTATTTTGAAGATTCAAAATATTTCTTTGATAAATCAGGTAGTTTCTTATATCTATAAATAAATGCAAGTTCAAGGTCGTCAGGCATATATCGAAATTGTTCAGTCCAATAAGTTATCCCCGATGTTTTTAAACTTTGAATTGCCTGGTCATAATCCCTGTCCAGTACATTTATAAATGTCCTTACATCAAAAGTTGAATTTAGATAATTGCCTTTTTTAATATTGTTTATTTCATCAGATGCTTTTTTTGTATCACCTTTCCAATTTATATAATTTAAAGCTAAACCAGTTTTGGCTGATAGGTAATCAGGGTTAAAATCTTTGCTCAGTTTATAATATTTATCTGCGTTTTGATAATCTCTTAATAAAGAATAAGTCTCTGCTGTGTTATATGAGTATTCAGATGAAAGTGGATCAAGAGTTGATCCCTTTACCATATTTTGAGTTGCTAATTTAAAATTTCCCATTCGCCGATATACATAACCCGTTGAAGCATATGCTTCCGCATTGTTGGGCTGAATATTCAGTGCCTTAGAAAATTCTTCAATGGCTTTGCTGTAATTTAGTTTGCCCCAGTAATAGTAATATCCAAGAGCAAGATGAGCTTCAGCAAGACCAGGATTTAACTGAAAAGATTTTTGGGCATTTTCAAATGCTTCCTGTAGATTTTCACTACTCCTGTCAAAATAAAACCAGTACATTGACATTTGTCCTTTTGCCAGCAGTGCATATGCCAGAGCAAATTTTGGATCCAGTTCAATTGCCTTTTTATTCAAACTAATACAGTTTAGGATATCTGATTTTATTGCATTTCCCCGTTTGAAATAAGCCAGTGCCTGGAGATAATAATCATAAGCAGCAAAGTTATCAGTTGGAGGTGTTTCTTTTTGAATTTTATTATTTGCCAGGGTTCCGCCCAGCTGATTGACAACTTTTTGTGCTATTTCATTCTGCACAGCAAAAATATCGTTAAGAACTCTGTCGTATGAATCTGACCATGTTATTGTATTATCGGAAACACGAATAAGCTGGGGAGTGATTCTGACCCGGCTTTGGTTTTTTCCGCTCTTAGCCCAGCGTATGGTACCACTCAAAATATAATTGACTCTAAGTTCCTTTCCGATTTCCTGTGTGCTTTTATTTGACTTTGCAAGTTTTTCGGCACTGCTTGTTGATATAACTCCAATGTTTCCAATTGAAGCAAGCTTACTTGTAATTTCATCTGTAACACCATCAGCAAAATATTTATCATCCTGTGAACCAAGGTTTTCAAACGGCATTACTACAATCATTTCTTTACCCGGAGTTTGGGTAACCTGCTCTTCATTCTTATTAGTTATAAAGTAGAATATTGAGATAGCAGCTATAATTAATATCGCGGCAATTCCAATCCATAATTTCATTTTAGAATTATCCGGCTTAGAGACATTGGTTATTCCAGAGCTAGATTTTGAGATTGAATCACCTTTTAGTGATTTTAGATCAGAAAGCATATCACTTGTTTTCTGGTATCTATCAGAAGGAGATTTTGCCAGTGCCCTCATTAGTATATGAGAAAATTCTTCAGGTATATTGTTGATCTCAGGTTCTTCATTTAATATAGAATATATAATTGCCTGATCATAAGCTCCTTTGAATGGCTGGGTGCCGGTTAGCATTTCGTAAAGTACGATTCCGAACGACCAGATATCAGTTCTGTGGTCAAGTGTTTCTCCGCGAGTTTGCTCCGGTGACATATATGCAATCGTTCCAATTGTTGTCCCGAGTTTAGTAACCTGGCTCCCTTTGCCAATCTTTGCAAGGCCGAAGTCCATAATTTTAGCGATACCATCATTTGTGATCATTATGTTGGATGATTTTATATCCCTGTGAACAATTCCTTTTTTATGTGCCGCTGAAAGTCCATCTGAAATTTGGATTGCATATTGTATTTTCTCTTCCTGTGAAAGGGCAGATGCTTTGATTTTTTCTTTTAATTCAATTCCATCGATAAATTCCATTACAATAAAAATTGTATCATCGGATTCTTCAATCGCGTGAATCGTTGTAATATTAGGGTGATTTAGAGACGCAGCAGCCTGTGCTTCAATTTCAAAACGCTTTCTTTCTTCTGTGTCAGCCGCAATATTACGCGGAAGAAACTTAATTGCTACCCTGCGTCTTAATTTCGTGTCTTCAGCAAGGTAAACCACACCCATTCCGCCTTCGCCAAGTTTTTCTATAATTTTGTAATGAAGAATTATTTCACCAATCATTTATAATTACCTATTTATCATTAATTTAAAACAATCTATAAGCCACTAATAATCACGCACACAACTATTAACCAATATTAATTGTTGTGTAATATTAATGATTAGAATATATTTATTAACTACTTGCTATCCGTAGGCGGGTATGTTCTATTATTTTGAGAAAAAAACTAAATAAAACTTTTTCCTGTAACTACATCATAATGCCCAACTTTCATATCATCCGTACTTTTTATTGTACGGTTATGTCCCTGTTCCAGGGACATTCTCCATAAATAGAAATGTGAAAAAGTATGTTTAACTTTATCTATCATTTTTTTGTATTCTTCACCGGATTCATATACAACTGCAAGACTTTTGTTATCCCAAACTGAGACTGATATAAAGTCATTTTCTTCATTTACACTATGAGTTAAAAATGCATTTCTGCAGCCATTTGCCTTTTTAAAAGCCGGGATGACCACATCAGCATAAAGCTTTTTGAACTCATCCATTTTGCCATCTTCAATTTTCAGAGATACTATCCGCAAAAACATTTTATCGCTGTCCTTCACTAAACTATCATCTTTACCATTCTGAACTTCTACGTTATATTTCTTTATTTCCGGTTCTTCTGTTTCATGTGAATATTGGATTTCCATGTTTTCCGAAAGTTGTATTTTCCATTCATTTCCAGAATCCGCTAAAAACGGCTGGGCCTGGTCAACAAGTTCCTTAAAGACATCACTGTTTTCATAGTTTTCGGCTTGCTGCTGGGATTTCCAGAATGTAAGGGAAATAAATTCCTCCATTTCTGGTTTGCTTTTTATCAAACTTGCAAACAGGCAACCGTCAACACTCTGTAACCTTGGTTCAACTGTTTCTTCATAAAAATTCTTAAATTCATTTATATGATCCGGATTTAACCTGAGTTCTAATATTCGCATAAACATAATTTTTCCCTCCTGCATGTTGGGAATTATTATTAATTAATACCCGCTAAATTATTCTTTCTTAATAATTACCATTGTCATGTCATCACTCTGAGGCTGTCCTTTTGAAAAATCATTAACTTCCTTAAAAATTAATTCAATTAATTCATCAGCCTTTTTTTCTTTATTCTTAGTTATCAGGTCAAGTAATCTCGGCTCATCAAATTCTTCTTCTTTCAAATTCATGGCCTCGGTAATACCGTCAGAAAAAACCACGAGTAAATCGTTTTTCTTCAATTTAAATTTAGCTTCTTCATATTGTACTGAAGGTGCAATACCAATAATCAAACCTCCAACATCAGGTCGGGTAATTTTATTATCCTCAGAAATTAGGATAGGATTGTTATGGCCTGCATTTACATAAGTGATTTCATCATTTACCTTATCAATAACGCCATAAAATAATGTTGCAAATTTATTAGGTGCAGTATTATAAAATAAAAGATCATTTGTTAAGCCAACACATTCTTTGCAGGGTTTTCCGGATATAGCCTGACCTCTTAATGAAGCTTGTAGGTTCGCCATTAGAATTGCCGCAGGCATACCTTTCCCGGTTATATCCCCAAGACAAAATGTTAAATGATTTTCTTCAAGATCAATAAAATCGTAATAATCACCTCCGACTTCTTTGGCGGGAATGCTCTTTCCAGCAACTGAGTAACCTTTAATTTTAGGTTGTGCCTTTGGAAGAAGATCTACCTGTATTTCGTACGCAAGTCGCATTTCTTCCTGCAATTTTATTAATGCCTGCTCATTTTGGTAAAGCCTTGCATTTTCAACAACATGTGCAGATTGCGCAGCAATAATACCTAGCAATCTTTGGTCATTAATTGTAAAACCAGAATCACCATGTTTATTAAACACAGTTACCAGTCCAATCATTTTTCCTTTCATCTGCATTGGAACACTTAACAAAGACTTTATAGGAAAGTCCACATCTTTAACAGAACTGAATCTTTTATCTGCATGAAAATCATTTATTAATAATGGGGCCTTATTCATCAGCATCCATCCGGTTAGTTGTGTATCCAGACGAAAGGGGAGGAGATTAGCTGTACTATCCTGTTTTCTAATCATAGTGTGAAAAGGATTTTGTGTATCCTTTTCATCAAGCAGCATTACAACACCCTGCTCGACTTTTATATGTTTAACACATTTTCGTACAATAAGATCAACAATTTTTTCAATTGATTGAGTTGAAGTAATTGCTGTAGCTATTTCATTTAATACGGATAATTCTTCAACTGCAAGTCTGAGTTTTTGATTTTCATCCTGAAGGCGATTTATCTGAAGTGAAATTTGATCTGTATCCATTTTTCTCCCTACAATAAAGCACTAAAAAAATACGTAATTATTGTGCTTTGTGTTTATGCGCTTAATAAAGGATTGGATTGCTTATTTAATGTAGTGTAATATACTAACATATTATAAAAAACAAAATTTATTAAGCATTAAAAATTTAGTCAAAACCTGATTTTTGTAGCCTAAAGACCATATTTTTCAAGTCGACGATATAGGGAGGCACGCGTAAGTCCAAGGTCGCGGGCAGCTTTTGTAATGTTTCCATTATGCTTTCCGATTGCTTTTATAATCAAAAGCTTTTCCGCTTCTTCAATGTGATAGTTAGGCAGGGAAATATTAGAACCTGAACTGGGTTCCTGACTTTTAAAAAAGAAATCTGAAGGATTTAAAACATCGGATTCGCTCATAATAATAGCTCTTTCAATAGCATGCTGTAATTCCCTAATATTCCCAGGCCAGTGGTAGGTAGATAATTTACTTAATACAGAAGAGGATAAAGAGATGCTCCCCTTATTGTATTTTTTTGAATAAATATTCAAAAAATGATCACAAAGTAAAGGTATATCTTCCGATCTTTCCCTAAGTGGTGGCAGCTTAATTTCAACAGTATTTATTCTATAAAGAAGGTCCTGTCTGAACTGTTTTTCCTGAGATAAATCAGCTATGGAAGCATTTGTTGCACATATTAACCTGAAATCTACAGGCTTTGGTATACTTGAACCAATTCTTGTTACCACTCTGTTTTGTAATACATTTAACAACTTCGATTGAAAGTTAAGTGTAATGTTAGAAATCTCATCAAGAAAGAGAGTGCCTCCGGATGCGACTTCAAATCTTCCTGCCCTGTCTTCCTTAGCATCAGTAAATGATCCCTTCATATATCCGAATAATTCACTTTCAAAGAGTGATTCTGAAATTGCTCCCATATCTACTGTTAAGAATATCTCATCAGATCTATTAGAATTCCTATGTATAGCACGTGCCACCAATTCCTTACCGGTACCATTTTCTCCCAGAATCAGAACATTGGCATCCGTCTTAGATACTTTCTGAATTATATTAAATATGCTCCGGATTGCTTCAGAAGAGCCTATAATATTGTGGAAATTTTTATCAAGATCATCAGTTAAGAGTTTTTGCCGTGAAAGCAGGCTATTAATTTCTTTGTTCGAATTGCTTAATTTCATCGCTGAAGAAATGGTTGCTATTAGTTTTTCATTTTGCCAAGGTTTTATTACAAAATCCGTGGCTCCTTCCTTAATAGCCTTTACAGCCATTTCAATATTGCCATAAGCAGTTATAAGAATCACTACCATTGAAGGATCAAATTCAAGTATCTTCTTTAGCCAATAAAATCCCTGTTTTCCTCCATTTGCATCACCGGAAAAATTCATATCAAGGAGAATTACATCGTAGCTGTTATTCGACAGAAGATTAGGAATTACATCGGGGTTTTTTTCAATGTGAACAATAGGGTAAAATGGTTTTAGTAGCAGTCTTGCTGAATAAAGAACATCTTCGTCATCATCTACAATTAAAATATTCCCGCTTTTCTTCGTCATTGTTTTTTTCTTCTTATCATAATTTATTTCTTTACAACAACTTTTATTCCTATTATTAAGGATTATTTTTCAATCACCTGGTAATAAAATAAAAATTGATTAGTGTCCGTTATCGTAACAAACTGTCCGCTTGTGAACATATTGAAAAAAAAATTAATTACCAAGCAGATTATTGGAAAATGCGCCGATTTCTGGCAATCAGCAAAAAACAATGATTTACGGAAAAATATCTAAATCAATGGATAATCAAAATAACTTACAATAATAAATAATTTTCGGGCACGTGAGTTGCTAAGAGTAACCAAATAAGAATTTGCCCTATCTAAATAAAATATACTGTAATGCAATAAAGGTGGAAAATTGGATAGAAAAATAGAAAAAAAAGCCTGGTACAAAAGAAGGAATATTCAAATTGGTATCGGTGGTGGAATAATATTTTTAATTCTTATCATCTTAATATTAAGTGATACCGGATCCAAACTAAATGTCGAAAAAGAAAAAATAACAATCTCCGAAGTTAAAAAAGGTGACTTCCAGGAATTCATTCCTGTTACAGGTAATATAATGCCTATCACAACTGTTTTCCTTGATGCAGTTCAGGGCGGGGCAGTTGAAAAGAAATTTGTTGAAGAAGGAGCAATGCTGAAAAAAGGGGATAAGATATTAAAACTTTCAAATACCAACGTTCAATTAAGTGCTCTTCAGCAGGAGGCTTTGACATACCAACAGATAAATGAAGCAAGGAACAGCAGGCTATCTATCGAACAAAATTCAATTAGCTTAAAAAGAAATTTGCTTGCTGTCCAATTGACATTTCAGCAGGACAAAAGAAATTATGAAAGAGAAAAGGCTCTCTGGGAAAAAAAGCTAACTTCAAAAGAAAGCTATGAGCAGGCAAGAGACAATTACTTCAATTCAATTGAACAAAAGAAATTAGCGGAAGAAAATTTCCAGAAAGATTCATTAAAAAGTGCTTCACAGCTTATTCAAATTGATGAATCAATACAACGTTTACAACAGAACCTTGGTCTAATTAGAGAAAGCATTGAGAATCTGACAATAAGAGCTCCGATTACAGGGCAATTGACTGCATTAAATGCTGAAATTGGACAATCTAAATCCGTAGGTGAAAGATTAGGACAAATTGATGTACTGGATGGATACAAGGTACGAGCCGACATTGATGAGTTTTATATCTCGAGAGTAAATACAGGGCAGGAAGGATCAGTTGATATAAATGGAAAGGAATACAGGCTCGTTGTTAAAAAAGTTTTTCCGGAGGTAACAAACGGACGATTTCAGGTAGATATGTTTTTTAAAGATAATGTAGCTCCATCAAAATTGAGAAGAGGGCAAACTTTACAGATCAGGTTGGAACTTGGCGATCTTACAAAAACTCTTTTGCTATCACGCGGCGGGTTTTATCAAAAGACCGGCGGACAGTGGGTTTATGTAGTTGATCCTGCAGGAAACTATGCAGTAAAAAGACAAATAAAATTAGGTAGACAAAATCCGGATTTCTTTGAAGTTTTGGATGGTCTGCAACCGGGAGATAAAGTAGTAACATCTTCATATGATACTTATGGAGATATAGATAAACTGGTATTTAAATAAAAATTGATTCATAACATTAACTAATATAAGGGTAGTCTAATGGGAAATAACATGATAAAAACTGTCAATTTGAAAAAGTTGTATACAACTGATGAAGTAGAAACAACTGCTTTGAATAATGCAAACATTGAAATTAGAGAAGGAGAGTTTGTAGCAATTATGGGACCTTCCGGCTGCGGAAAATCAACTTTGCTTAATATTCTCGGTTTGCTTGATAATCCTTCCGATGGAGAATATCATTTCCTCGATCACGAAGTTTCTAAATACAGTGAGAGAGAAAGAGCAAATCTTAGAAAATCCAACATTGGATTCGTATTTCAGAGTTTTAATTTAATTGATGAACTGACAGTTTATGAAAATGTTGAATTGCCTCTTTTGTATCTCGGCATTTCTTCTGCTGACAGGGAAAAAATGGTAAATGAAGTTCTTGAAAAAATGCAGATTATGCATCGTAAGGATCACTTTCCTCAGCAGTTATCTGGTGGACAACAGCAGAGAGTTGCTGTTTCGAGAGCTGTTGTTGCAAAACCAAAATTAATCCTAGCGGATGAGCCTACAGGAAATCTCGATTCAAAAAACAGCGAAGAGGTAATGGACATCCTTACAAAACTGAATGATACCGGAACAACAATTGTAATGGTAACTCACTCACCCCACGATGCAGAATACAGCCACAGAATAATTCACCTGTTTGACGGACAGGTAGTGACAGAAAATATTAAAGAAGGTTATCACGTATAATTTTCTTTTTGCAAAATGATTATTTCCCGTTAGCCATGGCAGCCGGATAATGTTTAGTCTTTCCCGGTTGCCAACTGATTCGCCTATTAAACCGGAGGTACGATGTTTAAAAACTATTTTAAAATAGCATTCAGGAACATCTGGAAGCAGAAGGGATATTCATTCATTAATATTTTCGGACTTGCAGTTGGACTTGCATGCGCAATTCTAATAATTACTTTTATTCAAAACGAGTTAAGCTACGACAAGTTTAATAAAAAGTCCGATAGAATTTATAGAGTAACACGCGAATGGTTTAATAAGAACGGCGAAAGCAGTTTCCATCTTGCAAGAGTAGCACCTCCCATTGGTCCCTTATTAAAAAATGATTTCCCTCAAATAATTCGGGAAGAAGTAAGATTTTTACACGATAATGCTTTCCTGGAAATTAACAATAATCCTATAATTGAAAATAATTTTTACTGGGCAGAACAATCAGCTTTTAAAATTTTTACAATAGATTTTTTAGAAGGTGATCCTGAAAGCGCGCTGAAAGAGCCAAACAGCCTGGTTTTAACGGAATCGGCTGCAAAAAAATATTTTAGAAACGAGGATCCTCTTGGGAAAACAATAAAGTACGAGCATCAGCTTGATATGAAAGTTACCGGAGTTATTAAAGACGTTCCGGAAAATTCTCATTTCCATTATGATTTTTTGGCTTCATTTATAACACTTTATGATCCGGACATAATAGGAAGAAAAACTCTTGAAACTAATTGGGGCAGCAACAATTATATTACATATTTAATGCTTCCTGAAAATTTCCCAATCAGTGAATTAAAATCAAAAGTTCCCGAATTTATTGATAAGCATATGCTCCAGGTAATGCGGGAATTAAATATGGATTTGCCGGAAAATCCTCCTCATACCAATACAACATTACATTTTCAGAAACTAACGGACATACACTTATATTCACATTTAACTTCAGAAGTAGAACCAAATGGTGATATCAGTATTGTTTATCTTCTTATTGCTATCGCATTGTTTATGCTGCTAATCGCCTGTATTAATTTTATGAATCTTGCATCTGCAAGGTCTACAAAAAGAGCTAAGGAAATTGGTGTAAGAAAAGTAATGGGTGCTGAAAAAACTCAGCTAATAAAACAATTCCTCGGTGAATCAATGATTACTGTTCTTATATCATTGTTCTTCGCATTGATAATTGTTGAGGTTGCATTGAGACCATTCAGTGATTTTATGCAAAGAGAACTGAGTTTTAGTTTAACTGGAAATCCCGTTCTATTCGGAATAATTCTTGGCATTACTTTATTTGTTGGTCTAGCAGCCGGAGCATACCCTGCATTTGTTTTATCGTCCTTCAATCCTGTTAAATCTCTGCATGATAAATTATCAATGAGCAGAAAATCCAAGTTCAGATCTATCCTTGTAGTTTTACAATTCACAATTTCAATTGCACTTATTATTTCTATGGGAATTGTTTATTCACAGCTTCAGTTTGTTCAGAGCAAAGATCTCGGTTATAACAAAGATCATCTCATCGTTTTACCTTCAAGTCAAAAAATAAAAGACAACCTTGATTCATTTAAAAGCCAGCTTTTACAAAATCCGGAAATAAAAATGGTTACGAGTTCAAGACTTGTTCCTTCCGATATGCTATTAAATAGTTGGGGAGCGGATATTTATGACAACGGTAAAAAAGAAGCCGTAAGTTTTCGACTTGCTGTACAGGAAGTTGATTACGATTTTATCGATACTTATCAGTTAAAGATCCTTAAAGGTAGAAATTTCTCAAAAGATTATTCAACTGATGACAGCGCAGCATTTATACTTAATGAAACTGCTGTTAAAAAATTAGGCTGGACAAATGAAAAAGCTGTTGGCAAAAGACTTGATTATGGAAGTCATGAGGGAAGGATAATCGGTGTAGTAAAAGATTTTAATTTCGAAACTCTTCATAATGAAATCATTCCAATAATTATGCTAATCACGCATAGGGGAAACAACCAGGTTACAGTAAGAATTAGCGGATCTGATATTGCCGGTACACTTGGTTTTCTAAAGTCAAAATGGGCACAGTACAGACCTGGTTATCCTTTTGATTATGAATTTATCAATCAAAGTCTTGATAATCTTTACAGGAAAGATCAAAAACTCGGTACTGCATTTGGTATTTTTGCAGTGATTGCTATAATAATTGCCTGTCTTGGATTGTTCGGCTTAGCTTCATATACAGCTGAGGTTAGGACAAAAGAAATTGGAGTAAGAAAAGTATTAGGAGCCACGGTTTCTAATATTACATTATTAATATCAAAAGAATTTCTCTGGCTTATAATAGCCGCAAATATTGTAGCATGGCCAATTGCATATTATGGAATGAACAAATGGTTATCAGAATTTGCTTATTCAACAAGCATAAATATCTGGTTATTTATAGCCGCAGGATTTTTAGCATTGTTTATTGCTTTATTGACTGTTAGCTATCAATCAATCAAAGCTGCATTGCAGAACCCGGTAAAATCATTAAAATATGAATAAGGGGAAAAGGAATGATTAAAAGTTATTTAAAAATCGCAATGAGGAGCCTGTTTAAGAACAAACTTTATTCCTTTGTAAATATTGCCGGGCTGGCAATTGGTATGTCTGCCTGCATTTTAATTTTACTATGGGTAACCGATGAACTTAGTTATAATAAGTTCAATAAAAATATTGACAGCATTTTTGTAATACCTCAAACGCAGCATTATCAAACTGTGGGTGATTTTACTGTAATGCCTACGCCAATACCATTGGCGCCTGCGCTCAAAGAAGAAATTCCTGAAATAAAATATGCAACAAGGTATGCTTCCTACCTGGGGAAAAGGAAAATTACTTTTGAGGAAAAAACCTTTAACCAGCAGGTGAATTTTGCTGATCCTGATTTCTTTAAAATATTCAGTTTTGATTTTATTGAAGGAGACAAGGAAAATGCATTAAGAGATAAATCATCTATAATAATTACTCAGGAAATGGCAGAAAAATTTTTTGATGGAAAGGACCCCGTGGGTAAAATAATTAAAATGGATGATAAATTTGACATGGTTGTCAGTGGTGTTGTTTATAATACTCCGGATAATTCTGATATAAAATTTGATATGCTAGTTCCTATAGCATTACTTAAGGACATTGGCTATAACATGAACAACTGGGGCCAGAATATGCTCCACACATATGTCATGCTTAATAATCCTGAACGATCAGGTGAGGTTACAAAAAAAATTGAGGGAAGATTAAAAAAAGAAATTAAGGCCTCTACCGCAGGTAAGATGTTTCTTTATCCTTTAACTAAGCTTCATCTCTATTCAATTTCTGGAAAAGGAGGCAGGATTGAGACAGTTATTATTTTTTCTATTATTGCATTCTTCATACTGATAATCGCCTGT
>Ga0209919_1000847_pt1 | contig 15165 bp, 16 predicted proteins | sample SalPon2A_C_D2_MG_FD_185721 | JGI IMG/M metagenome (GOLD analysis project Ga0209919, IMG submission 185721) | Soil microbial communities from South San Francisco under conditions of wetland restoration - Salt Pond MetaG R2A_C_D2_MG (SPAdes)... | ecosystem: Environmental > Terrestrial > Soil >... | reverse complement strand
GAGAACGGCTCCGTCCTGCGGTCGCATCACCACAACCGAGCCGCCCTTTGCATTCTGTTTGCGGATGCCATCGGCCAGTGCTGCATAGGCGATGCTTTGAATGGATGCGTCAAGATTAAGGGTGATGGATTTGCCCGGAACCGGGTCGCGCAGCCAGATTCCACCCGGCAGCGAATGGCCGCGTGCATCGCGGCGCACCTGACGAATACCCGCCTCGCCACGGAGCTGGTCGTTCAGAACCCGCTCAACCCCTTCAAGCCCGTTTCCATCGATGCCGACAAAGCCGAGCAAATGTCCGGTCTCCGGGCCCAGCGGCTGATAACGGCGCCATTCGGTTTCCTGTCGAACGCCTGGAATATCAAGTTTGGCTACGGCTTCAGCCAGAGTCGGCCTGACCTGACGGGCCAGCCATACAAAGCCCTTGCGGCCTTTGAGCCTGTGCCTGATTTCCTTGTCTTTCTGACCCAGGGCCCTGGCCAGTTCCGCAATGCGATCCGCCGGCACTTCATCTGCCATGGCTGCGATGGAAGGAACTTCGACACTTTCTGCCAGAATTCGACCCTTGCTGTCGCTGATTGTTCCGCGCGGGGCGATGGCGGTATATTCGCGATAGCGTTGTTTTTCAGCAAGATTGGTCAGCGCGTCCGATTGTAGCCACTGCAGATCCACAGCCCGAATAACAAGAAGTGCCATGCCCAGAGCCAGCAAGCCGGCGACAGCCTCAAGACGGCGGCGCGCGAAAACCTGCTGGCGCTGAAGCTTCTGGTTTATAGCACCTGAGCGGGCGGATGTTGAGAGAGGTGTCCGGATCATGGCCTGAGTACCTGCATGGGACGGGGCGGAGCCATGTGCAGGCGGGTCTGCGCAAGCTCGCGCAACCGCTCCGGACGGGTTAGGCTGGCGATTTCGAGGCGCAGCTTGCTTGTTTCAAGCGCCGCATCCTGTTTTTCTGCCATCAATTGCTGCATTCCCTGCGAGAGGTCATAGCGGACGTGCGAAAGCCATACCTGTCCGGCAGCAAATACGCCGATCACGAGAGGAAGCGCCATCCAGGGGCTGATTCTGTGTCGCATCATGCACCAGCGCTCTGCGCCTGGTCCGGCAATCGCTCGGCAACGCGCAGGCGGGATGAACGGCTGCGGGGGTTGTCGGATAATTCATCTTCGGATGGCCGCAGTGGTTTCTTCTGCACCCAGCTCATGGTCGGCGTCCGGCCGCACACGCATATGGGCATTTGCGGAGGGCAGGTGCATGGGTGCACCTCAGCCTCGACCAGATCGCGTATCAGCCGGTCTTCGCCGGAGTGAAATGAGATCACCGACAGGCGGCCGCCGGGCAACAGATGCTGCATGGCTGCACGCACGCCGATTTCGATCTGGTCGATTTCGCTGTTGACCCACATACGCAGGGCCTGGAATGTACGGGTCGCGGGATGAATGCCGCCATGCCGCGCATGCTTTGGCATGGCATGGAAACAGACATTTTCAAGGTCTTTGGTGCGTTCAAGCTTGCCTTCGTGCTTGGCCTTCAGGATGGCACGTGCAATGCGCCTGGAAAATCGCTCGTCACCGAATTCAAAGATAATGTCGGCCAGTTCCCGTTCGGATACATGATCCAGCATGCGTGCCAGCGGCAGGCCGTTGCCCGGATCCATGCGCATATCGAGCGGGCCGTCTTTCTGGAATGAGAAGCCGCGCCCGGCATCGTCCACCTGCGGCGATGAAACGCCCAGATCAAAGCCGATGCCGTTCACCTGCTGCCATCCCATATCTTCAAGCGCGGTTTCAAGATGCCCGAAATCACAATGCATGATGCTGAACCGGCTGTCTTCCTTTGCCAGGCGTTCGCCTGCAGCGACAGCTTCCGGATCGCGGTCGAGCGCCAGCAGGCGACCCTTGTCCGAGAGGAGTGAGAGAAGAGCCCTGCTGTGCCCGCCGCGGCCGAACGTGCAGTCGACATATCGCCCGTCCGGCACGGTAAACCAGGCATCCACGAATGCATCACGCAGGACGGGGATATGGTCCGGGTATGCATCCACATCACAGGCCAAGCTCAAAACCCTGGGCCAGAGCCAGATCGGCCTCAAGTTGCTTGTCCCAACTTGATTTGTCCCAGATCTCAAAAGTTTCACCGGCGCCGGCAAACTGAATGGCGCGCTCAAGTCCGGCGTACTCGCGCATGCCTGGCGCCACCAGCACACGGCCCTGACGGTCCGGCGTGTATTCCTGCGCGGAGCTGATCACGATGCGCTTGAAGGCGCGCAGCTCGGGACTAGGAGGGGTGTTCGAGATGCGCGCCTGCAGGCGCTTCCATTCGCGCATCGGATAAGCAACCAGATTGCGTGTGTGCGGGGAGCGGGTAATTACCACGCGTTCGTCAGCGTGATTTGCTTTAAGCGAATCGCGGAAAGATGCAGGGATGCTGACGCGCCCCTTGTCATCCATGTTATTGCTGAATTCGCCCTGGAACATTGCTTTCCCAGCCTCCCGCCGTGAGGGTTGGAATGATTACCCACAATTCCCCACTAAATGCCAATATTGGCCACCAAACGATACTTGTCAACCCCACCACATGATGTGACGGGCCGGTGTGCGGCATTCAGACACAATAAATATCCTTTGATATCAACATAAATGTGCTGGTGGGGGATGGTGGGGAGAATGCGTCATGCCGGGCATGTTTTATGCCCGGATGGTGTAGAAACAGGCATGCCCGACCTTCTTTGGATGGCTTGTGTCCTAGGCGGGAGGGGCCATGTGTGCTGGAATAGGGCCATGAGTTTCTGGGAAGAACCCCTGCATGCATTGAACGATCAGCAATGGGAGGCCTTGTGCGATGGCTGCGGGCACTGCTGCATGCACAAGTTTGAGGATGAAGACAGCGGCGAGGTTTTGTACACCGATGTCGCCTGCCGCCTGTTCGATTTGAAGCATTGCCGCTGCACCAGCTATGCCGAGCGCACGCGGCTGGTGCCGGAGTGTCTTTCGATCCGGACTTTTTCCGATGCGCAGTTTCAATGGTTGCCGTCCACCTGCGCCTATCGCCTGCGCCACGAGGGCAAGCCGCTTGCCGACTGGCATCCGCTGCTCTCCGGTTCGGCGGACTCCGTGCATGAAGCCGGCATCTCGGTGCGCGGGCAGTGTGTTGCCGAATCCGAGGTCAACGCATACGAATGGGCCGACCACATCATCGAGCCCGTTTGATTAAGCATGCCGAATGAGTGATGCGACGGATGAAGTAAACCTATGTCCCTGCGGCTCGGGAGCGATGCTGGCGGCCTGCTGTGGCCCGCTTCTTGACGGCACCCCGGCGCGCACGGCCGAGCAGCTGATGCGCTCGCGCTACACGGCCTACGCGCTGGGTCGCGGCGACTATCTCCGCCAGAGCTGGCATCCGCAGACACGGCCATCGCGCGTGCACATCGATGATACCCGCTGGCTTTCGCTGAGCATCAATTCAACCGAAAAGGGCGGGGCCGATGATGCAAGCTGCAAGGTATCGTTCACTGCCGCTTTCATGGATAAGGATGGGTGCAAGCTGCTGCATGAAACCAGCCGCTTCGAGAAGATCGACGCCCACTGGTATTATCTGGATGGCGTTTGCCGCATCGACAGCCCCGGCCGCAATGACCCCTGCCCGTGCGGCAGCGGCAAGAAATTCAAACGCTGTTGCGGGTGATCAGTTCGAGTCCGGGCCGGCGCCCCGTGTCGGACTCGAACGAATTAGCTAATCGCAGCAGGAAAGTTCAGGTTGCAGGGTGGCATGGGTGATGCCGAGTTCGGCCAGCCGGTTCTGGATTGCGGGCAGCAGCTCAGGCCAGTGCAGCATGTCGTTGAGTTGCACATGTGCCGACATGGCCAGCGTGCCATTCGGCAGCGTCCAGATATGGATGTGATGCACGCCCGCAACGTGCTCAAGCGCCAGCATGGTCTGACTGACTTCCTCGACCTCCACCGCATCCGGTACACTGTCCATCAGCTGCAGCGTGGTTTCGCGTAACAGCCGCCAGCCGCCCCAGGCAAGAATGCCGGCCACAAGGAAGGACAGCAGTGGGTCGATTGGATTCCATCCGGTGGTCAGGATCACGGCGCCGGCAATCATGGCGGCGACCGAGCCCATCGCATCGCCCAGCACATGCCAGTAGGCTGCCTTTGTATTCAGATCATGCTGATGGCGGAGCATGAACATGGCCGCCAGGTTGATAAGCAAACCAATCGCGGCAATGCCCAGCACGATGCCGCCGTTGACCACGGGGGGGGCTGACAGGCGGCCGAAGGCCTCCCATGAAATCCAGCCTGCCAGAAACCACAGGCCCAGTCCGTTGGCCTGCGCGGCAAGAACTCTGGCTCTGCCATAGCCGTAGGACATGCCGGCATGCGCCGGACGGCTGGCAATGCGTCCGGCCATCACCGCCAGACTTAAAGCGGCCACATCGGACACCATATGCCCGGCATCGGCGAGCAGGGCCAGCGAGTTGGCCATCAGGCCGCCGACCAGCTCGACGAGTGCAAAGACGGTGGTCAGCGCCAGGGCGCCGTTGAGTCCGTGGTGATGGGCGTGATGGTGCCCGTGGTCGTGCGAGTGGCCCTCATGGGCATGAACTGCATGTTCATGGGTCTTTTCATGCAAGGGCGGGCATGGCATAGATATTAGGTCAGTCCAGTCCCTTGCGCATGCCGATCAGCTGGAACAGCTCCAGGCGCGAGGATGGATTGTCCAGGAAGGCGCCGGTCAGCTTGGAGGTGGTGGTCCAGGAATTGGGCTTGTGCACGCCGCGATGGCACATGCAGAAATGCTGGCACTGGATGATCACGGCGACGCCATCGGGTTCGAGTACTTCATCAATGGCATTGGCAATCTGCATGGTGAGCTTTTCCTGTACCTGCAGACGCTTGGAATAACCCTCCACCACGCGCGCAAGCTTGGAGAGTCCGACGACGCGGCCTTTTGGAATGTAGGCGACATGTGCCTTGCCGACGAAGGGCACCATGTGGTGTTCGCAGTGGCTGTGCACGTCGATATCGGAAACCAGTACGACTTCATCATAGCCTTCGACTTCCTCGAATGTCTTGAGCAGGTGATCTTTCGGATCTTCCAGATAGCCTGAGAAATGCTCATGCATGGCCGAGAGAACCCTGGCCGGGGTCTCTTTCAGTCCTTCGCGGTTGATATCTTCGCCGATATATTCCAGCAAGCCGCGCACATGCTGCATGGCGGCAATATTTTTCGGGCTTGTCGGGTCAAAGTCATCGGTCACTGGGTTACTTCCTTTGTTGTTTATCGGTGTATCTTATCGCATTGTGCAACGCTGTAACACCTGAAAAGTTTATGGAAATGGAGAATGCCTCATGATGATTGTTGATCTGCTGCGTCACGGGGAACTGGAAGGCGGAGTCAAATACCGTGGCCAGATTGATGATCCGCTGACGCCTGCCGGGCGAGCGGCGATGGATGCTGTCTGGGAGAAGGTAAGCAGCAAGGTTGATGTGATTGTTTCATCACCACTTTCCAGGTGCGCCGCTCCGGCACGGGAGTGGGCAGGAGGGGCCGGCATCAACTGCGTGATTGATGACCGGGTGATGGAGATACGATACGGCGCATGGGAAGGCAAGACGAGTGAGGAAATCCGGGATGAATTCCCCGGTGTACTGGAACAGTGGCGGCAGGATCCGACAGGTATGCGCCCGCCCGAAGGCGAAAGCCCGGAAGAACTGCTGGATCGACTGTCCTCATGGTGGCAGGAACTGGTGAAGGATTTCGAGGGCCGGCATGTTCTTGTGGTTGCTCATTCCGGCTCTCTGCGCATGTTGCTGGCGCATGTGATCGGTGCGCCTGTTGCTGCCTGCCGGAAATTCGACATGCCCTACGCCTGCTGGAGCAGGTTTGCGGTCGAGAAGGGACAGGCCGTGCTTGCCTTTCATCAGCGCGAGGCCTGTTGGCCGGAATAAACCGCGGCCTCGGTCAGGGCTCGAGGGGAATCAGAGAAGTTTTCCTGCCACCTCGACGACATGTGCTCCGTAGCTGCGTGCGGCAACCAGGGCTGCATCGGAAACAACGGACGGCATACCCTCATGATTGCCGGAGCGTCCGTAGGCTCCCCAGTGCAGGCCGCCATCGGCATAGCCGGGAAGATGCTTGGGAAATCCGATCACAATCATGCCCTGTTCCAGAAAATGCGCGTGCAGCGAGATCATGGTGCTTTCAACACCACCGCCTGCATTGCCAAAACCACCACCCGAAACAAATACACCGCCGACCTTGCCTTCCAGCGCGCCCTCCATCCACAGCTTGCCTGCCTCATCAATCAGCTTTTTCATCGGCCATGCCATCGCACCCATGTGCACCGGCGTGCCGAAAAAAATAACATCGGCGTCGATCAGGTCTTCATGTGAGGTCTGCTCGGCGAGCTTAAGCAGCGTCTGCGCAGATGGATTCCCGGCCTTGATACCGGCGGCAATGGCCTCGGCCATTTTTTTCGTGTTGCCGTAATCGGAATGATATGCAATCAGAATGTTCAAGGGAGCTCCGGGAAAGATGTTGGGAATATGGCTTCAGGCGTGGCCAATCTGGCTGGATAGCTGCGAGCGTTCCACGCCCATGCAGCGTGCGCCAAAACTCCACCGTTGTTCAGGCGGTTCCTGAAAAATGATATGGTGACTGGCAGGGGCAATCAGCCAATCGTTATTGGTCAGCTCGGCTTCCAGTTGGCCGGCAGCCCAGCCTGCGTAACCCAGGATCAGCATGTAATGCTCGGGACCTTCGGCCTTGACCAGCTCCTGCAGGACATCCCGGGAAGCGGTCAGGTTCAGATCCTGTGTCACCTGCATGGTGGAGTCGAATACGTGCCAGCCGTCATGCAGGACAAAGCCGCGGAATTCATCGACAGGCCCCCCTTCGAATACAGGCAGAGCAAGGCCGGGGATATTGCTGGCAGGCTCATCGGTCATGATATCCAGGTCAGTGAGGACATCCATGATGCTGATCTTGCGTGGCCGGTTGATAATCAGGCCCATGCTCCCCTCGTTATCGTGGCTGCAGACAAGTACCACCGCATCCTTGAAATTCGGATCCTCCAGCGAAGGCGTGGCAAGCAATAACTGTCCGGCAAGTTGATTCAGCTGCACGCTTTCCTCCTTTCGGTCATTGATCCTTGACCGCCATGGCAGTCATGTTGCGTGCCATGGCGATAGCGGCGTTAAGGCTACTGTAGGACACTTTTCCCGATCCTGCACGATCCAGCGCTGTGCCATGGTCGACGCTGGTGCGAACAAAGGGCAGTCCGAGTGTGACGTTGACGGACTCGCCGAAGCTCAGCGCCTTGATCGGAATCAGCCCCTGATCGTGATAGCAGCAGACGATGGCATCGAAACGGCTGCGCATGGGGGGCGAAAAAATGGTGTCGGCAGGCAGCGGTCCGGTAACCTGGATGCCGTGCCGTCCGGCTGCCTCGGCCGCGGGCGTCAGAATTCTGATTTCCTCATCGCCAAAATGCCCCTGTTCGCCTGCATGTGGATTCAGGGCGCACAGGCCGATATTGGGTTGTGCAATACCGAAACGGCGGCGAAGGTCCTGATAAACAACCTTCAGGCAATGGATGGTTTCCTCAACCGACAGGCTGTCGGCCACATCCCGCAGTGCCATATGCGTCGTTAGCAGGGCAACGCGAAGCTCATCGGATGCCAGCATCATGACAAAATCCGGGTTGCCAGATAAATGCGCCAGGTACTCTGTGTGGCCGGGGAAAGCGAATCCGGTGTTTTTCAGCACCGCCTTCTCGATCGGGCCGGTAATCATGCCGGCGGCACCTCCATCCATGCAGGCCAGAGCCGCTGTGCGGATACAGTCAATCACAGCCGCAGCCGTGTCTGGAGAAGGTTCTCCGGCCGTGACCGGCTCATCGCAGGTGTCGGGGTGCAGTGGATTCCAGCAATGCAGAGTTGCATCGCAGGTGGGGGCCTCTGCCAGCAGGGGGTGTTCGTGTGCGACTGCCGGCAGCCCGAGGCTGGCAGCCCTGTTGTTGAGCCAGGCAGCAGGGGAGGCAATGACACAACCGGCCAGGCTTTCGGGTTGTTCTGCAAACAATTGCAGAATGCAATCCGGACCGATGCCGGCAGGCTCACCGACAGTGATGAGAAGTGGCTTCACCGGGCCTTAGCGCCCCTGGGTACTGACAACGATGCCGGTACAATCATGTTTTTCGATATCAGCACGTTCCTTGAGTCCGGCAAGCCAGCGAGGCACCTGCTCCTGCATTTCGGCATTGGTCAGAATTTCCTGAATCTGGTCGCGTTTGGCCTCGAACGAGTTGGGGTCGACATGTCGCCGGGCAACCACGCGGATAATATGCAGGCCGAAGGGTGATTCGACGACACCACTCGTTTGTCCTGCCTTAAGCTTGAATGCAGCATCTTCAAAGGCAGGTACCATGGCGCCGCGCTTGAACCAACCCAGATCACCGCCCCGGCTGGCGCTGGGCCCCTGCGACACTTCCTTGGCCCGGGTGGCGAATTCTTCATCACTGGCATCGGCCATGTCCCTGGCGAGGGTCTGGGCCCTGTGCATAATCTTGGCCCGGGTGGCTATATCGGCTGTTTTCGGAATCTGCAACAGAATATGCCGGGCATGAATCTCATCATGGCTTTCGCCTTGGGTTTCCGCTTTATGCATACGCTCGGCAAGGACGGTCATGATATGAAATCCGGCGGGTGAACGGATGGGGTTTGAAATGCCGCCTACCGGCAGTTCCAGGGTCGAAGCGAAACGTGCCGAGATGCCACCGGGCAAAAACCAGCCCATATTGCCACCCTTTTTGCCTTCAGTGCTATCGGAGTGCAATGAGGCCATCTGGGAAAAACTCCTGCCCGCTTTCAGTTCCTGATAAATACGCCTGGCTTTTTCACGCGTTTCGGCAACCTGTTCCGGACTTGGATCGGGAGGCAGGGCGATAAAAATCTGGGCCAGTTGCACTTCCCTGCGGGGGGCCGAGTTGGCTACATATTTGCGGTAATATTCCTTCATGGTCTCATCACTGATCTGCAGTTGGCTGCGCACAGCGATATTGATCAGCTTGCTGTTCAGAAGCTGTTCGCGAAGACTTTTTTTGTAGGCAGCAAAGTCCATGCCCTGCTGAGCCAGCGCCATTTCCAGCTGGCCGGGGAGTAGCTTGTTGCTGTTCTCGATATTGGCGATTGCCTGATTCAGCTCATCATCATCAACCTTGATGTCGAGCTTGGCGGCTTCCTGCTCCTGGAGCTTGCTGGTAATGCGATCATCAAGGGCGCGTGTTATCAGTTGCTGGCGCGAAGGAATTTGACTGATTTTCGCCTGTTTGAACTGGCGCAACAGGTTGTCGACATCCTGCTGGATTTCGTAACAGGTGATGGGCTGATTGTTGACTACGGCAGCAATCGAATCAAAGGTCTCGGCCCTGACGGGTGAAATCAGCATCAGCAGGGTTGCAAGCATGGCAGCTAGGCGCATGAAGCCTCCAGTATGTTTGAAGATTTGAATCATCATTGACAGCGGGTCAGGCATCAATGGCGTCAGGAGGAACCGACGCTACCGAGCCCCTTGAACTCTAGCAAGATTCTGACACCAAAGTCCGAAGCCTGTGTCGTGCCGTTGGGGCGATTCAGGCGGTAGCCTTCAAGGCCAAGAGTCCAGCATGGATGCATGTATTTAAGGCCGAATGCAGTTTGCTGGGTCAGCTTTAGCAGGCTGTCGTACTGGATATTGCCGCTTGCCTGCCAGCGCTGGGCGAGTCGGATGGAGGCCGACGCATCAATCAGTTTCGTGGCCGGTGCAAAACGGATATCGGTACGCTGATAGCCTGCATGCAAAGTGGCAATGCCGGCTTTGATATCCAGGGCGGATGTCAGCGTGGCCCAGTAATGGCCGACTGGATTGTACTGGCCGCTGGCGTACAGGCTGAAGCCGGGAAGCGGGGTCAGGGTGATTTCACCAAGGAGGTTGGAAAACGGTCGGGTCGGCGCTGTGGTGAGGGCAGGATCGACTGATTTTCTCAGCATATCGTAAGCAGCTCCGGCGCGGACAAGCAGGATATCGCGCGAGGCAAGCCCATCCTTGTATTGCAGGCGATTTTCCAGCATCAGGCTTATGCGGTTGATGCGCTCGATACGGTCCTGCCCCGAATAGCGGTTGCCCGATAACAGATTGCTCCAGGTAAGTCCGCCGAAGGTCGAATCGAGATTGACCATGCCTGTCTGGTCGGGAGCCTGGATATAGTCGTATCGAATAATCGGCGAGATTTGATGACGCCATACGTTGTTGCTTGAAAGGCGTTCGAAATCGCTGCGTATTTCCAGACTTGCTTCGCCGGTTGTTCGCTGCTGCAGAACTTTGTTCACTCCGTTTTGCAGCCAGTAGCGGGTGTAATGGCTGCCCGCCTGCAGAGTGGCAGACAGGCCTCCGCCAGCCAATTGCCATGGGAACTCAACATAGGGGTGCAGGGCCATGCGCCAGCCATCAATACCGGTACGCCGTGCAAAGCGTGTGGTTTGCTGGTCGAAGTGGAAGTATGCGTTGTCCAATGCCTGCCACTGGAGGTTGCTCTGCAGGCGGGGCTGAATCTGAAGCGTGGCCGCATTGCTTGCCTGGGTCAGGTCCTGATGGTGCTGGCCCATCAGCATCCAGTTCATGCTGAACGAATCCGATAGATAGGATTGTGCCAGGGTGGCGGTGCTTTGCAGGTAGCGCTGGCTTGCATCCGAGCCGTTGGCGTAATCGGCCATGTAGTTATGGTCGCTGACATGGTCCGCCTGTATGCTCAGGGAGATATCAGAAGGCAATCGCCATTTGATATCACTTTGTAACCGGCTGCGAGTGGTGCCGGTCACCTTGTCGTGGATTCCGGCCACATCAATGCGTTCGCTCCCGAGGCCGGATACATGGCGCAGTTCAGTTTCACCCATGACGCCGCGCGCTGTCATGGATGTAGGAGTCAGGGTTGCATCCCAGTTGGCTGCCGGGGCCAGATAAATCGGGATGCCAAGTTCGGTTCCCCGGCGTTTACCGGATGCGACTCTCGGCGTCAGCAGTCCGGATTTCCGTTTCAGTTGCTGCGACCACCAGGGCGTGTAAAGGACCGGTATTCCGGCCAGTTGGAAGCTGGTTCCCTGAGCGGTCAATTCACCTTCCTGTTGGTCCAGGTGCGCCTTTTTCGTTTTCACGACCCATGATTCGGCGTCTTCGGGGCAGGCTGTAAAGCGGGCATCTTCAGCCTCAAAGGTTGTATCATTGATCCGGGTCAGGTACCTGGCCTGCAGGCGCTCCCCTCCCGGCAGGTAAAGCGTTGCCTGCTCAATGCTTCCGGCGCGGGTTTCACTGTTGATTTCAGCAGATGCGGCTTCGATGCGGGCGTCGGCTGATTGTATATGCACATGGCCATCAGCCCGGATGGTGTGGTTGGCACGATCGAATTGAACCTTATCGGCGCGCATGGTTAGCGTTGGCTTGAGGGCAAAGGTTGTTTGCAGCGAGGCAATCCAGGACAGACGCGTGGCAAAAAGGCCTGCAGGGTATGCCTCAGGCATATAGTGGGACAGATAGGCGTCCAGGTCGCGACGATTCCATGCGTTTTTCCAGCCAGTGACAGCTTGCTCCGGGCTTTCTCTGCTGGCTGCTCTGGATGTAATGGTAAAGGCAGGGATGACTGCTTCCGAGGTGATTTTCCAGCCGTGTTCGGTCAACTCGAACTTCAACTGCTTGATGTCACGACTGTTTAGCCGATCCGATGCGTAGTACTGCATGAATTCCGCCAAGGCTGCAGTTGAGCCCAGCGGCTGAATCCGGATATCCTGAAGGCTGACATCAATGAATTTCTTGTTGGTAATGGCCCTCATTTTTTTTGTCCGCCATATGGTGCTGCTTGCAAAACGAGGTTCTGGTCTGAATGTTTCCGAATAGGCAGAGAAGTACCGTTTGCTGTCCTTGCTGCTCCAGGCGTCGCGCCATGATTCAATGGCATCCTTGAGACTCGGAAGTGGCACTGCGACGGGCTCATCGGAGGTTATGGGCGAATCGCTTATCTGATCATCTGTAATCTTCCAGCCGGCGGATGTGTTGACCATGTTCAGGATCCGATGTTCCGGTTTGCCTGAGGCAGATGGCTCTGTATTCATGTCAAATTCGACGCGTACCGTGTTCACGTCGGTCGGGATAGCACGGATATTGCGCACGATGCGGGCGGGATGTTGCTGAATCACCACATTGCCGCTGGCGACCACGGTGCCATCGCTGTTCTGGGTTAGCTCATCAGCACTGATATCCAGCCCCGCGGCAGCGGCAGACAGTGGGGACAGAACCAGGAAGAGGAGCAAGCGCAGCATGGCGCCGAAATCTATCGGACAAATCAACAATGTGCACTTGCCCTGCTCATGGCAGGGAAGAAGGTCAGTCCTGCTTGATGGCCATGCCCAGATAGTTGACCGACAAATCGTCGCTGAAGCTGAATCTGTCGCCCAATATTGAATACGACATGCCGCGCAGGTCCTTGATCTGAAGGTCGGCATGGCGAAGGGCTGCATTCATTTCGGATGGCTTGATGAATTTCGCATATTCATGCGTACCCTTGGGAAGCCAGCCAAGGATATATTCCGCCCCAATTATTGCCTTGATATAGGATACCGGGTTGCGGTTCAGTGTGGCAAAAAAGAAGGTGCCGCCGGGCTTCAGCATGGATGCGCAAGCAGCTACCGTGCGTGGAACGTCCGGCACATGCTCGAGTACCTCTAGGCAGGTGACGGCATCGTAATGGTGTTGATGCGACGCCGCCCATGTCTCGGCATCATTTTCTACATACTCGACAGCGGTGCCTGTTTTTCCGGCATGCAGCCGGGCAACGGCAAGCGCTTTCGGGGACCGGTCAATGCCCGTGACCGATGCGCCGCGCGATGCCATACCTTCGGCCAGAAGTCCGCCGCCGCAGCCGACATCCAGAACCTGAGCATGAGGAAGATCAACGCGTTCAGCAATGTAATCAAGGCGCAGGGGATTGATACGGTGCAAGGGTTTGAATTTGCCCGTTGGATCCCACCATTCCTCAGCCATCGCTTCGAATTTGGCAATTTCATCCTGGTCGAAATGCTGTTTACTCATGCGCGAAGGCTGCGATTGCGCAGGGATGAAAGCAAGTCTGTAGTTCCGGTATACCGCGGACTAGGGGAGCCGAATGTATCCGGGCCCCGGGTGCTTTGAACGTGATGCGGGTTTGCGGTGAAGCCATGCACTTTGGCGTGGCCTCACGCTCTGTCTGCCAAGTGGTGCTTCTTTCCTGCCGCATCGACCGCTAGTCTGGGCGGGTGATTATCCGGACCGTGGCCATAAGAGTTTTGCAGGCGATCCCCACCTTGCTGGGCGTGGCGACGCTGGTGTTTTTCCTTCTGCATATGGTTCCCGGCGATCCTGTCGATGCACTGCTCGGGGAAACCGCCATGCCGGCCGATCGTGAGGCTCTGCGGGAGTCTCTGCATCTGAATGAACCCATCCTGCAGCAATATGCGGATTATCTGACCGGGATCGGAACCGGCAATTGGGGCCAGAGTCTGGTGGATCAGCGGCCTGTGTTTGAGCGGATACTTGAACGCATTCCGGCCACGGCCACGCTGGCCGGGTTCAGTCTGCTGCTGGCTGTTTTGATTGCGTTGCCGCTTGGTTACTGGGCGGCCCGCCATGCGGGGCGCAGCCAGGATGTGGCGGCGATGGGCTTTTCGTTGCTCGGTGTGTCGATCCCTAATTTCTGGCTCGGGCCGATGCTGATGCTCGTGTTTGCTGTTTTTCTCGGTGTGCTGCCGGTCTCCGGCATGGAGCAACCGGGTGCGATTGTGCTGCCTGCCATCACGCTGGGAACTGCCCTTGCAGCCGTGTTGTCCAGAATGGCCCGTTCCTCATGGCTGGAGGCGATGAGCTGCGATGCCATACGCACAGCCAGAGCATTCGGTCTTTCCGAGAGTACTATCTGGTGGAGGCATGCGGCGAGACTGGCAGCCATACCTGTCATCACGATGTTCGCCCTGCAGCTGGGAGCTGTACTCGGTGGTGCTGTCATCACCGAAACCGTATTCGACTGGCCCGGACTCGGCCGGCTGACCATCGAAGCGATTCAGCGCCGTGATTATCCGCTTGTCCAAGGTTGCGTGTTGATCATCGCCTCATTTTATGTTCTGGCGAATTTGCTGGCCGATATTCTCGGCCTGTTGCTCGATCCGAGGCAGCGCCATGTCTAGGGCTGCCAGGGCTACAATTATTCTTTGCCTGCTGGTGCCGATGCTGGTGATGTGCATGGCTTTGATATCGGCACAGGATGGGCATGCGGTGGATCTGGATCAGGTGCTTGCCCCGGCCAGTTGGGCGCATCCGCTGGGGTTTGATGCGCTGGGGCGAGATGTGCTGGCCAGACTCTCCGAGGGGCTGCAATTATCGTTGTCGGTTGGACTTGCGGTGATCCTGTTCGGCGGGGCTGCCGGCATCTCGGTGGGCGTGCTGGCAGGCTGGTCGGGCGGCTGGCTGGATGCGGGATTGATGCGGCTGGCGGATATTGTGCTTTCGTTTCCCGGCATTTTGCTGGCAATTGCCCTTGCCGCCATGCTCGGGCCGGGTGTGGATAATCTGATTATGGCGCTGGTGGCGGTCGGCTGGGTCGGCTTTGCGCGACTGAGCCGTGCTCAGGTTTTGTCATTCAAAAACACCCCTTTTATTGAAGCCGCGATCGGCAATGGAGCCAGTGCCGTGTATATTGCATACCGCCATCTGTTGCCCAATATCGCAGCCCCCTTGCTGGTGGAGGCGAGCTTCGGGCTGGCTGCCGTGATTATCGGCGAGGCAGGCCTGTCGTTTCTCGGAGTCGGGGTGCAGCCGCCCGATGCCTCGCTGGGCACCATGATCCGTGAAGGAACAAGCCTGATGCTGGTTGCACCCTACCTTGTTATCTGGCCGGGCCTGGTGCTTTTTTCACTGGTGATGGCCGTGAATCTTCTTGGCGACGCGATGCGCGACAGGCTGGATGTGCGTGTGGATGTGCAGGGTCGCTAGTGTCGATTATTATCATAGGGGTAATCTCAGCCCATGCATGAACATCTGATTATCGGCCTGCAAGGCCTGACATTAACGTCTGAGGAAAAGCGCCGGCTTCGTAAAACGCCGCCGGTG
>Ga0209919_1000842_pt1 | contig 15183 bp, 19 predicted proteins | sample SalPon2A_C_D2_MG_FD_185721 | JGI IMG/M metagenome (GOLD analysis project Ga0209919, IMG submission 185721) | Soil microbial communities from South San Francisco under conditions of wetland restoration - Salt Pond MetaG R2A_C_D2_MG (SPAdes)... | ecosystem: Environmental > Terrestrial > Soil >... | reverse complement strand
CAGATCGCGCCGGTCAGCCCCGCGCTCCACCTGGGGGCGGACCGCGTGCTGGTGGTCGGCACCGGGCGGCAATCGCTCGAGCAGGCGCGCGCGCGCTCGAGCATCTATCCGTCGCTGGCGCAGATCGCGGGCCACGCGCTCAACAGCATCTTTCTCGACAGCCTGTTGGTCGACATCGAGCGTCTGCAGCGCATAAACCGCACGCTGAAGGCGATTCCGGCCGACGCGCGCACCAGTGCCAACGTGCCGCTGCGGCCGATCAAGGTCCTGTTCGTCGCCCCGTCGCAGCCGATCGAGCGCGTCGCGGCGCGCTTCCTGCACGAGCTTCCGCGTTCGGTCCGCTTCCTGCTGCGTCCGACCGGCGCCCTCAGCCGCTCCGGGTCGAACCTGGCCAGCTACCTGCTGTTCGAGGCGCCGTTTTGCAAGGCGCTTATCGACCTCGGCTATCAGGATACGCTCGAGCGCGAAGCGGACGTGCGAACCTTCTTCGACGGCACGTAGCGGCACGGTCGGTCTGCCCGCGAGCCAATTTCGGGAGTTGCCATGTCCAACGACAATCCGTCCCAGGATCCATTCGAGATGTTCCGCCGCCTGTGGGGCCCGCTTGGGCTGCCCGTCCCGGGGATGGCGATGCCCACGCTCGACCCGCAGGAAGTCGAAAAGCGCATCGCCGAGCTGCGCTCGGTCGAAGGCTGGCTGTCGCTGAACCTGAACATGGTGCGCTTTTCGATCCAGGGCCTCGAAGTGCAGAAGGCCGCTCTGAACGCCATGCATGGCGGCGCTCAGGGCGGCGCGCCGGCGCCCGCCGGCGGCGGCGAGCAGGGGGCCTCGAACGCGATGCTTTGGCCGTGGGCGATGATGCAGCAGGCGACGGCGGCGCCGAAAGACGGGCCGAAAGACGGGCCGAAAGACGAGCCGAAGGGCAGGCCGCAGGGCAAGCCGAAGGGCGAGCGCAAGGAATGAGCCGCTTCGCCTATGCCCATGCCGCGGGCGCGGACTGGGAGCACTGCGTTGCCGCGTGCGCGGAACGCATCGGCCGCCCGCAGGGAGGGCTCGGCTTCGTCTATTTCACCGAGGCGCTGGCGCCGGAGGCCGAACGCATCGTCGGCGCGCTGCGCCGGCGCACCGGGGTCGAGGACTGGGTCGGAACGGTCGGCGTCGGTGTGCTCGCGACCGGCGTCGAATACCAGGGCGAAGCCGCCCTGGTGGCGATGGTCGCCGAGCTCGCGCCACAGGATTACAGCGTGTTCTCGGGCCGCGCGCGGCTGCCCGCGCCAGGCGCGCGCGCGGCCCACTTCGCGGTGGTGCACGCCGACCCGCAGGCGCCGGACGTCGCCGGCCTGGTGGCCGACATGGCCTCGAAGGTCGACAGCGGCTATCTGGTGGGCGGGCTCTCCAGCTCGCGCGAGCGGACGGTGCAGGTGGCGAACGACGTCGTCTCGGGCGGACTTTCCGGGGTCGTGCTCGCCTCCGCGGTGAGCGTTTCGACCCGGCTCACGCAGGGCTGCACGCCGCTTCCGGCGCCCGGCGGCGGGTCGGCCGTCGGCCGCTACCGCGTCACCGCCTGCGAGGAGAACGTGATCGCCGAGCTGGACGGGCGGCCTGCGCTCGACGTCTTCCGCGAAGCGGTCGGCGAGCTGCTGGCGCGCGATCTGCGGCGCGCGGCCTCATTCGTGCACGCGGGCCTGCCGGTGCGCGGCTCCGACACCGGGGACTACCTGGTGCGCAATCTGGTGGGCGTCGATCCGCGCCACAAGCTGATCGCGATCGGCGACGTGGTGGCGCAGGGCGACGAAATCATTTTCTGCAAGCGCGACGCCGCCAGCGCCGACGAGGATTTGCGGCGTATCCTTGGCGAGCTGCGCGATTGCGGCCCCGTCCCCCGCGGCGCGCTGTACTTTTCCTGCCTCGGGCGCGGCGAGCACATGTTCGGCCGGCGCGGCGCGGAGATGGAAACGGTACGCGAGGTGCTGGGCGAGGTGCCGCTGGTAGGATTCTTCTGTAGCGGCGAGATTTCCCACGACCGGCTCTACGGCTACACCGGCGTTCTGACGATATTTCACTGAAGGAGACATAAATGGCAAAGGCTATTCGCTTTCACAAGGCGGGCGGACCCGAGGTGCTGCAGCTCGACGACGTCCAGGTCGGCGACCCGGGGCAGGGGCAGGTGCGCATCAAGCACACCGCGATCGGGGTCAACTTCGTCGACACCTACCAGCGCTCGGGGCTGTACCCGATGCCGCTGCCGCAGGTGGCGGGCAACGAGGGCGCGGGCGTGGTGGAGGCGGTCGGTGCGGGCGTCACCGACCTCAAAGCGGGCGACCGCGTCACCTATACCGGCCTGATCGGCTCCTATTGCGAGTCGCGCGTGGTGCCGGCCGACCGCATGGTGAAGCTGCCGCAGGGCATCACCGAGGAGCAGGCCGCCTCGATGCTGCTCAAGGGCCTTACGGTGCACTACCTCATCTTCTCGACCTATGCCGTGAAGAAGGGCGACACGGTGCTGTGGCACGCTGCGGCCGGCGGCGTCGGCCTGATCGCCTGCCAGTGGCTGAAGGCGCTGGGCGTCACCACCATCGCCACCGCGGGGTCGGACGAGAAGACGGCGCTCGCCAAGGCGCACGGCGCCGATCACGTCATCAACTACTCCAAGGAGAACTTCGTCGAGAAGGTCAAGGCGATCACCGGCGGCAAGGGCGTGCCGGTGGTGTACGACGGCGTCGGCAAGGCGACCTGGGAGGGCTCGCTCGACTGCCTGCGCCCGCGCGGCCTGATGGTCACGTTCGGCAACGCCTCGGGCGCGGTGCCGCCGGTCAATCTGGGCATCCTCTCGGCCAAGGGCTCGCTCTACGTCACGCGCCCGACGCTCGCCACCTACATCGCCAGCCGCGCCGACCTGGTCGAGCGCGCGAATGCGTTGTTCGACGTGGTGAAGTCCGGCAAGGTCAAGATCGAGACCACGGGGCGCTACAAGCTCGCCGACGCGGCGAAGGCGCACAGCGACCTCGAGTCGCGCAAGACCACCGGCTCCATCATCCTGACGCCGTAACGGGGACCAGGCGCCGCGGGGCTGCATGCGCGCCAGGCTGATCCACGGCCGGGCGGTCGAGCTCGACGTGGACGATCTGCGCCGGCGCCTCGCCGCGCCCGGACCCGGCGCGGTGCTGCCGGGAGACCCCGGCATGGAGCAGACGAACGCCGCGCTCACGCCGGCCTCGGTGCTGATGCCGATCGTCGAGCGCGCGGACGAGCTGATGATGCTGTTCACGCGCCGCACCGCGCAGCTGCGCAGCCATTCCGGGCAGATCAGCTTTCCCGGCGGGCGCGCCGAGCCGGCGGACCCGAGCCCGGAGTCGACTGCGCTGCGCGAGACGCACGAGGAGATCGGCCTCGCCCCGGATCGGGTGCGGCTGCTCGGGCGTCTGGCCGACTACAGCACGCGCACGGGCTACCGCATCACGCCGGTGGTCGGTGCCGTGGCCGCGCCGTTCGAGCTGCGGCCCGACGCCGGCGAGGTGGATGAAGTGTTCGAAGTGCCGCTCTCGTTCCTGCTCGACCCGCGCAATCACCTGCGGCATTCGCGCGTGTTCCAGGGCGAGACGCGCTGGTTCTACGCCATTCCGTACCGCGACTACTACATCTGGGGCGCCACCGCCGGGATGCTGGTCAACCTCTACCGTCATCTATGCTATCTTGACGCGTCTCCAGGACGATCGGTGTCATGAGCGTCATCGCGATCATCGCTGCGCTGGTCCTCGAGCAATGGCGCCCGCTCGGTGACCGCAAGATCTACTTCGCCGTCCTGGCGGACGCGGCGAGCCGGCTCGAGCGCGCCTTCAACGCGGAGCAGGGCGGACACGGTCTCATCGCCTGGCTGGTGGCGGTGGTGCCGGCGGTGCTGGCGGCGTGGGCGCTGCATGCGCTGCTGCACATGGCGAGCCCGCTGCTGTCGCTGCTGTTCGACGTCGCAGTGCTCTATCTGACGCTCGGCTTCCGCCAATTCAGCCACTCGTTCACCGCCATCCAGACCGCGCTCAAGGCGGGCGAGCTCGATCGCGCGCGCGAGCTGATCGCCGACTGGCGCGGCGAGCCGGTCGCGCCGCGCACACGCGAGGAAATCGTCCGCCTGTCGATCGAGGAGGCGCTGCTCGCCTCGCACCGGCACGTGTTCGGCGTCGTGCTGTGGTACGTGCTGCTGCCGGGCCCGAGCGGCGCGATCCTGTACCGGCTGGCCGTGTTCCTGTGGCGGCGCTGGGGCGGCCTCGGCGCCTTCGGCGACTTCGCCCAACGCGCCCTGTTCGTGCTCGAGTGGCCGGCCGTGCGCCTGACCGCCGCCGCCTTCGCGGTGGTGGGCGATTTCGAGGACGCGGTCTACTGCTGGCGCACCCAGGCGCGCAACTGGGCCGATCCCGGCGCAGGCGTGGTGCTCGCGACCGGCGCCGGCGCGATGGGCGTGCGGCTCGGCATGCCGCTCGCCGGGGAAGACGGGCAGCCGCGCCCCGAGCTCGGGGTGGGCGAGGACGCCGACCTGCCGACGCTCGACGCCACGGTCGGGTTGCTGTGGCGCGCGCTCGTGGTCTGGATGTTCGTCCTGGTCCTGCTTTCGGTCGGGCGCCTGCTGGGCTAGCGCGCCGCGGCGCTCACGCGCTGCGGAACGCGCCGCAGCGCCAGCACTGCGTGAACTGACCCTCGGAGACCTCGCCGCAGCTCTCGCAGCGCCAGACCCGGCCGCGTTCCTCCGGCCGCAGGGTGCCGTGCTTGAGGATGCGCTCGGCGCGCTCGGCGTCGGCATCGTTTACCACCCACAGCTCGATCTGGCACTCGATCGGCGGCAATTGGCCGATCCCGGAGGAGATCACCTCGTTGCGCACGCGGGCGCGGATGCCCTCCACCTCGAGCAGGTTCCTGGCGTGATGGACCGCGGCCAGATTCCACGAGCTGAAGATGCGCTTCATCGCGCCTCCGCCGCGCCGAGCTCCTGCTGCAGGATGCGCTGGTACAAGGCGAGCCGCCGCGGGTGCACCGCGCCCGAAAGCGTCGCCTCGCGCACCGCGCAGCCCGGCTCGGACAGGTGGCGGCAGTCCTGGAAGCGGCAGCGCGCGGCGTGCGGGCCGAACTCGCGGAAGCAGGCCGCGATCTCGCGCGCGCCCAAGCCCGCCAGGCCGAATTCGGACACGCCCGGCGTATCCACGATCTCGCTCGCGCCGTCGACCACGTACAGGCGCGAGGCGATGGTCGACTGGCGCCCGCTGTCCAGAAAGCGCGAGATCTCGCCGATGCGCACCTCGGCCTGCGGTACCAGCGTCTTCACCAGGGTGGATTTTCCCATCCCCGACTGGCCGGCCAGCAGGCTGCGATGGCGGTGCAGGTAGGGCAGCAGCGGCTGCGCGTCGTGCTTGCCGACCAGCTCCACCAGCGGGTAGCCCAGGCCTCGGAACGGCTCGAGCGCGCGCAGCGCGTCGTCGCGCCGCGCGGCGAGGTCGGTCTTGTTGAGCGCGATCAGCGCGGGCAGGCCGGCGAGCTCGGCCGCGGCGAGGAAGCGGCACACCAGCTCGTCGGAAAAGGACGGCTCGCAGGCCACCAGCACCACCACCTGGGTGATGTTGGCGGCGAGAACCTTGGTGCGGTGCCGGCTGGCGCGCGAAAAGACGTTGCGGCGCGGATCGATCGCCTCGATCACCGCGCGTCCGCCGGCCATGGCGGAAAGCATGACGCGGTCGCCGCAGACCGGCTGCAGCTGGCGGCTGCGCGCGGTGGCGCTCAGCAGCTCGCCGCTGTCGGCGCGCACCAGGCTTTCGCGGCCGAAGCCGGCGACGACGGTGCCCGAGGCCGCCGGCGCGCTCACCCGCCTAGAGCCCGAACAGCGCGTCGCACTTTGCAGCGCAGATGAAGTCGTTCTCCGACAGTCCGCCGATCGCGTGCGTCGAGTATTCGACGCGGCACTTGTTGTAGCCCACCGTCAGGTCGGGGTGATGGTCCTCGCGGTGCGACAGCCAGGCCAGCGCGTTGACGAAGGCCATGGTCTGGTAATAGTTGGAGAACGGGTAGAGCTTGACCAGCTTGCCGTCTTCGATGATCCAGCCCTTGAGCTGGCCGAGCATCTGCGCCGCCTGCTGCGGCGTGTAGGGCGGCACGCCGCCCTCGCAGGGCTTGCATTTGCGCTGCGCGAGGTCTTCATCCATGTTCAGCTCCCGGAATGTTGCAGCCGGGCGATGCGCGTGGCCGCCGGCGGATGCGAATCGTAGAACGCGGAGTGCAGCGGGTCCGGGGTCAGCGTCGCCGCGTTGTCCTGGTACAGCTTGACCAGCGCCTTCACCAGCTCGGCTGCGCTGGCGTGGGCCGCGGCGTAGGCGTCGGCCTCGTACTCGTGGCGGCGGGAATACAGGCTGGTAAGCGGATGCAGGAGGAACGTAAACACCGGCATCACCAGGACGAACAGCAGCAGCCCGGTGGCGGGGGTGCGGGTCGAGACGGCGAGGCCCTGGTAGAACCAGGCCTGGTCGATCAGCCCGCCGAGCAGCCACAGCAGCGCGAGCGAGAACACGAACAGCAGCAGCACCCGCTTCCAGACATGGTGGCGCTTGTAGTGCCCGAGCTCGTGCGCCAGCACGGCTTCGACCTCGGGCGGCGCGAGCCGCGCCAGCAGGGTGTCGAACAGCACGATGCGCTTGGAGGCGCCGAAACCGGTGAAGTAGGCGTTGCCGTGGCTCGAGCGCTTCGAGCCGTCCATCACGTACAGGCCCTGGGAACGGAAGCCGCAGCGCGCGAGCAGCGCCTCGATGCGTCCGGCGAGCGTCGCATCGGCGAGCGGCGTGAACTTGTTGAACAGCGGGGCGATGAAAGTCGGGTAGATCAGCAGCACCAGCAGGTTGAACCCGGTCCAGGCCAGCCAGACGTAGAGCCACCAGCGCGCGCCCATTTCGCCCATCAGCCAGAGCACCAGCACCAGCAGCGGGATGCCCAGCAGCGCCGCGAGCAGGGCCTGTTTCAGCAGGTCGGCGAGGAACAGCGCCGGCGTCATGCGGTTGAAGCCGTAGCGCGCCTCGACGACGAAGGTGCGATAGACGGTGAGCGGCAGCTCGAGCGCCGAGAACAGCACCACCACCGAGACCACCAGCGCGCTGCCGTGCGCGATGCCGCCGACCTCGAACACGCGCGTCCACGCGGCCGAAATGCGCTCCAGCAGGCCGCCCAGGGTGAGCGCGAGCAGCGCCCCGGCGCCGATCAGGATCTCGATCGTGCCGAGATTCGCCTTGGCGACCGTGTAGTCGGCCGCCTTCTGGTGCGCGGCGAGCGAAATCGTCGCGGCGAAGGTCTGCGGCACTTGCGCGCGGTGCGCCCGCACGTGGCTGATCTGGCGTTGCGCGAGCCACAGCCGGACGATCGTCGCCGCGGCGAGCGCGGCGAGGAAGATCCAGGTAAAGGCGTTCGGCATGCTGTGAGAGAATACCGCGGGTTTTCAGGCGGATAAAGGTGAATCGGCGTGGCGCAGGACCAGAACAACCTGATCTGGGTCGACATGGAGATGACGGGGCTGCAGTCGGACTCGGATCGCATCATCGAGATCGCGCTGCTCGTCACCGCGTCGGATCTGACGCCGGTGGCGCAGGGGCCGGTGCTGGTGGTGCACCAGCCCGACGAGGTGCTCGAGGCGATGGACGCCTGGAACAAGGGCACCCACGGCCGCTCGGGGCTGATCGACAAGGTCAAAGCCTCGGCGCTCGACGAGGCGCAGGCCGAGCGCCTGGCACTGGAGTTTCTCGCCCAGCACGTGCCGGCGAACGCCTCGCCGATGTGCGGCAGCTCGATCTGTCAGGACCGGCGCTTTCTCGCGCGCTGGATGCCGAAGCTCGAGGCGCATTTCCACTACCGCAACCTCGACGTCTCGACGTTGAAGGAGCTCGCCAAGCGCTGGAAGCCGGAAGTGATCAAGGGTTTCGTCAAGGAGAGCAAGCACGAGGCGCTGGCGGACATCCTCGAATCGATCGAGGAGCTCAGGTACTACCGCCGCACCATCATGTCGATCTAGCGCCGCCGCCTTCGCGCGGGCTTCTTCGCGGCCTTCTTCGCGGCGCGCTTTTTCGGCGCCCGCTTTTTCGGCGCCGCGGCGATCTCGACGATGGCCTCGATCTCGACCGGGATGCCGTTGGGCAGCGAGCCCATGCCGACCGCCGAGCGCGCGTGCCGGCCGCGCTCGCCGAACACTTCGACCAGCAGGTCCGAGCAGCCGTTTATCACCCGCGGCTGGTCGGTGAACTCGGGCACCGCGTTCACCATGCCCAGCAGCTTCACCACCCGCTTGACGCGGTCGAGGCTGCCGAGCTCGGCGCGCATCACCGCCAGCAGCGCGAGGCCGGTCGAGCGCGCGAACTTGTAGCCCTGCTCGAGGTTGAACTCGCGCCCGAGCTTGCCCACGGGGCGCAGGCCGTCGACCGCCGAGGGCCCCTTGCCGGCGAGGAACAGCAGGTTCCCGCTGCGCACCGCGTTGACGTAGTTCGCCACCGGAGGCGGCGTCTGCGGCAGCTCGATTCCCAGCTGTTTGAGGCGCTTCTCGGCGCTCATCAGAGGGTGACGACCTTGCCCGGGTTCATCAGGTTCTCGGGGTCGAACAGGCGCTTGATGTCGCGCATCAGGTCAACCGCCTCGCCCAGCTCCTCCTGCATCGAGCCCTGCTTGCCCATGCCCACGCCGTGCTCGCCGGTGCAGGTGCCTTCCATCGCCAGCGCGCGCCGCACCAGGCGCTTGTTGAGCGTCTTCGCCAGCTCGAGCTCCTCGGGCTTGTTCGGGTCGATGAGGAAGATGAGGTGGAAGTTGCCGTCGCCGACGTGGCCCACCATCGGCACCGGCACGACGTAGCTCTTCACGTCTTCCATCGTCTCGCGCACGCATTCGGCCAGGCGCGAGATCGGCACGCAGACGTCGGTGGACAGGGCGCGCGCCCCCGGGCGCGTCTGCATGCAGGCGAAGTAGGCGTGGTGGCGCCCTTCCCACAGCAGGTTGCGCTCCTCGGGTTTGGTCGCCCACTGGAAATCCTTGCCGCCGTTCTCGCGCGCGATCTCCTGCACCGTCTCGGCCTGCTCGACCACGCTCGCCTGGGTGCCGTGGAACTCGAAGAACAGCGTCGGCGCGACGCGGTAGTTGGTCTTCTTGTACTTGTTGATGGCGTCGATGCTGTGCTCGCACACGATCTCGCAGCGTGCCACCGGCACGCCGGCCTGGATGGTCTGGATCACGGTGTTGGTGCAGCCGTCGATCGAGTCGAAGGCGCAGACCGCGGCCGACATCGCCTCCTGCACCGGGTAGAGCCTGACCGTCACCTCGGTGATGACGCCGAGCGTGCCCTCGGCGCCGACGAACAGGCGCGTCAGGTCGTAGCCGGCGGAGGACTTCTTGGCGCGGCGCGCGGTCTTGATGACGCGCCCGTCGGCCAGCACCACCGTGAGCGAGACGACGTTCTCGCGCATCGTGCCGTAGCGCACCGCGTTGGTGCCCGAGGCGCGCGTGGAGGCCATGCCGCCGATCGTCGCGTCGGCGCCCGGGTCGATGGGGAAGAACAGGCCGGTGTGCTTGATGTATTCGTTGAGCTGCTTGCGCGTGACGCCGGCCTGCACCACGGCGTCGAGGTCCTCCTCGTGCACCGCGAGTACTTCGTTCATCTGCGACAGGTCGAGCGTCACCCCGCCCTCGATCGCGAGCACGTGGCCTTCGAGCGAGGTGCCGACGCCGAAGGGGATCATCGGCACGCGGTGGCGGCGGCAGATGTTGACCACGTCGCGCACTTCCTCGGTGCTGTGGGGGTAGACCACGGCGTCGGGAAGGGCGTACGGAAAGTACGATTCGTCCTTGCCGTGGTGCTCGCGCACGCTCGCCGAGGTGGTGACGCGGTCGCCGAGCAGCGCCTTCAGCTCGGTGACCACGGACTGGTCGAATTCCCTGGCCTTGTTCATCGAATTCCCCTCTGATGGTAAGGGATCAGCGGAGGTTCATTTTAGCCTGATGTCGCCGTCGAAGGGCACCTTGACCCCGAGCGAGGGAATCTCGAGCGTGACGCGCGCGGGCACGCTTTCGTCGCCCTTGAGCTTGCCACCCTCGATCGCCTTGCCGATCGCCTGCTCGATCTCGCGCTGCGAGTTCACCCCCACCATCTTGAGGAACTTGCGGATGCTGAGGTTGAAGGTTTCCTGGTCCATGCTGCCTCCGTCGAAAGGGTGGATTATCGCTGCCGCCGGTAGAGCCTGATGCGCTCGTCGCGGTCGCCGGGGCGGCCGACGTCGGCGAGCTTGCTCCACCCCGGCGGCGCGTCGGCCTCGTGCGCCGGCGAGCCCTGCGTCAACAGCAGCGGGCAGGGCTTGAGCGGGTCGCGCTCGCGCGTGACGATGCCCGCATGGTAGCTCAGCGCGGCGCGCTGCGCGTCGCCGAGCTTGGCGCGCGCGATGCATGGCGCGCCCGGCGGCAGCAGCGACTTGATCTGCAGCGCGACCGGGCGGTAGCTGCTCAGGTAGTCGGCATAGGGCAGCCACAGCGTGGCGAAGCTGGCCCACAGCAGCGCCACGCCCGCGGCCCAGCGCGTCACGCCGCGGGTGGCCGAAGGCGCGCTGAACAGCACCAGGTAAAGCCAGCCGAGCGTCGCCGCGAACGCAACCGCGAACGGCAGGGCATGGAAGTGCGCGCCGAAGCCGGGCGCGAGCTTGGCGAAGTTGTGCGCGATGCGCGGCGGCACGCCGGTCATCATCGCCACGTAGCCGAGCCAGACCAGGCCGGCGAAAAAGCCGAAGGTCATGACCCCGAACCAGTCGAGCGCCGCGGCGGCGCCGCGGCGCAGCTGCGCGATGACGGGGGCGGCGAGCAGCGCCAGCGGCGCGAGCAGCGCGATCGCGTTCACGTCCTGGTCCGGGCCGGCGAGCGAAATGCCGGCGAGCGAGAACAGCGCCGCCGCCAGCGGCACGAACTGGCGCGCCTCGCGCCAGCGCCGGCGCCGGACCCACACCGCCCAGGCCGCGAGCGGCCACGCCGGCCAGGCGAACCAGCTGGCGAGGACCACGTAGTAGCCTAGGTTGTGCAGCAAGCCGCCCTGCAGGCGCGCGGTCTGCGCCCACCACTCGCCGAACAGCGCCGGCGAGCGCTGCCACAGCGCGAGCGGCCAGCTGCCGGCGATCGCCAGCGCGACCAGCGCCGCGGCGGCGAGGAAAGCGGCGCCGCGCCGGGTGCGCCATTCGTCGCACACCAGGTGCGCGAGCAGCACCGCGGCGGCGAGCGCGAGCGGAACGACGAAGCCGGTGGACAGGAACGCGGCCCCGAGCGCGGCGCCGAAAGCGGCGCCCGCGGCGAGCGGCCGGCGCGCGGCGAGCGGCAGCGCGGCGAACGCGCCGCAGACCGCGGCCAGGCTGGCGAGGTCGGAGACCGCCTCGTGCGCGTGCACCATGAGTCCGACCGAGCCGACCAGCAGCAGCACCGCGGAGGCCGCCGCGGCGCGCCGCTGCTCTTCCTCGGCCCACTGCCGCGCGGCGAGGTAGAGCAGGCCGAACGCGACGAGCAGGAACGCGCCGCTGGCGAGGCGCACCGCCTCGTGGAACTGCACCGCCCAGCCGAGCGCCTTGGCGAAGCCGAGCGCGACCCAGGCGTACAGCGGCGGGTCCTCGAGCCAGGGCTCGCCCGCCACGTGCGGCACCAGCCAGTCGCCGCCGAGCTGCATCTGGTGCACGATCTCGATCGTGATCGCGTCGAAGGTCTTCCAGGGATCGTGCCCCGCAAGCCCGGGCACGACGAACGCCAGCGCGATCAGCGCCAGCACCGCGATCGAGGGCGGCAGCGCTAGCCTACGAATCATGCGGCTATTCTAGGCGGCAGGAGCGCGGCGCGGAAAACAAAAGGGCGGCCGCAGCCGCCCTTCTTGCAGCGCCGAAAGCCCCTAGGCGCTCGGCTCGGTCTTTTCGGTCTTCTTGGTCCGCGTGTAGCGGCGCTTGAACTTCTCGACCCGGCCCGCGGTGTCCATGATCTTGTGCTTGCCGGTGTAGAACGAATGCGACTCCGAGGAGACCTCGACCTTGACCACCGGATACTCGTTGCCGTCCTCCCATTTCATCTTGTCGCGCCCCTTGACGTCGATCGTCGAGCGCGTCAGGAAGGGATGGTTGGAGGCGGTGTCGAGGAAGATCACCGTATGGTATTCGGGGTGGATTCCGTTCTTCATGGGGCTGCCCTGCGGCGGGAAAGGCGGGAATTATACGTAAAACAAAGGGTTAAAACAAGACTGTCGGCAATCCCGCTCAACCCCGGCGCATCGAGTCGAAGAACTCGGCGTTGTTCTTGGTGGCGCGGATCTTGTCGATCAGGAATTCGGCCGCCTCGAGCTCGTCCATCGGGTAAAGGAGCTTTCTCAGCACCCAGACTTTCTGCAGGATCTCGGGCTTGATCAGCAGCTCCTCGCGCCGGGTGCCGGAGCGGTTGACGTTGATCGCCGGGTAGATGCGCTTCTCGTGCATGCGCCGGTCGAGGTGGATCTCCATGTTGCCGGTGCCCTTGAACTCCTCGTAGATCACGTCGTCCATGCGGCTGCCGGTGTCGATCAGCGCGGTGGCGATGATGGTCAGCGAGCCGCCTTCCTCGATGTTGCGCGCGGCGCCGAAGAAGCGCTTCGGGCGCTGCAGCGCGTTGGCGTCGACCCCGCCGGTGAGCACCTTGCCCGAGGCCGGCACCACCGTGTTGTAGGCCCGCGCCAGCCTTGTAATCGAGTCGAGCAGGATCACCACGTCCTTCTTGTGCTCGACCAGGCGCTTGGCCTTCTCGATCACCATCTCGGCCACCTGCACGTGACGGCTGGCGGGCTCGTCGAAGGTCGAGGCGACCACCTCGCCGCGCACCGTGCGCGTCATCTCCGTGACTTCCTCCGGGCGCTCGTCGATCAGCAGCACGATCAGCGTCGCCTCGGGCTGGTTGGCGATCAGCGCGTGCGCCAGGTGCTGCAGCATCACGGTCTTGCCCGCCTTGGGCGGCGACACGATAAGGCCGCGCTGGCCCTTGCCGACCGGGGCGATGATGTCGATGATGCGCCCGGTGATGTTCTCCTCGGCCTTGATCTCGCGCTCGAGCCTGAACTGCTCGTTCGGGTGCAGCGGGGTCAGGTTCTCGAACAGGATCTTCGACTTGGCGGCCTCCGGCAGCTCGCCGTTGACCTTGTCGACCTTGACCAGGGCGAAGTAGCGCTCGCCGTCCTTCGGCGTGCGGATCTCGCCCTCGATCGTGTCGCCGGTGTGCAAGTTGAAGCGGCGGATCTGCGACGGGCTGACGTAGATGTCGTCGGTGCTCGCCAGGTAGGAGGTGTCGGGCGAGCGCAGGAAGCCGAAGCCGTCGGGCAGCACTTCGAGCGTGCCGTCGCCGAAGATCGACTCGCCCTTCTTCGCCTGGTGCTTGAGCATGGCGAAGATGAGGTCCTGCTTGCGCAGGCGGTTGGCGCCGTCGATCTGGTCGGCGACAGCCATGTCGACCAGCTCCGTGACGTGGAGGGACTTCAGTTCCGAAAGGTGCATAGACCGCAGTAAGAGAGGAAGAGGACGAGTTGGAGCCGGCGTCGACCCGTGGCCTGCCTGGCCTGATAACAACGGGGAAGAAGGCGCGCTCGAGACTGCCGGCGCTGGAATCTGACTGCACCGGTCCCTAGCCGGCGCAGGATTCTTCGGTCAGAGCGTAAGGGGTTTAAATATTGCTGTCAAGGAACGCCGTCAGCTGCGACTTGGAAAGCGCGCCGATCCGGGTCGCCTCCACGTTGCCGTTCTTGAACAGCATCAGGGTCGGGATGCCGCGGATGCCGAACTTGGCCGGCACCAGCTGATTCTCGTCGACGTTGATCTTGGCGATCTTGAGCCGGCCGTCGTACTCCTTGGCCACGTCCTCCAGGATCGGGGCGATCGACTTGCACGGCCCGCACCACTCGGCCCAGTAGTCGACCAGCACCGGAACGTCTGATTTCAGGACCTCTGGGTCGAAGCTGTCGTCTGTAACGTGATTGATGGCAGAACTGCTCATGGCTCCTCGAAACGGGTAAACAGGGCGGATAGCATCAATTATGAGGCCGACTCTGCGGAACGCAAGCCGAACCCTGCCTTGGGGTGCTAAACTACGGATTCTCTTAACCTTTTTAGCGTCCCGGATTTATCCAAGAATGGCTTACATCGTCACCGAATCTTGCATCAAGTGTAAGTACACCGACTGCGTCGACGTCTGTCCGGTCGACTGCTTCCGCGAAGGCCCCAACATGCTGGTGATCGACCCGGACGAGTGCATCGACTGCACCCTGTGCGTGCCCGAGTGCCCGGTCGAGGCCATCTTCGCCGAGGACGACGTGCCCGACGAGCAGCAGGCGTTCATCGCCCTCAACAAGGAGCTGGCGGCCAACTGGCCGCCGATCATCGAGCGAAAGCCCGCCCCGGCCGACGCCGACGAGTGGGCGAAGAAAAAGGACAAGAAGGACCTGCTCGAAAAATAGGCCCGCGAGAAGCCGCTCGAAATGCAGCGCCTCAGGGCTTGAGCTTGGAGTAGGTCTCGCCGGCGGCGATGATGACGTGCTTGTCCAGCCCGCGCTCGCGGTGCGCGTTGGCCTCGGCGTACTCGGGCGAGGCCATCATGTCGAGGAACGCGGCGCGCGAGGGGTAGCGCACCAGCACCACGTAGTCCCAGCGGTTCTCCAGCGGATTGCCGAAGGCGGTACCCTCGGCGTCGCCGGCCCACAGCACGGTGCCGCCGCGCTGCTTGATGAGCGGCATGGTGAGCTCGCTGTAGCGCTTGTACTCGGCGCGGTCGCGGTAGCGCACCAGGTTCACCATCACCACCGGCCCCGTGTCGGGCAGGCTGCCGATCAGCTCGGCGTTGATCTCCTTCGGCCCGCCGCTCATCGTTGACTCAGGCCCATACTGGATAGCCCTTTGCGTTGCGCGCGTAGCCGTCGAACAGGTCCATCACGCGCTCGCGCCAGGCGTACAGCGGGTCGTCGGGCTCGAGCAGGCGGATCGGCGACACGGCGCGCGCCCACTGCAAGGCGCCGAACAGGATGTAGTCGGCGAAGCCGGGCGTGCGCCCGGCAAGGAACGGGCTCGCCACCAGCACCGGGCGCGCCGGCTCGAGCGCGCCGCGCAGCGCGGCGAGCGCGGCCTTGGGGTCGCCGGCGAACGCCTCCAGCGTCTTGCCGAA
>Ga0209919_1000840_pt1 | contig 15197 bp, 12 predicted proteins | sample SalPon2A_C_D2_MG_FD_185721 | JGI IMG/M metagenome (GOLD analysis project Ga0209919, IMG submission 185721) | Soil microbial communities from South San Francisco under conditions of wetland restoration - Salt Pond MetaG R2A_C_D2_MG (SPAdes)... | ecosystem: Environmental > Terrestrial > Soil >... | reverse complement strand
CACGGTCACCGCTTCGCGCGGCAGGGATTCGGCGAGCAGCGCGTCGAGCTTCTCGGGATCGCGCACGCGACCGGAGGCAATCGCCGCGTCCACGAGCGGCCGCGCGATATCGCGCACCGTCGTCCCGGGCACGCCGAGGAGGATGCGGTCGACCCCGAGCAGATCGACGAGCTTCATGGCTACGAACGCCGCGCCTTGAGCAGCGGGACCACGTCGGCGGGCCGTTTCATGACCCCGATCCCCGCCTCCTCGAAGGCCGCCATCTTGTCCGCGGCGGTACCACTCGAGCCCGAGATGATCGCGCCCGCGTGCCCCATGCGGCGGCCCGGCGGGGCGGTCTGCCCGGCGATGAACCCCACCACCGGCTTCTGCATGTGCTCGCGCACGAACTGGGCGGCCGTCTGTTCGTCGGTGCCCCCGATCTCGCCGATCATGACGACGGCGTCCGTGGCGGAATCGGCCTCGAACGCCTCGAGACAGTCGATGAAGTTGGTTCCGATGATGGGGTCACCCCCGATCCCCACACAGCTCGACTGCCCGAACCCGTTGACCGAGAGCTGGTGCACGATCTCGTACGTCAGGGTGCCGCTCCGGGACACCACGCCGATCCGCCCCTCCCGGCAGATCGAGCCCGGGATGATGCCGATCTTGGTCTGCCCCGGCGAAATCAGACCCGGGCAGTTGGGACCGATCAACCGCACGCCGCGCTCGCGCACGAACGGCATGACGCGCGTCATATCGAGGACGGGGAGCCCCTCGGTAATGCAGACGACCAGACGCACGCCGCTGTCGGCCGCCTCGTACACGGCATCCGCGGCGAACCGCGCCGGCACGTAGATCACCGACGCGTTCGCGCCGGTCTCCCGCACGGCGTCGGCCATGGTGTCGAAGATCGGCACCGACCCCTCGAAGGTCTGGCCCCCCTTTCCCGGCGTCACGCCCGCGACGACCTGCGTCCCGTACTCGAGCATCTGCTTGGCATGGAACGACCCGTCGCGCCCCGTGATCCCCTGCACCACCAGCTTGGTGCTCTTGTCGGCGAAGATGCTCATGCGGCCTCCTTGGCCAGCTTCACGGCCTGTTGGACGGCTTCGTCCATGTCGGTGAGCGCCTCGAAGCCCGCCTTCTTGAGGATCTGCACGGCGAGCTTGTCGTTGGTGCCGGTGAGCCGGATGACCATGGGGCGATCCAGGGTGAATTCCTTCGTGGCTGCCACGATCCCGTTCGCGACGTCGTCGCAGCGCGTGATCCCGCCGAAGATGTTGAAGAGGATGGCCTTCACGTTCTTGTCACTGGAGATGATCTTGAGCGCGCTCACGACCTTCGCGGGATTGCTGCTTCCGCCGATGTCGAGGAAGTTGGCCGGATCCCCGCCGTAGTACTTGACGAGGTCCATCGTCGCCATGGCGAGCCCGGCGCCGTTCACGCAGCAGCCGACGTTGCCGTCGAGCTTGATGTAGGTGAGGTTGGCCTCTCGCGCCTCGACTTCGCTCGGCGCCTCGGACGACGTGTCGCGCAGCGCCGCGATCTTCGGCCGTCGCTCGAGCTCGTTGTCGTCCACGACGATCTTCGCGTCGAGCGCGAGCACCGTCCCGTCGGGCGTCGTCACGAGCGGATTGATCTCGGCGAGCGATGCCCCGGCATCGAAGAACGCGCGATAGAGCTTCTGCATGACGGTGGCCGCCTGGCGCACCTGTGCGATGTCCCGATACAGGTGGAACGCGAGCCCCATCGCCTGGTGCGTGAGGAGACCGTACCGGGGATCGATCGGCTCGCGGAAGATCTTCTCGGGCGTCTCGGCCGCGACCTGCTCGATGTCCACCCCGCCCGCGGGGCTCACCATGAACACCGGCCGTTGACTCGCACGATCCACGATGATGCCGACGTAGCTCTCCGAGGCGATGTCCGCCGCGGGCACGACGAGGACCTTCTGGACCGTGAGGCCCTTGATCTGCATGCCGAGGATCTGCTCGGCCTTGGCGCGCGCATCCTTCGGATCATCGGCGAGCTTCACGCCGCCCGCCTTCCCGCGACCGCCCGCGTGGACCTGGGCCTTCACCACCACCCGACCGCCGAGCTTGGCGGCGATCGCTTCGACCTCCGCCGGCGTCGTGGCCACGTCGCCGTCAGGGACCGGAACCCCGGCCGCCTTGAGCAGCGCGCGCGCCTGATATTCATGCAAGTTCACCTGGTGTCTCCCATGATGGTCGTTCCGGACTCTCCGCGCATCGCCGACTCGCCGTCGGCGAGGTGCGCGATGACGGCACGACGTCCGCCGTCGCGAACGAAGTGTACTGCGGCCTCCACCTTGGGCCGCATGCTGCCTCGGCCGAGCGCGTCGCCCGCGAGCAGCGCCTCGGCATCGGCCAGGCGCAACGTGCGCAGCGCGCGCTGACCGGATGTCCCCCAATCGCGATAGACGGCGTCGACGTCGGTCAGGATCAGCAAGGTGTCGGCCGCGAGCCGCCGAGCGAGCACGGCGGCGGTCCGATCCTTGTCGACCACGGCGTCGATCCCCTCCCAGCCGAGCGTGGGGTCCCGATACACCGGCGGCCCACCACCGCCGGCCGCGATCACGATCTTGGCCTCCCCGACCAGCTGCCGGATCGCCTCGACTTCCACGATGTCGATCGGCGTCGGGCTCGGCGCGAGCCGGCGCCAGCGCCCCGCGCCATCCCGTCCCACGGCGACGCCGCGGGTCTCGAGCGCCGCGCGGCGCTCCTCGGACAGAGCATGGCCGATCGGTTTGGTCGGCGTCGCCGCTCCGGGAGCGTCGGCGTCGATCACCGTCTGCGTGATCACGGTCAGCACGTCCCGTGCGACCCCCGCGCGGCCCAGTGCGTTCTGCAGTGACTGCTGGATCATGTACCCGATCCAGCCCGCCGTGGCCGCCACCAGCACGCCAAGCGGCAGCGGCGGCACGGCGTCAACGGCGATTTCGTTGCGGACCAGCGCGTCACCGACCTGCGGTCCGTTGCCGTGTACGATCGCGATCCGCCATCCCGCGCGCGCGAGCTCCACGACCGCCGTGAGCGACTCACGCGTGTGACGGAATTGATCGGCGATCGTCGCGCGTGGCTCTGCGGCCAGCGCGTTCCCGCCGAGCGCAACCACGATGGTGCCGGGGGATGACTGCACGAGGCCCTCCAATGGTACCGGCCGGTCCGGCATGCGGCAACCCGATCAGCGCCCCGTATCGGGGGGCGCACCAAGCAACACGCGGAGCGAGTCATAGGCGTGTCCGAAGGCGACCCAATCGCCGGCGATCCGCGCCGAATCGAGCACCCGGAACCACCGGCGTGCGTCCACCCACGCGGCACGCGATCCGGTGGGCGCGGGGGCCGCCCGCACGTCGCTCAGGGCCGCGGCGATCGTCGGTCCCCGTCCGAGCGCGGTACGCCACCCGACGGTCACCACCGAAAGATGCGGCGGCACCGTGGTCGACGTCTCCGCGTACGCCGACCGCAGGGCCACGACGCCGTCCGGGAACGGAATGGCTTTGAGCGCACCCGGCACCCAGCCGTTCGCGGCGTCGGTGCCCGCGGTCGTGCGGAGCAGCGCGTCCACCCCCGGCTGCGCGTCGGGATTGGCCAGCACGAGCACGGTGAGCTCGTCGCGAGCGTCGCGCACCACCCCGTCGGCGATCGCCGCGAGATCCGTCGCCCCCGGAACGCGCCCACTCCGCTCCACCGCCGCGCGGAGTCGAAGCCGCGGGATCGTATCACCCGGCAGGCCGCCGACCCACCAATAGGCCTGTGGCGTCCGGCGCGTCGCCGTGGTGTCGCGGAGCCGCGGATCGCTCCCGGTCAGCGCGGCGAGCTGCGCGCGGAACAGCCCTTCCGGATACCGCAGCGCCGAGCGCACGAAGTCCGGGATCGAGTCCGGGGGCTGCACGAGCCCGGGGTAGCGCCGCGCCCACGCGCGGCTCAGCGGATCGGCGTCCGGCAGGAGATACACCGCCGTCGCGCCCGAGGAGGCATCCACGATGCCGACGATCCCGCTCCGGAGATAGCCCACCCGGCGCCCGCGCCACTCCACGGGCGTCACGAGCGGCGCCCCCTCCGCCCACACGTACCCCGCCGCGACCCAGACCAGTCGCTCGCCGTGCAGCACCGGGTAGGGCGCGCCGAACCGTGCGAAGGGCGCGACGCGCGCCAGGCGCAGGGCCACGGCCCGGTCCCAGAGTACCTCCGTCTCGGCGTGCACGTCGTCCGCGGTCAGCAGGTCGGGACTCTGGAGCGTCCACGCGAGGACGAGGCGTCGCAAGAAGCCGCCCACGCGGACGCCGGCGAACCGTCCGTCGCTCGACTGCGCGATCGCGAAGTCCGCCGCGGTCGGGCTGAACCAGACGGGGATCGAGTCGCCGAGATCCACGGGGGTGGCGGCCGTCGAATCGGCATCCGCGACGTTCGCCACGAAGCGCGGCGCGCCGTCGGGCCCCGCGCGGGATGCCGCGAGCGCGTACACGCCCCGGGAGCGCGCGTACGGCAGATGGTGGACGCGCTCCCATGTCATCGTGCGATCGCCCGCGCGCGCCGCCGCGAGATCCACCTCCGGCACGCCCACGTAGGCCGGGACGCCATCCGGCGGCAGCGTCGTCAGATACGCGGCGTAGAAGCGGTCGTAGGGGCGGCCCCGGACGGACCGGTTCAGCGCGGCAATCGCCGCCGCCTCATCCCAGACCGGCGCACGGATGAGCTCGGCGGCATGCCGCGTGCCGAGTCCCTCTGGGGCGGTGCTCGGCGCGTACGTCGTGTCCGGCGAGAGCCCGAAGGCGACATGCCGGAAGCGTGCCGCAACCGAATCGATCGCCGGCGCCTGTCGCTCGGATCGCGTCCGCGCGGCCGCGGCGAAGGTCGGCGCTACGTAGTGGCCGATGAACGACGCGGTGGCGAGCACGATCCACGCGATCCCGACGAGGGCGGCGCGATCCACGCGAATCCAGATCAGAGACACGACCGCGGCGAGCAACGCCATCGCCGCGAGAAAGTGTGCGAACGGAATGCGCACGGTCACCATGATCTGGTCGAACGGCACGTGATGGACGCCCGCGACGTACTCCGCCGGCTCGAGGCGATAGCCCCAGCAGAGGGCGAGCGCGAGGACGGCCAGGAGCCCGCCCAGGTGCGCGCGGGCGAGCTGCGTCACGCGCAGGCGCCGGTCGCGCCACCGCACCGCGCCCACCGCCACGTAGAGAAACGCCGCGACGAGCAGCACGACCCCCGCGAGGAGCGTGACGAAGCCGTGGACCGCACGCGTCCACGGCAGGTCGAAGAGGTAGAACGTGAAGTCGCGGCCGAGTACGGGATCGGTGAGTCCGAGCGGCTGATCGGTACCGGCGAGCGCGCGAACCGTCCACCAGTCGCCGGCGCCGTGGCTCATCGCGTAGGCCAGGATGACGCCGATGCCGATCGCGCCGATCAGGAGATAGCGCCGCGGCACCGCCTCCACGATCTCGAGGTTGCCGAGACGCCGCGGGACGTGCACCGACCCGATCGAACGATAGACGACGTAGAAATTGCCGGCGCACCAGACGGCGGCGGCGACGAAGGCGAGCACTGCGAGGACGAGGCGCTCGGATCGGATGGCGGCGTGCGGCGTCCCGACGCCCAGAGCCGCCGACCACATCGCATCCGCCGCGTTCGCGGCCAGCCAGCGCCCGGCGATCAGCAGGACGACGAGGCCGATGACAGCGGCGCGGATCCAGCGGCCGCGAGCACTCATGTGACTAGACGGTGACGCCCTGCTCCCGCAGCCACCCCTCGACTTCGGCGCGATGGGCCGCGAGCGCCTCGGGAGACGAGGCCTCGAAGCGCATCACCAGCACCGGCTGCGTATTGGAGGCGCGCAGCAGCCCCCAGCCGTCGGCGAAGGAGATGCGGACCCCGTCGAGCGTGAGGACCTCGTACCGCTCGCCGAAGTAGTGCGCCGCGCGCTCGACGATGTCGAATTTGCGCTCGTCGGGACAGGCGATCCGGATCTCGGGGGTCGCGGAGGTCTTGGGGAGATCGGCGAGGCGCGCCGAGAGCGGTCCGCCTTCGACCGCGAGGTAGCCCAGCAACCGCGCGGCGGCGAAGAGCGCATCGTCGAAGCCGTAGTAGTCGCCGGCGAAGAACATATGTCCGCTCATCTCACCGGCGAGCGGCGCGTTGAGCTCCTTCATCTTGGCTTTGATGAGCGAGTGCCCGGTCTTCCAGATCACCGGCTCGAGGCCCGCCGCGGCCAGGGCGTCGCGCAGGACGTTGGAGCACTTGACGTCGAAGATCACCGGGTGGCCCGGCCCCATCCGGCGCACCAGGTCCCTCCCGAGCAGGACGAGCAGCTGGTCGCCGAAGACGATCGTGCCGGTCTCGTCCACGGCCCCGATGCGATCTCCGTCGCCGTCGAACGCGATGCCCAGCTCGGCACCCTCGCGACGCACGGCCTCCTGCAGATCGCGCAGGTTCTCCGGTACGGTCGGGTCGGGATGATGATTGGGGAACCGCCCGTCGGATTCGCAGAACAGCGGAATGACCTGCGCCCCGATCCGCGTGAGGACGGTCTCCGCGGCGAGACTCGCCACGCCGTTGCCGCAGTCCACGACCACCTTGATCGGCCGTGCGAGCGGCCCGTTGCGGGACACGATCGCGTCGGCGTAGCGGCCGAGCACGCTGGTATCGGCTTCCAGCGCGCCCGCCCCTTTGTCGAGCAGATCGTCCGCGATCATCGCGTGCATGCGCTGAATGTCCTCGCCGTACACGGCTTCGTGCGCGACGACCATCTTGAACCCGTTGAACTCCGGGGGATTGTGGGATCCGGTGACCTGGAGTCCACCGTCCACCGCGAGCTCGTAGGTGGCGAGGTAGAGCGCGGGCGTGGGCAGCATGCCGACGTCGACGGCCGTCCCGCCGGCCCGCGCGATCCCGTCGCGCACGGCGGCGGCCAGTCGCTCGCCCGAGGGACGATTGTCGCGCCCGACGGCGAGTCGGGGCGCGTGGCCGAGGCGCTCACGCGCGAGCGTCGCGAAGGCCTGGCCGACAGCGTGCGCGAGCCGCGGCGTCAGCTCCTTGTCGACGAGTCCGCGGATGTCGTATTCGCGAAAGATGACGGAGGGAACGTCCACACGAACCTCGATGGCGCGAGCGCGCCTAGTCCTTGGGCAGGACGATCACGGGCGGCGGCGCGGGCCGGAGGGCCCTGCCGCCCTGGTTCGCGAGCGAAAGAGCCTGGCTGGGCCAGACGCCGAACGCCAAAATCAGCAGGGCCGCGGCGAACACCACGGCGCGCGCACCGGCCCCGAGCCGATACCCGGCCCGCTCGATCGTCCCCGGTTCCGTCTCGTCCTTCATGTACATCGCCATCACGACGGGGAGATAGTATCCCGCAGAGACGACGCTGGTGAGCACGAGCACGATGGCAAGCGCCTGCTGGCCGGCGCCGAGCGCGGCGGTGAGGATGTACCATTTTCCGATGAACCCGATGGTACCCGGGAATCCGAGCAACGACAGCATGAAGATGGCCATGGCGAGCGCGAGCCACGGCCGCCGCTTGGCGAGACCGCTCAAGTCGTCGATTCGCACGTCGCGCTCCCCCTCACGCCCCGCGACGCTCAGCACGCCGAACGCGCCGAGGGTCATGAGCGTGTACGCGAGCACGTAGAAGACGAGCGCGGATCCGCCGAGCGTGGTGCCGCACGCCACGGCGACGAGCAGATACCCGGCGTGCGCGATCGAGCTGTACGCCAGCATCCGCTTCACGTTCCGCTGCGCGAGCGCGACGAGATTGCCCGTCAGCATCGTGAGAATGGCGAGCCAGAAGACGAGGTGCTGCCAGATGCCCGGCGCGTCACCGAAGCCGGTGATCAGCACGCGCACGAGCGCGGCGAAGCCCGCCGCCTTGACCGCGGTGGCCATGTAGCCGGTAACGGGCGTCGGCGAGCCGTCGTACACGTCCGGCGCCCACATGTGGAACGGCGCGGCGGAGACCTTGAAGCCGAGCCCCACGAGGAGGAGCGCCACGCCGAAGAGCAGCATCAACCCGTGGTCCCCCGCTCCACCGCGGAGCTGCAGGTTGATCAGATAGAGATTGGTCGTGCCCGTGGCCCCGTAGAGCAACGCGATTCCGTACAGCAGGAATCCCGAGGCGAAGGCCCCCAACAGGAAATACTTGAGCGCCGCCTCGGCGGAGGCCGCGCTCCGGCGCTGGATACCCGCGAGCACGTAGACCGAGACCGACATCACCTCGAGCCCGAGGAACAGCACGAGGAGATCCGACGCGCCCGCCATGAGCATCATGCCGGCGGTGGCGAAAAGCAGGAGCACGTAGTACTCGGGGACGAGAATGCGCTCCCGTCCCAGATAGCCGAGCGAGAGGAGGACCGTCCCGATCGCCCCGAGGAGAAAGACCACGTCCAACGCGTAGCGGAAGGGGTCGAGGGTGATCATCTCCGGCACGGTGCGCGACGGGTACAGGTTCGACGCCCAGAACCAGATCACGGTCGCGAGCGCGGCGATGAGCCCCACGAGCGAGAGTTGCCCCACCAGCCGTTCGGCGCGCTCGTCGCCATGGCGCCAGGCGGCGACCAGCATCAGCACCAGCGCGCACGCGATGACGACGATCTCGGGCAGGAGCGCGAGCGCGATGCCCGACGGCGTCCCTAGGTCCACTCCGAACGGCCGATTCATGGCGCGTCCTCCCCGGCCGGCCCATGGGCCAGCCCCGCGTCCGGCATCCCGTGACGCATCTGCGCCACCCACCCGGACGTGGTGGCTTCGATACGGTGGAGAATCGGCTGCGGGTACAGCCCGATCCACAGAATGCAGGCGACGAGCGGCGCGAGCACGACGAGCTCGCGCCGGGAGAGATCCGGCAACTTGGCGTTCTCGGCGTCCGGCTCACGATTGAAGAGGACCCGCTGGATCGCCCACAACAGATACGCGGCCGCGAAGATGACGCCCGATGTGGCGATCCCGGCGGCCCAGGGATGCGTCTGGAACGCGCCGAGGAGCACGAGGAACTCGCCGACGAAGCCGTTCGTGCCGGGGAGGCCGATGGACGAGAGCGAGACCAGCGTGAGGATCGCGGCGAACATCGGCATCGCGCGGGCGATACCGCCGTAGACGGCGATCTCCCGACTGTGCCGCCGCTCGTAGATCATCCCGACGAGCAGGAAGAGGGCGCCCGTCGAGATGCCGTGGTTGATCATGATGATGATGGCGCCCGAGACGCTCTGCACGGTCACCGCCCAGATGCCGAGCATGACGAAGCCCAGATGGCTCACCGACGAATACGCGATGAGCTTCTTGAAGTCGGGCTGGACCATCGCCACGAGCGCGCCGTAGATGATGCCGACGACGGCGAGCGTCACGACGACGGCCGAGACCGTCGGGTCGAAGGCCGCGTGCGGAAAGAGCGGAATCGCGAACCGCAGGAAGCCGTAGGTCCCCATCTTCAGGAGGATGCCGGCCAGGATGACCGATCCCGCCGTCGGCGCTTCGACGTGGGCGTCGGGCAGCCACGTATGGAACGGGAACATCGGCACCTTGATCGCGAAGGCGAGCGCGAAGGCGCCGAAGAGCCAGAAGGTCCACTGCCGCACCAGCCCCGCGTTGGCGAGGATGTGCCCGTACGCGAACGAGTACACGCCCGTGTGCGCCCCGACCGTCATGTAGACGAAGAGGATCGCCACCAGCATGAGCAGGGAGCCGACGAACGTGTAGATGAAGAACTTGATCGCCGCGTAGAGCCGCCGGGACCCGCCCCACACCCCGATGATGAAGTACATCGGGATGAGCATCAGCTCCCAGAAGACGTAGAACAGGAAGAGATCGAGCGCCATGAACACGCCGAGCATGCCCGTGGTGAGCACGAGCATGAGCGCGTAGTAGGCCCGCTCCTTCGAGGTGATGTACTTCCAGCTGCCGAGCACCGCGAGCGGCATGGTCAGCGTGGACAACAGCACCATGAAGAGCGAGATGCCGTCCACCCCGACGTGATACGAGATGCCGTACGCCGCGATCCAGGGACGGATCACTTCGAACTGCATCCCGCTCATGTGCGGGTCGAAGGCCCACCAGAGCCCGATCGAGACCACGAACTCGACGACCGTGGCCCAGAAGGCGACGTGCTTCGCGTGCCGCTCGGGGGTGACCATCACGAGGAGCGCCGCGAGGAGCGGCAGCACGAGGAGGGCGTCGAGCACCCAGTGACCGTAGCCGATCGCGTTGAGGAACGCCGTCATCGTCGTCCTACCGCGCCACGAAGTAGAGGAGACCGAGCACGCCGGTCACGAATACCACGACGTACCATCCGACGGCACCGGATTCGAGCAGCGAACCGACCCACCCCAGCCCGCGGAGCGCCCAGGCGGAACCGTTCACCGCGGCGCCGTCGATGACGCCCTTGTCCACCGTCCGCCAGAGCAGCCGGTCGGAGAGCCAGACCAGGGACCGGACGATCACGCCCTGATAGATCTCGTCGATGTAGTACTTGCGGTTGAGCACCAGGCCGAACCCGGTTTCGGCCGGCGCCTCGGCGGCGGTCGTGAGCGCCTCCGGCTTCAGGAAGTGCCACGCCGCGTACAAGCCGCCCAGCGCGAGGAGCGTCGCCACCAGCAGCAGCGTCCACTCCGTGCCGTGCGCGAGCGCCGCCTCGGGAAGGTAGAGCCCGCTGCCGCTCGTCACGGGGGCGAGCCAGTGCTCGAGCCACCCGGCCCCGGGAAGGACTTCGGGCAGGTTGAGCAGCCCGCCGATCGCACTCCCCGCGGCCAGCACCAGGAGCGGACCCGTCATGACCCACGGCGCCTCGTGCAGATGCTCCCGCTCGGCCTCCCCGGTGCGGTTGGGACCGTGGAAGGTGTAGAGCATCAGGCGCGCCATGTAGAACGCCGTCAGGAACGCCGCGACCGTGCCGAGCACCCAGAGCAGGTAGAAGAGCCAGTGCTCCTGGCCGCGCGCGAAGGCGGCGGCGAGAATCTCATCCTTCGAGAAGAACCCCGAGAACCCCGGTACCCCCGCGATCGCGAGGGTCGCGACCCACATCACGCCCGTGGTCCACGGCATCCAGTGCCTGAGCCCGCCCATGTTCCGCATGTCCTGGGCGTCGTCGTGGCGATGCGTGTGGTGATACGCCTTGTGCATGGCGTGAATCACGCTGCCGGACCCGAGGAAGAGCAGCGCCTTGAAGAAGGCGTGCGTCACCAGGTGGAAGACGCCCGACGCGTACGCGCCCACCCCCACGCCCAGGAACATGTACCCGAGCTGGGAGACCGTGGAGTACGCGAGCACCTTCTTGATGTCCCACTGCTTGAGCGCGATGGACGCCGCCCAGAGCGCCGTCACCGCGCCGACGGTCGCGACCACGGCGCTGGAGACCGGCGCCATGGCGAAGAGCATGTTGGTCCGCGCCACCAGATAGACGCCGGCGGTGACCATCGTGGCCGCGTGGATGAGGGCCGAGACGGGCGTGGGGCCGGCCATGGCGTCGGGAAGCCAGGTATAGAGCGGGATCTGCGCCGACTTCCCGGTGCATCCCAGAAAGAGGAAGAGCGTGATCGCCGTAATGGCGGGTCCCGCGACCTGGAAGACCTGCGGAGCCGCCGAGAAGACTTCGGTGAAGTTGAGCGTGCCGGTCGCCCGGTAGATCATGAACATCGCGATCAGAAATCCGAAGTCTCCGATCCGGTTCATGATGAACGCCTTCTTGCCCGCATCGGCGTTCGCCTTCTCGGTATACCAGAATCCGATCAGCAGGTAGCTGCAGAGGCCGACGCCTTCCCACCCGACGAAGAGCAGCGGGAAGCTCGCCCCGAGCACCAGGATCAGCATGAAGAAGATGAAGAGGTTGAGATACGCGAAGTACCGCGCGTAGCCGTCGTCCTCACGCATGTAGCCGATGCTGAAGATGTGGATCAGCGTCCCCACGCCCGTGATCACCATCAGCATCACGGACGAGAGCTGATCCACCTGGAAGGTGACACCGATGTTCAGGTCACCGACCGGCAGCCAATTCCACAGGTGAATGAGGTAGGGGGCGTCGTTGGGGTCGCGGGCGACCCCGAGCACCACCACCACCGCGACCACGAAGGTGGCGACCAGCACGCCCACGCCGATCGTGCTCACGGCGCGCTTGGCGCTCGGCTTGAGAAAGCTCAGGAGGCCGTTCGCGACGAAGCCCGCGAAGGGCAAGAGAACGACGAGCCAGATCCATCCGACGGAAGGAGGCATCAGCCGCGCAAGAGATTGATGTCCTGAAGGTCGACCGTCTGCTTGTGCCGGAAGATCGCGAGGATGATCGCCAATCCTACAGCGGCCTCTGCGGCAGCGACGGCCATGACGAAGAATACGATCACCTGGCCGTTCGGCCCGAGCTCCTGGGCCAGCGCGACGAAGGTGAGGTTCACGGCGTTGAGCATCAGCTCGACGCAGATGAAAACGATGATGACGTTGCGCCTGAGGAGCACACCGGCTACGCCAAGCGCGAAGAGCACCGCCGAGACGCCGAGCGCGGGTCCGAGCAGCATTAGAGCCTCCGCTTCGCCAGCACGACGGCGCCGACGACCGCCGCGAGCAGGAGCACGGACGTGATCTCGAAGGGCACGAGATAGTCGTGGAACATGGGCTGGGCGATCACCGCGACCACACCCTGGGCCTGCGCCATCTGCGCGACGGCACCCGGCGGCAGCACGTGCGCCTGATCCGGCAGCGCGTGGGTGAGCCCGAACAGTTCGACAATGAGGCCGAGGCCGAAGACGAGAGCCACCAGGCGGCCCGGCCACCCCCGGATGTCGGTGACGCTATCCCGGCCGAGATTCAGCAGCATGATGACGAACAGGAACAGCACCATGATCGCGCCGGCGTAGACCAGCACCTGCATCACGGCGATGAACTGGGCGTCGAAGATCACGAAGAGCCCGGCGAGCGAGAACAGGGTCCCGACCAGCCAGAGCGCGCTCGCGACCGGACTCCGGCGCGAGATGCAGAGCACGGCCGAGCCGACGGCGATGACGGAGAAGACCCAGAAGAGGAACTCGCGCATCGCTCATTCCCCCTTGGGATCCGACGGATCCCACAGCGACGAAACCGGATGCGTCTGCGCGCAGAGGCGCTCGAGGTCGTAGACGAACCGCTCGCGCTCGTACTCCGCATTCTCGTAGTGCACGCCGACGTGAATCGCTTCCTCCGGGCAGACTTCCTGGCAGTACCCACAGAAGACGCAGCGGAACTCGTCGATTTCGTAGATCAACGGGTAGCGGTTACCGTGCTCGTCCTCACCCGGCACCAGCTTGATGCAGTTGGCGGGACAGATCTGGGGACAGAGACCACAGGCCACGCACTTCGCACGGCCCTGCTCGTCGGTCATCATCCGGTGCGTGCCGCGCCAGCGCGGCGAGAGCGACCAGTCGGCCGTGGACTTCTGCTCGGGATACTGCATGGTCACCTTCGGCCGCAGCAGATGGCTGAAGGTGAGCGCCAGGCCCTTGAGGGTGGCCCGCAGATAGCTGACCTCGCGCTCGGGGCGCTCGAGCACTTTTACCGTAATCGCCATGCTATCCCTCCAGCCGCGCGCGCTGGAACTCGCCGACGACGATCCGCCCGCGATCGAGGCCCCAGACGAACGCCACGAGCAGTGGCAGGTTGATCCCGAACAGAATCGCGCCGAACCACTTCGGGTGCGCCGCCTCCAGGGGATGGAAGATCAGAATCGCCGTGGCCATGATCCCGATGTATCCGAGCGAGATCGGCAGCAGCACCTTCCACCCGATGTTCATGAGCTGATCGAACCGGAATCGCGGCAGCGTCCAGCGAACCTGGATGTAGATCCACACGAAGACGAGCGTCTTGAGGGAGAAGGCGACGAGGGTCGCGAGCACCCGCAGGATCGCCTCCGCGTTCCACGCCGTCGGCACGGCCGCGTCCCACTTGGTGAACGGAATGTCCCAGCCGCCGAAGAAGAGCGTCACCATCAGGGCCGAGAAGGTGATCACGGCGGCGTATTCCGCGATGAAGAACAGCGAGAACTTCATCGAGCTGTACTCGGTGTGATATCCGGTGACCAACTCGGCTTCGGCCTCGGGGAGATCGAAGGGGAGCCGGTTGGTCTCGGCGAAGGCGGAGATCACGAAGATCAGAAAGCCCAGCGCCGCCGGGAAGACGTACCAGATCCCCACCTGCTGGCGCGCGACGATCGCGGGCAGCGTGACGTTGCCCGCGAGGAGCAAGACCACGATGAGGCTCATCCCGAGCGCGATCTCGTAACTGATCATCTGCGCGCTGGACCGGAGCCCGCCCAAGAAGGCGTACTTGCTGTTCGACGACCACCCCGCGAGCACGATGCCGTACACCGCGATGCTGGAGATCGCGATGATGAACAGAAATCCCACGGGGAGATCCGCGACCGCCATCTGAATCGGCCCCGTGTAGACCCAGCGCCCGAAATCGAGGCCCAAGACGTGGACCGTGACGTCGAACGGGGGCAGCGGAGAGGCGAACGGGATGACGGCAAAGAGCAGGAGCGAGGGGATGAACGCGAGTGTCGGCGCGAGCAGGAAGATGAGTTTGTCGGCCTGCGCCGGCCACGTCTCTTCTTTCATCATGTTCTTGAGGCCGTCGGCCAGCCCCTGCAACAGACCGTAGGGGCCCACGCGATTCGGGCCGCGCCGATCCTGGAGGAAGGCGCTGCCGCGCCGTTCCAGCCAGATCACCATGATCACGCCGACCATGATGGCGGTGAAGACGACGAGCATCTTCACCACCGCCACGAGCAGGAAGCCCTTGATCTCGGGCGTCGTCATGTGGCCGCTCCCGCACGCGCCCGCCCGGCCACCATCGCGCCCTGCGTCCCGACGCGCGCATAGTCGAGTCCGTCGAAGGCGTCCATCGTCTCGGCGAGGCGCGCGAACGCCTCGTCGGCCCCGGCCGGCGGCGTTCCCGTCCCGGTCTCGGCGAGGAGCTCGCCGAACACCCACCAGGCGGGCTGCGCCATGCCCGGCGCCGCCTTCGCCTGATAGTAGCGCTGCACCCGGCCATCCCGGTTGACGAAGGTCCCGTCCTCCTCGGTCACGTTCGCGATCGGCAGCACCACCGCGGCGCCGCGCGCGGCGTCGGGCAGCACGGTGCCCGCGTAGATCACGTTCGCCGCACCCGCCAGCGCATCCCCGAGCCCCTCGAGTTGATCGTCGAGCACGATCGCCAGCGCCGCGCCATCCAGCGCACGCGCCG
>Ga0209919_1000839_pt1 | contig 15203 bp, 16 predicted proteins | sample SalPon2A_C_D2_MG_FD_185721 | JGI IMG/M metagenome (GOLD analysis project Ga0209919, IMG submission 185721) | Soil microbial communities from South San Francisco under conditions of wetland restoration - Salt Pond MetaG R2A_C_D2_MG (SPAdes)... | ecosystem: Environmental > Terrestrial > Soil >... | reverse complement strand
GCGGGCGCCGGTCCCTACCGGGCGGAAGCGCCGGGGCGGTAGAGTAGCACCATGCCGAGCTTCACGATTGGTGAAGAGGTCCTCTTCGATGGGCGCCGCTACGTGATCACGACCGCGAGCGCGCGGCCGCCGTACCGCTACCGCCTCGTGTCGACCACGCCCGAGGGCGCACGGATGACCTGGGCGCGCCCCGAGGATCTTCACAAGATGGAGTCCTACACGCGTCCCAAGGACGACACCGAGCGCATCTGAGCGGGTTCAGGCCCGCCGCTCGCTCCGTACCGCCAGCAACGCCCGCGCCAACCGCACCCCATCGAGCGCCGCCTGCTCGAAGGGCAGGTAGCCCCTGGCGCACAGGCCGGCCGCGAACAGGCCGGGCAGGCCCGGCACGCCGAAGCCGTCGCCGGCCGGGCCGGAAAGCTCGAGCACCCGGCAGCGGACCTCGTACGGCAGGGTGCCGCCCACCGGATCCGCCGACAGCGTCACGTCCTTGAACGGGACCTGCCGCGCCATGAGGTCCTGGTAGAGCTCGTCGTAGGCCATCTCGCTGAGACGGCCTGCGGCCTCGGTGAGCTCCCCCACGGTCAGGCGCGCGTGGAGGAAGCTGCCCACGCACAACGCCACGCAGCGCCCCCAGCGCGGCACCCCCTCCCACGTCTGCACGCCCTCTACCCGGCCGCGCTCGTCGGTGAGCAGCGCGCTGACGTTCGACTGCAGCAGGTGCAGCCCCTCCTGGCGCTCGAGCGCGTACTTGGCGGCGCGGTGGAGCTGCCAGTTGGAGATGCACTCCGCATCGTCGCCGCGTACCTCGCGGTCCCCGGCGGCACGCGCCTGCCACAGCTCGTCCATCAGCGTGCCCTCCGGCGGGTTCAGGCGGATGACCTCTCCCACGGTGTTGTAGACGGTATCCAGACTGGTCGTGACCAGCAGGGTGTCCAACCCGCCGCGGGCGCAGGCGTAGGCCGCCTCGCTGCCCGACAGCCCGGCGCCGACGACGATCACGTCATAGACGTGTCCATGGGTGGGGTATGTGACCAAGCGAGGGCCTCAGTCGACCAGCTTGACGCCCGCCAGCAGCGGCTGCCTGCGCCCGACCGCGCGGATCAGCACGTGCTCGCCGCGGCGCGTGCGCTGGTAGATGAGCACGCCGGCCGGCGCCCCGATGAGCGGGCTCGTCTCGGGAGCATCCACCAGCACGCGCAGGTGGAGCGGCAAGCTGGAGCGGACCTGGCCGAGCTCATAGCGCCGGTCGCCGGTCATCCGGTAGCCGAAGAACACGTCGGGCGGATCGTCGCCCGAGTAGATGGTGGTGAGCGACTGGGCCTCGCCGGCCCGGTAGTGCGCGACCGCCTCCCACACCGCCGCCCGGGCGTCGGCCTCGCCGACGGTCTGCACCTCGGGCGAGCGGGTATCGCCGAAGAACGCGGCGGGGAAGTTGCGCGCCTGGGCGTAGAAGCCCTCCCGGCCGACGCGGAGCCGCATCACCTGGTTGTCGTAGGCGCGCCCCTTGACGAGGCTCTTGAAGTGGGAGATGGCCAGGCCGAAGCGGCGGTCGTGCGCCTCTGCGAAGTCCTCCCAGTCCGGGTCGATCAACGACGCGTCGGTGTTCAGCTCGAAACCGCTTGCTCGCGCATCGAACAGGTTCATACGGGCTTCTCTCCTACGTGGATCGCCGAGATGCCGAAGGTCTGGAGGCAGTAGCGGACGTCGCCGAAGCCTATCTCCCGCATGCGCTCGGCGAGCGCGTCGGGCGGCGGGAAGGCGATGACCGATGCGGGCAGGTAGCGGTAGGCCGCGGCGCGGCCGGACACGAGCCCGCCGACGGCGGGCAACACGCGCCGGAAGTAGAAACGGTAGAAGCTGCCGAAGGCACCCGTCGGAGGCGGCGGGAACTCCAGCACGACCAGGCGCCCGCCGGGGGCGAGCACGCGGAGGAACTCGCGCAGGCCGGCATCGATGTCGCCGAAGTTGCGCAGGCCGTAGCCGATGGTGACGGCGTCGAAGCTCCCGTCGGGGAAGCCGAGCGCGGTGCCGTCGCCCACCTGGAACCGCACGCGGCCCCGGTGAGCGCGCGCCTTGGCGCGGGCCCGCTGGAGCATGGGCTCGGCGAAGTCGACGCCGGTGACCTCCGCGGCCGGCGCAATGCCCGCCAGCGTGAAGGCGAGGTCGCCGGTGCCGGTGGCCACGTCCAGCACCCGGGCGGCGCCGCCGGCGAGGGCCGCGCGCGCGGCCTGGACCCGCCAGCGCCGGTCCACGCCGAAGCTGAGCAGTCTGTTCAGGACGTCGTAACGCGGGGCGATCGTCGAGAACATCGCCTGCACGTCCATCTGCTTGTCATCGGGGGCATGCCTGGCCGACGCCATCGCTTGAAGGCTACCATGACGCGCCCGGGAGCCGAGTGCCGACCGGGCGCCGCTGACGCCCGCAGCCACGGACGCGCTCAATCCGCCAACAGGGCGTGCTCCGCGACGAAGGCATCGAACTTCTCCCGGGTGAAGCCCGACAGGCTGGTGGCCCGATCACCGATCACCAGGGTGGGCACGCTGCGCCGGCCACCGTTCACGCGCTGCACGTACGCGGCCGCGTCGGGATTCTGCTCGATGTCGACCTCGACGAACGGGATGGCGAACTTGTTGAGGAAGTTCTTGGCGCGCTGGCAGTCGCCACACCAGCGCGTCGTGTACATCGTGAGCGGTCGGCTGAGCAACGGACTCCTCCAAAAGGGCGCCGCTCCGTCGGGAACGAACACCTCATGATCTGCACACGAACCTATCAGACGGCGGCCGCTGCCTCTGTCAACCACGACGCACGTCACGGCACGAACGCGCCGAACGTGCAAGGTTCCACATCCCGGCTGGCATGCCGGGCGCCACAGCTCCGCCGGCACGTCCGCTATACTGCCGAGTTGGCCGCCCGCCAGAAGGAGCGGCCGCGCGCCGCCCGGACCAGACGGGGCGGCCGCCCCGGAGACTCGATGCCCTACCGCAACATCGCTATCATCGCCCACGTCGACCACGGCAAGACAACGCTCGTGGACGGCATGCTGCGCCAGTCGAACGTGTTCCGCGCCAACCAGGACGTGGTGGACCGGGTGATGGACAGCAACGCGCTCGAACGCGAGCGCGGCATCACCATCCTGGCGAAGAACACCGCCGTCACCTGGCGGGACGACAAGATCAACATCGTCGACACACCCGGGCACGCGGACTTCGGTGGCGAGGTGGAGCGGGCGCTCACCATGGTCGACGGCGCGCTGCTGCTGGTCGACGCCGCCGAGGGGCCGATGCCGCAGACGCGGTTCGTGCTGCGCAAGGCGCTGGCACAGGGCCTCGCGCCGATCCTGGTGATCAACAAGGTGGACCGCAAGGACGCCCGGCCCGACGAGGTCGCCACCCTCACCTTCGACCTCATGGTGGAGCTCGGCGCCGACGACGACCAGCTCGACTTCCCCATCCTCCACGCGGTGGCCCGTGAGGGGCGTGCATGGCACGACGGCGAGGTGCCGGCCAACGACCTCAGCGCGCTGTTCGAGACCATCCACGCCAAGGTGCCCGCCGCCCGCGGCAACCCCGACGCGCCTTTCCGCATGCAGGTGGCCAACCTGGACTACTCGGACTACCTCGGTCGCCTGGCCATCGGCCGCGTGCTGCAGGGACGCGTCCGCCCCGGGGAGGCGCTCGTCCGGGCCGGCATGGACGGCAGCATGACCCGGGCGCGGGTCACCAAGGTGTTCACGCATATGGGGCTGAGCCGCAGCGAGTGCGAGGAAGCCGACACGGGCGACATCGTGGCGCTCTCCGGCGTGGAGGGGGCGATGATCGGGGAGACATTGTGCCACCCGGACGCGGTGGAGGCCTTGCCTGCCGTCCACGTCGACGAGCCCACGGTGAGCGTCACCTTCAGCCCCAACACCAGCCCCTTCGCCGGCCGCGAGGGCCGGTACGTCACCAGCCGCCACCTGGCCGATCGGCTCGAACGCGAGCTGCTCACCAATGTGGCGCTGAGGGTGGAGCCGCTGGGGAGCGAGCGCTACCGGGTCTCCGGACGCGGGGAGCTGCACCTCAGCATCCTGATCGAGACCATGCGCCGCGAGGGCTACGAGTTCTCGGTGTCGCGGCCCGAGGTGATCTTCCGGCGCGAGGGCGAGGTCCTGGAGGAACCCTTCGAGCGGGTGGTGGTCGACGTGCCGACCGCCTCGATGGGCAACGTGATGGAGGCGCTGTCGGCCCGCCGCGGCACCCTGACGCACATGGAGCCCGGCGAGAGTCGCGCCCGCCTCGAGTTCCGCGTCCCGAGCCGCCTGCTCTTCGGCTTCCGGACCTCCTTCCTGTCGCTGACCCAGGGTGAGGGCGTGCTGAGCCACGTCTTCGACGGGTACGAGCCGTACGCCGGTGATGCGGAGATCCGCCAGCACGGCTCCATGGTCGCCATGGAGGCCGGCGAGACCTTCGCCTACAGCCTCTACAAGCTGGCCGACCGTGGCGAGTTCTTCATCACGCCCGGCACCGAGGTGTACGTGGGGATGATCCTCGGCGCCCGCAGCAAGGCGGGGGACCTCAACGTCAACGTGTGCAAGAACAAGAAGCTCACCAACGTGCGCGCCGCCGGCAGCGACGACAACCTGCTGTTGACGCCCCCTCGGCGCCTGAGCCTCGAGGAGGCGCTGGAGTACATCGCCGACGACGAGCTGCTCGAGGTCACGCCCAAGGCGATCCGGCTGCGCAAGCGCGTGCTCGACCCCAACGTTCGCAAGAAGGTGCAGGCGGCCCAGGCCGCCTGAGCCGGAGCCCGTCGAGCGCGCCTCGCGGGCCTCAGCCCGGGTCGCGGGCAGCCACCGCGACGAGCGGAGCCTCGCCGGCGCCTCCGCGGCTGACCTCATGGTCGGAGCCGTCGGGTGGGGCGTCGGCGTGCGGCCCGCGCTCCACCGTCAGCATCCCGTAGGGTTCGTCCTGGTGGGCGCGCGCCCGTCCCTGCCGTACCAGCTCCAACAGCGCCGCGAAGCTCACGGTGCGGCTGGGCCAGTCGCGAGCCTCGGCGAGGTCGAACAGGCGGCCCCGGCCGACACGGCGCAGGGCCGCCATCACCTGGCGCATGGCGCCTGCCAGCGTGAGCCGCTCCAGCGCCAGCTCGAAGTAGTTGCCGGCGCGGTAACGCGCGGCCATGCGCGCCAGGTCGCCGGCGGAGGCCCGGAGGGGGCGCTCGGGGCGCGGGTAGTCCGGTCTCGGGGCGTGCGCCGGCAGCACCAGCCGCCGCTCCTCGCGCCGCAGGCGTAGGAAGCGCACCGCTTCGTCCAGCTCCTCCAGCAGCGCCACGGCCGACAGCGTCTCCTCGAGCGCTTCCTGCTCGGACTCCTCCGCCTCGCGCGGGGGGCGGGGCAGCAGCAGGCGCACCTTCAGCTCCACCACCTGCGCGACGCGCGGAAGCGCCTCGCTGGCCAGCTCCAGATCGACGTCGGCGAGTGCCTCGAAGTACGTCAGGTAGTCGCGCACCAGGCGGTAGAGGTCCAGCGCGAACGGCGTCAGGGAACCGGTGCGCAGAGCGTGCGCCAGCTCCCCGACCGTCCCCGTGAAGTGCTCCTGCTCGACGGTGAACGGCTCGGGGGCGAACGATGCGGGCACGGACGTGTCCGCGGTGGACGTGTCGGCGCTGGACGTGGTCGGATCGGCCACGGCGCGAGTCTACCACCGGGCGAACCGGCACCGCCTTCGACCGACCGCCCCGCGGCCGGGGCCGCGGCGGCTCAGTCCAGGAACGGGTCGGCGCCGTCGCGCGCCAGGTGCCGGGTATCGTTCACCCGCTCCACCACCGCCTCGACGCCACGGAACAGCACCCGGCTGACCCCGGTGTGACGCAGGTAGATGCGCTTGCGCCAGCGTGGCCGCTCCACGCCCAGCACGAAGGCGAGCAGCATCTGGATGGTGCCCGAGTGGGTGACCGCGACCACGTGGTCGATGTCCTCCAGCTCCTCCATCCAGGCCACGGCGCGCTCGCGGAGCTGGCGGTACGACTCCCCGCCGGGCGCCTGTCTCTCGAACGGGTCGACCATCCACCACGCCCACCGTGGATGGGATTCGTTCTCGAGCTGCGTCACGCCCTCGAACTCGCCGAAGTCGAGCTCGGCGAGGCGCGGGTCGAAGCGGATCGGTCGCTCCGGGAAGGCGATCTCGGCGGTCTCGCGAGCGCGCGCCAGCGGGCTGGAGAACACCACGGCGTCAGCCTCCAGACCGCGCACGTAGTGCGCTAGCTGGCGCGCCTGCCCACGCCCGTCGTCCGACAAGGGCACGTCGGTCTGCCCCTGGAAACGCCCGGTGACGTTCCACTCGGTGAGGGCGTGCCGGATCAGCGTGAGCCGTCGCATGCGCTCCAGAGTGTACCAGGCCCGACGCCCGGGAGCGCTCTCCTGCACGTTGTCGGCAGGGTCGGCCGCGGCGGGGCCCCATGCTACCCTCGCGCCATGGACCTCACCGGCAAGACCGCCCTGGTGACCGGCGCCAGCCGCGGCATCGGCCGCGCCGTGGCGGCGGCGCTCGTCGGGGCGGGCATGAACGTCACCCTGACCGCCAGGCACGAGGACGACGTGACGGCCGCGGCGCGCGCGCTCGACGCCGAAGGGCCGGGGCACGCGCAGGGCGTGGCCTGCGACGTCCGCCGGCTCGACGCGCTGGTGCACGCCGTCGAGCGCACCACGCAGGCCTACGGCGGGCTCGACGCGGTCGTCGCCAACGCCGGCGTCGGCGTCTTCGCCAGCATCGACGCGATGCGCGTGGAGGACTGGCAGCGTGCCGTCGACACCAACCTCACCGGGGTGTTCTACACCGTCAAGGCCTCGCTGGAGGCGCTGAAGGAGCGCCGCGGCACCATCATCACCGTCGGCAGCCTGGCCGGCACCAACTTCTTCGCCGGGGGCGCCGCCTACAACGCCACCAAGTTCGGCCTCGCCGGCTTCAGCCAGGCGATCATGCTGGACCTGCGCAAGCACGGGGTGAAGGTATCGACCATCATGCCGGGCTCCGTCGCCACCCACTTCGGCGGGGACGCGCCCGGCCCCGAGGACGCCTGGAAGATCCAACCCGAGGACCTCGGCGAGATGGTGCTCTACCTGCTGCGCACTCCGGAACGCACCCTGCCCAGCAAGGTCGAGGTGCGCCCCACCCACCCGCCCGGCAGCTGAGCGCGCGGCTCCCGCGCTCGGCGCGGCGCGTCGGCGCTGCGCGTAGACTGGCGGCGTGTATCCCCTGCTGCGCCGCGCCCTGTTCCGCCTCGATCCCGAGCGCGCGCACGGCCTGATCATGGGCGGCCTGGCCGAGGCCGGCCGGAGCCCGCTGTGGACGCGCCTGCTGGCCCGCGCCTACCGGCTCGAGGACGCGCGGCTGCGGGTGCGGCTCTTCGGCCTCACCTTCCCATCCCCCATCGGCCTCGCCGCCGGCCTCGACAAGGACGGAGTGGCCGTGCGCGGCCTGGCCGCGCTGGGCTTCGGACACCTGGAGCTGGGCACGGTAACCGCCCAGGCGCAGCCCGGCAACCCCCGGCCGCGGCTGTTCCGCCTCGTCGAGGACGGCGCCATCATCAACCGCATGGGCTTCAACAACGCCGGCTCGCGGACCCTGGCGATGCGGCTGGCGCGTCTCCGCGCCGCCGGCGGCGTGCCCGTACCACTCGGGATCAACGTGGGCAAGTCGCGCGCGGTCCCGGTCGAGGCCGCGGTCGGCGACTACGAACGCTCGCTGCGGGACGTGTGGGCGGTGGCCGACTACCTGGCGCTGAACGTCTCCTCGCCGAACACCCCGGGCTTGCGCTCGCTGCAGGAGCGCCAGCCGCTGGAAGCCCTGCTGCGGCTGGTGGCGCGCCTGCGCGCCGAGCTCGGGGACAAACCGGTGCTGTTGAAGATCGCGCCCGACCTGGCGGACGGCGCCCTGCTCGACGCCGCGGCGGCGGCCGAGACGCATGGCCTGGCGGGCCTCATCGCCACCAACACCACCATCGTCCGCGACGGGCTCACGAGCGCCCACGCGGCGGAGACCGGGGGCCTGTCGGGCCGGCCGCTGGCGGCCCGCTCGCTGGAGGTGCTGCGGCTCCTGCGGGCCGGCACGGAGCTGCCCATCGTGTCGGTGGGCGGGGTGAGCAGCGGCGCAGACGCCGTGGAGCGCCTGCGGGCGGGCGCCTCGCTGGTACAGGTGTACACGGCGTTCATCTACGGCGGCCCGGGGATCGTCCGGGCGATGAACGCGGCGGTGCTGGCCGCGATCGAGCGCGAGGGGCTGGCGTCGGCAGGCGAGCTCAGCGCTCGCGGGCCGCACCCCTCCACGGCACGTCCGGCACGCCAGACCGCGCGTTGACGGCGCGCGCCAGGGTGAAGAGCAGGTCCGAGAGCCGGTTGAGGCAACGCAGCGCCTCGGGATTGATGTCCGCGGCGCGGGCGAGCGCCACGGTCTCGCGCTCCGCCCGCCGCGCCACGGAGCGCGCCACGTGGAGCGCGGCCGCCGCGGCGCTGCCGCCGGGCAGGACGAAGCTGGTGAGCGGCTCCAGCTCCGCATCGAGGGCGTCGATGCGCGCTTCCAGCGCCGCGACGTCGGCGTCTGCGATGCCGCGTACGGCGTGGCGCGCTTTGGCGTCCAGCGGCGTCGCCAGGTCGGCGCCGAGGTCGAAGAGCAGGCTCTGCAGCGTCTCCAACTCGCCGGCGAGGGCGGCCGCCGAGACGCTGGCTCCCGGCCCCGCAAGGGCGGCGCGGGCCAGCCCCAGCGCGGCGTTGGCCTCGTCCACGGCGCCGTAGGCACGCACCCGGAGGTCGTCTTTCGGGACGCGGCCGCCGCCGAAGAGCCCCGTCTCGCCGCTGTCGCCCGTACGCGTGTAGATCTTCATGGGGGCACCATAGCGCGGGCAGGATAGCCCGTGCCGCACGCGCCCCCGGCGTCCCCGCCAGGGCGGGCTCGGGTAGACTGGCGGCAGGCATGAACGTCGTCCACCTGCTCCACACCGAGGTCCTGGGCAACGAGGCGCTGCGCTGGCTGATCGCCGTGGGCGTGGCCCTCATCGTGTACTTCGGGTTGCGCGTCGTCCGCGGGCTGGTCAGGCGGCGCTTCACCCGCCTCGCCGAGCGGACCCGCTTCGCCTTCGACGACGTCCTGGTGGAGACGCTCGGCCAGACCCACAGCTTCACGTTCGTGGCGGCCGCCATCTACTTCGGGTCTCTGGGGCTCGTCTTCGGGGGCCGCGTCCACGAGTACCTTTCCCGCGGCTTCGTGCTGGTGCTGCTCGTCCAGCTCGCCCTGTGGGCCAACCACGCCCTCCGGGCGGTGCTCGAACGCTACCGGCACGACGAGTCGCTGGGGCCGGGCCGCCGCACCGGCCTGGCCGCCATCGGCTTCGTGGGGCGGCTGGTGCTGTTCACCCTGGTCTTCCTGCTGGTCATGGAGAACCTGGGAATCCACGTGAACACGCTTCTGGCCGGCCTCGGCATCAGCTCGCTGGCCGTGGCGCTGGCGCTGCAGAACATCCTGGGCGACCTCTTCGCCTCGCTCTCGATCGTCTTCGACAAGCCCTTCGAGATCGGCGACTTCATCATCGTCGACCAGAAGCTGGGCACCGTCGAGCACGTGGGACTTCGCACCACCCGCGTCCGCAGTCTGTCGGGCGAGCAGCTGGTGTTCCCCAACAACGACCTCATCAAGTCGCGCATCCACAACTACAAGCGCATGGCCGAGCGGCGCGTGGTGTTCTCCTTCGGGATCCTCTACCAGACCCCTCCGGACATCGTGGAGCGCATCCCCGGGATGGTGCGTGAGATCATCGAGTCGCACGACAAGGTGCGCTTCGACCGGGCGCACTTCAAGGGGTTCGGCGCCTCCTCGCTCGACTACGAGGTGGTCTACTGGGTGCTCGACCCCGATTACACGCTGTACATGGACATCCAGCAGGCGATCAACCTGGCGATGATGCGGGCCTTCGCGGAGCTCGACGTCGAGTTCGCCTTCCCCACGCGCACCGTGTTCCTGGAGGCCGGAGAGAACCCGCCCCCGCTGCTGTCGGCGGGGACGGCCAGGTGGGCCGCCGCCGACAGCAGCGGGCGACCGGCGGGCGACGACACGGGCGACGACACGGGCGACGAAGGGGGCGACGACACGGGACGCTGAGCGCCGCGGCCTGCCTCGAGCTGCCGGGGGCGGCGCCTCAGGCCCGCCCGAAGCGCTCCTCGACGTAGGCGTCCAGCATGCGGTTGAAGTCCTCGACGATGGCGTCGCCCTGCAAGGTGCCGACCAGCTCGCCGTCGCGGTAGACGGGCGCGCGCGGCGACTCGCCGCTGCCCGGCAGGCTGATGCCGATGTCGGCGTGCTTCGACTCTCCCGGGCCGTTCACCACGCAGCCCATCACCGCCACGCGCAGTCGCTCGACGCCGGGGTAGCGCTCCCGCCAGGCCGGCATCTGCGCCCGCAGGTAGGCCTGGATGTCGCGCGCCATCTCCTGGAACAGCGTGCTGGTGGTGCGCCCGCAGCCCGGGCAGGCGGTCACGGTGGGCGCGAAGCTGCGCAGGTCGAGCGCCTGCAGGATCTCCTGGGCGATCTCCACCTCGCGCTCGCGCGGGGCGCCGGGGTCGGGCGTGAGCGAGACCCGGATGGTGTCGCCGATGCCCTCGGCGAGCAGCGCGCTCAAGCCCGCGCTGCTGGACACCGCCCCCTTCAGGCCCATGCCGGCCTCGGTGAGGCCGAGATGCAGGGGGTAGTCGCAACGGGCCGCCAGCTTGCGATAGACGTCCCACAGCGAGCGCACGCCCGAGACCTTGGCGCTGAGGATGATGCGGTCGTGGGGCAGGCCATGCTCCTCGGCCAGCTCGGCCGACAGCAGCGCGGACTGGAGCATGGCCTCGACCAGCACCTCGCTGGCGTCCCGGGGCTCGGCGCTCTCGGCGTTGGCGTCCATCAGACGGGTGAGGAGCTGCTGGTCGAGCGAGCCCCAGTTCACGCCGATCCTCACCGGCTTGCCGTGCTCGACCGCGGCGCCGATGATCGTCAGGAAGTTGTCGTCGCGGTGCTTGCCGCCCCCGACGTTGCCCGGGTTGATGCGGTACTTGTCGAGCGCGCGCGCCATCCGCGGATAGGCGGGCAGCAGCTTGTGCCCGTTGTAGTGGAAGTCGCCCACCAGCGGCACGTCCACGCCCATGTCCGCGAGGCGGTCGCGCATCTCCGGCACCGCCTTCGCCGCCGCGTCGTCGTTCACCGTGACCCGCACGATCTCGCTGCCGCTGCGGGCCAGCGTGGCGACCTGCTCCGCCGTCCCCGCCGCGTCGGCGGTATCGGTGTTGGTCATCGACTGCACCACCACCGGGTGGTCGCCGCCAACCGGGACCGCGCCGACCCACACGGTCGGGGTGCGTCTGCGTAGAACGCTCACCGCCCCAGTCTACCGGCGCCCGCTCCCGAGGCTGTGGCCCTCGCGACCGCGCCGTACGCGCCGCCCCGCGCGCTCACGCCGTGGGCTCCTCGCCGCGGATACGCGCCAGCACCTCCGGGAGCAGGGTGCCGGTGGTGCTGATGGCCTCGCCGCCGTGCACGGTCTCGTTGCCGGACCAGTCCCCGAAGTAGCCGCCGGCCTCGGGGAGGATCACGCCGAAGGGCCCGCAGTCCCAGGGGTGCATCGTGGGATCGCACATGAGCTCGACGCGGCCGCTCGCCACCAGCGCGTGGCCGTAGGCGTCCCCCCAACCCACGCTGCTGTAGCTGGCCGCCTGCAGCCGCCGCCACGCCTCTCCGCGGCCGTGTCTGTCGAAGCTTCCCGGGTCGGTGCAGGACACGAAGGCGCGCTCCAGGGAGAGCGTGCCCGCCACCCGGATGCGACGCCCGTTGAGGTAGGCGCCTCGCCCTCTGGCCGCGTACACCATCTCGTCGAGCGCCGGGAAGTAGGCGGCGCCCACGCTGATGGCGCCGTCCTCCTCCAGCGCCAGCAGCACGGCGTAGAGCGGCACGCCGCGCACGAAGCTCTTGGTGCCGTCGATGGGGTCGACCAGCCAGCGGCGGCCGCTCGAGCCCGGCGCCTCGCCGAGCTCCTCCCCGACGATGCCGTCCTCGGGGAAAGCGGCCCGAAGCCGCTCGCGGATGAGCCTCTCGGCCTCCCGGTCGGCGATCGTCACCGGGGAGTCGTCGGCCTTGAACTCGGCCCGGACGCCCGTGCGGAAGTGGCCCAGCGTCGACCGACCCGCGTCGAACGCGATGGCCAGCGCGTGGTCGAGGGCGGCGTCGAGCGAAGCGCGCGTAGGCATCCTCTACCTCCAAGCGAGCCCGGTCGGTCGCGCCACGGTCCCGGCGGCTGCCGACGGGGGGAAATGCGCCTCCCAGGCGAATGCTACGATATCCGCAGCATGCTGTTCGAACGGGCCGCGTTGGAGGAGCGCGAACGCCGTACCCTCGCTCCCTATGCCAGCCTCGCGGCGGAGTCGCGCGGCCGCCTCCACGCGGAGGGCGAGAGCCGCTACCGTACCGCCTACCAGAAGGACCGCGACCGCGTCGTGCACACCAGCGCCTTCCGGCGCCTGGAGTACAAGACGCAGGTCTTCATCAATACCCAGGGGGACTACTACCGCACGCGCCTGACGCACACGCTGGAAGTGGTGCAGGTGGGCAAGAGCATCGCGCGGGCCCTGGGGCTGAACGAGGACCTCACCGAGACCATCGCGCTGGCCCACGATCTCGGCCACCCGCCCTTCGGCCACGCCGGCGAGCGCGCGCTCGACCGCCTCGCGGGCGGCATCGGCGGCTTCGATCACAACAAGCAGAGCTTGCGGATCGTCACCGAGCTCGAGCACCGCTACCCCGACTTCCCCGGCCTCAATCTGACCTGGGAGACGCTCGAAGGCATCATGAAGCACGAGACGGAGTACGACCTCCCCGACGTGCAATGGGAACCGGACCGTCAGCCCTCGCTCGAGGCCCAGGTCGTCAACGTGGCGGACGAGCTCGCGTACAACGCCCATGACCTCGACGACGGGCTGCGCTCCGGGCACCTCTCGCCGCTCGACCTCGGCGAGGTGGCATTCGTGGCCGAGCTCCTGGAACGCCTGGGTATCGACACCCGGCACTTCGCCAACACCCAGCGCTACTACCTCATCCGCGAGCTTCTCGGCGATGTCATCACCGACGCCTCCGAGCACACCGACAGGGCCCTGGGGGAGGCGGGCGTGACGAGCGTGGCCGACGTTCGCGACGCGGACCGCAAGCTGGTCGGCAACTCGCCCGACATGCGCGTCAAGCTCGCCGAGCTGAAGCAGTTCCTGTTCGACCGCTTCTACTTCCACTACCGGCAGATCCGCATGACGAACAAGGCCGACACCCTCCTCGAGCGCGTCTTCCGCGCCTATCTGGCGGCGCCGACCATGCTGCCGTTCGACGTGCAGGCGCAGGCCGAGGCGCTGGGCTTGGAGCGTGCCGTGACGGACTACCTCGCGGGCATGACCGACCGCTTCGCCAGCGAGGAGTACCGGCGCCTGTTCGATCCCGACGTGCTCACCTGACGCCTGAGCGACCCGGGTCGCCGCGCCGGATGGGCGACCGCGCCCGGCCGCCTACTGGGTGGCGCGCGCCACCGCGATCAAGCTGCCGTCGTCGGGGTTGCGGATCCACGCCACCTGGAAGCCGCCGTGCAGCACGTGCAGGATCAACCACGGGCTGGTGATCGCCTGGGTGGTGATGGCGCCCGCGGACGGGCTCGTCTCGACCAGATCGATGTAGAGCTCGCCGTTCTGGATGGTGACGCCCCGCACCTCGAGGCCGTAGCCCCCCGTCGGCTTCTTGCCTTCGAAGATGGCGACGACCGTCTCCCGCGAGAAGTCGAGCTGCGGCACCGACGGCACCTGCAGCTGCGTGCCGTAGGCCTGGTACCAGAGGTTGGTGAGCTGGTCCTGGCTGGTGACCAGGTCGTACTGGGGCTTGTCGAAGCCCACCGCATGCTGCCCGTGGGCCAGCACCTCCCAGGGCACCTGCTGGCTGGACCCCTGCGCGGCGGCCGTGGCGGTCGCCAGGCCCTGCTGCACGTACAGGCCGGTGTGGAGATACTCGCTGGTGCCGTTCACGGCATGAGCGGGCAAGCCCTTCTCCGGAAGGACCGCCACGACGAACGGCTTCCCGGACTTGGAAAGGCCGTTGGCCAGCGCGTCGGCTTCTGGGTCGGTGAGCTGGCCGAGGCCGCGCAGCCCGTTCAGGCGCGGCGTGGGCACCACTCGCTTGGTGGTGCCAGCGGTGGCGCTATCCGCCAGCGTGAGGTAGTCGCCGCCGTCGAAATACACCACCTGCTGCACGTCCTGGTTGACCTGGAGCTCGAGGTCCGTCGTCAGCGGGATGTGCGACACCACCACGGGAGGCTGCTTCGGGGGTTGCAGGGAGCTGCTGAGGTACGGCTTCCCGTCGGCCAGCAGGGCGCCCGTGACGGCGAAGGGATCGGCCTTCGTGCCCTGCGTCAACGTCACGTCCTTGCCGTCGATGGAGATCGTCCCCGGGGAACCGTACAGGTAGCTGAGCCGCTCGTTCAGCGCCCCGTAGACATAGACGTCGTGGAGCTTCGGCCCGCTCTGCGGCACGCAGCCCGCGAACAGAACGAGGACGGCCAGGGCCGGAAGGACGAAACGCATGCGTACCTCCTGGGCGCATGCTAACACTGCGGCCCTGAGAACCCGCTGAGGGACGCGCCTGACCGGGCGGGCCGGCATCGGTCCCTGCTATGCTTCGGGGGTGCCGGCCGAGGTCAAACGCATCCTCATCGTCTCGGCATCCATCGGGAGCGGTCATGTCGCCGCCGCGCGAGCGCTCCGTCAGGCGTTCGAGGAGGACGGCTTCGTTGCGGATCATGTGGACCTGCTCGAGTACACCGCCGCGCCCTTCCGGCGGCTCTACCGTCAGGCCTACTTCGACCTGGTTCGCAACGCCCCCGACCTGGTCGAATGGTTGGGACGGCGGATGGACCGCACGCCCAGGGAGGAGCAGACGCGCCAGCAGAGGCTGCGGGCGCGGCTCTCCCGGTTGCTCAGCTACGAGCTGCCCCGGCACATCGCGCGAGCGCGGCCCGACCTGCTGGTGCATACGCACTTCCTCGGCCCGCAGATCCTGAGCGGGCGCCTGCGGAGCAACCTGCGCACCCCGCCGCAGGTCGAGGTGATCACCGACTTCTTCGCCCACAGCCTGTGGCTCCAACCCCGCCTGCAGCGGTACTTCGTCGCCACCGAG
>Ga0209919_1000835_pt1 | contig 15244 bp, 10 predicted proteins | sample SalPon2A_C_D2_MG_FD_185721 | JGI IMG/M metagenome (GOLD analysis project Ga0209919, IMG submission 185721) | Soil microbial communities from South San Francisco under conditions of wetland restoration - Salt Pond MetaG R2A_C_D2_MG (SPAdes)... | ecosystem: Environmental > Terrestrial > Soil >... | reverse complement strand
TTTTTCCTCAAAGTCTTGAGTAAAGTTAGCTGGTCTGAATTAAAAACAGAGGCTGATTATATTCAACCGGCTTTCCATTTTCAACTAATATTTTTACAATTTTCCCGCTGGCATCCGATTCAATTTCGTTCATAAGTTTCATAGCTTCAACTATACAAAGCACAGCACCTGATGAAACCGAATCTCCAACCTGAACATATGCATCTGAGTCAGGTGCTGGAGCCCTGTAAAATGTACCAACTATAGGAGATTTTATTTCGTGTACATTGTCAGCTTTTTCTTCATCCTTCTTTTCTTCTGGTGCGGGTGCTTGTGCTGCAGCAGGAACCTGTTGCATAGCAACATTAGCAGGTGTCATAAACTGATGACTTTCAATCTGATTGGAGTGAAGATTTTTACCAATCTTAACTCTTAAACCTTCTTCTTCTACCTCAAGGTCAGTTATATTATCGGTAGTATTTACAATCTTTATAAGTTTTTTAATAAGGTTTAAGTCCATTTTATCCTCTTGGTTTTAAGATTTAACTCTTTCAACGTATCCGCTTATTCGCGTATCAACTTTAAGAACATCATCAACGTTTATGAAAAGCGGAACATTAATAGTAGCACCGGTTTCAAGTTTTGCTGGTTTAGTAGCACCAGTTGCGGTATCACCCCTAAATCCAGGTTCTGTTTCCACAACTTTTAACTGTACGAAAATCGGAGTTTCAACATTGATGATTTCTGTACCATTAAAAAGGATTTCAACTTCCATACTTTCTTTCAGGAAATTTACTCCATCGCCAAAATATTCTACAGGTACATTTATTTGCTCATAAGTTTCGTTATCCATGCACACTAAAAAATCGCCTTCTCTATAAAGATACTGGTATTTTCTTCTTTCCACACGCACAACTTCAACGCCTTCGCCTGCCCTGAAAGTATTATCAATTACTTTTCCTGATCGCAGATTTTTTAATGTACTTCTTACAAAAGCACCGCCCTTGCCGGGTTTTACGTGTTGGAATTCTACTATTGTATAAAGATCATTTTTAAACTTAATGATCAGCCCGTTTCTGAAATCTGAGGTATCTGCCATAAATTTTAATTTTTGAAAGATTTTTAAGATAGTTATTTAATAAACAGACAAAAAAAATAGAACAATAAGGCCTGAAAGTCAAGAATTGAAATTACTAAAAATTGGTAGTTTTTTAACAAAAACTGATAAAAAATGGCCTAAAAATGACAAAAACCGTAAGAAATCTTACGGTTTTAAATCCTGAAAACATTAGATAATAATATCAGTTAAGCTGTACTAAATATTTTTGGACATCTCTTGCTGCAGCAGAATTTTCATAGTCTTTTTTAACTTTATCAAAGGACTCTTTGGCTTCCTTATTTTGCCCAGCTTTCATATAGTTGATACCGGCTTTGAGCAAATATTCAGCATCCAGAACATCCTGGTCAGATGTGTGGGCGGCTTTTGTGTACATTTCTGCTGCTTTTTCAAATTCTTTTTTAGAAACAAAATATGCACCTTGTCCGGCGTATGCTGTAGCTTCATACATACTAATGCTTCCACTATAATCACTATAATATTTGTAAGCATCATCCATTTTATTCTGGAAACTATACGCATTCGCAAGATATATCTTCGCAGTTTCACCATTTTCAGTGCTACCGTATTCATCAACAATTTTTTTAAGTCCAATTATAGGTGTGCCGGGTCTCCCCTGTATCGCTTCCATATAATTACCTGAATCATACATATTCATTACGCGCGAAAGCTCCACGCCTGCTAATTGGTTTTGCTGACTTTTATGTTTTACATAAAAAATTGCAGCAAGAATTACTACCACAAAAATACCACCATACAGTATTACACGCTGACTGTTTTGTTCAAAAAAGCTATAAGCTTTATAATAGGTTTCTACAAGTTTATCCTGTTTAATTTCTTTTTTGGACAACTTTTTCTTTTTTGTGAGCATTTCTTTTCCTTTTATCTGAAAATTCTTTTGTTTTTATAGTCTTATTTATACAAGACTACTAATTTATAACAAAATTAGTCAATCTTCCATAAAATTTTAAAGAAAGTGTACGCCCGGAAGGATTCGAACCTTCAACCACCAGAACCGGAATCTGGCATTCTATCCAATTGAACTACGGGCGCGTGTAAAAAGTGCTGAATTTAGAACTTATTTCAACGGTAAAATTACTATTAATCAGAATTAAATGAAAAATTACTTAATACCTGGATTAGCATTTTTAATAGACACCTTTAATAGACAATTATTTCCATTGAGCGAAGATAATTTATGCTTAGTCTAAAATATATTTGCTTACCCTATATTATTTAACACTTTACACCATAGGATATTAAAATCTTAGAATAAATTTTAAATGATAAAGGGGGAGGAAAACCCTTCAGTATTCTTTTGCTTGTGTCCTTTCCCCCCCCTTTATCGACGATAAAATAATTAGGTGTATATCAAAAACTATATCAGCTCGGCCACCCAAAAGAAAATTTTTCAGAATATACAATTCTCTCTCGACATCTTCAGATATAGAGCAAACCGCAAACGAAATTTAAAAAAGATATTGTGATTCCAGTCAGAGGAATTCGTATCAGAATAGACTAATATAATTTTTGATATTAAAATCGCTTTCAGAGGTTATAAAACTTCCGCAAACAATGATTTTTGTCTGAAACTTATTGAACAGTTTATTCTAAGAATATGGAAATCTTAAAGAAGATTAATTTTTTGCAATATCAGGAAATAATAGTAATATTATTAATACAAAGCTTAATTTAATTAATTTTTTATTATAGATATTATACTTAATGAGAGGATTAATGATTCCAAATAGAACAAATCCAGTTAAAAGATTAATATTCGTTGCATTATCATCCTTGATATTGTTTGTTATTATGTACTTGATGACGAATAATTCAAATAATATGGCATTCCATAATTTTATGAAAGACAATTTCGGTATGACAAATAAATGGTCCACTTCTTTTGGTCCAAAATGGTTCGTAGACATATGCAGGAATGTTTCTGCTTTAGGTGGTCATATTGATTTTATATTAATTGTAGGATTTGTCTCAAGCTTCCTTTTTTTTCTGAGGGAAAGAAAAATATTCTTTGAATTTTTGATAACAATAGGCGGCGCTATTATTATATTATTCATTCTAAAATTTACAATGAATAATAACAGCCCAGATTATTTATTGAATATTTTATTTAGTGACGGATTTGGATTCCCTAGCGGACATGCCTTAATTTCGCTCGTTCTTTATTCATCCTTAGCAAAATATTCCGGCAGAAAATTAATCTATACAAAAGCACGTTATGTTATTTATATTTTTGCAACAATATTAATTACTTTAATTGGTTTAAGCAGGCTATTTACTTCACATACCTTGACAGAAGTAATAGCAGGGTGGAGCGCTGGATTGTTCTGGCTTTCAATTGTTAATTATATATTCAGAAAAAATAGTGCCCGTTGGAAAAGGATCTGACTGGGAGATAATTTAGCCGTATTATCTATCTGATCACACCCAATCGACACACTAGATTTTAACAGTAATACAACAAAAAGACAATTATTATTGCATTAATCTAAGACAATACTCCAGTAATGAACCTTATACATTCATAATTAATAAAGATCGTAGTTACTAGTATTTTTCGTCAAATTAGCTTAAAAAAATCATTACATTTAAAGTATAGAATTGTGGGTTAGGGGAACCGCAACAATTTTCCTTCTAGACGACCGTTATAAATCTTTGTCCCCCCATAGATATAAGCTACTTAAATTATCAGGGAATAATTTTGCTAAATAGTGTCAAATATATTGCGCTAATTATTTTAATTTTTCTGCTGGTTTTTAATAATGTACTAACCAGTAAAATAGTAGACAAGGGGAAACACATAAAAAATAATAAATACTTTGTCAGCATTATTTCCTCCCCCGTTAAACATCATATTTCTCAAATACAAATGCTTTCATCAAATCGTGGATTTGCCACCGGATCATATTTCCTGGAATACAACGGTAAAGATTGGAACCTGTCACAACATACAGAGGTGCTGAACAATATTTTTTGTTTTTATGCTGAGACAAGGAACAATACTCTACTAGCAAAGATTATGAATCCTTTAAGTGAAAGTGAATTGTATTCCTATAACGGCAAAGACATTAAAAAATTGCCTCACCCTTTCGGTAACACAATTACATCTTCTTTTGTAACACCCAAAGGTAAAATCTGGATTGGCGGAGACAGAGAGATAGCATTTTATGATGGCAAATGGCATAATTTACCTTTCCCCCGAAGTCTAACCAGAGTCGGTCAGATTTTTGCCAATGATAATAATGAAGCCTGGATAAATACTCTTGATGGGAAATTATTCTATTACAGCAATAATAAGTGGACACAGTATCTAAGTGAAGAGTACATAAAGAGCATTGATTTCAAAAACATAAATAACGGAATCATTCTGGCCGGTAATAAGATACTTAATTTTTCTAATTTTTCTGCATCATTAATTGAAAGTGATCCTATCTTAAGCAAGGCTTTAAGCATTTATTCAACCTCTACCGGCTCTATCTGGCTGATCGGAACAGAGGGATTAATTGTCCATTACAAAGATAAGACTCTCGAAATAATTCCATCAGGCGTCAAGGTAAAATTAAATTCATTATCGGTTGTAGCCGATAACGAAATTTGGATAGGCGGTGACTATGGTACTATTTTAAAAATCGCCGACAAAGAAACTCCGGATAAAGGTAAAAAAGGACTAAGCTTTATTAGTATTCTACCGGTACCATATGCCAGGAATCTTGACGATCAGTATGGTGTTGCAATTGAAGATTTGGATAATGATGGTTTCAAGGATATATACATTGTTTGCATCTTTAATCCCAATAGCCTTTATATGAATAACCTCAAAGATTCATCTAATGCACGGAAAGAAACGGAATTCTCATTCAGTGAAGAATCTGTTATCAGGAATGTATCGGGCGTGGTACCAAAAGAAAAAAGTGACAGCTATACAAAACTACAACTGGGTGCAGGTGTAGCTGATATTGATAATGACGGTGACCAGGACATTTATATTTGCAGCCTGATAGATAAAAACAAACTGCTATTAAATGATGGCAACGGTTATTTCAGAGATGTATCAAAACAATCAGACAGAGGAATTGGTGATATAAAAGACAGAACTAACGCGGTAGCCTTTTCCGATATTGACAACGACGGCGATCTGGATTTGTTCATCACGAATGAATATTCAACAAACAGACTATATGAAAATAATGGAAACGGCTTTTTTCACGAAATAACTAAAGAAGCAGGACTTAGCAGTATAGGTGGCTCTATGGGTGCATCTTTTGCTGATGTGAATAATGACGGCTTACAGGACCTTTGTGTTGCTAACTGGGCAAGGAAAAATAATTTTTATAAAAATGTCACAAAAGATGGCGAAATAAAGTTTATCGAAGTATCTGAAACTGCTGGCACAGGTGGAGATCCTTCTACTAAAAGTAATGCAGTTGTTTTTGCTGATTTTAATAACGATGGACTACTGGATCTGTTTATAACAAACCGCGGAGCCTCAAACAGGCTATATAAGAATATCGGACACTTTAGATTTGAAGATGTTACTGAAAACACGATTGGACTGAAAAGGATGCAATCTTATGGCGCGGAATTCGGAGACTTTGACAATGATGGTTTTCTTGAATTATACGTCGCTAATGTCGGCAAAAATAATATGATGGAAAATTCTTCCGAGGGAACCTTTTCGGATGTAACTTTCAGCAGCGGAACTGAAGCTAGTAACTATTCAACGGGCACATCAATTGGCGACCTTGATAATGACGGGGACCTTGATCTTTATTGTGGAAGTTTTACCGGTGGCTCAAGTAGTTTGTTTATTAATAAGACAGATAATAATAACTTTATTACAATTCAGCTTGAAGGTACAAAAACAAACAGGGATGCTATTGGCGCTGAAGCCTGGTTATATAAAGCAGGTCACATCAAGCAAAAAAAGTACTTGCTCGGTTATCGCCAGGTTTTAAGTGGAACGGGTTATTGCTCACATAACACAAAAGAAATACACTTTGGTACCGGCGGAAATAATTCCGTTGATATTTTAATTACCTTCCCGGCAAAAAGCAAAGAGAAAATACTTTTAGGCATACCATCTGGCTCAAGACTCTTTATTTCGGAAGAAACAGGCTTTGCAAAATCTTTTATATTTTTTAAAAAATCACTGACCAGATTTTTTATTGATACCGAGATACGAAGCGAAATGATGAAATATTTGCTTGCATTTATTTTTATAGCTTTTTCTATTATTAGAGGCAAAGAAAAATACAAATGGAATTTCCGTTACATTTTCCTCTCTCATAGTATAGGGCTTATAATTTTTTCTATCCTGCTATTAGTTTTTATTCACAGGGAATTTTTTCTTTCAGCAATACTTCCATTTTTATTTATTATCATTTACCTGGTTGTTGTTCACTTGATTTTCGAAAGGGTAATTCTTGAAAAAAGGATAAAGGAGGATAGAGAAAATACGAGAAATAAAATCGCCAGAGATCTACACGATGATCTTGCTTCGACCATTAGCGGAAGCAAATTATATCTTGAAGTGTTAAATCAGTCTGTTAACACAGACACAAACTCAAAGAGAATTCTTTCTCAGATCAGTAGTCAATTATCAGAGGCATATGAAAATATATCTGATATTGTCTGGGCAATATCTCCTTCACATGATTCATTAAAGGATCTAATAGCCAGAATCAGGTTCCATATTAGAGAAAGTTGTAATGCGAACAATATTTCTTACAGAAATATTTCAAATATAGAGGAAAAAGACATTGAGATTTCTGACGAAATAAGGCGAAACATTTACTATATATTTAAGGAAGCCTGCCATAACGCATTAATCCATTCAAAAGCTACTGAAATAACCCTGACAACAACTTTCACCGAAAAAGTACTAAAAATTCAGCTTGAAGATAATGGTAAAGGTATCGATGATAAGACATTACAAATGCATAAAAGTGATGCTACAATTCTGGGTTCACTGCATGGAAATGGATTAAAAAATATTACAAAAAGGGCAGCAGAGATTAGTGGCGTTATGGATATTTCATCACATCCGGAAATTGGGACTGCAATTTCTTTGACGATAAAAATGACTTAAACGGGCTATTGTCTATCGCCTTATTCATTATATTTTGGAATAAATAAAAACGCAGGACTATGTCAATAAAAGTTGCAGTAATTGAAGATCATAAGGCTTTCAGAGAAAGTATTGTCTACTTACTCAAGAATTCCAAAGGGTTTTTACATAATGGAGATTTTGAAAGAGTTGAAGAATCTTTTGAAATGAACCAGGAACCTAATGTAATTTTACTTGATATTGAATTACCCGGTATTAGTGGAATTAAAGGAATACCACAGCTTAAAGAGAAATACCCCGAAGCAAGTATTATTATTTTAACAGTTTTTGAAGACAATAAGAATGTTTTTGAGGCCATCTTAAATGGAGCAGATGGATACCTGCTCAAAAAAAGCTCCCCTGATTTAATATTAAAAGCAATAACGGAAGTAACTGAAGGCGGTGCACCTATGACCCCAACTATTGCTAAACAAGCTCTCGGTTTATTTAAGAGTCACTTACCTGCTAAAAACGAAAATAATACTTTAAGTGAAAGAGAATCAGAGGTCTTGAATTTAATAGTTCAGGGGTTCGGCAACGATGAAGTAGCAAAGAAATTGTTTATAAGTCCACTGACAGTAAAAAACCACATAAGACACATCTACGAAAAACTACACGTTCATTCAAGAGCACAGGTTGTTTCCAAGGCTATTAAAGAAGGCCTGGCAGAATAAGAAAAAGCTCACACTTATCATTCCCTATACCAAATAAGCCATTCGGGCTATTGAATACAGGCAATTTTAGACTTAAAATTAAAATGAATTTACAAGTAACGTTGAACAGTTTTGATCAGGGGGGATAGAGCTGAGCCGGAAGAAATTCCGGTTCTCTTATATTAATATCAAATTATTCTAATATGATTTGAATAAATCCAGGCTTTATTGTTATAATATATTTCTACACGATAGGCACCTTTTTTTTCAACAACAAAACTTGCTTCATTAGATTCAACGGAATCTATTTTCTTTCCATTAAAGATTAATCTTATTTCAGCTTTTTCAACAGGAAGAATTACTTTTAATTTTATTTTGTCTTTAGCTTCTATTGAATCCCCAAGCCCATAAGTTTTACCATCAGCCTCTCCCCAAAATCTGAATCCCTTTGAATCACTGTGATAATCATTAGCAACAAAACTATTTCCATAAGCAAGTGCGGAATAAATAACCTCTTTTGCCTTTTGAATTTTATCCGGACTATCGCCAATATCTATTTCTTCGTTTATTAAAATGTGTGTTCGAATCGATTTAAACAAAACCTTGTAAGGAAATATTTCAACTTCAAGAAAACCAAGTAAATTGTATTTATGTGCATGAGCATCAACACCACCAATTGCTACTACTTTTCTTTTTTGATTAATTTCATCCCATTTTTTTAATGTTTCTTCCGGAGGAGCAATAATTGATTTGAGAGGATGCATAAAGGCCTGGTATTTATTTTCTTCAGTGAGATTTTCCATCCACTCAGACATATGATTCCAAATCTCAATTCCGTTAAATTCTTCAATTTCCCATTCCTGCCAGGGATATGGCGGATGTTCTTTCATATGCGTCCGCTTCTCGTGTGGATGAGCTAAAAAACCAATCCCTCCCTTCTCCTTCACCATTTTTACATATTCCTTTGCTGAAAGCCTTGTTGAAAAAGCATCCTCAATTCCAAATGCCAGGTAATGATTCTTATTTTCTTTATCATTAATCTCGCAACCTACAAGAAGCAAAGTATTCCCGTACCATTTTTCGTAACCTTCTTTTAGTGCTCGTAAAGTATTGTGATCTGTAAGTGCAATAAAATCCAAACCGACTTCATCAGCAGCTTTTGCAATATCCGGCACATCCCCTGAACCATCGGAGAAAGTCGAATGCATATGTAATGCACCTACGTATTCGTACATAAAATATTAATTGGGAAATTGTATAATTAGCCTGAGGGAAAAATAAAGTATTACCCGGCCTTTTGCCAGAAATAATATTTAAAATCTTGTAGTCAAATCAATAAAAAATCTGCTAAAGGTATTGGAATTTTCAAAAACGCCTTCATAGTTAATAGTAAAATTCAGATTTCTTAAAATCAAGAAAGAAAGATCGGCTGAGAATATATCCTGAATTGTCTTACTATCAAAAGAAGTATAACTATACTGTAGTTTCCTGTAACCAATAGACATATCTATATTATCGGTTATATACTTGTTTAATTTAAAACCGAAGTCACTACCATCAACATAACTGCTGATAATTTTTGTATATGATAGCGAAGGTGAAATATCAAGCATCGGGATCCCTGAATAACTTATATACCCGCCATAGTTGCGGCTTGGTTTTAAATCCCCCTGCCTGTACCTGTAGCCTGCATTTAGTCCCAGAAACATCCTGTTAAACGGTCTGAAGTTAGCATTAAGCCGTAACCCCTGCCGCATTTCATTCTGGAATAGCGTGTCAATCAAAAATTTATATGTCTCATAATAAATAACATTCTTCCGTGTATCATATGTTGCAGATAAAGAAAATGCATTGCTAGGAGCAAACCTTATAGATAAGTAAAGACTTGTAAGATCGAAAGTGTTTTTTATTACACCTTTTTCTTTTTTAAAGAGATCAATTTCTGAGGATAAAAACAGCCTTATCATCGGAATTATTGAATTAGTATGCTGAAAATAAAGATACCTTCTGTCAGTACTCATATTGTTCATCTGCTGGAAAACTGCTACAGCATTATCCATGTACCCATCTCCCATCTTATTTTTTATGCCGGCATAACCTCCAAACTCAAACAGTTTAATATTGTAACTGTAATCATTAAAATTTGGCCTTGAACCGATCATAAATCCCGTATAAATATTTCCGAATTTTCTGTCGACCTGTAGTCCGTCAACAGCACCAATATTACTTACCCTTGGATTAATGTGTCTGCCCATCCAAAATGTTGTTTTATTATCCAATCTATAAGAGAGAGTAAAATCATAAATTTTAAGGTTATTATTCAAATTAGTTTTTATGTCAGACCAGCTGTTCGCATTGTATGCAAATACAATATAATTTGAGAATGAAAATTTTTCGCTCAAATCATTATTATAGTTAAAGGAATATCTCCACCTCTGTAGGTCTGCAGAACCCTCAATATTTGAAACGCTTGAAATTGACTGAACCGATAGTCTCCCATTATATGAAGACGGGTAATACCGGCCTGTTTTATTTGTAATTTGTACAGCAGTCACTGTTTTTGTTACTATATTTGTATCTGCTCTTATACCTGCAGTTGTATCTTTTACCATTGCGACGTTTTCCGGTTTGCTCATTTCTTTCAATTCATAAAAAGCGTAGATTATATTTTTATCATTCAGTGAAATGGTTGATATTTTTTCACCGGCGCATGACTTGCTTGAAATAAATTTTATTTTTACAACAGGGACTAATTTATTTTTTTCTTTTATATACAAAGTATCCCCAGCGGTTAGTCCGTCCGTATTTTTAAAACTTACGTATACATTTTGCGATGATTGGTAGGTTATTTTTCCCATTTTTGAATTTATAGTTACAGTGTTCTGTGCATAGGAATTTATTGACTGAACCATGCATATTACAGCCGGTAGTAAAATTAATTTTAGGATTGTATGTTTCATATCAAATTTTCTTTTCATTTATATTATCATTCTCTTCCTGTTGGATGACACGAGTAACAATCTTCATTCTGATGATGATCGCTTTTATGACACACTGCATTGCAGGTATGTGACATAAAATTATTTTGATTTCTGTGACAATCAGAGCAGGCGTTCCATCTCCCGTTATGTTTACCAGAATAAATCGGGAAGTACTGATTGTCATGATCATAAGTTGCTGGCACCCAGGCATTTGAATTATGACATTGCGTGCAGGTAGTTGGGAAATTCGCCGCGGCATGATTAGGATTAGTAGTACCATCATAATTTGATTTATGGCAGCTGTAACAATCCGTTGAAGTACCCTGGTAACCATTACTGTGGCAGGAAGCACAGGAAACTGTTTTATGGCTACCTGTTAATGGGAACCCTGTTGAGTTGTGATCAAATGTCGCAGATCCCCAGGAAGTTGTTGAATGGCACTGTTGACATGTTGTCGGAAAACCCTGTGCAACGTGATTTGGATCAGTCGTACTTTCATAATTTGATTTGTGACAGCTATAACAATCGGCAGATGTACCCTGGTAGCCGTTTGTATGGCATGACGCACAAGATACAGTTTTATGCGCACCGGTCAATGGAAATGCTGTTGTATTGTGATCAAAATCAGCAGACGACCAGGATGTTGTTGAGTGACACTGTAAGCAGTTAGTCGGAAAGCCCTGTGCTACATGATTCGGATTCGATGTACTTTCATAATTTGCCCTATGACAAGAGTAACAGTCAGTTGAAGTCCCTTGGTACCCTGTTGTGTGACAAGAGTTGCAGGACACAGTTTTATGCGCGCCGGTTAATGGAAATGCTGTTGAATTATGATCAAATTGAGCGGGGCTCCAGCTATTAATATTGTGGCATTCGATACAGTTTGTTCCAAAATTACCCTGAACGTGATTTGGATTTGTTGTTGCCTTAAAGGTTGCCATATGGCATGTAGAGCAGTCTGTTGATAGTCCCTGAAAAGTGCCATGTTTATGGCAGGAGAAACAGTCCTGTATTTTGTGACCTCCCGTCAAAGGGAAAAAGTCGTGCGCAAATTTGGTTGAGGTCCATAATCGCTGATTTACCTGATGGCAATCCTGGCACTCTGTTGAAAAACCAGTGGCAAGGTGGTCCGGGTTTTTCGCTGAAACATAGTCTTTCCTATGACAGGAAACACATTCAACTCCCATTACCTGAAAATCCAGGCTTGTAAATTTTGTATGACAACTTGCACAATCCTGTAACGAATGGGCACCAAGCAATGGGAAACGGCTTCTCTGGTGAATTTCACTAATATTTGTTACTAACCATGTTTTAGGAGTATGACAATTTTCACAGTCTAGGGAAACAGAATTTGCATGAATGTCGTGGTGGCAACTAATGCATGTTGACTTAGCCTCCGAAAACACAAGAGACTTATGGCACAGATTACAATCAACATTAGCATGCTGTCCTGCTAAACTGAACCCGGTTATATTATGATCAAAGTTTCTGTTTTTCGGGATTTCCTTCCAGCTTGTTGAAGCATGACAATTTGAACAATCAATTTTCAAATCATTACCGTGGGGAGATTTACCATCAGAAACCTGTCCCCATGTTTCCCCAACAAAGAGTAAAAATGCAATTAATATGAATGACATGTTGCGCATTTAAAATCTTCCAATTTATATTTGATAAATTTATTAGTATTTACAACCACTTCTTTATGACATTTGTCACAACTTAGTTTAGAATGTGCCCCTTTGAGGCTAAATTTTGATTTTTCATGATCAAATTTTACAGGCTTCCAGTTGCTGAAGTCATGGCATCGTGTACAATCCGTTTTTTGATCTACCTTAAACTGTCCGAAATGAATATCCCTATGACAAGTCTCGCATTGCGGTTTAACCGACCTAAATTTGTATTCAATTTTATCAGTAATATCTTTGGTCGTGTGACATTTTCTACAATCGGTTTCGGCGTGCTTACCTAAAAGAACAAACGTCGTTCGTTTGTGGTCAAATTTTATCTGTTCCCAGGAATTCGTTGAATGACAATTTTCGCAATCATTTTTACCAAGAAATTTTTCAGCGATTTCATTTCCGTGCACATTTTTATGACAATCAATACATTTTATTCCTAATCCTTTGAAAGCCCACTTATCTTTTTCCCAGTGACAATTTTTACAAGAAACAGCAAGATGACTCCCGGTGAGTTTGAATTTTAGTTCTTTATGCAAATCAATTGTAAACAACGACGGTGAGAAACCCAGAACATTATGACAATCTTTACAGTCTCTTATAGAATTTTCCTTCGTGACGAATTGACCTTTATGATAATCTTTATGGCAATCAGTACATAATTTGTATTTTGGTTTTGATGCCAGATTCACTCCATGGCAATCGGCGCATTTTAACCTCCGATGTTTACCTAGTAATGCAAAATTTGTTTTGCTGTGATCGAACGAAACTGTATTTATATTTTTAAAACCTGAAGTCGAGTGACAACTCTCACAGTTTTCCCCAAATTTACCTTTGTGAACATCTGAGTGGCAGGATGAACAATTATTAAAAAGTAGCCCTGTAAATTTTTGAAACTCCTTCCCTTTCCTAGTTTCTTTTATATGACATTTAATGCAATCGACTTTTACATGACGTCCGGTCAATCTGAATTTAGTTTTATTATGGTTGAATAATGGAGCAGGCTTAAATGCTTCGGTGTTATGACAATCATCGCAATTGTCCCCTAATGTCTTTTGATGTACATCATCGTGGCAATTAGCACAACTCGTCTGCAATCCAAGAAACGTATTTTTTCTTTTTTTCAAATCGATATAAGTAATGAATTTTGTCTGATGACATTTTTTACAATCAGTTTGCAAGTGTTTCCCGGTCAGGGTAAACCCTGTACTGGCATGGTTAAATTTATTTTCATCAAAATGTATTATTTGAAAATTCCTCCCGTGATGTTCACTATGGCATTTACTGCAAAATTTATTTTTTACATCAATACTCGAATGATAACCCGCATTTTTTTCTATTAAGTTTTTAATCTCCTTATGACAATCAAGACACTTATCATTTGTTATCTTTTCACCTAATTCATGGCAGGAAGTACAATTACTTATTCCTTCCAGTTTAGAATGTGCATTAGTGAGATCACCGGGGGAGAGTTGTGCAAAAACTGGTGCGTTTAATAAAAGCAATACAAAAACTAATATATACCAACAAATTTTATTGCTTTTATTAAAAAGAAATATACATCTCACTTTACCAAACCCCATAAGCCAGTTTACACCCAAGAATTTTGAAGATAATTTTCTAGAAATTGTTTGTTTTTACCCTATAGGGCTATTTTTGTTTTTGAAATGTTGATATTCTGTACTAAAACTTCCCTAAGATTAAGCAATAATTAAGCCAAAATAGATTAAGTTATATTTGATAGTCTATAACAATAAGTGTGTAAATTGGTAGGTTAGTAAGTAATATTTACCGAAAATGATCCGAAAATAATTCGCTTGGTTTGCAAAACATTCACTTTTAATGTCTCAAAACGGCTTCACCAAATTTTTCAGTTATATTAATTCCTATTCTTTTCAAGAAGCCAGTAGGTAGTTCACCACCAGCAAAAATATAAACAAGATCATTTTCAATTTCAAAATTATTTTTACTTACATTTTCCGTTAAAAGTATTGATCTATCTTTAATTTCAATGACGTTACTATTATACAGTGCTTTAATTTTATTTGATTTAATTGCAATATTTATTTTTTCGAGATTTTTAGGCTTTAGTCTTGAAAAAGATTCTCCCCGGTATGAAATAGTTACGCTATTATTTTCCTCAGCAAGAAGCAAAGCCGATTCAATAGCTGAATCACCGCCACCCACCACAAGTACTTTCTGGTTTCGGATTAGTTCCGGTTCAATAAGCCTGTAGGTAACTTTCTCTTTATCTTCTCCAGGAACATTAAGTTTTCTTGGTGTACCTCTTCTTCCAATTGCCAGAATTACACCCATTGTCGTATAAACAGATTTCGAAGTTGTCACAACTAAGTGATCTGCTTGTTTTTCAATTTTTTCCACTTTTTCAAATTCATTAATTATAATATTATTTTTCGTAAGAACTTCATTCCACAATTGAAGAAGTTCCTGTTTACTTGTCTCAGATAATTTTACTCTTCCGTGCAATGGTAGGTACATAGGGGCAGTCATAACTATTTTGGCTCTCGGAAAATTATATACAGTTCCACCAAGGCTGTTCTGTTCAAGAGTAAGATGACGTAGCCCATTTTTTTCTGCGTTCAGTGTCGCTGCGATCCCGGCAGGTCCTGCACCAACAACTATCAAATCATATTGGGCCTTTGCAGATTTATTTTTTCTTTTCTGAAAATTCTCCACGGCCTGCTTACCCTGTT
>Ga0209919_1000831_pt1 | contig 15266 bp, 17 predicted proteins | sample SalPon2A_C_D2_MG_FD_185721 | JGI IMG/M metagenome (GOLD analysis project Ga0209919, IMG submission 185721) | Soil microbial communities from South San Francisco under conditions of wetland restoration - Salt Pond MetaG R2A_C_D2_MG (SPAdes)... | ecosystem: Environmental > Terrestrial > Soil >... | reverse complement strand
CCATGGCAGGATTACTGCCGCCAAATTCACGCCCCAAAATGCCGCGGTAAAGGCCCATCTTGTCCCCGCCGATATCCAGCAGACGCATGGTCACCTGCTTGCCCCGCATGGATTGAACCAGCCGCAAGTACTCCCTGTACTGGGCCTCTTCATCCGGCATCTGTGAGCCTTCCATAAACAGGAATTCGGTTCGGTAAAGGCCGATGCCATCAATGCCGATCTGATCGGAAAGCTCCACTTCTTCGGGGAATTCCACATTTGCCATCAGGGCCATGGAGCGGCCATCTTTACTTCGTGACGGTTGGTTGGCAAAGCTCTGCAGGCTGTCCCTGAACACTGCCACTGCCTGCATAAACCTCTGATAGGAGTTCATTTCCTCATCGGATGGATTCAATACCCAGCGGCCCTGCTCGGCATCAAGAATCAGGATATCGCCATTTTCGATATCGTCGAAAATTCCGCCGGCACCGACCAGCGCCGGCATGCCGACGCCGCGCGCAATAATAATATTATGGGCATCTGCACCACCCTGCTCTGCAATCAGCCCGGAGGCGCCCCGGCGCCAGAGTGAAACGACATCCGGTGGTGAAAAGTCATGACTGACATAGATCAGCGGTTCATCTCCTGAGGCGTGGGATGATGCATGGTTGAATTCCTGATCATCCATTAAGTGCTTTAAAATACGGCTGCCGGCTTGCTCAATATCATCTCTTCGCTGGCGCAGGTACCCATCCTCCATGTCGTTGAAGACATCTTTCACGGCATCCATTTCCTGGCGCAACGCCCACTCGGCATTGATACATGCATCCTTAATGCGTGCACGGGCACTTTTCATCAGCTCAGGATCTGAAAGCAACATTTTGTGAACATCCAGAATGGGCAGGGAATCGTGCTTGCTGCTTTGGAGAAGATGGTCGCGTTCTGTTTCAATCTCAATGACAGCGGCCTCGATCGCATTCAACAGACGGGTTATCTCCTGATCAAGCTCAGAGGACACCAGCTCCCGCTTCGGCACTTTCATATGACCATAGGCAACCTTTTTTACCCGCCCGACAACGACGCCCGAGCTGGCTGCAACGGCAATACCTTCACGCCGCGGCCGCGGCTTTTCGTCGATCGCAAGAGAAACAATCATTCGTCTTCACCAAAACGATCGTTCACCAGGGTTTCAATGGCATCCAATGCATCTTCTGCATCGGGCCCTTCGGCGCGAATGGACAAGTCCGAGCCCTTGGCTGCTGCCAGCATCATGATGCCCATAATGCTTTTGCCGTTGACTTCAATATCACCCTTGGAAAGAAAAACATCGGATGCAAAACGGGAAGCCTCGGATGCAAGCTTGGCCGAGGCGCGCGCGTGCAGGCCTAGTTTGTTCTGAATCAGGAGTCGCCGTTCAGCCACCGCTGACATCCTCGGAAGCAGGCCTGCATGCTTCCGGCTGGTGTGGTTTTACCATGACCTTTGATGCCTGGCACATATACTGGCGTCCGGATTGCAGTACCGTATCGGCCAGGGCCTCAAGAGATTTTTCGCGGCATCGCAAGTCCGCCGCCTTGATAAGCAGAGGGAGATTAAATCCCGATATCACCTCAACATGACCGGCCCGAAAGCAACCCATGGCGATGTTGCACGGCGTTCCGCCGAACATATCAGCCAACAGCAATACGCCTTCGCCGACATCGCAAGACTGAATCATTGCCTGCAGACTTTGCATGACGGTCGCGGGATCCGCATCCTTGAAAACGTCCATCGCCTTCATGAGGGGTTGTTCGCCGACAACATGCTCAACGGCTGCCTTCATTTCACTGGCAATGTGATTATGGCCGATCAGAACGATACCAATCATGTCTGCACCCCCTCGGCATTTACCAATATGCCAAGCTCCCTGTGCCGGATCACCGGTTTGGCAATCTGCTGCTTTCTTAGCCAACCGGCCAGACGCTCAGCCAGGTATACAGAGCGGTGCCGCCCCCCGCTACAACCGATGGCAAGTGTAAAATATTGCTTTCTTTCTTTCAGCATCATGGGATGAGAAAAGGACAACCAATCCTGCAAGTGCCTCTCGGCCTGAGCAACCTCGGGCTGATTGGCGAGAAATTCGATGACTGGCTGGTCGCGGCCGGTCAGTGGGGCAAGGTCGGTCTGATAGTGGGGATTGGGAAGAAAGCGCGCATCGACCACCATGTCGGCATCCGGGGGGATGCCATGCCTGTAACTGAATGACATCAGGGTAAAACGCAGCTCCCGTCCCTCATGTCTGCGAAACAATTCCACTTGAGACGCCAGTTCATACGGGTTGAGATTGCTGCTATCGAGCACCATATCCGCCATTTCTCTCAAGGGGCTCAATAGCTCTCTTTCACGGCTGATGGATTGCATCAGATCCTCTCCCAGTGCCAGAGGGTGGCGCCGGCGTAGCGTGGAAAACCGGCGCAACAGCACTGTGTCGGAGGCATCGACAAACAGGAACTGCCAGTCTTCGCGGGAGACCATCACCGCTTCAATGGTATGCTTCAATTCATCGGCATTGTGCGCACTGCGTACATCAATACAGACCGCAGCCGGTTGTTTCCGGGCCAGCATTTGCTGGCCCCAGACATGCAGCATATCCAGGGGCAGATTATCAGTGCAGAAAAAACCGGCATCTTCCAGCGCGTGCAGCACCGTACTTTTTCCGGCACCGGATAATCCGCTGATCAGCAACATGGCAGGGAAATCCCCTATCCACCCAGCTCGATTCTTCTTTGCAGGGCCTGTACGAAATCCTGACCGCTATCGATGCCGCGATGTTTGAGGAGCTGATTGCGTGTCGCGACCTCGACGAGCACGGCCAGCGAACGGCCGGTGCGAATAGGCACTGGCACACGGGGAATGGTGACCCCGTGAATCTCAATTTCGCTATCTTCGCCGAGAACGCGATCTTCTGCCGCGATCTGATCCCATGGAACGAGTTCCACAACCAGGCGCAGACGCTTGGTATCGGTGATCGCCGCAGCACCGTACAGGTCGCGGATGTTCAGGATACCCAGTCCCCGAATCTCCATATGATAACGCAGCGTGTCCGGACTCTGGCCGACCAACACCTTGGGGCTCGGACGGGATAGTTCAACCATATCATCTGCGATCAGACGGTGCCCTCGTGAAATGAGCTCCAGTCCGATTTCGCTTTTGCCGATGCCGCTGGCGCCGGTGATGAGTACACCCAGACCATAGATATCCATGTAAACGCCATGCTGATAGGCCACAGGGGCCAGCCAGTGGGATAAAAAGAGCATCATATGGGTCATGAATGTCGAGGAGGGAAGCTCTGAAACCATCAAGGGTGTATCAGTGCGACGAGCCGCCTCAAGGATAATATCGGGAGGAGTCTGGTTGCGGGTGATGACTACCCCGGCCAGACGAAGATCGAATACGGCATCCACCGCATTTTTCTGATCAATCGGATTACGGGTTGCGAGGTAATGCAGCTCAGTCTGACCAACCACCTGCAGTCTGTAATCGTTCAGGTTGTCGATAAAACCGGCAAATGCCAGCGACGGCTTCTGCATGCGGGGGTGATCGATGTAGCGATCGAGGCCTGCCTCGCCGGCCAGCAGTCGAATCTTCAGGGCTTCGCCCTGTTCCGCCAGAACCTCGCGTATGGTGATCTGGCGATGTTGGCTCATGCGCCCTGCTCCGTTTCAAGCTCGAACAGAGAGACCATTTCTTCAACGCTGTCTGCCTGCATCACCTGCGTCCTAAAGTGCTCTTGCTGCAGGCGACGCGCCAAGTGCGCAAGCAACTCCAGGTGCTGCCGATCATCGGCATCCGGTACCAGCAGAAGCACGACGATATGGACCGGCTGGCCATCAATGGCATCAAAGTCCACACCCGCCTCATGCCGGGCCACCGCTACCATGGGGACGGATAAATCCGGCATCCGGCCATGGGGAATCGCAACCCCATGACCGATGCCGGTGCTTCCCAGTTGTTCTCTGGCCATGACAACTTCCATGACCCGGTCAGGATCAATCGATGTCAGTACGTGTGCTAACTCCGTAATAAGAGCCCGCTTGCTTTGAGCCAACGGGTTAAGGAGAACATGCTCGGCAGATAGTAGTGTCATTTGCGACCTTCTATCGGAAGGTGATCGCTCAGGCCTCCGGCTCTATCAGGCTCAACGCACCGTCCGGTCGACGGTACACGGCGTTAAGCAGGCCGGAGTGCTCGTTGGTAAAAAACACCACATCGCGATCGCCCAGTTCCAGCTGCATGACAGCCTCATCGACACGCATCGGCTTGGCTTCAATCTGCTCGCGCCGAATGGTTGCTGGCTCGTGATCTTCAGTCAGTTCCTCGGTATCCGGAGAAAGGTCGAGCACCCGATGCGAGATCTTGATGTCACTCCGGTCGTTTACCTTTTCGGCGCCCTGATGTCGGTGCATCTTGGCACGGTAACGCTTGAGCTGGCGCTTCAACTTATCCACACCGCCATCAATGGATGCATACATATCCTCGGTTTCATGGCTGCCGTGGATGTTGACGCCATTCGCCTGCATGCTGATTTCGCAGCGCTGACGGAATTTTTCCACGCCCAGCACAACATGCACATCAACCACCTGGTCAAAGAATGGCTTCAGGTGTTGCAGTTTGCTGTGTACATATTCCTTCATCGGGTCCGTCAATTCTACATGATGCCCTGTAATGGATACTTGCATACTCTTTACCTCCGCTTTTCAGATATACGTGCAGTAGCGGCACGTCGACGCTGGCTGCTTGGTGGCAGCCCCAACTCTTCACGATACTTGGCTACGGTTCTGCGTGCGATCTCCACTCCCTCGGCCAGCAGGCGATCAGCTATTGCCTGATCGGAAATCGGGCTTCCCAAGGGCTCTGAATCAATCAAAGTCTTGATGCGCTGTTGCACACGATACACCGATATCGTGCCACCGCCACGTGTCGGCAGTCCAGCAGAAAAAAATCGCTTTAATTCGATCAGGCCGACCGGAGTGTCCGCATATTTGCCATTGGTTACTCGGGAAATGGTGGATTCGTGCAGGCCCACATCATCGGCGACATCCTGCAGGGTCAGGGGTTTGAGCCCCATCACGCCATAATCGAGGAAGGCGCGCTGTCTGGCTGCCAGACAAACAGCCACCTTGATCAGCGTTTCACTGCGTTGGTCCAGTGCATGCAAGAGCCATTTTGCTTCCTTCATGGCCTGTGTCATGAATTCCTTGTCCTTACCGGTCCACGTGTGTTGCGTCCAGCGCTCGCTCAGGCGCAAGCCCTGCCATCCCGAGCCTGGAACCTCGACTTCAATCTCATTGTCGCTGTTGCGGCGGAAGATAATTTCGGGGCGAATATAATAATTGCTTCCGCCGTGCATGCCGTGCCCCGGAAAAGGGTCAAGGCGCTGCATGCGCGCCCGCGCCAGGACGATTTGTTCGATGGATGTCGATGTCTTATTAGCCAGGGCCTCATCGCTGTCGGTCAAATCCGCTGAAAAATGCAGCAGCAACTGGCGAACCAGTGCATCGGTCTCGTTTCCGACATCAAGCTGAAGCAGCAGGCACTCGGTCAAGTCCCGGGCCGCTATACCGGCAGGTTCAAGCTGATGGATTACCTGTTCAAGCACCTGCTCGACCAGCGTGCCGTCGATTCCTTCGATGCCAGGGACATTGTTTCGGCACTCAGCAGCAAACACTTCCGGATCCGAACGGAAGTAGCCGTCGTCATCCAGTGAGTCGAGCAACGCATGAGCTATAGCGCGCTGCACATCGGGCATGGGCTGCTGATCCACCTGCTCATGCAGTGACTGGGCAGTGTTCAGCTCGTCCTGCCAGGTTTGCTCCCTGTCTGCCATACCACTGGAGTCGGATTTCGGTTCATACATGGTTTCCCAGCGATTATCGCCCTGTTCTTTCCAGTCCTCCTGCTCATCCGCTTCCCGGGATTCGTCGGCGGCCTCCTGCTCAGGACTTTTCTGGACGTTTGGCTCGACCTCGAGTATCGGATTGCTTTCGATGCATTCCTCAAGGTAATTTTCCAGCTCCACGGCGTTCATGGCCAGCACTTTCAGGCTCTGGGTTAGTTGCGGCGTCAGCGCCAGTCGCTGACCGAGCTTGTGCGTAAGCTTGGTGCTTTGCATCAGTCAGTGAAACCTGTACGGGAAAATTGTTTGCAGAAATTCATCGGCGAATGGATTTCGCATGGAACAGCGGATTTGAAAGCAACTTTGAATTTCATCAACATCCTTATAATGGACGATTCAAGGGGCAAATTCAAGGCCATGATCGTCCCGCCATCCGTGGCGGATAGGTTGCGGAATATATCAGCCTGGCAGCCGTGCTGTGCTATTTTTTCAGCGGCGCCAGGAGCTCCGTCAACTCGCCACTGGCCTGCATTTCTGAAACAATATCACAGCCGCCAATGAATTCACCTTTGACATACAGCTGCGGAATCGTCGGCCAGTCGGAAAAATCCTTGATACCCTGACGCACTGCATCGTCAAGCAGCACGTTTACGGAGGCGAAAGGCACCCCATGCTCGGCAAGGATGGCTGATACGCGCTGGGAAAATCCGCACTGGGGGAATTCCGGTGTGCCCTTCATGAACAGGACAATGTCATTATCCTGCACGACTTTTTCAATCTGCTTCAGAATTGCATCACTCATTGTTACTCCTTCGGTATGCCGGTCTTGAGCGCCAGCGCATGAATGGCCTGACGCATGTGTTCGCCCAGTGCGGCATACACCATCTGGTGCTGCGCCACCCGTGATTTTCCTGCAAAGGACGCTGATACCACTTCCACCTCGAAATGGTCATCACCGGCATAAAGGCGGACGTTGACCTTTGCATCAGGGATGCCCTGGCGAATCAATTGCGAAACATCTTCAGGGCTAGGCGTCATTCTCACTTCCTTTTGACAGTATTGCGTCGAATATGGTGGGCCCACCAGGACTCGAACCTGGAACCAACCGGTTATGAGCCGGTAGCGCTAACCAATTGCGCCATAGGCCCGACAGGGGGCATCGCCATCACCCCGTGATCAATCCATCAAGCAGTGCGGCAGACTAATCAGCCCCATGTGGCATGGCAATCGTAATACGCGTACTATCGCCGGCATGAAACCTACCAGCTTTAACGAATTAAACCTTCCAGAATCCCTTATGCAGGGCATCAACGACCTTGGCTTCACCACCCTGACCGATGTGCAGCAGATTGCACTGCCGTTGACACTGGCTGGTAAGGATGTTGCAGGGCAGGGCCGCACGGGCACCGGTAAAACCGCCACCTTCCTGATAACCATCATCAATCGACTGCTGAGCTCCCCGCCCAAAGAAGGGCGCGGCCTTGAGCATCCCCGAGCCATCATTATTGCCCCGACCCGCGAGCTTGTCCTGCAGATAGCGAACGATGCCAAGGCCCTCGCCAAGCATACGGGACTAAAGCTGCATCTGGTATTCGGCGGTGTTGATTATGAAAAGCAGCGCAAGGATTTTGAGTTGGGTGTGGATATCCTGATCGGTACCCCCGGCCGCCTGATTGATTATCTCAAGAAACACGTTTATTCCCTGAAGAAAGCAGAAATGCTGGTGATTGATGAGGCCGATCGCATGTTTGACCTGGGTTTTATCAAGGATTTGCGTTTTATGCTTCACCGCCTCCCCAAATATAACGAGCGCCAGTCGCTGCTTTTCTCTGCCACCCTGTCCCACCGGGTGCTGGAACTGGCCTATGAACACATGAATAATCCGGAAAAACTGCGCGCCGAAGAAGGCGATATTACCGCTTCCGGCGTTGTTGAGTCCGTTTATCACACAGGCATGGACGAGAAACTGCCTCTGCTGGTTCATTTGCTGCGTCAGTCGAGCGTTGAACGCGGTATGATTTTTATCAATGAAAAGCGCACCGGGGAACGCGTCGCCCGCAACCTGGCCCGCTACGGTTTTTCCGTGGGAATCCTCTCCGGCGATGTGAGACAGGCGAAACGCATGCGCATTCTGCAGGATTTCGGCAATGGCAAGCTGCAGCTGCTGGTTGCTACCGATGTTGCCAGTCGCGGTCTGCATGTTGACGGTGTCACCCATGTGTTCAATTACGACCTTCCCGAAGACGCTGAAAATTATGTGCATCGCATCGGGAGAACCGCCCGGGCCGGCGCCACAGGCACGGCCATATCGTTTTCATGCGAACGATTTTGCTTTGGCATGCCGGATATCGAAGCCTATATCAACCATAGCATCCCGTTGAAGCACATTGAGCCATCCATGCTCGATATCGGCAAGCCAACCCATCCGGATGCAACTGCTGAGGGCCTCGGCAAGGAAGACCGGGCGCAGCCTCCAGGGGGCGGAATGGGCCGGGGTGCGAAACCGGGGAACTCCGGCCGACGCAGGCCTGCCAGACGCTAGTTCCGTATGTGGCAAGGAAAAAGCAATCTTCACCTATTAAGCAGGTTGAAGTTTCTCTCCCCCAGGCGCCGTTTCGAGTTCTATCCCCCCTTCTGGCTAATGCGCGTGAAGGTCATATCCCTGCCAGAGGATTGGCATCAGGTGCGCATCAAGCTGCCGTTGAACTGGTTGTCTGCCAATGCAGCTGGCAATGTTTTCGGCGGCTACCAGGCAAGTCTCGCCGACCCCATCGCAGCCATCGGTTGCCTGCATCTCTTTCCCGGCTACCGGATTGCCACAAAAAAGCTTGAGCTGGAGTTTCTGCGGGTTGGCAATTCCGACCTGATTCTGCACTTCGATTTCAGTGAGGATATGCGCAAGCTTATAAGGCATGAGCTGGATACCCAGCAGCGATCCACGCCGTGTTTCGACATGAGCTATGTCCGGGAGGATGGCAAGGTCTGCACGCATATTCGCAACACAGTGGCTATCAGACCCAAGGGGTATGTCAGCCATCTGGAGAGGGGTGGCATGCATGCCGAAGATTGATTTCTATTTTGATTTTATGAGCCCCTACAGCTATCTGGCGGCCATGCGCATCCCTGAGTTTGAGCGCCGATACGAGGTGACATGTCAGTGGCTGCCGGTGAACCTTCCGCGCCTGATCAAGCTTTCGGGAAATACCCCTCCCGACCAGATTCGCAACAAGGCACTTTATTCGTTGCGGGATTTGAAGCGTTGGGCAGCCTATCTTGAGCTGCCTTTCAGGATGATCAAACCGGGAAGTTTTGACAGTCGTCCAGCCCTGCGCATTGCCGGGGCGCTGGGACAGCCTGAAAGGGCGCAATTCAGTCTGGCGGTATTTGATGCCATCTGGTCGGGCAGCGTTGATCCGACTGCTTCGGATTGGTTACAGCAGATTGCAGCGCTGAAATCCATTCCTTCAGCCTGGGTGGCGATGAATTCCGAAGCTTTCGAGCCCAATACGCATGCAGCGCTGAAGGCAGGTGTCTTTGGCGTTCCCACATTTATCCTGCATGGCGGGGGAAGGCCCGAAATGTTTTTCGGGGTCGATCATATGGATTTTCTTGCCAGAGCCTGTGATGCTCGTGGAGGCGAATCCTCCCGGCACGAACGAATAAGCTGTTGAGGGCGAGGCGCCGCACCGGAGTTTCTGGGTGTGGCAGATCAGCAAAGCAGGTGCGTGGAGCCTGCCTCTCCCGTGTATATTTTCATCCGCCCGTTTGGTAAATTGTGGCTATGCCGCTGCTACTTCATATCACGGACACTCACCTTTATGGCGATAAACATCGTTTGCTGAAGGGCATCAGTACGCATGCCAGCTGTGCCGCAGTCAGTGCGCATGCCAGGGCGTTGTTTCCACATGCCGAAGCCATCATTCTCGGGGGAGATATGTCCCAGGATGAGTCCGAGGCCAGTTATATGCACCTGCGAGAACTTTTGTGTCCCTGGCAAAAGACGCCGTTCATGCTGACTCCTGGCAATCATGCCAATCTGGAAGGCGTTCAGAAAAAACTGATCCCCTCACTGGCTGGAATATCCGGATACTACGAACACCTCCACAGCCGGAATTGGCACATCATTGCCCTGAATTCGCACGCCCCCGGAAAGGTCGCCGGCCTGCTTGCAGTTGCTGAGCTGGAAAGATTGGATGAATTGCTCAGTGATGCGCGCGGTGAGCATGCGCTGCTGGCGTTGCACCATCCCCCGGTTGCCATCGGGAGCCGCTGGATGGATCAGATCAGTCTTGCCAACGCGGATGCTTTTTGGGCGATTATCGATAAGCACCCCAAGGTGAGGGCTGTGCTATGTGGTCATATTCACCAGGAGCTGGATGTGATGCGTGGCAAGGTGCGCGTGCTTGGCACGCCATCCACGTGCATACAGTTCAAGCCGAATTGCGAGCATTTCATGCTGGATGGATTGTCGCCGGGTTATCGCTGGCTGGACCTGCTGGATAGCGGGAGAATCGATACAGGTGTGGAGCGGGTTGCAGGTTTTATACCCTCGGATTTGAACGACAATGCCTTTTATTGAGGGCTGTCCCTCAAAGGCACTTCCACAACGTCTTCATGTTCGCGAAAAGGCAACGGATAAAGCCCTCGCTCGCACGGGCCACCCAAACAGCCTCCGCTGACCGGGTCAAAGCTTGCACCATGGGTATGGCAAACCAGATGCTTGCCATCATCAGAAAAAAATTGTCCTGGAATCCAGTCAAGCGGTGAGCCTGCATGCGGACAGGTGTTTCGCCAGACCTGTAACTGACCCTGATAGCAAATCACAAAGCCTTGCACCATCGTGTCTATGGATCGCCCGTCCCGCAAGTGAATGGTTGCATGCATGTCGAAACAGACGGCGCCCCCCTCCGCCGGCCGGGAGACACGTTGCCACTGCGGAGATTGTTTTTCGATAACCGTCATGCCCATATCACAGCATGAGTCCGGCGGGCTGGCAAGCCAACTCGCTGGCTGCAGAAAAAAAGGCGGCCACCCGTCGATGGCCGCCAGCGGATCTAGAGACCCGCTAAACCTATGTACTATTAATAGCCGGTTGTTTCAGCCTTGTCCAGTTTCAGGCCCTCGCCAGAAAAAGTTTCCAGCGCCTCACGGTAGCATTTGGCTGCTTGACCATGCTCATGGTTGTCCAGATACCAGTTGCCAAGCGATTGCCACGCTGCAGCAATGGTTTCCGTTTCGTTCGAGCCTTCTGCAAGGCTCTGCATCTGTTCAAATGCAAGACCGTCAAGCTTGGCGCAATGGGCCAGTTCGGCTCGAAGCCAGCGCTGTGCTTCGTTGAGTTCAGCGTCGCTTTTTCCTTCCAGCTTGCGATAGGTGCGCAGAGGGTCGCCCTGAAGCTGTAGCAGCAGTTGCCTCGCCAAAGGAAGATCGCCTTCTGATTCCAGATGCGTCTGCCATAAACGAATGGCTGCGCTGGTATCCCCGCTTTCAACCAGTTTTAACCCATAAGCAAGGAGGACTTCGCGATTATCCGGCATCAATCGGTGAGCCTTGCGCAAATACTGCATGCCGGATTCGGGATCGAGCTGGGACATGGCCAGGTAGGCTTTGACCAGGCGCGGCTTGACGGCGTGTGAGGAGCGATGTCCCTTCTTCCAGATGCCTTCAAGCAATTCCACCAGTTTGGGCCAATCCTGTTCCTCCTCGGCCAGGTCAGCCAAGCGGGACATCGCCAGCGGGGAACCCGGACGGGCATTCAGCCACGCTTTCAGATGGGTCTTGCGCGTTGCGAGATCCGGTCTCGGATGGGCCGTCGGGCCGGTCACGATTCTTGCTGACAATGCTGTCAGTAGCGGGTCCTGTTCACTGGTAGGCTGTGGCTGATCCTTGGCTGGCAGCATGAGGGCTTTGAGCATGGCCAGCGTCCAGTCGGGCAGCACGCCACGAGATCGCTTCAGGGTTTTTACTCCCATGTCGCCACGGGCGTCGAGCCACTGCGCCAGCGCTTCGCGCAGATTCTGTTCGCGTCGCCTGCGGCTGCCCATGCGCAGGGAGCGCCAAAGGTGTCCGGGGCCCGCAAACAGTGCGGAAGCCAGCGCGCGTATCAACCAGATGACAAAAAGCAGGCCCAGCAGGGCGGCAATGAACGCTCCCTGACGCGTTTCAAACACCCAGCCAAATGCCTCAAAACGCAGTGCCTGATCGGCAATATTGGGAAATACGACCAGGGCGATCGTCAACAGCAGTGCAAAGATTAGTAAAACGATAAATCTCATCAGCGTTGCTCCAGCCAACCGCGCGCGGTATTGCGCAGGGTCAGGATGTCCTGCTGGATGGCGGAAAAATCATCGGGCAAGCCAAGTTCGACGGGGGCTGCTGAATCCTCTTTACCAGCTTTAATCTGCAGAAGCAGCTTCGCTCGCAGGCTTTGCCAAGCTCCCGGCTCCGGCCAGCTTTCAAGTTTCAGTAAGCCGGCTGCATCAAGCAGTTGTTCGCGCAGGCGGATCAGCTTGCGGGCCTCCACAGAGGGCGCCTCACGCAAATGGAACTGACCAACAATCCAGGCAAGCCACGGGTGTTCGGGATGCGGGATAATGTCCTGGTGTACGGGTACTGCCAGCGTATCCGCCCATTTTCTGATTGCAATTTGCCACTGTTGCAGGCGCTCTGAATTCGATCGTGCCAGGGCATGCATACGCACGGCAATATCCCGCTGCTCGTCACTGAGGCCGGGCAGCAGGGAAATTTCCTCCCATGCCAGCTGTATCTGAGGCAGGCGGGCGGAAGGATCCATAATCCAGCGGAGCCGAACCTGTAAATTCATTTGTTGCTGTTCGTTTAGAGCCGCACGTAATACGCGCTGATCCTCCTCCATTCTTACCAGCTCGGAACTTAGCCCTTCAATGCGCCCGAGCAGTTGTTCGATTTCCTTGCTGCTGACGGAGGGCCGGGCGGGCTGCTTAATCGGCGTAGGCACAACGCGCGGCTCCGGAGCTTTGAGGACCGGCTTTGGTGCAACCGGGGGGGGAAGAACAGTGGCAGGCCTGGGTGCAATCACCTCGGCGGGCAACTTGATCGGGGTCGGTGCCATCCATTCACGAGCCACATGAAACATTGATTTGAACTGATCCGGCGATATTAGCGCGGCTCCGCCAATCAACAGCAGTACCAATATGGCATATATGCCTTTGCTGCTTTTGCGGGCAGGAGAATCAGTTGCCTGTGAGCCCTCTTGTGAAACAGCTTCCGTCACGGAATTTGTCTCCTTTGCGTCGCCTTCAACTTCCTTGAGATCGCTCATGATATCCTATCATCGTTCAACCAGCGTGCTACGTCCAGTGCGTGATAGCTCAGAATCAAATCAGCACCGGCTCGCTTGAAGCTCAGCATGGTTTCAAGAACAACCCGTTTTTCATCAATCCAGCCCTTTTCTGCCGCCGCCTTGACCATCGCATATTCACCGGAAACATTATAGACCGCCATGGGAAGGTCTGTGGCATCCTTTACTTCGCGGATGATATCCATATAGGCTAATGCAGGCTTCACCATAAGAAAATCTGCGCCTTCCTCCACATCAAGCATGGCTTCCTTGATAGCTTCGCGGCGGTTCGCCGGATCCATCTGATAGCTGGCGCGATCACCAAATGCAGGCGTGGAGTCGGCTGCATCCCGGAAGGGGCCGAAGTAGCCGGAAGCGTATTTCACCGCATAGGACATGATGGGAACCTGTGTGAATCCCGCCTCATCAAGCGCCCAGCGAATGGCGGCAATCATCCCGTCCATCATGCCTGAAGGAGCAATGATATCGACTCCGGCCTGGGCATAGGAAACAACCTCTTTTTGCAGGTTGGCAAGGGTTTTGTCGTTATCCACATCCTCGCCGTGCAACACGCCGCAATGGCCGTGATCGGTGTATTCGCAGAAACACGAATCAGCAATCACGCACGTGCCGGGAGAGGCTTCCTTGGCTGCCCGGATTGCCTGCTGTACGACGCCATTCGGGTCCCACGCGGCAGAGCCGACCGCATCCTTTGTGGCCGGGATGCCGAACAGGACCACTCCAGGGATCCCGAGAGCTGCAACTTCTCTGACGGTGCTGCCTACCTGAGATATGGGAATTCGGGATACCCCGGGCATGCTTGCAATCGGCATCGGTTCGGAAATGGTTTCATCCACGAACAGGGGGTATATGAAATCGTCTGCCGACAGTGTCGTTTCACGCACCATACGACGGATTGTCGGGCTGCTGCGCAGTCTGCGCGGTCGGGCAATCAGATCGGGCAAAGACATGATATAAACTCCTTAAAGGTGCTCGGGGTTGCTGAAGTATGCAGTCAGTTCATCAAGCATGGAATCAAAACTAGCGCGTTTCGCCACGACCTGCACGCTTAAGCCGGCATCAATTGCCGCAGCCTTCACCTGCTCGCTCAGTACAGCGATGGCCGGGCGGTCTGCCAACGCTATGTCAGCAGCAGTCAGGATTCTTTGCACATAACAGCGGGCAGCCTTGGAACTGCCAAGTAATACAGCATCAATGCCGTAGTGCTGCAGCTGTTTGATAACCCCGGAGGCATCCCCCTCGGGACAGACTGTTTCATAAGCCGCCACAGTGGCGACATGCACTCCGGCAGTGGTCAGGGCCTGGGCCAAATGCTCGCGACCCTCGCTGGCGCGAAAAAACATAAGCCCCGAAGGCAGGCCATGCTCAATATAGGCATGCATGAGCCCATCCTGGGATGCGAGCGTCGGAACGATATCGGTGGTAATCCCGACATCCTGCAGGGCTCTGGCGGTAGCTTCCCCAACAGCAGCGATACGCTTGCCTCGCAATGCGGCCTGGAGGTCTTCCGCTGACGCGGCAACGCTTTCAACACCATTGCTGCTGGTGAATACAACATCGGAAAAATCGCTGATGCAAGATATTGCTTTGCGAACATTGTCGGGCATTGATTTCACCTGCAGGCATGGAAAAAGAACAGGGGTGGCTCCCCGACGGGAAACCGACTGTTCCAGCTCCTGCATTTGGTTGGCTGCACGTGTCAGCAGGATGCGCTTTCCGTTTAAGGGGCCTTCTATCATCAGCCAATCATGCAACAAGTTTCCGTCGAGTTCTACGAAACACTTGCGCCAAAAGCTTATTCATGATGAAATAAAAAAAGGAGAGGCTTGCCTGAGGTTTGTTCGCTCAGGTTATGAGCCCCGGCCGGTTTTCAGGCCGCTGCCAATTCTGCAATAGCCGTCTCATGCGGTCATTCAAGTCCGCTCATATATTGAAGCAAGGAAAATTTAAAATGGCCAGTAAAAAAGTGAAAGATCAGGCTCGACAGGTTCTCAAGGAAGTGTTTGGCTACGATAGCTTCCGCCCGTTGCAGGAGGAAATCGTCTGCACCCTTCTGGATCACAAGGATGCCTT